>Ga0265292_1000182_pt1 | contig 113326 bp, 92 predicted proteins | sample Munlanlewell296A_FD_189080 | JGI IMG/M metagenome (GOLD analysis project Ga0265292, IMG submission 189080) | Leachate microbial communities from a municipal landfill in Southern Ontario, Canada - Leachate well 296A | ecosystem: Engineered > Solid waste > Landfill > Unclassified | place: Canada... | reverse complement strand
TATTTTTCTCTGAAGCTAAATTTTCATCGAAATCCAGACAGGCATTTTTCCAAAGTCATACTTTTACCGATAATTATTATTTTTTCAATTTATATTAATGTCCCTTTTTAGAGGGGGCTCAACTTTGCACTTTGAACTAAATTGTTATGGGCGTTATCAGCACAAAAGATCTGCACAAGGTTTACGCGGAGACTAAAATTCCGGTCAATGCACTGAATGGGGTTTCATTATCATTTGAAGAAGCCGAGTTTACAGCGATAGTAGGGCCTTCCGGCTCAGGGAAAACCACCCTGCTGAACATGCTGGGCGGCCTGGATGTACCTACCAGCGGCGAGGTGCATATTAACGGGACGAATATAACCAGCCTGCCTTCGCGTCGTTTGATCGACTTCCGGCTGCACAATATTGGTTTCGTTTTCCAGTCGTTCAACCTGATCCCGGTTTTAACCGCAAGGGAAAATGTCGAGTTCATACTGCAATTGCAGGGGGTAGGTAAAACAGAAAGGCAGCATCGGGCCATTGAATTGCTGGAAGCGGTAGGGCTGCCGGATAAGATAGACAACCGGCCCGGCGACCTCTCCGGTGGCCAGCAGCAAAGGGTTTCGGTTGCAAGAGCGCTGGCCTCCAAACCCCGTTTCATCCTTGCCGATGAACCTACCGCTAACCTCGACAGTAAATCGACCGCCGAATTGCTTGACATCATGATGAAGATGAATGAGCAGTACAAAACGACGTTTATCTTTTCCACTCACGATCAGCGCGTGATGGATCGTGCCAGGAGGATTATAACGATTGAGGATGGGAAGGTTGCCAAAGATGAGACGAAATGAGATACTTGATTCCAAATTTCAAGTTTCAAATTTCAATGCTAATAATCTGTGTAATCTGTGCTTTAATCCGTGAAAATCTGTGAGAAACAAAAAAGTGGCATATTTTATATCGATTTCCATTTGATGCAAAAAGTAACTAACCTTTTTAATTATTTCTATAACAGCAATTTAAGTTTTCAACCCCTGTGTTGAGGTACAAATAGGGTACAGAAAAGTTTATATTTCTTACAATTTGCTATCCCGTTTCAATCGTTTATAATTTTCAATAAATGAAGGTGTATCTAACAATGCTAAGTGATTTCTCATTGCTATCAAACCAAAGAAGTCAAAAAACGATTTTGAGTCCATTTTGACATTATTGAAATAATGAATTTCATAAAACTCCTTTATTTTATCAATAAAATCTGAATTTTTGACAACTGGATGAATATTGTAAAAATCTATATATTTGAAAAATATATTGACAAATTCATTCTCTCTATAGCTATCTTTTTTTAGTCCTAATAATTCAGTAAAATACACCCCACTACTATTAAGTAATAGCTCATAGTCTTCCTCGTCTAACTCATATTTGACGTCCTCTTTTAAATATTCTTTTGCTTCGTTAAACACAAACAAAATTCCTAACGAAAACAAATTAAAAAATCCAAAATAATACTGGTCAGTATATTTCTTGTTAATAATACTCATGATACCTAAACGTATACCACTTGGGTTTGGCATCTTAAGTCGCTTTATTATTGAGGCTGTTGAAAGGAGTAATGCTTCTCCATAATATATCAATAATTCATCGATGGATTTAGCACTATTATATTTTAATACATTCTTTTTGCTATACTCTGACTGTGGTGGTAAACCCAATGCTTCGATAACTTGTTTTTTCCAATCATTGGCTGGATTAAAATTATTTGAATTTATATCCTCTTTTTCACTCATTGTGAGATTTCCTAACTTTAATGCCTGAGATTGTTAAGCTGTTCTATCACTACCCTCATCAAATGTAGTTAATTATTAAATATTTCATTGTATTTTACAATTTTGATTAAATATAGGACTATGTAATATCTTTGTTTAATTAACAAATTTAAAAAGTATTATAGGAGGTGTAACTTCTCCCCTCTCATTCTTACAATGTTCACCATCATCCCAAATGCAAATGATAAATATTACAATTTTGAAATTTAAAGTACTTAAAACTAAATAATTTATTATACTGATTTTATCACCTTGTTTTTGTCTTTTCGAAAGCATTACATTGTAATTAAATTTGATGTGAACACCAAATTCTGATGAAAAGGTTCATCATATTAATATTAATCTCTCTTACATTAAATCTTCAAGCCCAGGAGAAGGAGCGGAACTGGCGGTTGAACGGTTATTTGCAAACACTTCAGAATCTATGGATTCCGCCGGCCACAAGCCAATGGCAAACTATGACGTCAATAAATAACAGACTTGATTTCCGCTGGGCTCCCGGCAATTCCTTTTCCTTCCACGTCGGGGTCAGGAATAACATGAACCTGGGGCAGATGGTCCAGCTTTATTATCCATATTATGCCGAGATGTCGACCATCGAAGATGGCTTTTTCGATCTCACTCATCTTTGGGTAAGTGACTCATCTTATTATTTTTATTCAAATATCGACCGCGTGAATGTTAAGTGGAAGGTGGGAAATTTTGAAACAACCGTCGGCAGGCAGCGGATCAACTGGGGCATCAACCTGGTCTGGACGCCTAATGATATCTTTAACTCTTTCAACTATTTTGATTTTGATTACGTGGAAAGGCCCGGTTGTGATGCTGTTTTACTGGAATATTTCACCGGGACGACTTCTTCGGTGCAGATCGGATTTAAAATTGATCACGATGATAAAATTACTTCAGCCCTCATGTACCGTTTTAATCGCTGGAATTATGATTTCCAGGCGTTTGGCGGGGTAATGAAAGGGGATATGGTAGTAGGAGCCGGCTGGTCAGGTGATATCAAAGGAGCTGGATTTACGGGGGAATTGAGCTATTTTCATCCATATGAACATTTTTCGGACAGCAGCGGTGTACTGGTTGGTTCTGTTAGTATGAATTACACATTCAAAAACTCTCTTTTTATAAACGGTTCCTACTTGTTCAACAGCGCCGGTACAAGGGGACCAGCGAGTAATGGGACATTATTATCGCTATACGCCGATATATCCGCAAAAAACTTCACCCGTGCCATGCATTCGTTATATGCGGGAATTGGCTACCCGGTATCGCCCCTCATCAGGGCCGACCTGGCCTGCATTTTCAATCCCAATGACAAATCAGGTTTTGCCGGACCCTCGGTCGACTTTTCCCTTACCAACAACCTGTCGCTTCTTCTCATAGGGCAGGTTTTCTGGGGAGATAAACTGACGGAATTCGGCGATTACGGATCTCTTTATTACATTCGTCTCAAATGGAATTTTTAATAAATGCCATCCGGAGAAAGATCAAAAAGGGAAATAGAAAATTAATATGACGCATAGATGAGATCGGTGTCTGTCTTTTTGTATTTTTACTCATGTAAAAATACTTTTATCATGTCAATGATCAGGTTGTTTTCTATTCCATGTTGGTGTAAACCAATCATTGAATTTTGTGTTTCGTTTCCATCTCAAACCAGGAATACCAATGTTTTTCTTCTCCTCATTATATTGGCTATATCATTTGGATCATGCGATAACCAGCCTGTACAATCTCCAGTCAATATTAATACGGAAAATCTTATTGTTCAGGACACTGGCAAACCGATGCATCAGATAAGGCTGCTTCCATATTGGGTTCCTTCGGCTCAATTTGCCGGCTATTATGTCGGGATTGAAAAAGGGATTTTCGAAAAACATGGAATACACCTGGAGATGATGCCCTTTGACCCGCTCATGCCTGTCGCACCAGCCATAAGGAATAAAAAAACTGATTTTGCCATGTTGTGGTTGGTTAATGCTATAGAGCTGAGGGATAAGGGCGTTGATATCGTTAATATTGCACAATTGTCATCCCGTTCTTCCCTGATGCTTATAACTAAAAAAAGCAGCGGAATCTCGAAACTCGAGGATATGAATGGCAAACGGGCAGGAATATGGATTGGGTACGAAAGGCAACCCCAAGCTTTGTTTAAAAAATATAACCTTGATGTCAAAATTATCCTGATTGGCAGTACCAATAATCTTTTTCTCCAGGGTGGGGTTGATATCCTCAATGCCAATTGGTTCGATGAGTACCATTCTGTTTTAAACAACGGGACTAATGAGGATGAGTTGAATAAATTCTTTTTTGCAGACTATGGATTAAATTTCCTTGAAGATGGCATTTACTGTCTTGCTGAAAAGGTCAGAGAGGATCCGGAACTGTGTGTGAATTTCGTTACTGCCGCTTTGGAAAGTTGGAATTATGCATTTAATAACCAGGAGGAAGCTATTGACATCGTGGAAAAATATGCTAAAAAGCAAAACCAACCTGTCAACCGTTCTCATCAGCGATGGATGCTAAGCCATTATAAGGAACTGTATATTCCTACAGGGAGTGATACGATCAATACCAACCTTCTGCAAAAAGATTATGAGACTGTTCAGCAGATCATGATAGAGAATCGGTTCATTAACAAGGTTACCCCCTATCATTCATTTTATAAACCCTATAACAAATTGCCGGAAAGTCGATGATTATCATTGAAATGATAAGCATATGGTAAAGGAATCACAGATAAAACTACGAAGAGGCCTGGCGTTTAAGATGATCATATATGTTTTTGTAAGCATTATGGTTATATTCATCCTGATCTTTCATTATACATTAAAAATCACCCGTGATATTGTCGTTGAAAATTTAAAATCAAACGCTGAATACCTCACCAAAAGTACCGTTTCAAAAATTGAAAAAGTGTTAAGCTCCATTCAGCGGGTCCCTGACAATTTTGCTCAGATCTATCAACAAAATGATTTTGATGAAGCAGAAATGAACCGTTTGCTCAGGATGATGGTTGAAAATAACAAGGATATAATAGGCGCCTGCCTTGCTTTTGAGCCTTTCTTTAAAAATCAATCGGAGAAGTTTTACTCATTCTACTATTACCGGAAAGACGATAAAATTGAATTCCTGAATCTGGGCAATGACCAGTATGTTTATTTCTACATGGATTGGTACCAGATCCCTAAAGAACTTGGTACGGCATTATGGAGTGAACCATACTTTGATACAGGTGGTGCGGATATGTTGCTTTCCACTTACTCAGTTCCCTTGTATTCTGAAAAGGATGGGGAAAAGAAATTCGTGGGCATCCTCACCATCGATCTTTCTCTTGACTGGCTGCAGCTATACGTGAATGAAATCAAGGTGTATGAGACAGGGTATGCGTTTATGATCTCGAAAACCGGCAGTATGATAACCCATCCGATTAAGGATTTTATCATGAACGAAACTATTTTCAGTATCGCGGATGAACAAAAATCATCAGCCTTGCGAGAAATAGGACGACACATGATCGAAGGGGAGACCAGTTTCGCAGAAATTGAATATCGTAATATGAAGACCGGAAAACTCAGCTGGATTGCTTATGCCCCGGTACCTTTAAATAGCTGGTCCCTCGGAGTTGTCTTTCCTGTTGATGAGTTTATGGCTGATGCAAACCGCCTGAGAATGATAGTTATGGGCCTCGGTTTGGGAGGTGGAGCCATCCTCATCCTAATTATTATTTTGATCTCGCGTTCTATCACCAGTCCGTTGCGCAGGCTCACCTTAGCCACTGAGACTTTTGCTAAGGGTGAATTCGATGTTGAACTTCCCGTAATCAATTCAAAGGATGAGATCGGTCGGCTCAATGCGGCATTTCATTATATGCAGGATACCCTCACCAGGACAATCAGCGATTTGAAGGAAGCCGGTGAAAAGCTCGAAATTTCACATGCCAAGCTGGAAGAGTACAATCGCACACTTGAACAAAAAGTCGAAGAGCGGACTGCCACACTGAAAGCTGCCCAAACCCAGTTGATTCAATCTGAGAAAATGGCTTCGCTGGGACAACTCACCGCGGGAATTGCCCACGAAATAAAGAACCCTTTAAATTTTGTCAATAATTTTTCTGAGCTTTCCGTGGAACTGGCTGGAGAAGTAATCGAAGAAATAGACAAATTATCAGGAATTATTGATCCCAAAGATTCGGACTATTTGAAAGGTATTCTTCGGGATATTGAAAGCAATGTTAAAAAGATCAATGAACACGGCAAGCGAGCCGACAGCATTATCCGCGGCATGCTGCTCCATTCCCGGGGCAAATCGGGAGAGATTCAGCCCACCGACCTGAATGCACTGCTTGGTGAATATGTTGCCCTCGGATACCATGGTTTAAGGGCAACCGATAATACGTTCAATATTAAAATTGAATCGGAATATGATCCATCCATCGGATTGGTTAATGTGGTCCCCCAGGATATGAGCAGGGTTTTCCTTAACCTGATCAATAATGCTTGTTATTCAACAGCACAGAAAAAAAAGGAGCTGAAAGATTCCTATTTCCCCATCCTTAGGGTAAGTACTCAAAAGACGCCGGATAAAATTATCATACGGATATGGGACAATGGAAAAGGAATCCCGCAAACCATCCTTGACCGGATATTTAATCCTTTTTTCACGACCAAACCTGCCGGTTCAGGCACAGGACTAGGATTGTCGATAAGTTATGATATTATCGTTCAGGAACATAATGGTGAAGTAAAGGTTGACTCGAAAGAGGGCGAATTTGCAGAGTTTACCATATCGCTCCCAAATTAATTATAATGAAGATGATTTAAATTCAGCACCAAATTTCTATAAGAAAAGAGACTAAAATATTTAATTATGGATGAACAGTTGATGAAGAATGTAAAGATAATGGTGGTAGATGACGAAGTGGATCTTGAGCCACTGATCCGACAAAAGTTTCGCAGGCAGATCAGGGATGGCGTTTATGATTTTGTTTTTGCTCATCATGGGTTGGAAGCACTGACTAAACTAATTGAACAACCTGAAATAGGGCTCATCCTTTCCGACATCAACATGCCTGAAATGGATGGATTGACTTTACTCACGAGGTTGAAAGAGCTGAAAAATCCTGTATTAAAAACAGTGATCGTTTCGGCTTATGGCGATATGGAAAATATCCGAACAGCCATGAACAGGGGAGCTTTTGACTTTCTCACCAAACCTATCAGTTTTGATGATCTGGAAATTACCATTAATAAAACGTTGGATGAGATAACCATGATGAGGTTAAGCTTGCAGGAACATGATGAATTGATATCTATTCAACAGGATCTGCAGACTGCCCGTGAAATCCAGCAGGCTATTCTTCCTAAAACTTTTCCTCCATTCCCGGAGCGCACTGAATTTTCCATTTTCGCTTCTATGATTGCAGCAAAAGAAGTTGGGGGTGATTTCTTCGACTTCTTTTTGATCGATAATGAACGGTTGGGTTTTGTGATCGGCGATGTTTCCGGCAAGGGTGTTACAGCAGCTATCTTTATGGCGGTTAGCCGCACCCTGATAAGAGCGACAGGACTAACAGGCATATCTACCGAAGAGTGTATGAACTATGTGAACAGATTGCTTTGTAATGAAAGCATTTCCTGCATGTTTGTTACGGTTTTCTATGGTATTCTCAACACGACGACCGGGGAGGTTGAATATGTCAATGCCGGCCATAATCCTCCATATATCCTTTCAGGAAACCAGGTTCGTAAGGTACAAATGACCGCAGGCACTGTTCTGGGTTGCATGGAAGATTTTATATATCATTCAAAAAAAGTACAATTGATTCCCGGCGACCTTCTGTTCCTTTTTACGGATGGAGTAACTGAAGCTTTCAATATTCATGAACAGCTTTATGGGGAAGAGCGTTTGGAAAACTATCTTCAAACTCACCTGGCTCATCCTATTGAAGAGGTTGTAAAAGAATCCATACAAGATGTTACTAAATTTTCATCAGGAATGCCTCAATCAGATGATATCACCTTACTTGCAATAAAGTATATAGGTCGTATCTGACTTTCGGCACAATATGAACCTCTAAGTTTATATGGAGGAAAGCCTTAGATTATGATGATTTCAGAAAAGATATATATATTTACGTGAAAGTTCACTGGTTGGCTCTTTATCCGTTGTGAAGTCGAAAGATTTAATTGAACAAGAAGAATTATATAAGATATTAAAACAAATGCCAAAATGTGGCATGCTTCATTTCCACACAACCGCAACCGGCGATGCAAACTGGATAGTGGAAATGACATGTCCGACAATTGGCGGGGCGGATCTTTCCCAGGAAACTGAATACAAAAGTTTAATACTAATAAAACTTAACGTATTACTTTGATTAACAAATATTTAACTTAATACTTATCGAATCATTAAATCATCAATTTATGAAAACAAAACAATTTATCTTATTCGTTTTGGTGTCTTTGGTAATAGTATTTGGTCACGCTTGTTCTAAAGATGAACAAACCCAAAACTGGCCGGAGGGTCAATATAACCAATCGGCCATGCAAAATTTGAGCGGATTTTCTGAACAGCGGGCCGAACTGCTTGTCAATGCAACAATGTCATTGAATGAGTTTATCTCATTTAGCACCGACTCAGCATGGCATCTGAACGAAGGTGATAAGTTGCGACTCAGGCAGCTGCGGGAAGGAGTTAGTTTTCCAACTACTTCTACTATATTACAAAAAGTGCTTCCTTTGGAGGATGTGGCTTTGTATATGAATAACACCTATGGCGGAACGGTGGGAGGATTTGTTTCTTCAGCCGGAGATGTAAAAAGTCTGAAAACGCTTAGTGATGTATATTACGGAATGCGGCTTGACTATTCAGGAACCAAGTTTTCGCCCGATGGGGGAGGCTATGCTGTTATACGGTTTACCAGCAATGTTACCGGCAATCTGTCCATCCCCTATTGTGAAGAGATGGGTGGAACCAGGACCCATGCATGGCCGAATACGGGAGGTGGCTTTACATCCTCTACATTGGGTGATGGCGGTTTTCCGGAATATACCTTCGATGGCTATTATGCACCTGCTCAAGGTGGTGAACTTTACGAAGTGACTCCTGCGGGGAATGAAATCCTCCGTGCGCAATTTAACGGTACAGGATGGGTTACTACAGAACCGGAACTCAAAAATGCCAAGGTTGCCGAAATTCTTACGCAAGTAGAAAACCCCATTCGCAACGGAATTTATGCACGCGCACAAGGAGGAGCGATTTATCCTACCATAGCACTTCCCGGTGGCAGATGGCAAATCCAACGCGATAAAGGAACTTCCTTTACACAGATTGATGCCCTGGTATCAATCAGCACCTTTGCCAATTACAAGGGAGTTACTTTCCGGATCAGGGGTTGCGATGGGGAAAACTACTATCTCACCACGAATGATCCGATGACCCAAAGCATTTTGTCTTTAGATATTGTCGAAAAAGGGCTCTATGGTATTACGGTTCCTATTCCGGACGTAAATAAAGTTTGGGAAACTGTCTCAGAATAATGCTGCTTGGATAGCCAAACTCTTCGACAATCTTTCCAGACAGCAGATAAATTCCCGGCTTCCGGAAAGGATTTTAGCTTCTTTTGCTATCTTTACCAAAATTAAAAAAATGAATCGTTTGAACTTTTTTTTCGGCGTTGCGGCCATAGTTTCCCTGGCTGCCTGCCAGCCGGCTGAGAAAAAAATTACGATCGGATATGTTCAGATCACACAGGATCCGGTTCTGGATGCAGCCAAGGCTGGTGTTTTTCGAGCCCTGGCAGATTCTGGCTTTATAGACGGACAGAACATCAAGGTGCTTGATAATAATGCACAGGGCGATCTTTCAATGATCAACATGATCCTGCAATCCCTGCTGACTCAAAACGTGGATCTGATTATCACCAACAGCACACCCTGTATGATGGCTGCCGCACAGACCGTTCGGACTATTCCGGTTGTTTTTACGGTTGCTTTTGGACCGGAGCAGGTGGGTCTTAAAACTATACCTGAAAATCTTTACGGAGTTTATGATCCCCTGAAAGTCGGTGAATTTGTTGATCTCATGATGGAATGTATTCCCGATCTGAAGCGTATCGGAATTCCCTATAACAATGCCGAACCCAATGCGGAGTATTCTGTTAAAGTCCTGAGCAAAGAATTTTCTATGCGGGGACTCACCCTCGTGACCGCATCGGTGACAAGTACGAATGATATCCTGCAAGCCGGACAATATCTTGCCGGACAACAAATTGACGCCCTGGTGGCATCCGCCGACAATACCGTTTACCTGGGTTTACCGGTTCTGGCGAAACTGGCTTCCGGGCAAAAAATCCCCCTATTTGTTACCGATCCTTTGCAGGCCGAAAAGGGTGCAGCCATCGGGCTTGGCGCCAACTATGACCAATGGGGCTATCAGGCCGGGCTTATAGCCGTTGAAATCCTGAAGGGAAGAACTTCCTCCGGGAACCGGATTGAACCGATACTAAACTACAATCTGATCATTAACCGGAAAGCTTGCGCCGAACAGGGTCTGCTGGTCCCTGAAAAAGTGATCGGCCGGGCTACCCGGATTATTAATTAAACAGATACCATGAAATCAGTTTCCCGCGGGATAATTGCGTTGATCCTTGTTTCGGCAATTTTACTTATTTCTGATCTTCAGAACCGGAATGTGAAGAGGAATACTTTCCGGCCTGCCGGACCTGCAAAATCCGAAGCTTTGGCCGGAAGGAAGTATATTTTGGGGCTCTGCTATTTTGCCCCGGAAGCTTCCCATGACGAATTACTATCCGGTCTTTGGATGCGTCTGGAGGAGCTGGGTTTTGTGCGCGACAGCAATCTGAATGTAAAAGAATCTCATTCCAATGGGGAGATCGGGAACATCGCACCCATCCTGCTTAATATGGATCATCAGACCATGGACCTGGTACTGGTTACCTCTACACCGTGTGTCACTGCTGCGGTGGCTACCATCAGGAAACATCCGGTTGCTTTTACCTATTGTTATGATCCGATAGCCGCAGGAGTCGGAATCAGCCGGGAGGACCATGCTAAAGGCATTACGGGTATTGGATCCTTTCCTCCTGTGGAAAAAACGATTCAATTTATTTTAGAGACGATTCCCGGAACAAAAAAAATCGGAACCATTTATAACACCTCGGAAGCAAACTCCCGCAAAGTGGTTGGCGTGATGCGCCAGTTAGCTGAAAAATCGGGATTTACACTGGTTGAAATGCCGGTTGTTAATTCATCTGAAGTGTTACAAGCAACCCAGGTTATCGCAAGCAAAGGAATTGATGCCCTGTATGTGTCAGGCGACAATACCGCTTTACAGGCATTCGATGCGATCGCCGGGGTCTGCAACAACCAACACATTCCTTTAATTGTAAATGATTTGCCCTTTGTCGGAAAGGGCGCTTTTGCCGCCATCGGGATTGGATGGCAGAGCGTGGGATACCATTCGGGAGACTTGATCGGCCGGCTTTTGAACGGGGCATCACCCGACACTATTCCAATTGAAAACTATATGAATGAAATGGTGGCTTTCGATGAGGAAAAGGCAAAAAGCCTGGAGCTCACAATACCACAAAAATACCGGACCACAGGTAACTCCCTGCCCACTGGGATCAAGTTTAGGCTGGGACTGGTCCATTTTGTCGATAGTCCGAATTCCGAAGCCTGCGAAAAAGGGATACGCAAAGCGCTGGAAGATAAAAATCTCCGGGAAAGTGTTGATTTTACCCTCAAAGTGTACAATGCGCAAGGCGATATTTCGACCCTGAACAGTATTGCAGAAACCATCAACAATGAAACCTGGGATCTGGTGTTTGCCACTTCAACCCCTTCTGTTCAGCTGCTGGCGAAGAAATTGCCCAATTCGAAAATCGTTTTCACCAATGTAGGGGATCCCCTGGCCGCCGGATTGGGAGAATCGTTTGACGATCATCTGCCCAATCTCTGTGGTATTTCCACGATGAGTGATTTTGAAGGACTGATGAAACTGGTGCAAAACCTGCATCCCGGAATGAAACGTGCCGGGACCGTTTTCACACCGGCGGAGATTAATTCGGTCTCCTATAAGAACCGGCTGGAGGAGGCGGCCCAAAAAATAGGAATTAAGCTGATAGCCGTTCCGGCCAATTCAGCAACAGAAGTGCTCGATGCCGCAAATTCCCTGGTTGCGCAAAGAATTGATGCTTTTTGCCAGATTTCTGATAATCTCACCGGAAGCTGCAGTTCTGCAATCCTGAAAGTATCCCTGGATAGTAAAATTCCCTATTATGGTTTTGTGACGAATCAAATGGATCAGGGAGCTGTTGCCGTTTGTGCGCGCGACTATTTTCAGGCAGGCTATGAAGCCGGACAGATGGGGATTGAAGTTTTATCCGGGAAAAATCCTGCGCAAATACCTTTCCGCTATGTTGAAAAGACGGATTACATGATCTGCCCGGAGACCGCAAAGTTATATGATGTCCCCTTACCCGACCAGCTTTTCACAGTTTTCCCACAGCTGAAAATTGTCAAACAATAACACCAATACTTGCAATAGTATGGAGAACAAATTAAATATTCGGAAAGATCCTCGCGGTGAAGAACAGCGAATCTTTCTGGAAGGAAGACTGGATGCCAATTGGGCCGGGCATCTGGACGACTACCTCAATAGCCTTGTTCGGGAGGGTTCTTATCGCTTCATCCTGAACATGGCCGGGGTGCAGTATCTTAGCTCCGCAGGCATACGGATTCTGATTAGTCAACATAAAAAGATTAAAAAGATCGGCGGATTATTTGTTCTGGAAGCTCTATCCGATACAGTATCCGATGTTCTGGAAATGGTAGGGATGAAAAGCATTCTGACCGCAGCAACACCGGAAGCTACTCCAATGAAAAAAGTGGAATCCCAATTTCGGGAAATCAAGGGATATAGATTTGATAATGAAATATTATCAGATGATAAGATGACCATTCGTTTAACCGGAAATCCGGGTTTAGCTTTGACTTCCGGATTCACAGCTACTGACAACCAGAAAATCAAATTCACGACTAATCATTACAGTCTGGGGATTGGAGCCATTGGCGAGGGATTTGAAGATTGCAAAAGCCGGTACGGAGAATTTCTGGCCATTGGGGAAGCATTGGTTTATAAGCCTTCTGACGGATCAAACCTTCCGGATTATGCGGTAAAAACCGGAAGGTTTGAACCCGAGATCAATGCCCTTTGCTCATTGCAAGCCGAGGGAATTTTTTCAAACCGGATTTCATTTGAGCCAATGGAATTTGTCCCATCTATCTCGCTGGAGGATCTGGTAGCCGGATTTGCACAGACTTCCGGACAAAAACAGTTTGTATTTCTCCTGATCGCTGAAAGCGGCGGTTTGGTAGGAGTCAGCCTGAGCGCACCTCCTGTGGACGGAAAACAGTTGTTTGAGTTCCCCGGCATACGGGAGAATATAAATTTTACTACGGAACCGGCATTCTCCAGAATGCTGACAGTTTCACTCGGATTTTATTCCCTGCATCCTGAGGGGCCGTTAAAATCATTCCTACGCCCTGTTAAACCCGGATCATCCGCTTTCATTCATACCCATTCGGCTGTATTCCCCTTTCAGGCTTTGCCCAAACAGGAAACGTCAGCAGGCAAGCTGGTCCTGCACTTGTTTGAAAGCAGTATTGTTCAGGATGTGCTGCACCTGATCCATGACTCCCGTGATATAGCCGGATTAGGGGACAGCACCTTTAAGCAAGGAGTTGGCTGGGTTGGAAAATTCAGTTAATCATTAAAACACAAGGTCAATGACACTACTTATCGGATCAATAACCATAGGACTTATTCTCGCGCTCCTGGCTCTCGGAAGTTTTATCAGCTTCCGGATTTTTGATTTTCCGGATATTACAGCAGAGGGTTCCTTTACATTCGGCGCTGCCATTACAGCCTCCCTTATTGTTGCCGGCATCAACCCGGTTGTGGCTACTGTACTGGCTTTCGCCGGCGGTCTGCTGGCAGGATCGGCAACCGGTCTGATCCATACGCGGTTTAAAATAAATCCGCTGTTATCTGGTATCTTGGTGATGACTGCACTCTATTCGGTCAACCTCCATGTGATGGGCAAAAGCAATGTCCCGCTGCTTTCCCAGAACACCCTGTTCACCTGGTTCGAAAAATTCTCAAATATTATTTCCGGGGAAAATGCGGTAGTTAACCTCATCGGATGGAGTGTTCCTGCCAAGGATCTTTGGACCCTCTTTTTTTGTTTGTTGATCATTGTGGCCTTCAGCCTGCTGTTGTTGTGGTTTTTCCGCACCAATATCGGTACGGCCATGCGGGCTACGGGTGATAATGATCAGATGATCAGGGCTCTCGGGGTGAATACCAAAGGGATGATTATCTTTGGCGTTGCGCTGTCCAATGGATTCATTGCTTTGTCCGGTTCAATGCTGGCTCAGTTCCAGGGATTTGCCGACGTGCAGATGGGGATCGGGATGATGGTTTGGGGTCTCGCAAGCGTCATTATTGGAGAAGCATTGATCAGTGAAAACAGATTGGGGCTTTTGATTGCCGGGGCAGTTATCGGAGCGGTCCTGTTTCGGCTCCTGGTTGCCATTGCTTTGCGTTGGGGGATGAATCCCAATGATCTGAAACTGATCACAGCAGCATTTGTATTTCTTGCTCTGGTATTGCCGGGCTTTATGAAGCAGACCAAAAAGATCAAACTAATCAGATAAAAGCATGTTAGAAATATCAAACCTGTATAAAACCTTTAACGCCGGAACAATAAACGAGGTGAATGCATTGCAGGACGTAAGCCTTTCCATTGAAGATGGCTGCTTCGTATGCGTATTGGGCACCAATGGTTCAGGGAAATCAACTTTGTTGAATGCAGTTGCTGGTAATTTTTTGACTGATGCCGGTACCATTATCCTGAACGGCCGGAATATCACCCGATGGCCCGAACATAAACGGGCCTGCCAGATCGGTCGGGTTTTTCAGAATCCCTTCAGCGGTACTGCCCCGGGTATGTCGATCGGTGAAAACCTGGCACTGGCCGCAAAACGGGGGAAAAAACGGGGACTGGGCTGGGGATTACCGGCTTCGTTGGTCCGCGACCTGAGATACCGCGTTAAAGTCTTGAATATGGGGCTGGAAGAGCGACTGGATACCCCGATCGGAAAACTGTCGGGTGGTCAGCGACAAGCCTTGACCCTTCTTATGGCCAGTTGGCTTAGGCCAGATCTGCTCCTGCTCGACGAGCATACGGCCGCATTGGATCCAAAAACGGCCAGTAATGTCATCGAACTGACCGAACAGATTGTAACCGAAGGTAAGCTGACCACCCTGATGGTAACCCATTCCATGCAGCAAGCCGTTAATCTGGGTGACCGGGTCATCATGATGCATCAGGGTAAGATTAGATATGATTTCCGGGGAGAAGAGAAAAAAAGACTAAAAGTACCGGATTTGCTTTACCTGTTTGATGAACTCCGCCGTAAGGATCAGATCGACACAGGGGTTGCTGAATTATTGGTTGCAAACTATGTTTAAATCAACTCATTATGGTCATAAAGGTCATCATCAGTCTGATTCCAGTATTCCTTTTCCTGGTCATGCTACTGTATCTCGACAGCTTGAAACTGGCAAGCAAAATGCTGCTCTTGATTTGCCTTGCCTGGGGTGTCGTAAGCGCCAGCCTGAGTTTTTTCCTCAACACCTTCCTGATAAAAAATCTCGGATTTTCGTTTGAAGCCTATTCCGGTTTTATAGCTCCATTTGTGGAGGAAATTCTGAAGATGGGCTTGTTACTGGTCCTGATACGAAAAAACAGGATCGGCTTTATGATCGATGGGGCTATTTATGGATTTTCGATCGGGACGACCTTTGCTTTTTGTGAGAATCTCTTTTACCTGTTTCATTTTGCCGAGGCAGAAGGTAATCTTATGGTATGGATCACCCGGGGATTTGGCACTGCCGTGATGCATTGCGGAACCACCGCCATTTTCGGGATCATTTGCATGAGCGCCTTAAACCGTCATGCAAATATAACCCTGGCTACATTTTCCGGTGCTTTGGCCGCCATTATTATCCATGGGACATTTAATCAATTCCTGGTTTCACCACTGATTTCAACATTGATCGTATTGATCCTGATCCCTGTCAGTATGAGCCTGATCTTTCAGGCCAATGAAAAATCGATCCGCAACTGGCTCGAAATGGAATTCGATACAGAGGTCAGTTTATTACAGATGATTAAAAAGGGACGGTTTACAGAGACAAAGGCTGGTTCGTTTCTCCTTACGGTCAAGCACTATTTCCCAAAAGAGGTGGTTTTTGATATGTACTGTTTTATAAGCCTCTATCTTGAACTTTCGATGAAAGCAAAATGTTATATTATGCTGAAAGAAAATGATCTGAAAATGGCCCCTGATCCTGAAATACCGGCAAAGCTGAAAGAATTAAAAGCACTGGAAAAGGCCATCGGGCGGGCCGGCTATCTCGCTATTGCTCCTGTTTTACGGGTCAGTCACAAAGATTTGTGGAAGCTTTCGCTGCTTGATTGAAAAAAAATTATACCTTTCACCAACTTTTTCAATTTTTCCTGTATTTAAGATGATGAAGGACGATAATGAACTGGTGTACGAAGTGATCCATGGCAGCATTTCCTCCTTTGAAGTGTTGATTGACAGGTACCAGCAAACGATCTTTAACATCATATTACGCATGGTCGGCGATTTCGAAACAGCAAGAGATCTTACTCAGGATGTGTTTGTCAAAGCTTTTGAAAAGATGGGTGGATTCAATTTTAAATACAGGTTCTTTAGTTGGATATACCGGATGGCCATCAATGAGGCTATTAATTATAACAGGAAAAGACCAAAGAATATCAGCCTTAACGGAATCGATCCCTTATTGGCTGAAAATCCTGAAGCCTCTGATCATGAATCATCAAACAGGTTGCTGCACAATGGATTACTCAACCTGACCGATGACTACCGGGTTTTGGTGTTGTTGAAATATTATTGCGGATTCTCCTATGAAGAGATTAATGAAGTTACCCGTATTCCGGTTAAAAAAGTTCGTTCCAGGTTGTTTATTGCCAGGGAACAATTGCGAAAAGGATTGATTGCAAATGGTTTTTTTGAAAATGACAGATAAAGAAATCATCGAAAAGATATACAGGAAACTGGATGGTGAGTTAACTGCAGCAGAACTGCATGAACTTGAGACCTACCTTGCCGGTCATCCGGAAGCTGTTCGGTTTGCTAAAGAATGGGAATTGATAAAGGAGCAGATGGAGAGCGAACTGGCAAATCCGGTTGACATCGATTTCAAACAGGAAATTCTAAAAAAGATCAATACAGAAACTTACAAACAACCGAAAAAAACGGAAATTTTAATAATGCGAAGTTTTTGGTCACGACCTGATTTCAGATCCGGTTTTGCCTTCGTTTCTGGCGTCTTCATGGGATTAAAGAATATGAACTTAATAAATAATGATATGAAAAAACAAGTCAAAGTGATCATCAGCATTGTAGTGGCCATTGCCATCCTGATCGTGGCTATTTCGTTCTTCTTCCCAACTGTATTCAAAGGCCTGACATCAGGAACCTTTGGGAAAGCGGAAAAATACCATAAACAGCAGATGACCGAAAAAGATATTCTGTTGCGCAGTGAGTTTGTTAATGATACGGCTCAACTTAGAAATATGATCCAGGGGCTGATTTATTTCTCTCTTTTCACACAGGATCTGAGCACAAAAATTGATTCGTGTGTATTGATTTTTAAGGCACAAGGTCTTGGGGACCTGGCAGAAGATGCCAAAAAAGTCAGTATCTTGCAGGATTACAGCGATTTTATAAAGAATAACAACAGGACATTGGGTACAACCATTAGCATGCTTAATGGTTTTTACCTAAAGGACACTGCAGACCTTTCGCAGGATGTGGAGAAGAACCTCCGTGATTTCGGAACTTATGTGAACACCCTGAATGAAAAGGATTCGGTCCTTAGCCAGGCGCTTCTCAGCATGGATAATTTTATGCTGACCAATAAAACCATTCAGGCCAGGAAAACAGAAATCGCCCGGTTAAAATCGATTCGTGACCAGTTGCTGGTGAAAAGCATCCAAATAGCCGGGATTTTAGGTAACAAGGAGCAGGTTGGCAGCATGCTTTCTTATGCCATGGCATCACAGGACAATTTGAATAGACTGTTGGGAAATGACCAATTGGGTGAGTTCATGGCGCAAAACAAGCTTCAGTTTGTCGCGAGTAATGAGGGTATTCAATCCTTTGTTGCAAGCAATGCTATGCAGGCTAATGTTAGCTCTGACCTTAGTATGATGTTTCAGTCGAACCAGCAAGTGGGTGCTGTGGCATCGAAAGATAAGCTGAATATGAACGGGCTGGCTATGGTTTACGACAAGCCCGGCCTGCAGTTTCTGGTGGGAGATAAACCTGGCCTGCAAAATTTGGTTGGAAGCCAGGAAAATTTGAATGCTATACTGTCAGGGACAGATAACCTTCAAAGCATGCAGGTAATTGCCTTTTTTGGAGTCGAAAAACTGAATGTTATTCTTAGTAATTACAGCCTTCAGAATGTCATCCAGGCGCAATCGCTCGGGTATTTGCCTGCTTCTGATGGACTCAACGTTATTTATCTTTCTCAGGAGAATCTCGGTTTCATCGGAGCTACCCAGGGACTAAACAATATGCTTGGGGTACTGCGGAGTCAGAACCTCGGAGTTTTTGATCCCGGACAGTAAAACCAAAAGTTTTACTATATTTGACATCCTTAACCGGATTCATATGACATGGTTCAGTTTGTCATCAACCTCGCGCTGGTTTAAGCTGGTCAATATCATAATAGTATTATCAGCTATTCCCTGTTCTCTCACGGCCCAGAATAAGATCGCCATCCAAAAGTTCGAGACTTCAAATGTCAGGCTGGTCTTTCTTGATAAAAACACCTCTTACCTGGTTGCGCATACCGTTCGATCCTTTGAAAACGCCCTTGCATTTCATAAACAATTCTGGGGGTATCTGCCGTCGGAAGAGACCAACATGCTTTTTAATGATTTTTCAGATGTTGGCAACGGGGGAACAATGGTCATCCCCTGGAACTTTCTGAACATTGGTGTTTCGCCTTTTGAATATACCTTTTCGGTTGTCCCTTCCAATGAACGGATGCAGTGGCTGATGAGTCACGAACTCACACACCAGGTAATGTGCGACAAAGCATCGAAATCCGATAAAATTCTGAGGACCATTTTCGGAGGCAAGGTGATTGCCGACAACCGTGATCCACTTTCAATGGTATACAGCTATTTTACCACACCGCGATGGTATTCTCCCCGGTGGTATCACGAAGGGATCGCGGTTTTCATGGAAACCTGGATGTCGGGTGGCGTTGGCCGTGTAATGGGTGGATATGATGAGATGGTATTCCGCACGATGGTGCACGACAGCGCATTTTTCTATAATGTGATCGGACTTGAAACAGAAGGGACAACGATCGATTTTCAGGTGGGTGTGAATTCCTACCTTTACGGGACAAGGTTCGTAAGCTATCTTGCTTACAAATACGGCATCCCGAAACTTAAAGCTTTTTACGCGCGTACCGATACAAGTCGAAGATTCTACGCTAATCAGTTCCAACAGGTTTATGGTGTTAAGATTCAGAAAGAATGGGATCAATGGATCAGGTGGGAGCATGAATTTCAAATGGAAAACCTACATGAGTTACGAAAGATTCCCATAACGGACTTCCGGCAGATTACAGCCAAAACCCTGGGCTCGGTGTCACGTCAGTATTATATTCCATCGGCAAACCAAATTGTTGCCGCCGTAAATTATCCCGGGAACTTAGCCCACATTGCCACGTTTGATCTTGTCACCGGGCATGAAAAGCGCGTGGCGCCTGTTCCCAGTCCGGGCCTCTATTATGTGACCAGTATCGCCTACGACGATTCATTGAAAACGATCTTTGTTTCAACCCATAATAATGACTGGCGTGGCTTGCAATCGATCGAATTAAATACCGGTATAACGAAAAACCTGGTCAAGTACTCCCGGTGCGGAAATCTTGTCATCAATCCAAAAGACCATTCCCTTTGGGGCATTCAGAGTATGAGCGGGCGCAACTCGCTTGTCCGGTTTATGAGTCCCTACACAAAGTACCAGAACATATACAGCCTTCCTTTTGGACAGGATTTATCGGATCCGGCAATTTCCCCTGATGGATCCATGCTTTCTGCGACGCTTTCGGATGTTGCAGGCCGACAGCGGCTTGTTATTTTCAAAATTACTGATTTACTTGCCGGAAAACAAGAATACCAGGAAGTGTATGAGTTTGAAGACAATCCCGCCGCGAATTTTGTCTTTTCGCCCGACGGGAAATACCTCTACGGAACGTCCTATTATACCGGGGTCTCTAATATTTTTCGCATTTCACTTGAAACGCGCAGCGCACAAATACTGACAAACGCTGAAACCGGCTTTTTCAGGCCCTTGCCTATTTCCCCCGATTCAATGATCGTATTCAAATATACGCATGCAGGAATGGTTGCCGGCATGATAAAAATTGATACGCTTGCTGATGTGAATCCGATCAAATTCCTTGGTCAACGAGTTTATGAGATAAATCCCGAAGTTGAACAGTGGATTTTATCACCACCATCCAAAATAAATCTTGACTCCTTGCAAGTTGTTGAAAAACGTTATCGCCCCGTTAAAGAACTCCGCTTTGCAAGCGCTTACCCCATCGTGCAGGGCTATAAAGATTACGTGGCCGCCGGTTACCGCTTCAATTTTATGGATCCGATGGCATTGAATTCGCTAGTACTTAAACTTTCTTTTTCCCCCACTCCTGCTTTGCCAACTAAACAAATAGTTCATCTTTCAGCCGATTACAATTATTGGAATTGGACATTCGCGGCACATTACAACTATGCCGATTTTTATGATCTGTTCGGCCCAACCAAATTCAGCCGGGCCGGGTACTCCTTCTCTGTCAAATATTACAAATTGTTAAACAGGTTTTCTCCATCGAAAACCGATTTCTACATCAAACTGACCGCTTACGGTGACCTTGAAACATTACCATTTTACCAGAATATTGCCTCCGATTACCGCAATTTGTATGTCGCAACCATAAACTTCCATAAAAGTTATTTGCGCAAATCGCTCGGCGCCATTGAGCCCGAACAGGGCTATGACTGGAATGTTTTTGCCTTTACCAGTTTTGCAAAGCAAACATTTTATCCGCAGCTGATCAGTAACTTTGATTTTGGTTTTTTACTGCCATTGAGGAATTCATCGCTTTGGTTCAGGACTTCGGCAGGCCAGTCGTTTGGAGAATCGGATAAAACCAACTCCTACTTTTACTTTGGCGGGTTTGGCAATAATTATGTCGATTACCGCTCAGTGCAGCAATATCGCGAAATGTCAGGTTTCCCGGGTGTTGAGATTGATGCAATTTCAGCGCTTAACTATGGAAAATTTTCGACGGAGATTAATTTTAAACCCATTCGATTCAAACGTTTCGGACTGAAGGGCCTTTATTCAACCTATGCCAGGTTTACCCTCTTTGGCATGGGTATTTTCACGAATATTGCTAACGACCAGCCGCAGCAAAACTACTTTTCATCGGGAGTACAGCTCGATTTTGAGATCGTTCTCTTTTCACTGCTCAAATCAACACTTTCATTTGGATTTTCAAGAGCCTATGGACCAATTCTGCCCAAAGATCAGTTTATGGTTTCTTTTAAATTATAAAGGGACTAAAATCAGCATATTTATCAGATTATGAAAATAAAACTCGGCGCTTTACAATTGTTTGCAGCGTCATGGTTATGTTTTTGCGCTTCATCGCTATCCGCTCAATCGGATACTCTTCCGGCTGTGTCTCTATCAGCAAATGTTGACCTTATGAGCCGATTTATATGGCGCGGTTTGGAAAACGGGCATGCCCCCAGTATTCAACCCTGTGTGTCGGCCTCTTTGAAAGGCTTCACTCTTGGCGCCTGGGGCGCTTACAAATTAACCGGGGAGGGTGGACAGGAAACCGACTTTTACCTATCGAAAACCATTGGCTTTGTTACCATTGCTATTTGGGATTACTGGAGCTTTAATGATACTTCCGCTTTTGATTTTTTCAACTACCGCGAGGAGACTACCGCCCATGTTCTCGAAGCCCAGGTATTGCTTTCAGGAGGCGAAACAGTGCCTTTTAATTTCATTGCGGCCTATTTCTTTTATGGTGCCGACACTTCAAAGAGTATTTACCTTGAACTTCAGTACTTTCATAAATTAGGCACTGCTGACTTCGTTGCTTTTGCAGGCTATCAGCTAAAAGGCACGTACTACGCCCCAAAAGCAGCCTTTGTTAATATTGGCTGTACGGTAAAAAAATCTATTCCGGTGACTGATCGCTTTTCATTACCCCTAAGCGTAAGCCTTATCTTAAATCCCTCAAGTAAAAGTGTATATCTCGTTGCAGGAATTACTTTGTAATATCTGCTATATTTGTATTGAAAATGCTTTTGTCTAAATTAATTGAATTCTTAATTTATTGCACTTCTTTTGATATTCACGATTGGATTGAATCACATCACAAAGATAATAACTGTTTAAAATGGATAAAGAATCACTTGAGAAAGTTTTGTGGGTAAATAATCAAATTGATGAATTAGCCAGGGTGGAAGTTTTTTTGAATGAACTTGGCGAGGAATGGGAGCTATCTATGCCCCTGGTATTTTCTTTAAACTTAGTTCTGGAAGAAGCTTTGACCAATATTAATGATTATGGATTTGATGATGATAATAAGCATACTATTGAGATTTATTTTAAAAAAATCGGAGATATGCTTTCCATTTCAATTATTGATGATGGACATGAGTACGATCCTACCTTAAAAATAGATCCCGACATCACTTTGTCAGTAGAAACCAGGCCGATAGGCGGTTTAGGAATATTCCTGATCAAAAAGATCATGGATAAAGTTGAATACCAACGTAAAGAAAACAGAAATTATTTAATGCTTACTAAAAATATCGAATCATGAATGTACAAGTTGAATCGTCAAAAGACTACACAATTGTCAGTGTGGAAGGACGCATCGACAGCACCAATGCCAGTGAGTTTGAAAAGCCAATGATGGGGGTAATCGAAAGAGGGTGCACCAAAATAATCCTGGACTGCTCCGGGTTAAATTATATAAGCAGCTCTGGATTGAGGGTCTTCCTGATTGTTCAGAAAAAAATGATAGCTGTAAAAGGGCAGTTCAGTCTGTGCAACCTTCAACCCGGGATTAAGGAAATTTTCGATATATCAGGCTTTTCTTCCATTTTTTCAGTGTTCCCGGATAAAAAATCCGCTATGAAGTCATAAATAAACTAAACTATGAAAGCAAAACTGACTTTTTTAATTATCAGCCTTGCCATTTTTTCAGCCGGATGCAAGAAGGAAGCTGTTGAGCTTCCTGACGCTCTTGTGACATCAAAAACTAATCTGACAGCAGAATTCGCAAGTCTTGATCAAAAAATGGCAGCGGCTGTAGAGTACATGGGTTCCATCAACATGGATACAACCCTTATCCGGGCGAAGCTGCTGGAACTAGTGAATGAATTCAATGATGTAACCGAATTTGCGCAGATTACTCCCGCAGGAATAATGCAAATCATTGAGCCGGCAGTTTACCATGATTTCCAGGGATCTGATATCAGCCTCCAGAATCATGTTATCAAGGCTTATGAAACTGAGCTACCGGTTCTGAGCCAGCAATTTCTTGCCGTGGAGGGTTTTTATGCGGCAGTCATTATGCACCCGATCGTAAAAAATAATTCCATTTTAGGAGGCATTACCGCACTGTTCCTTCCAGAAAAGATTTTAGGCAATATCATGAAGCCTATCAACGAAGGCCAGGCGTTTGAACTCTGGGTGATGGAAAAGGGAGGCAAAATGCTGTACAACCAGGATGTATCCGAGATCGGCCGCAACCTGTTTACCGATTCTTTATACATGGATTTCCCTGAGTTGATTACTGCCGGAAGGAAAATTGATGCCGAAGAAAGTGGAACAACATCCTATTCATTTTATAAAACCGGAACCTGGGAAATCGTAAAAAAACTGACGTACTGGACTACTTATGAACTATATGGTACGCAATGGAAACTGGTATGGGTTAAACCGGAATAAGCCAAAAACCATCCCATGGCAACTTCTGGTTCCAGGATAAAGTGTAAAATATTCATTCTATAATTAATCCGACCCGATGTTGAATTTTTAAAAATTATTATTATCTTTGCCGGCTCAATTTAAACCTAATAATAAGATCGATATGTATCTCTCGTCAGAAAAGAAAAAGGAGTTTTTCTCCGGATTTGGAAAATCGGAATTCGATACCGGTTCACCAGAAGGGCAGATCGCTATGTTCACGCACCGGATCAATTACCTGACAGGTCATTTAAAGGAAAACCGGAAAGACTTTGCCACCCGCCGGTCGCTGGTAGCGCTGGTCGGTAAACGCCGCAGCCTGCTGGAATACCTGAAGGAGGTCGATATTGAGAGATACCGGGCAATAGTCAAGAACCTTGGCATTAGAAAATAGACAATCATTGTCAGGAATATAAGAAAAAAGGCAATCTCAGCATTGCCTTTTTTCATGTTTATCAATCAAATAGAAAAAAAAGAAGAAAATGTCATCAAAAGCAATTATCAAAAAATTCAAGTTAGAAGACGGACGCGAGATTTCCATTGAAACCGGAAGATTGGCCAAACAGGCTGCAGGAGCTGTTGTTGTAAGAATGGACGACACGATGTTGCTCGCTACCGTACTCGTAGCCCCCGAGGCTTCGGAAAATGCAGGCTACTTTCCGCTTACGGTTGAGTATAAAGAAAAATACTCCGCGACCGGCAAATTTCCCGGAGGCTTCTTCAAAAGAGAAGCTCGTCCTTCAGAATATGAAATACTTATCTCCCGTTTGGTGGATCGGGCCCTCAGGCCATTGTTCCCGGATAATTTTCTCAATGAGATCCAGGTTCAGGTTATGTTGATTTCAGGTGATAAAAAAAATCTTCCCGACACTTTAGTGGCTCTGGCTGCCTCATCTGCTATCATGGTTTCCAATATACCTTTCCTCGGGCCGATATCAGAAGTAAGGGTTGGCAAGGTAAAAGGCCAGCTTATTATCAATCCCTCCATTGCCCAGACTGAAGAAGCAGACATGGACATGATGGTCGCAGCTACCATTGATAATATCGTCATGGTCGAAGGCCAGATGAAGGAGATCTCTGAAGCCGATATGCTTGAAGCGATTAAATCTGGCCATGAAGCCATCAAAGTTCAATGCCGTGCCCAGATCGAATTGGCCGAAATGCTTTCTGAGAAAAAAGATAAAATGGCTGTGCCTGAATTAGTCGATGACGCCGCTTTACAGCAGACAATACATGATTTTGCCTATCCTAAATTTTATGAAATTGCCGGGAAGGGTGTTGCAAACAAGCAACTTCGTCATGAAGCATTTGCAAATGTAAAGGCAAACTTTATAGAAACAATTGCGGAAGATAAACGCAAGGAATTGGAGCCACTGATCAACCGTTATTTTGAAGATACCGAGAAACTGGCAGTCAGGAATTGCATTCTTGTGGAAAGAAAAAGGCTTGATGGACGTGGCCTGGAGGACATCCGCCCGATCTGGTCCGAAGTTGATTATTTACCTGCTGCCCACGGCTCAGCCATATTTACACGTGGTGAAACCCAGGCCCTGGTTACAGTAACCCTTGGTACCAAGCTTGATAAGCAGGTTCTTGACGGAGCAGTTATTGAAGGATCAAGCGATTTCCTGCTGCATTACAATTTCCCCGGTTTTTCAACCGGTGAAGTTAAACCTATACGTGGAACCAGCCGCCGTGAGATCGGCCATGGCAACCTGGCCATGCGTGCCCTTAAGCCTGTAATACCGGCAGATGATGTAAATCCTTATACAGTCAGGATTGTATCAGATATCCTCGAATCCAACGGTTCTTCCTCTATGGCTTCCGTCTGTGGCGGTACACTTGCCCTGATGGATGCAGGTGTTAAGATTAAAAAACCAGTCTCAGGTATAGCGATGGGATTAATAACGGACAAAGAAACCGGTAAGTATGCTGTTTTATCCGATATCCTGGGGGATGAAGATCATCTGGGTGACATGGACTTCAAAGTCACCGGCACGGCAGATGGTATTACGGCCTGCCAGATGGATATTAAAATTGAAGGCTTATCCTTCGAAATCATGCAACAAGCTTTGGAACAAGCCCGCCGGGGAAGGAATCATATCCTTGGTGAGATGATGAAGACCATTTCCACCCCAAGAGAAGACTATAAACCGTTTGTGCCAAGGATCGAAAAAATGACGGTACCTAAGGAGTTTATCGGTGCAATTATAGGGCCTGGCGGAAAAATCATCCAGGAAATTCAGAAAGATACCGGCGCAACAATCATTATCGAAGAAGTCGGGGAAACCGGGGTGATCGATATATTTTCAAGCAACAAAGAATCGATCGAAGCGGCAAAAGACCGCATCAAAAAGATCGTGGCCGTGCCCGAAGTCGGTGATATATACAATGGAAAAGTGAAGAGTATCGTTGCTTTCGGCGCTTTTATCGAGATCCTGCCAGGTAAAGAAGGTTTGCTGCACATATCCGAGATCGACTGGAAACGCGTGACAGATATCGAAGAATACATGAAAGTCGGACAGCAAATTGAAGTGAAACTCATTGGTGTTGATACCAGTACGGGAAAACTTAAATTGTCCAGGAAAGCATTGCTCCCTGCGCCTCCACAAAGGCAATAAATTTTTGAAACATAACTGCGCCGGAATCGTACAAATTACTTTAGCTTTGTACTCCCTATAAACCGACCTATGCGCCAGTTAAAGATTACTAAACAAGTTACCAACCGTGAAACTGCTTCGCTTGATAAGTATTTGCAGGAAATCGGTAGGGTTGAGCTTATTACTGCGGAAGAAGAAGTCGAGCTGGCCCGCCGGATCAAGGCCGGTGATAAGGATGCTTTAGAGAAACTGACTAAGGCCAACCTTCGTTTCGTGGTATCGGTTTCCAAGCAATATCAGAACCAGGGGCTAAGCCTCCCCGACCTCATCAACGAGGGCAACCTGGGATTGATCAAAGCAGCTCAGCGTTTCGATGAAACCCGTGGTTTTAAATTCATTTCCTATGCCGTTTGGTGGATCAGGCAGTCGATCCTTCAGGCTTTGGCAGAGCAATCAAGGATAGTGCGCCTTCCGCTCAACAAAATTGGCTCCATCAATAAGATTAACAAGGCTTATGCCAGGCTTGAACAACAGCATGAAAGAGAGCCTGATTCCTTGGAAATAGCTGAAATGCTTGATATTCCGGAAAGCGAAGTCAAGGAATCAATACGTAATTCCGGCCGCCATATTTCGATGGATGCCCCGCTCATCCAGGATGAGGAAAATACCCTTTACGATGTGTTGCGAAGTGACGAGACCAATACGCCTGAGAGAGAGCTGATGGTGGAATCATTGCGGAAAGAGATTGACCGGGCTATTTCAACGCTGACCTCCAGGGAAGCCGATGTGGTCAGGCTCTATTTCGGCCTGAATTCCAAGCACCCGATGACACTGGAAGAGATCGGCGAAAAATTTGACCTGACCCGTGAGCGGGTCCGCCAGATCAAAGAAAAGGCTATCCGACGGCTGAAGCATACTTCCCGTAGCAAAATCCTGAAATCATACCTTGGATAAATTATGTTGATGAACCGTTTTCCGCTCGTCGCCCCTTCCATGCTGTCAGCCGATTTCGGCAACCTCCGGCGTGACATCGAAATGGTTAATGGCAGTGAAGCCGACTGGTTCCATATCGACGTGATGGACGGTGTCTTTGTGCCGAATATCTCCTTTGGTTTTCCCGTCCTGAAGTCCATCCAGAAATACGCGAAAAAGCCGCTTGATGTGCATCTTATGATCGTCGATCCTGACCGGTACCTGGAGCGTTTTCGCGAATACGGTGCCGAAGTGATCAGCGTCCATTACGAAGCCTGTACCCATCTGCACCGCACCATCCAGGCCATTAAAAAGCTGGGCGCCATGGCCGGGGTGGTTTTGAATCCTCATTCACCCGTATCACTGCTGGAAGAGATCATCACCGATGCCGACCTGGTCATGCTGATGTCGGTAAATCCAGGCTTCGGCGGACAGAGTTTTATTGAAAGCACTTTAGAAAAGATTATGCATTTAAAGGAATTAATAGCACGAAAAAAGACGGATGCCCTCATCGAAGTTGACGGTGGCGTGACACTTGAAAATGCGCCCCAGCTGATAAAAGCCGGAGCGCAGGTACTAGTGGCAGGCTATACCATTTTTGACTCACCCGACCCGGTAAACACAATATCTTCCCTGAAAAGCTTATCAGCCTGAGTGCGATTATTTTAATTTTGCTATAACCAAAAATCAACTCAATTATGAATCAATCTATACTTTCCTTACAACCGGAAAGACTCTGGTTTTATTTTTCTGAAGTGCTGAAAATTCCCCGTCCGTCCAAAAAGGAGGAAAAGATTATCAGCTACCTGGTGAATTTCGGAAAAGAACATAAACTGGAGTCTACTACTGACAGTGTCGGTAATATTATAATCAGGAAACCATCCAGCCCCGGTTTGGAAAAGGCCCCTTCTGTCTGCCTGCAAGGGCATGTCGATATGGTTTGTGAAAAAGATGCCGATGTGATGCATGATTTCGATAAAGATCCGATCCAAACCTATATAGAAGATGGATGGCTGAAGGCCCGGGGCACCACACTAGGCGCTGATAATGGCATTGCCGTGGCAACCATGCTGGCCCTGCTCGAAGCAAAAGACATCAAGCACGGCCCGCTGGAGTGCCTTTTTACCATCGATGAAGAAACGGGTTTAACCGGTGCATTCGGCCTTGATCCCAATGTTTTAAAAAGCCGGATCCTTTTGAACCTGGATTCGGAAGATGATGGCGAATTCTTTATCGGGTGTGCCGGAGGCCGTGATACCGTTATAGAAATGCCGTTGAAGAAAGATCCGGTCCCGCAAGGATATAAATCCTTCAGGATGAAAGTTTCAGGGCTTCAGGGAGGCCATTCCGGCGACGATATTCATCGAAACAGGGGAAATGCCAATAAAATCCTGAACCGCTTTTTGTGGGAAACTGCCAGGAAATATGGAATCCGAGTTTCTTCCTTTGAAGGAGGAAACCTGCGGAATGCCATCGCACGGGAAGCATTCGCCATTTTCCTCGTTCCGGCTGATAAGATCCAGCCTGTTAAATCCTACACTGAGGTTTATTTAAAAGATTTAAGATTTGAATTCCGGGTCTCTGAACCAGACCTGAAGATCGATGTGGAAGAATCTGAAACACCCGGTTTTGTTCTGGATAAAATAACCCAGGATCATTTGCTGAACTCCCTGTATGCCTGCCCGCATGGCGTTATCGCCTGGTCGCAGGATATTCCCAACTTTGTTGAAACATCAACCAACCTGGCATCTGTGAAAATGCAGAACGGCTTATTCAGGATTTCCACCAGCCAGCGCAGCTCCATAGAATCAGCCAAAGAAGATATCTGCAACATGGTATCGGCCGTTTTTAATCTTACCGGTGCGCGAATTGAACAATCCAACGGGTATCCCGGCTGGGCGCCAAATCCAAATTCCAAAGTGTTGGAATTGTGTGTTCATTCGTACGAAACGCTATTCGGTCAAAAGCCGGTCGTCAGGGCCATCCATGCAGGACTGGAATGCGGATTGATCGGAGATAAATATCCCGGGATGGATATGATCAGTTACGGCCCGACCATGAGGGGCGTTCACTCTCCCAGCGAAAGGCTCGAAATCAGCACCGTCGAGAAGTTCTGGATACTTACGCTGGATTTACTGCAGAAAATAGCCAGACAGCAATAATTTTAAATTTTAAATGCTAAATTCCTATAGTCCGACTCCGAATCCAATCCGGATTATCGGATTTCTGTAGGGTGAGTAAAAGCTTTCATTAACATTAAACAGTACCATAAGACTCATAAAGGCTCTCTCACCAATCCACTGCCTGTATCCGCCGCCAACCATAAAATCGTGCACCCATGTGGCACTTTTCACCCGGTAATAACCTCCCGAGCCATTATCATAATAATCATAGTAAGTCACATAAAGCGGTGCATATTCAAGATGTGCAAACAAATCGCGCCAGATAAAATAACGGGCAAATATGCTGCCACCATAGGAACTGGCGCTGTAATCCGGGGAGTATCTGCTATCTTTAAAATACAGGTAGGTAAATCCCACACCAGCATGAAAAGATTCTGTAATCCGGTAGCTGGCCAATGGCGAAACGTCGATGACAGTAATAGTTCCAAACTGGGCGCCCAGGTAACCGCCAAAATCGATACGGTCCAGGATACTATGGTTCTTCTGTTTAGGAGGAGCCTTTATGGTATCCTGCGCCGTCAGGTTTAAGGACGATAAAATGATCAGACTGAATGCGGCTAGTATAAACCTGCAAAACATCCCCATAGGTTTAGTTTTTGTAATAAACCGCAAATTTAGCCAATTATTATCCATCGCGGAAAAAATGGATCGAAGCAATAAATTCAGCCCGGAAACGTAATTACTGGGAGATTAGTTAAATTTGCCGGCAAAATGGGCCTGATGATTAAGGAAAAGAGCTACCTTTCTTATAATGTGTTTTCCGGGGGGATAAGCCTTATCATTTTGCTGCTGTTATTTTCCTGCCAAAAAGACCCTGTTGACAATGACCCGGGCGTCAAGCTGAATTTTTCACAGGACACTGTTTTTTTTGATACGGTTTTCACCAGCCTCGGCTCCACTATTCAATCCTTTACTGTTCATAATAAAGGAAAACAGCGGATCAGTATCACTTCGATCCGCCTGGCCGGCGGAACTTCCTCCTTCTACCGGATGAATGTCGACGGACAGGCAGCTAATGAAGTTAAAGACATTGATATTGACGGAGAAGACAGTCTTTACATATTTTGCCGGGTGACCATTGACCCAACTGATGAAAGAAATCCTTTTGTGATAAGCGATTCCATCGTGTTCGAAACTAATGGCAATATCCAGGATGTCAACCTGGTTGCATGGGGGCAGAACGCAAACTACATTCTTGCAGATACCTATATCCCCGGATACCCTAAATTCAAGATCATAGCCCATGAGAATGAAACAGCCCGCTGGACAGCCGACAAGCCATACGTGATTTACGGTTTTGCCGTAGTGGATTCCACCGGATCGCTCGAAATTGAACGGGGAACCAGGGTATATTTTCATAATAATTCGGGATTATGGATTTACAAAGGGGGCAACATAAAAGCCAAAGGCAGTGTTGATGCACCGATCATTTTCCAGGGCGACCGGCTGGAGAGTTTCTACCAGGATATGCCCGGGCAGTGGGACCGTATCTGGATCAATGAAGGCAGCGTGAATAACGAGATTGAATATGCCATTATCCGTAACGGCTTTATTGGCCTGCAGCTTGAAACTATACAGGAGCAGATGGGCAACCAGCTTATCCTTTCAAACACACGCATCGAGAACATGACAGGCTACGGCATCCTGACACGGTTTTATAACCTTACCGCTTACAATAATGTCGTGGTGAATTGCAGTCAATACCTGGCCGCTTTTACCTGGGGTGGGATTTACGATATCCGCCAGTGTACTTTCGCTAATTACTGGTCTGCTTCAGTAAGGGTAACCCCATCCATTGTCCTGAATAATTATGCTACCGACACGAATGATATTCCCTACCTATGGTTTGAATTCCAGGGATATTTTGGCAATAATATTTTTTATGGGAGAAATGATGACGAATTATTGCTGTTAGGTGATACCGGTGCTCCTTTCCAATACCAGTTTGACCATTGCCTTCTCAGAACTACGCTGGATGTTTCCGATCCGGGACATTATCCCGGTTGCCTGGTAAATGAAGATCCCCTGTTTTTCAACTACCTGGAGAACAATTACCAGCTTGATACCCTCTCCCCTCTTATTGACAAAGGAAATCCCGAGGTTATCAGGCAGTCATTTTTCGACCTGCACCGTGATATTATAGAGACCAACCGTCCTGAGGACCTTCCGGATATTGGTGCGTATGAGTTTATTAAGCCGGAATAATAATTGAATTTATCCCCTTTTTTAATCTTCCAACATAAAGTTATTCGCTATATTTAAGGTTCCAAAGTGGAACGCTTGAAAATAATCAAGGCGATAGGATTTAGAACGAGTACAACCTGAATGGAAATATATTCTTATCAAGGGGCATGTTAAGCAAGTCAGGAGAATAATCTATGGAGTAATGAAGAAGGCACCCATGGCATGAAGATAATAAAATTTAACCAGGAACTCCATCACCGGCAATCCATCAGGCTCCGGGGGTATGATTATTCCCGCCAGGGAGCCTATTTCATCACCATCTGCGTTAAAAACCGGGAATTATTGTTTGGTCATGTCTGTAGGGGCGACCGGCCGGTCGCCCCTACGGCACCGGAAACCCAAACAACACCGGTCGCCCCTACGGCACCGGAAACCCAAACAACACCGGTCGCCCCTACGGCACCGGAAACCCAAACAACACCGGTCGCCCCTACCGGTCCCAAACCAAAATCCATCGGCGCATTGCCGGATATAAATTATCCGTTACCAAACAAATCAATATTTTACGGAAATCGCCAGGTGAACCGGTCTGGCAGCGCAATTATTATGATCATATAATCCGGGATAACAAATCTTTCCTGTCAATTTCAGAATATATTGCGAATAATCCCGTAAATTGGCAGAAGGATATATTCTATTCAGTATGACCAAAATAACTGAAAGCAACATAGAACTCTTCGCCATTGAAATACAGGAGGAAAAAGGTTCAAATCCTTTATTGATCCGGCTTGTAACAATCCTGATCTTGATATCAAGTATTCCGAATGTAAATTCCCAGGTAACATACCTTAGTCTGGATAAACAACGCCTTCACCTTTACAGCAATAATTTCTTTGTCGATTCAGTGCTTGATGCCAGGAACCAGAATGAGTGCATCGGATTTGTTCTCAGGGGATTGGATTCCAGGCAAACTGCTGCATATTTTGAAAGACCGTTTTGCGAAGAATTGCAGGATCTCTGTTCACGCAGTCTGGCGAAAGAAGACAATAGCATCCCAATTATTATCCGCATAAATAAATTTCTTCTTTCGGAATATAAACTATCTGATGCGGCTTTTAACATTGTGGAAATCAATATTTCATTTATTACATGCTGTGATGGAAAATATTATGAAATCTTCCAGGGCTTCGCTTCAACTGATAATGCCGGGTTGAGTAATTCAGGTTCATCCGTGCATAATATTGCCGAGGCTATTGCGTATTGCTTTAATGATTTTATTGAGCATTATAAAAAAGGAAATCTTGAAAACAGGCCAATTGATGAAAACCAACTTGCGACCAATAGCCTTGGGCTACAAAGATTTAATATTGAGCAAGTTCAGGATACAATCAGGGGGATTTTTAATACATTTTCTGATTTTCTTGATTATCAGGTCGATACGACAAAGTCATTCAACATGGAATACATTCCCGGGAAAGGTGATTTACCTGCAATGGCTGATGCCCGGTGGACCCAGGATGACAACAAGATCGAAAATATCTGGGGTATTTCGGATGGCAAGCTGTTCTATATACGATTAAATGATCATTATTACCCGCTTTATCAGCATAATGGATACTTCAGGGCAAAGGCACTAAAGGAAGGTCCCAGTTTTGAAGACCTTTCACCCGTAATCGCAGCAGGGATTTTCGGTGGTATCATAGGCGCAGCTTTTGGAGTTATGATAATACCATCCGCAACAATGGAAAAAGCACATACCATTGAATGTCAGCTTGATTTGAATAGCGGGCTGGTACTTCCAATTAATTTTTTAGTTTACAAAGAGATGAATTCCAGGATGCTTTTGTATCTTTCAAGATACCTGAAAGCTGATGCAACTATGGAAGTTTATGTGGATGGCGAATACATGTGCAAACTTATGCGAAACAGCTATTATTTTCTTACCATCCCCCCTGATAAAAAACAAGTGGAACTTTGCTTGAAAAGCAATCAAGACGAATTTTGCGAAACAATTTCTCCTTTACCTTATGAATCAAGGGTTTATTTATGCAAAGTGAAAGCCGGACATATCCCGGTCAAAGAAGAAGTAAAATCGGAAATGCGAAAAATCATTCTACAGAAGATCCAAGATGGAGAAATCACAAGATCCTGTTCAAACGACTGAACCTTCCAAATTTAATTTATAGGTATAGGCGCTTAGTTATCCCTCCGAAATACTCATAGACAAACGAATCGGTTCATTTATAACCATCTTTTTAAGGAGCAAATCGAAGATTGTGTCCATATTATTTCTTCTGTTGTATCTATAATGGTATTCATCCAGATAACCTTGTAATCTTTCTTTACTGCAATGATGGTGTATTCCTCTCAACCAACCTTTTAAATTCATGATATGAACATGCAGGTCAATAAAAGAATTACCATCTTCTGATTTCCGTTGTTCAAGACCTGGATACTCCTTTTTTAATGGACTGTATCCTTTCCATTCATCGGTTAGTATTTTTGCGCTCTTTGAAATATGGTTATCGAAAAATCCTCTGAATTCTTTTGCTGATGCATGTTCTATTACTTGTGCATAGGCACGTCCAACCCCATCAGATAATTTTTCTAAAGCTAAAACAACGAGTTTTTTGGATCCTATACTCCGACCTCTTTTTATTTGCTCAGGCCCCCCGATCCATAATTCATCTACATGAACTTCACCTTGAAGTGGATACATTAAACTACTTTGCATCGCTTGCTGTATCTTCCATTTAAACTCCCAGCAAGTCTTTTGCCTTAACTCAAATTCATGACTTAATTCTAATGACGACATCCCTTTTTTCTTTGTCACAATTTTAAAAACAATGTGGAACGCGATTAATAATGAAAACTTGGTTTTATCAAACATTGTTCCTGCTGTGGGGCTTTCATCATATTTACATTTTGAACAGCGTCTTGAAAATGGTTTCTTCCCAGGAATATATTTTAGGTGACCACACTTCCTGCAACTATAACCCTTTTCCCATTTGATTGCTGCTATGTAAGAGTAACAATCTTCATCTGTTTTAAACCGTTGATTAAATTTGATTGAGTTCACACCGCTGAAAATTTCTCTTGTTTCCATGGCTCAAAGGTATCAAAAAGCGGGATGCCTAAGCGCCTATACCTATTAATTTATTTTCCAGCTAAATCCGGACGACGCAACATCGTCCAATCGTCCAATCGTCCAATCGTCCAATCAATGCTCTTCCTTTTTCCTCCCTTTATAGGCTAACAGCAGCATGATCCCTCCAAATACAAGCATGGTCAATCCGATCCAGAGGTTTATATTGACATGCAGGGATTTTTCGTACATAGCCTGATTACCGGCAGTTATCAACCCATATATGGATAATAACAATCCCAGGATGGAGAACATCAGGCCAATCGGAAGTTTTATATCTATACCCATTTTTACTTAATTTACAATTTACAAATTACGATTTAAGATCTTAGATCTAAAACTGTAAATCTTAGATCTTTTTCTATCATTACCAGAACAATATTGTCAGCAACGTAGCAATAGCCAGCACTGCTATGGCCAGGGTGGTGGAACGCTGGTACCAGGGGACCACCTCTTCCTGGAGCTTCGGGGTCAGTGAATATACAAGGCCTTTAAGCTCGGTATTGGATTTCTTTTGCACGGTGACCAGTGATAAGCCAACAGCAACTATTGAGCTGGTGGCACAGGCGAATATTGCAGTCCAGAAGTTCTGCGCCATTTCAACGGGATAGGCGTGAACATGCGCGATCCATCCCCCTTTAACAAGAGTATCCGCCCCTGCAGGAAAGGTCAACCCGTGGTGAAGCAGGGCGATCAGGAAGCCGGCCAGCAGTCCTGCGAAAGCGGCATGACCGGTAGTGCGTTTCCAGAACATCCCCAGGAAGATAACGGCAAACAGCGGTGCATTGATCATAGAGAAGATCGTTTGCACAAAATCCATGATGTTGCCGAAGAGGCTCGCCAGGTAAGCAGCGGCTATACTGACAATAACGCCAAAAATGGTGGCTAAACGTCCGACACCCAGGTAATGCTTTTCATCGGCAGCTTTATTTCCGGTTAACGGGCGAATATAGCTCTGGTAAATATCATAGGTCCAAACTGTATTAAAGGCCGATACGTTGCCTGCCATTCCCGACATGAAGGAGGCCAGCAAGGCAGTAATCCCAAGTCCCAGCACACCGGCGGGAAGATATTGCTTGAGCAGCATGATGATCGTGTAATCATAAATCGGTTGTCCGGCTTCATTTAAAGGTAATGAGAACCCTTTTCCCGGCGTATTTAAAAGCACCAATGCCACAATACCCGGCAAAATGATAAGGAATGGCACGAACATCTTCGGGAAAGCTCCGATCAGGGGGGTGTTGCGGGCTGCAACAGTGGAATGAGCCGACATGGCACGCTGGACAATGAGGAAGTTGGTGCACCAATAACCAAATGACAGCACAAAGCCCAGGCCGGCAAAGATGCTGTACCATTCAACCCCCATAGGGTTAGCAATGGCTGTCCCGGTATACTTCCAGGTAGTGGTCCAGGTGTCAGCCGCAAACCCTTTAGCTGTTACTATCGGTGCCAGTTGGTCCTGTAATCCCGACCAACCGCCGACATCCTTCATACTCAGGAAAACAACCGGCAGCAATCCCAGCACTATAATGAAGAACTGGAGCACTTCGTTGTAAATGGCTGACGAAAGCCCGCCCAAATAGGTATACCCCAACACGACGGCTGCTGATAAGACCAGGCTCATGTGGAAATTCCATCCGAGCACTTTCTCCATAAGAATAGCAAGTGCATACATGGAAATTCCGGAAGCCAGGATCGTCATCACGGCAAACAGGATGGCATTTAACCCGCGGGTTTTCTCGTCAAACCTTAACTTAAGGTATTCCGGCACCGATCTGGCCTTGGAGCCGTAATAGAACGGCATCATGAACAGGGCAAGAAAAACCATGGCAGGTATGGCTCCGACCCAGTAAAAATGCGTTGTGAGCATCCCGTATTTAACCCCGGAACCCGTCATCCCCATCACTTCGAGAGCGCCAAGGTTTGTGGAAATAAATGCAAGACCTGCCACCCAGGCAGGCATAGAACGCCCTGCCTCCAGAAAAGACTTTGCGTCCTTCATGTACTTTTTCAGGGCCCAACCTATGCCGAGCACGAAAAGGAAGTAGATGATCATGACCGTGTAATCGATCCATGCGAGATTAAAGCTGTTTGTCATATACTTTAATTTAAATAATACACTCGTTTATAAGGTTTTAGTTCTCCAAAGCCACTTAATTTGCCAGGATTTCAAAGGTAAATTTAATGATATATATTTTACACAAAATGAAAATGATTAACATGTCATTTTTTTGGAAATTAAAGTTTTAAATTTACTGCAAAATCATAAGCCATGAAAACATTTAGAAATCTGGCGATAATACTAAGTATTACATTTCCTGTTTATTTGTTCATCAGCTGTGGAGCTCCTGTTAATAAGAGTAATGAACCTGTTCAAAAAAATGTTCCCATGATTAAAATCACAAAATCAAATTATGGTAAAGTTGAAGGAAAAGATGTGTTCCTTTTTACCCTGACTGCAAACGATGGAACAAAAGCTCAGATAACGAATTATGGGGGAATTGTCACTTCATTGTTCGTGCCTGACCGTAACGGGAACCCGGGAGATGTCGTACTTGGCTTTGACAGCCTGCAGGGCTACCTGAACGGTCATCCTTACTTCGGCTGCATCGTGGGGCGATGTGCCAACCGTATTGCCGGAGCAAAATTCGAACTGGATGGAAAAACATACCAATTGGCTAAAAATATCGGCGATAATCATTTGCATGGCGGGATCAGCGGGTTTGATAAAAAAGTATGGGAAGCCCGCGAAATCGTTCAGGGTGATGAGGCCGGCGTTGAACTGACTTACGTCAGCCCCGGCGGTGAAGAAGGATACCCCGGTGAGCTGAAGGTCAGGGTCATTTATATGCTCACCCAGGACCGGGAACTTAAAATCCTGTACTTTGCTGAAACCGACAGGCCAACCCCGGTCAACCTTACCCATCATGGATATTTTAACCTTAAAGGGGCCGGAAATGGCGACATCCTGGATCATGAACTGATGATCCATGCTGACCGTTATAATGTTGTCAATGATCAGCTTTTGCCTACCGGGGAATTAAGGCCGGTAACCGGCACACCGATGGATTTCCGGCAGCCAAAGCTTATCGGCCGGGATATGCCACAGGTCGAAGGTGGCTATGACCATAATTTTGCCCTTAATACTGACGGATCACTGGTTAAGGCCGCGATTCTCAAAGAATCATCTACCGGCAGATGGATGGAGGTTTACACCACTCAGCCAGGCATGCAGTTCTATGGCGGCAATTTCCTTGATGGCACTATCACCGGTAAAAACGGTAAGCCCTATTTCAAACACTATGGGTTGTGCCTCGAAACACAGCACTTTCCTGATTCTCCAAATCAGCCGGGCTTTCCAAGTACTATTTTGCGCCCTGGTGAAACTTTCCAGTCTGAAACCATTTATAAATTCGGCATATCGCCTTAGTTTTTCTCATTATTTGATTAATTCCGAAAATTGCATTTTTTGCCACCAAAGCACTAAAACACCAAAACCCACGAAAGTTATTTGTTTGATTATAACCTTTTGGTGATAATTGGTGATTTGGTATTTTAGTGGCATTTTTAATTTTTACTTATCTATCTCTATATTATTTAATTGCCATCAATATTATGTTGATAATTCAAGGATAAAATCAATTTGGTTTCAGCAATTGTTCTCTTTTCAATGCTTAATTTTGACCCTGATCCAAACCATTAAACTTATGATCAGAGGCATTATATCTTTTATTACGGCTTTTCTCGCGGTCATAACCTGCTACGCACAGACTGCATTTTATAAACACCTGGAAGGTAAAGTCGGGAACAACATCAATATTGTTCTTGATATGGTCGTTACAGGTGAAAAGCTCGGGGGTTATTACTATTATTTTTTTGATGATAAATCTGGTGATGACGCCTGGACCCATTATGGAAAGTCGATGCCGGTCTATGGACAAATAAGTTCTTCGAACGATTTTGAATTCAGCGAGTTTGATCCTGAAGTTAAAGGTGCCATCTTCAAAGGTACTTTGAAAGACGGGATTATTTCGGGTAAGTGGATCAATGCCGACGGGAAAAAACAGCTTCCGTTCACAGCCACAGAAACTTATCCATTAGGAACGATGGCATTCCGCGTCGTATACATGAATGACAAGACTTTACTGACTGGAAAGGCAAATTCGCCTGTTGCATCTTTGAACCTGAGCCTGTTATTACCGGTCGATTACCCGGTAGATCATGTTGCTGACTCAGTAACAGCTTTTGTCTATGAAGACTTTTTCGAAAAAGAATCCCTGGGTGCTGATCCGGCAATCCTGTTCAATGAGACCCGTGAACAATACTTCACAAATTATAAAACCAGCAATGCGGATATTTACCAGGAAGGCGCCGCATCTTTCGACTGGAAGAAAATCAAGGAGATGAGGATCCTTCATAATGAGCATGAAATATTATCAATAGAATGTTATAATTATGGTTTTACAGGCGGGGCGCATGGCCTTTCCGTATCAAAATTCCGGGTGATCGATCTGAAGGACGGGCATCAGATCAGCCTGGGTGAAATTTTCCGGAAAGATTATGATAATGACCTCAGGGACATCATCAATTTTGCCGCCCGCAAAAAGTACAATCTCGAACGGAATCAGAGCCTTGTGGAAGCAGGCTTTTTCAGCGAATTTATCGATGCCGGGCCTAATTTTTATATCACCAAGGATGGCATAGGCTTTTATTACAACCAGTATGAAATAGCTCCCTTTGCATTGGGGCCGATTGACATTTTCGTTAACTACCAGGAATTAATGAGAATCCTGAACCCTGAAACCCCCGTCTTCCGGTTGATTTCACCATATTAGTAAGTCCCTGTATTCAGCTTATTCAGCCAGTAAACAACACCTTATCATCCGGTCTTTTTCCTGCATATCCTTTTTCAGGAAGATTTCAGCATATCCTTCATTTTTTAAAAGAAAGACGGCCTCTTTACCAAGATTTTCATTGATCTCCAGGTAAAGCTTCCCGTTTCCGGACAGATGCTGCCTTGAGAATCCGGCAATCGCCCGGTAGAAAAGCAGGGGGTCATCATCAGGGACGAAAAGTGCCTGTGACGGTTCAAAATCCAGAACATTAGACTGCATCAGGCTTTTTTCGGATTCCCTGACATAAGGCGGGTTACTCACGATCAGGTCGTAAATCCCCAATTCATCCCATTCGCTCTCATCCAGGATATTAATCTTTTTGAAGTCCACCCTGATACCAGATCTATCTGCATTCCCTGATGCGGTTTTGATAGCATTTTCAGAAATGTCGAGAGCCGTTAAATGGGGCTGCTTCAAAAGCCTGCCCAGGGCCAGAATAATACAGCCGCTGCCGGTACCAATATCCAGGACATTCGAACCTGTTTTATCTTTATGATCATCAGCCACCCATTTTACCAGCTCTTCCGTTTCAGTCCGGGGTATCAGCACGGAAGGATTAACTGCAAGTTCAAGGCCGTAAAAGTAAGCTATCCCCGTTACATATTGGACAGGCTTATGCCCGAGCAACTCATGTAAACCCTGGGAAAGTAGGTTTTCAATATCTTCTTCAATTATCCTTCCGGGATCAAGGGGGATCTCTTTCTTTTCTATCCCGGTGACCGAAAAGATCAGGCTGTTGACAAGATTATAACATTCTTTTTCAGGGTAGATCGCTACTAACTCTTGTACCATCTTATCCCTTAGCACTTTAAGTTGCATCATTTTCCTATCTTGAATAAATTAATCCCGACTATTTTGGATTATAAGGTAAGAAAATTCTAACTTTGATTGAACATTTATTATTATTTTTTCCCAATAATTTCTGATGAAGGGTGATATTCTGATCATTAGTGAGCATCACAGGCAAGCTGCGCAAGATATTCTTGACCTGACGCTGCCGGCTATCCGCTTCAAACCGGGTAAATTCTTTTTCACCATCGCGGGAGAATCTGGTGCGGGTAAATCAGAAGTATCTTATGCCCTGGAAAATCTTTTAGAAAAAACAGGCATCGCGGCCCGTATTATCCAGCAGGACGACTTCTTTGTTTATCCTCCCAAAACCAATGAATGCATGCGGGAGAAAGATATTCACCTGATCGGGCCCGGTGAGGTGCGGCTGGACAAGTTGAATGAAAATATCCGGGAAGTTTTAAACGGGAATACAGAGATAGAAAAACCACTGGTCATATTTGCCGAAGACCGGATCACTTCGGAAAAAATCAACCTGAACCCTTTCAAGGTTATCATTATTGACGGGACCTATACTACTCTGCTGGAACATATAGACTGCCGCGTTTTCATTGACCGTGACAGGGATGATACCCGGGCAGACAGGCTTAAACGAAACCGGGAAAAGCAAAATGACTACCTGGAAAAAATACTGGAAATTGAACACCTTATTATATACCGCCATAAAACTCTGGCAAATATTATCGTGAATAAGGAATTTAAAGTTATCAAAGCCGGATGACCAGCAGCTTCAAACATATTGCCATGCTGAGCACGCATGGCTATTTTGACCCCATCCCGCTGCTTGGGGAAACGGATACAGGCGGGCAAGTGCTGTATGTGCTGGAATTATCCAAAGCACTGGCCAGAAAAGGTATTAAGGTTGATATTTACACGCGCTGGTTTGATCACAACCGCCAACAGATCAATCCGTTGAAGGATTGTCCCGATGTCAGGGTGATCCGTATCCCGGCAGGCCCATGGGAATTTGTAATCAAGGAAGAAATTTATAAGCTACTGCCTGAATTGACTGAAAATCTTACATCCTTCATCAAAAAAAACAACCTGGATTATGATCTTTTCCATGGACATTATGTTGATGCAGGCATCGTAACTATCGACCTGGAGAAGATTTTCCATAAGCCGGCTTTTTTCACGGCCCACTCCCTCGGTGCCTGGAAACGGGAACGGATGGATGGTGACTACTTTAAGATGGAATTACAATATAATTTCAATCACCGCATTTCGGAAGAAAAACGCATATTCAATACCCTGCAGGGCCATACGGTCACTTCCCTGCTTCAGCTCGAAAAGCTCCGGGAATTGTATGATTACCAGGGAGATAATGTAGAAATTATTCCTCCAGGCGTAAACATCCATAAATTCAAACCGCTTGCTCCCGGTGAACCTCCCCGAAAGACCGGACTTCCGGAAAAATACATTTTTTGCCTGAGCCGGGTTGACAGCAATAAAGGGTATGATCTTCTTTTAAATGCTTTTGCCCGGGTCTGTAAGGAAATCGATGATATATACCTGGTAACCGGCGGAGGGTCTGCCCATCCGCAGCCAAGGGAACAGGAAGTGCTTGACATGATGCACCGGATCATGAAGGAGAAGTGTATTGAAGATAAGATCGTCTTCGTTGGTCATGTGGAAGAAAATTTAATGGCATCTTATTATCAAAATGCCCGGTTTTTCGTAATGCCTTCAATTTTCGAGCCTTTTGGGATGACTGCGCAGGAAGCGATGGCCAGCGGGATTCCGGTTATCGCCTCCCGGTTCGGGGGAATTAAAACCGTTCTGACCCATGAAAAGGACGGCCTGCTTATCGATCCTAAAAATGAAGATGAATTTGCCGGTGCAATGATCAGGTTACTGGAAGATGAAACCTATCGTGATAAGATCAGCAAAGCTGCTTCAATACTGATCCGCCGGAATTTCAGCTGGGAAGCCATGGCTAACCGCCATCTCGCCTTTTATAACAGATACTGTTGATCAATGGATGAGTACCGGACTCTTCAGGAAGTATCGCAAGGCCTTTACAAGGAGAAAGGAAGTAAATTTATTGCAATAGCCATTCCTGTTGATTCCGTCGATGAGGTCAGGCTGCAGTTGGAACAACTCCGTAAGCGCTATCATGACGCCAGGCATCACTGCTATGCTTACCGGTTGGGAGAAGAGCCTTATGAAGTGAGGTATAATGATGACAGGGAGCCTTCAGGAACAGCGGGAAAACCCATCTTCGGGCAAATTCAATCATTTGAGCTAACCAATGTGCTGATTGTTATTATCCGGTATTTCGGAGGAGTGAAGCTGGGCACCGGTGGTCTTATTCAGGCATACCGGAATGCAGCGAGAGACGCTATCGAAAATGGAAAGATTGTCACAAAAACCTGGAAAGCCTTGCTCGAAATCCGTTATGATTATCTTCAGATGAATGATGTCATGCGCGTTATCAAAGATGAAGGTCTCCGGATCATACACCAGGAATCCCCGGGACAATCCTGTATCTTACTAGAAATCAGGAAAGGGAACCTGGAAACTGTGATCAGAAAATTTTCATCCTTGGAAAAATTGGAATGTACCGTAATTTAAATTGATTTTAAGTATATTTTTGTTGACACTTATGAAATTATTTCGTACTTTTTCCCTCTCAAAACCCTAAAACTCAAAACCAAGAAAATCAACTCTTTAACTATAATTATTAATGGGCTTCATCTTTGCCTATATAAGCTAAAAATATATCATTGTCAAGTATTAAATAACTTTTTTTTCTAACTTTTTTAATGTCACTTTTGTTAAATAACTTTTTGGGGACTTTGCCTAGCATTAGTCCCCTGACTTTCAGGCGGAAAATTAAAACATATGAAAAGAATAAATATTAAAAAAGCGGAACGGGGGTTTTAGCATGAAAATGACTTGTACTGAGGTATGGGATAATTGCCTGAAGATTATCAAGGATAATATCCACTACCAGAGTTACAAAACATGGTTCCTTCCAATTAATCCTATTAAATTGGAAAATAATGTCCTGACCATTCAGGTCCCGAGCCAATTTTTTTATGAATGGTTAGAAGAGCATTATGTGGGTTTATTAAAAAAGACAATCAAAAAAGAACTGGGAGCAGAAGGAAGGTTAGAATACAGCATCCTGATGGAAAACAGTTATGATAATCCTGACCCGATGTCAATCAAGATCCCGGCATCCAATAATAAATCCTTATCAAACCCTTCAGTTTCCATGCCCATCGATCTGAACCGGGGATCATCCAAAGAAATTCCGAATCCATTCGTGATCCCGGGATTGAAGAAAATCAAGGTAAATTCCCAGTTGGTAGAAAATTATTCTTTTGAAAATTTCATAGAAGGTGATTGCAACAGGCTGGCCAGGTCTGCAGGATTTGCCGTTGCGGAAAACCCCGGCAAAACCGCATTCAATCCTTTATACCTGTATTCAAATGTTGGCCTGGGGAAAACCCACCTGGGACATGCCATCGGCATCCAGGTCAAAAATAATTTCCCTGACAAAACCGTACTTTATGTTTCGACCGAGCAATTTGTCGGACAATATATCGAATCGGTAAGGAATAATAACCAGAATGACTTTATCCATTTCTACCAGATGATCGACGTGTTGATTGTCGATGATATCCAGTTCCTCTCGGGAAAAGAAAAAACACAGGATGTCTTCTTTCACATCTTCAATCAGCTTCATCAGAGCAGTAAACAGATCGTGCTTACTTCCGACAAGGCCCCGGTTGAAATGAAAGGCATTGAGCCACGGCTGCTTTCCCGTTTCAAATGGGGGCTTGCCGCCGACTTGCAACCGCCTGACCTGGAGACCCGCACCGCAATCCTGCAAAAAAAACTCTACCACGACGGGATCGAAATGCCGGAAGAAGTTATTGAATATCTGGCTTATAGCATTAATACAAATATTCGTGAACTGGAAGGCGCCCTGATCTCAATTATGGCCCAGTCATCGCTGAATAAGAAACCAATAACCTTAGATCTGGCCAAGCAAATGATCGATAAATTCGTGAAAAGCACATCCAGGGAGATATCTATTGATTTCATACAGAAAATTGTATGCGATTATTTTAACATGCCAGTTGACTCGATTAATTCCAAAACGCGTAAAAGAGAGATTGTTCAGGCCAGGCAACTGGCGATGTATTTCGCCAAAAAGCATACTAAATCTTCTCTTGCAACGATTGGCCTCCATTGCGGCAATAAGGACCATGCCACTGTCCTCCATGCTTGCAGGACCGTCAATAACCTGATCGATACCGATAAACAATTCCGTATTTACGTCGAAGAACTCGACAAGAAAATCAAGATGGTTTAGCCCATCCTGACCGTTACTCACATTTTAGCTTTTTTCCTACTTTTGACAAATGAAGATATTATTTGTTTGCCTTGGCAATATTTGCCGGTCACCTTTGGCTAAAGGGATCATGGAAGATAAGATCGAAAAACTCGGACTAAATGCTGAAACTGATTCTGCGGGATTTGAATTATTTCACCGCGGCGATCCGGCTGATCCTCGCTCCGTAAATGTTGCCTCCGCTTATGGCATCGATCTTTCAGACCATATAGCACGCATGTTTTCAGTCAGGGATTTCGACCGTTTTGACCGGATCTATGTAATGGACCGGAATAATTATGAGGATGTGATGAGCCTGGCCCGCGATCAGCAGGATATACAAAAAGTGGATTTTATCCTTAACCTTGTAACACCAGGGGAAAACCGCCAGATACCCGATCCCTGGTATGGCGGAAAAGATCATTTTGAACAAACCTATCGTATGCTCAATCAGGCATGTGATCAGCTGGTACAGGAGATTCTATCCATTGAACGACGTATTAAATAAATCCGGATATGATCCCCGATCTCAGAACCATAGAAACAGCTGCAACAAGGATCCGGCCATATATCCACCGGACCCCTGTAATGACCTGCCAGAGCATAAATCAGATGCTTGGTGCAACGGTTTATTTCAAATGTGAGAATTTTCAGAAAGTAGGTGCTTTTAAATCAAGAGGGGCGTGTAATGCCGTTTTCTCACTCGATGATACTGCTGTTGCGAAAGGTGTGGCCACCCATTCCTCCGGGAACCATGCGCAGGCGCTGGCCAGGGCCGCCCTCATCAGGGGGTGCAAAGCTTATATCGTCATGCCGGAGACAGCCGCACGGGTGAAGGTAGAAGCCGTGAAAGGTTACGGGGGTGAGATTTTCTTCTGCAAGCCTTCGCTGACATCAAGGGAAGAAACTCTGCAAGAGGTCGTCAACCAGACCGGTGCCACGGAAATTCACCCCTATAATGATTACCGGGTAATTGCCGGACAGGCAACTGCAACCCTTGAACTTTTCGAAGAAACAGGACCGCTGGATGTGATCATGGCCCCGGTTGGCGGAGGAGGTTTGCTTAGTGGCACAGCCCTGGCGACATCTTACACTTCACCCTCCACAAAAGTTATCGCCGCTGAGCCAGCCCATGCCGATGACGCTTTCCGTTCTTTCACAACGCGCAAGCTTGTCCCATCAATAAACCCGCAAACCATTGCCGATGGGCTGCTCACTTCATTAGGCTCGCTTACCTTCCCGATAATCCTGGATCATGTTCACCAGATCATCACTGTTTCGGAGGAAACGATTATTCAAGCGATGTTACTGACATGGGAAAGGATGAAGATCATCATCGAGCCCTCTTCAGCAGTTCCCCTGGCCGCTCTTATGGAGAACCAGGATGATTTCCAGGGAAAAAGAATAGGCATCATCATTTCCGGAGGAAATGTCAGCTTTGATAAATTGCCATGGTTAACCCCGGTTAGATTATGAAAGGAACTTTATATCTCATACCATCAACTTTAGGGGATACATCATCATCCAACAGCCTTCCTGAGATCAACCTGAGGGTCATCGAGAAGCTTCAACATTTTGTGGTGGAAGATTTAAGGACGGCACGCAGGTTTCTGAAGAAAATCCTGCCAGAGATCATAATAGATGACCTTTCTTTTCAAATCCTTAATGAACACACAACGCCACAGGAGGTTTCTTCGCTGCTCGCTCCGGCAATTGAAGGCAAAGATATGGGATTGTTATCTGAAGCCGGGCTGCCTTGTGTCGCGGACCCTGGTGCTTTGCTGGTAAGCCATGCCCATGAAAACGGAGTAAAAATTGTACCCCTCACCGGCCCTTCTTCTGTCTTCCTGGCTCTGATGGCCTCTGGATTTAATGGTCAGAATTTTGCATTCTCCGGCTATCTTCCTATAGATAAAAAAGAAAGAGTATTGAAAATCAGGGAATTGGAAACTTCAGCTTATCAGCAAGATCAGACCCAGATCTTCATTGAGACACCCTACCGTAACCAGCAAATGATGGAGGCATTAGTAGAAACATGCCGCCCGCAAACCCAGATTTGTATTGCTGTAAATCTGACCATGCCGGATGAACTGATCATCACCCGTACTGCTGAGCAATGGAAACGGATGAAATGGCCTGATATTCAGAAAAAACCTGCTGTATTCCTGTTATACCGGTAATCAGTGGTGAAAGATAACAAAGTCCTGTTTGTAGAAAAATATTTTTGGATTTCTGTAATGATTCCTGTTGAAGTTCGTTTTACATTTGTTGATCACAATATATTTTTATTTGAAAGATATTGTCCTTTCCATCCAGGGTTTGACCAAACGATACGGTTCCATCACTGCCGTTAACAATCTTGATCTTGAAATCGAACGGGGTTCGGTATTTGGCATTCTCGGTCCTAACGGCAGCGGAAAAACCACCACATTGGGGGCGTTACTGGATGTTATACGTCCTGATTCAGGATCTTTCTCCTGGTTTGGCGGACTACCTGAGAAAGCGCAGCGGAAAAAGATCGGGGCCATACTGGAAGTACCCCTGTTTTATCCTTATCTGAGCGGGAAGCAAAACCTGCGAATGGTGGCTAAAATCAAAGATTTACCAGGTGATGATATCGACCATGCCTTGAAAACTGTCGACCTGTATGACAGGAGAGACAGCCGGTTTAAGACCTATTCCCTTGGTATGAAGCAAAGGCTTGCCGTTGCAGCAACGCTGATTGGCAATCCTGAAGTGCTCATTCTTGACGAACCCACGAACGGGCTCGATCCGAGAGGTATCGCGGAAATCCGGAATATTATCCTGGCAGTGGCATCCCGTGGTGTAACAATAATCCTGGCAAGTCATATACTCGATGAAGTCCAAAAAACCTGCACCCACATGGCTGTGCTGGAAAGGGGCAAAAAATTATTTTCCGGGCATGTGGATGAAGTATTGAACGATGCCCAGTGGGTGGAACTTGCAGCGGATAATATGGCCGGACTTCAACTTGCATTGAAACAGGCCGGTTTCGTGGAAAATATCCAGGAAGAAGGGGATAAATATATCGTCAAGCTGAACTCTGCGACAAGCCAGGCGGAATTGAACAGTTTCTTCTTTAATAAAGGAATTGTTTTGACCCATCTGGCCTTGAGAAAAAAATCACTGGAGAAATATTTCCTCGAATTATTGGACAAATCATGATGAAACTGCTGCAGATCGAGCTACGGAAAATAATTCCCTACAAGATGTTCTGGATGATGACAGGTATCTACGTCCTCTCCCTGGTCTTCTTTTCTTACGGACTTCCGAGCCTGATCGATTATTTCTCGATGCAGTCCAAAACTCCGGAAGTGAAGCTCCTGATGAAGTTCCTTTATAATTTTCCGGATATCTGGCAAAATCTTTCCTGGGCAGCTTCACTGCGCTTTTTTATTAAGATATTCCTGGGCATGATCATGATTGTATTGGTTACCAATGAATATTCATTCCTGACGATCCGGAACAATATCATCAACGGGCTGAGCCGGACAGATTTCCTTCTTTCTAAAGTTTACCTGGCAATCTTATTCAGCTTTGCAGCCACTCTTCTTATCTTTTTAACCGGAACGGTCCTTGGCGTAATTTATTCATCGACCATCAGTGTCCATGCCTTTTTCTCCAAGATGGTCTTCCTGCTTGGGTATTTTGTGGAAACGTTAACTTTCCTGCTCTTTTCGATGATGGTAGCTATCCTGGTCAGGCGCACCGGGTTTGCCATCGGGTTACTTTTTGTTTATCCAATATTCGAATTGATCATCCAGCAAAAGATGCCTGAAAGCATTCAGCCTTTTCTTCCGGTAAATGCCATGAATCATATCCTGCGCACGCCTAATACTTCTCTTATCCAGTTCAGGTCGCCGGAATTCAATGTGGAACTGCAGACTGGCCTTCATAGCCAGGATATTGTCATAGCCCTGCTTTATGCCGCTTTATTCATCGGGATTTCCTTGTGGGTTATCAGGAAGCGCGATCTCTAGGATTTCATTCTTCGTCTGTTTGTTTCCTTGCTTCTTCGATGGACTGAAGGCTATTTGCCCAGATTGTTAATAACTCCCTTCTTCCCCACCGGGTATATTTTGAAAAAATCCGGATAAACAAAAAAAGGTGTTTAACCCCAACGGGGTATAAACCTGGCATTTGTTGTCATTGCTACAAGACTCTGTGCCCTATGGGTAAGTGCAAATTCGGAATTTGTCCCCTGGGGCTGTCCAAATGAAGTAAATACCGCGTAGCGGTTCAGGTATTGTAGGAGAATGGGATAAACCAATAATCAAATTCCCCGGAGGGGATTAACACTACCCCATGACCCACGGGCAAGCACAGATTTGGAATTTGTCCCCTGGGGCTGGCCAAATGAAGCAAATACCGCGTAGCGGTTAAGGTATTGTAGGAGAATAGGATAAACCAATTATCAAATTCCCCGGAGGGGATATACAGATGAAGCGTTTTGCATTTTGCGTTTTGCATTTTAATTAAAATGTGACATTATATCTAATTTGTCCGTATATTACACCGAAATGATAATTGAACCTATTTGCTATGAAAACATCATACTTAATATTAGCATTATCAATAATGCTGGTTTGTTTTGGTTGTAAAGAGGAAAAAAACAATACACCTCCAATAATTAGCAGTATTGAACTTGACTCGACAGCAGTCAGTCCGGGTGGGACTATTAATGCTCAGGTATTGGCAACCGATCCGGATGGTGACCAGTTGGATTATTCCTATACCGTTTCAGAAGGAAATATTGTTGGTTTTGGGGCAAATGTTCAAATCATCGCACCAATGGAATCCGGGATTTATAATTTGAATATAGTCGTATCGGATGGAAATGGCGGAGAAGCTACTGGTTATGAAATATTTTACGTCGATTCAAAACCAATAATTAATGAGATAACCATTACCCCTGAGGTGCTACAAATAAATTCAACAGCCGTCATACAAGTAGATGCTGTTGATCCTGACGGGGACCAGTTGATTTATGACTATTCTCCGGAAGCAGGAACAATCACAGGATCAGGTCCTACTGTCACCTGGAATACTCCTGATTATCCCGGCAGTTTTGTCATTGAGATTTCTGTCAGTGACAGTAGAGATACCGTCAAAACAGAGCTAACATTATCGGTAATAAATAATGCTGCACCAATTATAACGGAAATAATCATCAACCCTGATAGTGTTCAATCCGAAGGAGTAGCAACTGTCACAGTTACTGCTTCTGATCCTGATGGAGATGCCCTCACCTATTTATATACGCCATCTGGCGGATCGATAAGTGGTTTTGGCTCTTCCGTGACGTGGACAGCACCTTATGAAGGCGGGACTTATTCCATAAATGTCAAAGTCAGTGACGGAAATGGAGGTAACGCAACCGGAAGTGTTTCTGTGGTAGTTCATCAGGCTGGTGTTGCACTTGAAAACTTGGTTGCTCACTGGTTGTTCAATGGAGATGCAGATGATGCTACAGCAAACGGACACGATGGAACACTAACAATGGGGCATGCATATTTTGGCGGTGGCGCTGCCCCGCAATTAGTGGCCGACCGCTTCGGAAATGCAAATTACTGTTATCATTTTGACCAGGGTTCAAATATAGAAGTACCCTATTCCACTGCATTAAATCCTCAGAGCATGACCATCAGCCTTTGGATAAAAATGGAGGGACAGGCTTACGATGATTACATTATTTCATTGAACCGTTGGAATGGCTGGAAATTAAATATTCAGGGTAATATGTTACTGTTCTTTACTGTTAGGACACTTTATAACGGCAACCTAACTTATTATGACCGGGATAGTAACCCGTATGCGATCACTGCTGAAACCTGGACTCATATTGCTGTTAGTTTCACAGATGGATTTATGAATTTCTACATCAATGGAGAATTAGCACAATCATGGGACAATACCCCCGGAATTCCTGTGACTGTTGATAACATCAACCTTACAATCGGATCAGATCTTCCGACCGGAGTTTATACAACAGTTGAAGGCGACTTCTACATTGGTTGGGGTGGTTACTTTAAAGGCAATATTGATGATGTCAGATTCTATGATAAAGCCCTTACTCCACCGCAGGTGGCTTCTATCTATAATTTCGAAAAGGATAATGCTGTAGAAGAATAAGCACGATCTGCAATTATCTGACTTCCTCAATGGCCTGCAGCCTTTTCAACAAAGGTGGATGGGAATAATAAAAAAACACGTAAGCCGGGTGCGGCCTTAAGTTGCTCAGGTTGTTCACTGATAATCTGATCAGGGCATCCCGGAGGCTATTTCCATGATATTGGGTTGCAGCAAAACGATCGGCCTCAAATTCATGTTTCCGGGAAACTACATTCATTGCCAGGCCCAGGATAATCGACAATGGAGTATATAATATTCCGAAGGCCACCACGCTAAGGTGGAAACTGGGCTCACTGCTTCCAAGTGCGCCTGATAAATGCGGATTTCCGAGAAACCTCGAAAGAATGAACAGCATGATTCCTGTTTGCACGATGGAGGTGACTGTCCCAATCAGTGTGTGTTTCTTTTTATAGTGACCGATTTCGTGGGCAAGGACCGCTACCAGTTCTTCTGTCGAATGGTCTTTGATCAAAGTATCATACAATACTATCCTTTTTTTCCTCCCCAGCCCGGTAAAATATGCATTAGCTTTTGTCGACCTCTTCGAGCCATCAATGACATAGATATTTCTCAGGTTAAAGCCTGTCTTTAGTGCAAAAGCTTCGATGGCATCACGCAATTCTCCGGATTCGAGCGGCGTCTGCTTATTGAACAGCGGGACGATGATGTTAGAGTAAAACAAGGTCATGAAAACCGTGAAAAAACTGATGACTCCCCATGCGATCAGCCAGAACCACTGCCCGGTTGCCCCGTAGATCCAAACCACCAGTGATAACAACCCGCCCCCAAGAATAATGGCAAGCAGCCACCCTTTGAATTTATCAAGTATGAAGGTTTTAACCGTTGTTTTGTTAAAACCGAAGCCCTCTTCGATCACAAATGTCGCATAGACAGAGAAAGGGGTTCCAAGAATATCAGCTATCAATCCTAGTATGCCGAAAAATAACAGCGCCATCGGGATAGGGCTGGTTGTAAATTGCCGGATATAGTGATCAAGGAAAGCAAAACCACCAAACAGGAGCATCCCTAAAACGAGTGTAAAATTAAAGGTTTCTGTTATTTGAGAGAAATTGTGGTTAGTTCTCAGGTAGAGCTGTGATTTCCGGTAATTTTCACTGTCATAGATACCTTCAAGTTCAGCAGGCAGGTCATCACGCCAATAGGTACGATTGAGGAAGTCGAGTATCCTCTCCAGAAAAAAATCAAGGATAACGATCAGCAGGATGGTGACAAAAATTATCTTTTCCATAAACAACAGCAGTCGATTTAGTAACTACCTGCTCTTTTGCGCAGAAACCACTCCAGTGTAAGGAGGCCTATAATAAGTGCCAGCACCCACCTTTTATTCAACAAATCTTCATATTTTTTCCGTGTATAGGTTACAGGCCTGATATCTTCTCTTGCCAGGATATTTTCAGCCAGCAGGTCCAGGTCTGAAGGGTAAACCATCTTACCGCCGCTTCCATCAGCGAGTTGGAATAAAAGGTGGTGGTCAGCCACGGTGTTCAGGGCTTCAAGGTCGATGGCAGTAACGGAAAACTGGCCGGATGCATTATAAAGGCTACTTCCAAGGCTGACCTTTGCCTGGTAAGAATAATTGCCGGGAGGGAAAGTGCCGGCATCCAGGTGGTAAGCATTTCCTGCTTTATTAAAAACATAGGGAAACTCCTTTGCATCTTCATTCCTGATTGTAATCCCAACTTCCGGCTCATTGGTCAGTTCATAGCTTTCATTATACACTTCCGCATCGAAGATTACCGGCTCATTTTCCCTGAAATTACTTTTGTTATATATCCTGAAATTCTTTTTCTGGTCCTTAAGGCTCAGGAATTGAATGATCTTATTGATCAATTCGTTGAATGATTGATGATCTTTGGTTTTTGCATAGTTGTAAAACCGCCATTTCCAGATCCCTTCTCCTGCAATAACGCCCGTTCGGCCATCAAGGGTCTCATTGAAAAGGATCATTGGCCTGGATGTTTCAACGCTTCCCAAACGCTGATTTAATAAAACCCTTGACGCGTTGGAAACCTGGTAATCACCCAAAGGGGAAATCAGGGGGGGCAGATCGGAAAGCCAGGCTTTCGTCGCATCACTAAGGGAAAAAGCAGAAAAACCGGGGTTTAGGACCGGAACAGCTTCTTCATAAACAGCTTTTCCTGCCATTGCAATGATCAGGCCTGATTTCCATTGGTTGAACCTGTTAAGATCCGATTGCGTGCCGATAATAAAGAGTGCCGGAATCTTTTTCTCTTCGATCGAACGGAGCAAAGCATCCGCAGGTTCATTTACTGACGGCAGCTGATGAAGGATCACCAGGCTGTATTTCTCAAGGTTTCCCGTGAAATCGCCCAGAAGCGATTCCTTAACTTCATAATTCATATTTGAAGTTATGGCTTGGTTAAGGGCTGATATATCCGGGTGAGGGGAACCGGATATTATCAGGACTCTGCTCCTTGAGTCAAGGACTTCAACAAAAATCTCTTTCCTGTTATTGGCTTGAGACAATTCCCCATTCACAGGGTCAAGGACAATGACATATTTCTGCAACCCACTTTTCTTTGCATCGAGGATAATTTGAAAACTTTGGGTAAAATCATCTTTATCAATTATAAAATCCTTCGATTCGACAGGATTATTTTCATGAAAGATGCGGATCCGGCTTTGTCGTCCATTGGCTGCATTGGCCCTGACAACTATTTCAACGGGGAATTTGTTGTTCAGGTAAACCATGCGGTTATAATTGACTTTTGCAATAATGAGGTCCTTCCGGATGCTGGTATCTCCCAAAGCAATGGTGTAAATAGGGTAAGGCCAGTCTTTAGCCTGGTAAACCGGGTTGGCTCCTGTATTGTAAATGCCGTCCGAAGCCATGATCAGTGCCCCGACATTCCGGTTGACATATAAATTGCCCAATTCAGCAATAAGTCTTGAAATATCTGTCGTCGCCTTGTCGTATTTAACCGAGCCGGAAAAATCTTCCCCTTGTTTAAGCTGGATAAGCTTATCGCCAAAGAGATATTGGCGTACATCCCCTATTTGGGAAAGCCTGGCTGATAAACGGTCAACATCCCGAAGCAAGGCATCCTTGTAGTAAGCTGAGTCAGCGTTCAGCAGGACAGATTCTGAATCATCGACAGCAAGGATGATCAGCGGTTTTTCTTTTTCTTTTGAAATGGAGCGGATGAATGGGGAAAGCAGCATAAAGGAAATCAGAAAGACCGAAACAAACCGGACAGCGCCAAGGATTAATTTTAGGTAATCCGGAAATTCATTTTTAATATCCCTGAAATAAAGGCCGATGGCATAACCGCCTGCCAACAAAAGGCAAATTATGATCAGCCATGCAGGCTGCCCGGTGAAAAGGTTTGGCATCAAATCAGGTATTCATTCCTCCACAAACACTGATCACCTGACCGGTCACGTAATCCGACAGATCCGAAGCCAGGAATAAGGCCATATGGGCAACATCTTCAGGTTTGCCGCCTCTTTTGAGTGGTATCTCCTTGATCCAGGCCTCCCTTGCTTCCTGGGGAAGCCGGGCCGTCATTTCAGTCTCGATAAAGCCCGGAGCGATCGCATTACAGCGGATATTGCGGGACCCTAACTCCTGTGCTATTGACTTGGTAAAACCGATCAGGCCGGCCTTGGATGCCGAATAATTTGACTGGCCGGCATTTCCGTTCAGACCAACCACCGAGCTCATGTTGATGATAGAGCCAAAACGTTGCTTCAGCATATGTTTCTGGATGGCCCTGGTCATGCTGAAAACTGATTTCAGGTTTACTTTTATGACCAGGTCCCAATCAGCTTCTGTCATACGCATCAGGAGATTATCACGGGTAATGCCGGCATTGTTCACCAGGATATCGATCCTGCCAAAGTCCTGTGCGATCTGGTCGACCACGGTTTCAGCACTCAGGAAATCGCTTGCGTCAGATGCATAGCCTTTTCCTTTTCTTCCAAGTAATTCGATCTCTCTTTCAAGGCTTTCCATATTTTCATCGACCTTCAGGTCAGTAAAAGCAATATCGGCACCTTCAGCGGCGAACTGCAAGGCGATCGCCCGTCCGATTCCACGGGCGGCTCCTGTGATAAGGGCGGTTTTATCTTTTAACAGCATATATCTTTTTTTATCAAATTTACTAATAATGTGCTTAATACAATAAGGATCATATCCATTTGATCAGGTTAAAATCCAGGCGATGCGCCAGCCATTTATTCTTTGGGTAAAGTCTGAACGCATAATGGTAAACTCCCACTTTCTCCATGGATATTTTACAGGTAAACTTCGCCATTCCTGGCGCCGATTCAACCAATTTCATTTCTTCCTTATGCATGATCTTTTTAACGGTATCCTTCTCTTTGTGTCCGAAAAGGATATCTATCCCAAGATCTTCAGCTTTGATCCCGTTCAGTTTTAGTTCGATTTCAGCCACAAAATCATCTCCAAGGGCCATGGCTCTGCGTGCCGGATCGGGGACGGCAATCCTTTTAACTTCCAGATGGTGCCATCCGGCACGGATCTTTGATTTCCAGGCTTCAATCTCACGGGCAACCTGAAAATCATCTTTCATTACGAGCCGGGAACGTTCGATCAGTTTATTGTAAAATCTGTCCTGGTAATCATCCAGCATCCTTTTCATAGTATAATGAGGAGCCACTTCAGCAATACAATTCTTGATAAAGGCGATCCATTTCACGGGAAGACCTTTACTGCGGTTATAAAACAAAGGAATGATCTCTTCTTCCAGCAGGCCGTAAATGGTCTCAGAATCCAGTTCATCCTGGAATTGCTGATTGGCATACGTCATTGCTTCACGCAGTGCCCAGCCGGCATTGGGCCTGTAACCCTCCGCCCACCAGCCATCGAGCACACTGAGATTCAGCACACCGTTCATTACTGCTTTCTCGCCACTTGTCCCTGAAGCTTCCTGAAGCCGGGTAGGCGTGTTCAACCAGACATCTACACCACGTACCAGTCTCTTAGCCAGTTCAATATCATAATTTTCAATAAAAAATATTTTACCAAGAAAATCCGGACTTTTAGAAATCTCAATGATCTTCTTGATCAGATCTTGTCCTGACTTATCGGCCGGGTGTGCTTTACCTGCATAAATAATCTGTACCGGCAGGTTTTTGTTCTTAAGGATAGCAGATAATCTTTCAAGATTACTGAAAAGTAGATGAGCCCTCTTGTAAGTAGCAAAACGACGTGCAAAACAAATGGTCAGGGCATTCTCATCGAGCGAGTCAATCATTTTCAGCTTGACTTTCGGGTTCTCCTGCCGGCGGGTAAGTTCATCAGTCAGCTTTTCACGGAGATAATTGATCAGGTCTTTCCGGTAATAGTTGCGCAGAGTCCATATCTCCTTGTCGGGCACATTCCTTATCTTTTCCCAATATTTGACGTCAGACTGATGGGTAAGGTACTCCTCTCCGAAATGTTTTTTATAAAGGTCGATCCAATGGCTGCCGGTCCAGGTAGGGTGGTGAACCCCGTTGGTTACATACCCGATATGCAATTCATAAGGATAATACCCTTCGAAAAGCCCCTGGAACATTTCATTCGATACACGTCCATGAATTTTACTCACGCCATTGACCTCCTGCGACATTTTTACGGCCAGCACGCTCATGGAAAATTTTTCTGTGGGATCGTTTTCCCGGAATTTTCCCAGGTTCATGAATTCCTGCCAGGTAATGTTCAGCCGTTCAGGATAATGTGAAATATAAGTTCTCATCAGGTCCTCGTCAAACGAGTCATGGCCTGCCGGTACCGGTGTATGCGTGGTAAAAAGCGAAGAGGATCTGACGACCTCAATGGCCTGGTGAAAGGTTAGTCCATGTTCCTGGACCAGTATCCTTAACCTTTCAAGGCTTAGAAAAGCAGCATGACCTTCGTTACAGTGATAAACATCTGCTTCTATGCCAAGCTCCTTCATTAACCGGATACCCCCAACGCCCAGGAGTAACTCCTGCTTAAACCGGTTTTCCTGGTCGCCCCCATAGAGATGATGGGTGACGGCCCTGTCGGTAAGGGAATTGTCTGAAATATCGGTATCGAGCAGGTACAGCTTGATCCTTCCCACATTGGCCTCCCATACCTGGGCATAAAGGTTCCTTCCCGGCAAGGCCATACTGACCTTCATCAGTTCACCTTTGCTATTTATAATACGGGTCAGCGGCAGGTGTGAAAACTTTTGCCGGTTGTATTCGGCAATTTGGTCGCCAAAAAGGGAAATGCTTTGCTGGAAATAGCCATAGCGGTATAGTAGCCCAACCCCGATCAGATTTTTGTTCGAATCGCTGGCTTCTTTAAGGTAATCTCCCGCAAGGATCCCTAATCCGCCGGAATATGTCTTTATATTATCATACAGCCCAAACTCCATGCTGAAGTAGGCAATCTTTTCCTGGGGCTTATTTTTAGCTTCAGCCATGTAATTTTCGAACTTTTTGTAAACCGCATCAATCTTAAGAATGAAGTCAGCGTCCTTTTCAAGCGTTTTCAGCCTATTGATATTCAACAATTCAGCCAGGATACGGGGATTCCTTCCCGATTGCCGCCATAGCTCCGGGTCAATTTGCTCATATAGCTCTTCAGCCTCATAGTTCCAGGTCCACCATAAATTTTGGGCAAGGATGGCAAGCTTTTCAAGTTTCTGGGGAATGGAAGGTTCAACGACAACCCTGTTCCAGATGGGCTTTTGCTCGACTGGAATGTCTTTTAGGAAATATGCCTGATGCTGCCTTTTGTCACGAAATAATTCAAATCTTTCATCCGATTTATTAAGTGCAAAGGAATATGCTTTCCTGTAATACCCGAAAAACTCCTGCCATGAGGCAGTTCTCGTCAGTTCAGCGGCTAACAGGCGCAGTTGTTTTATTTCCTTGACGTTCTTAAGGGTGAAAGCCTGGATAAAACCGGTCATCTCGGATAAAACTTCCGCAACATTGTTATCATTCCTATCGATAACCTTGATAGCTCCGTCATTTTTTTTACGAAGAGACTGTACCCATAATCCAAAACCTGCAAGACTTGTTGTAATGGTCGGGATCCCAAAAGCAGCACTTTCCAGGGGTGTATAACCCCAGGGTTCATAATAAGAAGGGAAAACTGTCAGATCAAATCCGGGAAGAAGTTCATAATAAGGCAGGTTGAAAATACCATCATGACCATTCAGGTATGCAGGAGTGAAAACGATCCTGACCCTGTCACCGGGTTCGTTTTTCAGACCGGCTTCCTTGATCCGTATGAGCACCGGGTCATATTCCTCATGGTATATAGAATGTGTAAGGTATTTATGAGATAGTGGTTCATTCCCTGAATAGCCCTGCAAGCGGTCAAGTAATTCCTTGTTTGAACCGGCAATGTTTCCGGGAACCATAATGAAGGCCAGGATTGGTTTCCCAGCTATCTTATTGAGTTCCCCCAGGCTGTCAATGAACAAGTCGATACCTTTATTCCTGAATTCATATCTGCCACTGTTCAGGAGCAATATTGAATCGTCCGGGACAGCGTATCCCAGTAATGATCCGGTGACCTGAAATAAAAGATTGCGTGCCTTGGTTCTTTTTTCCTGCATTTGTTCAGGCACTGCAACAATGGATGGATCAAACCCGTTAAGGGTAATCTGGTCAGGTTCTTTTTGGAGTAAATATTTACATTCCCTGGCCGTGATTTCAGAAACTGTTGCAAAGCAGTCTGAAACCTCTGCCGAGCATTTCTCAAGAGAATATTTGGAAGTTATATTATAGGACCGGGCAAGCGCTGCGGCGTCCAGCTTTTCCATATGATCGTAAAGCATTTTACCGTTGCTGGCAATTGACCGGCCCAGTATCGTTGCATGTGTCGTAAACACTGTGCCTGCCTGAGGCATATACTTTTCCAGGTAAAGGATCCCGGCACCTGTCAGCCACTCATGAAAATGAGCGATGATCCTTTCCCGTGCCGTAAAATGATATTCGTAAAAATTCTCAATTACCTTTGCAGCGCCATATCCAAACATCACGGGCTCAATATAATCCCACTCCCCCGAAATAGAGTCTAACTGGTATTCTTCCCAGAATTCAGCGAAAATTTCATTTTTTCGGGGAAAAAAGGTCGTGAAATCAACCAGGATAATTACAGGGCGTCCAGGAATATTCCAACGCCCGATCCGGATATTCAGGCCATCGGTGAGTGCCTTTTCTTTCCAGATTTTGAAAAGGTTGACATCTTCAGTGAACTCGGGATTTTCCCGGGTTTCCTTCCAGACGTCCGGCCCCAGTAAAATATAGTTTTCGCCATATTCCTTGCACATAAATGGCGCCTTTGTGCTTATAACTGTATGAATTCCACCAACTTTATTGCAGACTTCCCAACTCACTTCGAATACAAAGTCGGGCTTGAGGCTAACGGGTTTTTCCATGAGTAATTAATAAAATAAACGGACTTATTTGATTTATTTTAGAAGAGGTCAGGATCGCGAAGTTTTTTTTTAGGATGCTCTCCGGGCTTTAACCCTTGTTCAAGGCGCTGCCGGAGATCAGAAAGTACATTCATGTAATTGATATAGGCTTCATATGGCGACCCGTATGGATTGAAATATTTATGGACATCTCCATCGGAGAACCATTTGGTGCACATATAATAGAAATGGTCGGAGGCTTGCAGGAAACCCCAGTCTTTATGAATCTCCGGGTCATCTGAGTTTCTGACCATTTCTTCCAACGCATAGAGATTATCAAATGCATCATCCTGCAGATCATTGCCAAGCCAGGCCGTAAGGTCCCTTTCCTCATCGGCCCAGGAAATCGGATCTTCCACATGGATAGCCGAGACAGGTTGAAGTTTCTCCGAAAGCTGCGACGGCGTGTTGAAGGAAAAATCGGAATGAGAGAATACCCTTGCCGGCAGAGCACGCATGAAGTCAAAAATCCCGGTTTCTCGCCATTGGTGTTCCCCGAAAGTTTCGTAGTCCATAAACAGGTTGACAACTTCCTGTTTCGATTCGAACGCATTCAGCCAATCAACAAATTTTTCAGCTGTCAAGGGCCATTCCGACCATCCCCTTTCGGAAAACCGGAATGCGATATCATCTGATAACTGGTAATTTTTCAGCAGAACTTTTAATTTCGGGTTGATGGTATTACAATAAATGAAATTTGGGCTTTTCCAACCCAGAATATGTTTTGCACCTTCGGTCAGCTGGGTCTTGAAGCCCATTTCAGCCACCATCGCCCCTATTCCGTCAGAATAGATCAACTCGGTATTCCTGAAAGTAGTTGGGTCCTGCTTAAAATAATGCCGGATCATGGCTTTATGCTTGCTGACCTGATCAAAAAACTCAGTTTTACTTCTGAGTGAGCTTAGAGAGTGCGAATATGTTTCTGCAATGAATTCGACGTTACCGGTTGCCGCAAGTCTCTGAAAGCTCTTTAACACATCGGGAGCATACATCCTGATCTGGTCGAGGGCTACGCCTGAGATGGAGAAACTCACTTTAAATGCGGGGCCATACTCTTTGATCAGCTCCATCAACAGCTTGTTCATCGGGATATACGACTTGTCGGCAATCCTGCGCATGATGAACCTGTTCTGGTAATCATCATAATAATTATGGTAGGCCCCTATATCAAAGAACCGGTATGTTCTTAACCGCATTGGCTGGTGAACCTGGAAATAAAAGCAAATTGAACGCATTTGACGATAATTTGATTGGTTTATCATTTAATCATTTCTACATAAACTTCCTTGACTTTCAGACCGGAATGTTCCCATTTCAGGCTTTCCACTTCATCTTTGCCGTATTTTGAAAACATCTTCGGAAGACCTTCGTAATGGGTCAATCCATAGATGGCATCGGCCATACCATGAACATCCCAGAAATCGACTTTCAGGGCATGTTTCAGCACTTCTGAAACGCCGGATTGCTTGGAAATGACGACCGGCACATTGGAGCGCATGGCTTCAAGCGGGACAATCCCAAAAGGTTCGGAAACCGATGGCATCACAAACACATCGGACATGGCCAGCATGCGGTCGACGTTGGTCCCTTGCAGGAATCCGGTGAAATGGAATTTATGCCCGATCCGCAGCTGAGCTACGCGATGGATCATTTTTTCCATCAGGTCACCAGAACCTGCCATAACAAACCGGATATTATCATCTCTTTCAAGCACTAACCGGGCGGCCTCTATAAAATAATCAGGTCCTTTCTGGAAAGTAATCCTTCCCAGGAAAGTAACGATCTTTTCCGGCACATATTTACTGCCATTCACATCTTTTCTTTCAGTAGGCTCGACCGCGTTATGCACCGTAACAACCTTATCTTCAGGTATCCCGTATTTTTCAATGATGATGTTGCGCGTGAAATTGCTCACTGCAATGATCTTGTCGGCCTCTTCCATGCCTTTTTTCTCGATATCGAAAACCTGTGGGTTGACATTTTCTCCTGAACGATCAAATTCTGTGGCATGAACATGGATGACAAGCGGTTTTCCGCTGACGTACTTAGCGGCAATACCAGCCGGGTAAGTAAGCCAGTCATGGGCATGGATGATGTCAAAATCTTTTGACATGGCCAGGGCCGATGCAACAAGGGCATACCGGGAAACCTCTTCCAGCAGATTCTTGCCATAAGTACCTGTGAACTCAAAGCGGTCGGCAAAAACATTGCTATCCTGAGAAATCTTCTCAAGTTCCTTCTGTGAATGGATCCGCTCAAATTCTTCCGGGCTGACATAAGGAATAATACTGGAGCCGATCTCCATATATTCTATCCTTTTCCAGTATTCCTTATAAAGGGATTCCTTCATATTTACGTTGATATCACTGGCATTGACCAGCCTGACCGCCTCCTGGCTTTCATCGCCATAAGCTTTGGGAACCACAAAAATGATCTCGACATCATGCTTGGCCAGCCCTTTTGTCAGGCCGAAACATGCCGTTCCCAATCCTCCCGAAATATGTGGCGGGAATTCCCACCCGAACATTAATATTTTCATGCTTTATTGCTTGTTCCAAATTAAAAATTCCCCGCTTCCATGCTTCCATGCATCCATGCTCTCTGCGTTCATTTCATTTTTTCATACTTCCCAATCATATCATGAATCCGTAGCAATTCAGCCACGCTCCATGCCTGGGAAACAGCTCCCCGGGCAATGTGTGGCGGGTCGCCGTCATAAATTTCTGAAATCGTTCCAATCCCGTGTTCCGTCATAACCGCTTCGAATCCCTGGTAAAGCGATTTAACGAATGGAACGCCCGGTTTACCATAAATTTTTAAATATCCTTCCACAAAATGGCCTAAAAGCCATGGCCAGGCTGTTCCCTGGTGGTATGCTTCGTCACGGCTTTTCTGATCGCCAAAACAAACCCCTTTATACAGCGGATTTTTGGGCCCTAATGACCTTATTCCCCGGGGGGTTAGCAACTCCTGTTGAACAACATCAAGCACATTCCGGCGCTTTTCTTCATCGAGTGGTGAATAAGAGAGTGAAGTTGCAATAATCTGGTTAGGTCTTACTGAGACATTCCTGAAATCTCCGTCAACATAATCGGCCAGGTAACCTTCCTTTTCAATCCAAAAGGTTTGCGTAAATGCATCAGGTATTTTATCAGCGATAAGCTCCCATTCTTTTACAAACTTCTTATCTCCATTATGTTCAGCCAGTTCTATAGCAAAACGAATGGCATTGTACCAAAGCGCATTGATCTCAACCGGCAATCCATATCGCGGTGTAACCGGCTTACCATTCACGATGGCATCCATCCAGGTAAGGGCTAATCCTTGCTGACCTGCCCAGATAAGTCCATTTTCCTGCATGTGGATATAGCCCGGTGTCCCGGACCGGTAACCTTGGAGGACATTTCTTATCTTGCTGCCATAAACTTTCCAGACTTCCTGCCGGTTATGATAAAGGTTGGAATACTGCTGCAAAGCCCATATAAACCATAGGGAAGCATCGGCTGAATTATAGGCTTTTTTATTTTTTATGCCGAAATTCGGGAATAAAGGCCCTTTCATATCCCGTATCATGGTGTCGATAACGGCCCTGAAGAGCTTTTCTTCACCCAGCATGAGCGTAAGGCCGGGAAGAGCAATGAAGGTATCCCTTCCCCAGCGGCCAAACCATGGGAAACCGGCAATGACGTCAGTCCTCTTTCCTTTCTTCACGATGAATTGCTGGGCAGAGTTTATCAGGCAATTTTCGAAGCTGTCACGCGGTATCCTAATGTTGATCTCGCTGTTGAAAGCACGTTTTATAGCTGAAGGTTCGATTTCAGTTGTCCCGGCGCAAAAAACAACGGACTCCCCTTTCTTGATATCGACCTCAAAAAAGCCCGGAACGAAAAGATCCTCCTGGTATTCATACCCTCTTTCCATCTCCATCTGGTATTCTATATTATAATTCCAGTCGGGGACATGGGTGTACTCAGGAGCTTTGGAAAACTGCATATACAGGTGGGAATAGCCGGTATAAAGCTTCATGCGTATGCCGTTCGGTACTTTCTCATACTTGTTATTAACATTGATATTAGCCTTACTCAACCGGTGAACATTTCTAAAAGCAAGAAATGGTTTAAAGCGGAGCCTTGTCGGAGAATGTGCTTCCAATAATGTATAACGGATAAGAAACCGGTCAGTTGCCTGTGTAAATAACATCTCCCGTTTGAGGACTACCCCCCCGACATGATAAATGTTATACGGGATTGGGTCAGTTGAAAAGTCATGAATATATTTGTGGCCGCGGGGATAATAAATCCCACCGGGGTACTTATGGATTCCCAGGTTAAATTCCGCCTCATGCTGGATGACTGTTTCATCGAAATTGGACAGTAATACGTGATTGTCATCGTCGATTGCAGGTTGAGGCACCACAACCAGGCCATGATATTTGCGGGTATGGCATCCGGTGATGGTAATGCTGGCATAAGCACCTGCCCGGTTCGAGCGGATCAGTTCCCTGCTCAATGAATATTCCAGGTTTACGAGTTGCTTTTTATCAAACTTAATATAACTCATATGGCTTTATAAATCAATGTTTTTAGTGATTGGATCAAGGCAAATTCAGGGATTGCAAAAGTAGGGAAAATTTCCGGATTTCCTGCAGACTGATAGGCTTTCTTAAAAAATATTAACGAAATAATAATGATCGGATGAGATAAGAAGGAAATGTTTTCGGTTATTAGTTAGTGGTGATAGGTTATTAGGATGCAATTAGTAATTTCCAATTGTCGATTGCCGAATTCGGTATAAAATCCCACACCCACACTTCACTTGCCCACCCACACCCACACTCTTTTCGCGGAGAGAGGGGGATTCGAACCCCCGGACCTCATAAGAGATCAACGGTTTTCGAGACCGCCGCATTCGACCACTCTGCCATCTCTCCGAGCACACCCGCTTCGCGGAGAAAGAGGGATTCGAACCCCCGGTTCCGTCACCGGAACAACGGTTTTCAAGACCGCCGCATTCGACCGCTCTGCCATTTCTCCTTTGGCGCGCAAATTTACAAACATTTCTGCACCAAACCAGTCCCAAATTCAAAATTTGCCTGATTCTGACTTATCCTTACCTATAACTGATTAATATACCTTTTCAGATATGATTATAATATCTTTGTCCAGAATAGGATTTATTTAATCTAAAATGCTTCCGCAATGAAAAAAATAGTTATCCCCATCCTGGCATCCTTATTGTTTTGCGGCTTTGTCCCCATTCAGGCTAAAAACCTTCAGGCCTACCTTAATTATACCGTTTTTAATGTCCCGGATCAGATCCCATTTATTGAAACTTACCTGTCGGTTGCCGGGGAAACAGTTATCTACAAAAAAAATGACAAAGGACTCTTTCAGGGCAATATCGAAGTCATTTTTATTTTCCGCCAGCAAAGCGCAATCAAAGAATATGACAAATACCAGCTTTTCAGCCCGGAAGTCCAGGATACCAGCTCCATCGATTTCAGCTTTATCGACCAGCAGCGGTATTTTATCCCGGAAGGAGATTATGAAATGGAGATTATTATTTCTGACCTGAATGCAGGTAAAAAACCCTTTAACGCGATCCAGCCGGTCAGTATTCAGTTTGATGATGAAAATATTAGTTTTTCAGGAATTCAGCTGGTCGAGTCATTTTCTCCGTCTGATAAACAAAATATTCTTACTAAAGGTGGATTCGACCTTATCCCGATGGTTTATAACTTCTACCCGGAATCTGTCAATAAATTAACCTACTATGCGGAGATATACAATACGGAAAAAATCCTGGGCGCCGGTGAGAAATTCCTCGTGGTATGCATGATCAAATCATTCGAAACAGGTAATACCCTGAAGGATTTTGTTTCTTATAAAAAATTGGATACCCGTGCAATTGTTCCGGTATTGAACGAATACGATATTTCAGGGTTACCCAGCGGGAATTACAGAATGATCATTGAGGCCAGGAATAAGCAAAATGATGTGGTCGCCTACAACGATATCTTCTTCCAGCGTAGTAATCCTAATATACAGTTTAGTCTCGAAGACCTGGCAGCAATTGATGTGAATTCCACCTTCGCCAACCAGATCAGGAGCAACGATACACTCCAGGAATTCATCAACTGCCTGGATCCCATTGCAACAGAGCTGGAAAAAACATTTATTTACAAGCAATCTAAAACAGCCGATTTAAAGACCAAACAGCAGTTCTTTTATAATTTTTGGGCTTCACGTGATGCAGCTAACCCGGAAAAAGCCTGGCGGGAATATTTTAAAATGGTCCTTGTAGTCAATAATGCTTATAAAACACAGATAAGTAAAGGATATGAAACCGACCGGGGCAGGGTTTACCTGAAATACGGCCCGCCGAACATTATCAGTGAAAGTTACAACGAACCAAGCAGCTACCCCTATGAAATCTGGCACTATTATGTATTGGGCAATAACCAGCGAAATAAAAAATTTGTTTTTTATACCCATGACATGGTCACCAATAATTTCAAACTGTTGCACTCAGATGCTATCGGTGAGATTTCAAATTTTAAGTGGCAGATATTCCTCAACAATCGATGGTATGACCCCTATAATGTCGATGCTGAGAAACCCCATACTACTTACGGTGGACAGGCAGAGGATTATTACAGAAATCCGCGTTGAACATGATCGTCTGATCATTCAGGCAGAGTTATTATCTTTGCACCATTCCTGACTTAATTTGATAGAATGGCTGTTTTATTCGCCTTTTTTAAGGCTCTCATCCGGATAGTGTCCTGGTTACCTTTCCCTCTTCTATACCTGCTCTCTGATCTTTTAAGGTTTTTCTTACAGTATATATTCCGTTACAGGAGATCAGTTATTCTCGAAAACCTTCAAAATTCATTTCCTGAAAAAAAACAGGCTGCAATCAGGAAAATAATGGGCAAGTATTACAGGAACCTCGCAGATATTACTTTGGAAGTCATCAAATTACGAAGTATAAGTCCGGAAATCCTGAAAAAACGTATTGATTTCATGGGATTTGAACATTTGAACGATGCCTTAGTTGGTGGCCGCAGCGTAATCGTTGCCATCGGCCATTGTGGTAATTGGGAGTGGATTGCGCAAGAACTGGGATTGGTTTCCCAGGTTAAAGGGTATGGAATTATTAAACCCCTTAACAATGAATACTTTAATAAATACATGGAATCACTTCGAAACCGGTTAAATCCTAAATTCACCATTTCCTTCCGTCATACTTTCCGCACCTTGATCCGTCACAAACAACATGGCATTACATCCTTCAATATATTAGCTGCGGACCAGACCCCACACTATGACGAAATCAATTACTGGAGCAATTTTCTAAACCAGGATACACCTTTTTATCTGGGGATTGAGAAAATGGCCATATCCCTCGATTTTTCTGTGGTTTTTTTAGATATTCACCGCACTGAAAGAGGAAGATATACAGGTGAATTTCACCTGCTCACCAACGACCCCAGAAATACAGCTGAGTTTGAGATCATGGAAAAATATATCCGGATGCTGGAAAGCTCTATTAATCGGGATCCTGATAATTGGCTATGGTCGCATAGAAGGTGGAAAAATAAAAGGAGTGTGCCTGAAGGATAGGATATTGCAATTGAGTTTTTTTGATTTACTTTTGGAGCACTAATCTCTTGCATTGAAAACAGTCGTTGTTATACTTAACTGGAATGGAAAAAAAATTCTGGAAAAATTCCTTCCGGGAGTAATCCAGCATAGTTGTCCCCTGGCTGAAATCATTATTGCCGACAACGCTTCATCAGACGATTCATTGGCTTATCTTGAAAAAAATCATCCTGAAATCAGAATTATTCGCTTAACTCAGAATTTCGGCTTCGCCGGAGGTTACAACCTTGCTCTTAAGCAGATTGAAGCTGATAATTATATCCTATTGAATTCTGATATTGAAGTTACTGAAGACTGGATCGCGCCTGTGCTGCAGTTGATGCAGTCAGACCCTCTAATTGCAGCTTGTCAGCCGAAGATCAGGTCATACTATGATCCTGAAAAGTTTGAATATGCCGGTGCGGCCGGCGGACATATTGATAAATACGGTTATCCTTTTTGCCGTGGCAGGTTATTCCAGTCGGTTGAAAAAGATGAAGGGCAATATGATCAGGCAACGGAAATTTTTTGGGCCACCGGCGCATGCATGTTCGTCAAAGCAGATATTTTCCATAAACTGGGTGGGTTTGATGATGACTTTTTCGCCCACATGGAAGAGATTGATTTTTGCTGGAGGGCCAAGAACCAGGGATATAAGATTATGTTCTGTCCTGATTCAACGATTTTTCACATCGGCGGAGGGACACTTCCTAAGAATAATTCCCGCAAGACCTACCTGAACATCCGGAACAACATTACAATGCTATACAAAAACCTTGAGCAGGAACGCCTGGTCAGGGTGCTTGCAGCCCGTCTTTTACTCGATTATGTCGCGGCTTTAAAATTCCTGGTTGATGGCGGGTTTAAAGACATGGCGGCTGTAATCCGGGCACATTTCTATTTCTGGAAAAACCTGTCGAGGCTGAGGAAAAAGCGGGAAAAGATACCGCATCTGAAGGTTTCACAGATCTATTGGGGAAACGTCGTACTACAGCATTATCTGCAAAGAAAAAAATCTTTCCTGCAGCTTGATGCGAGCCGGTTCACGCCTAATCCCGGAGAAGGCTCAAAATAGCCAGCCGGTAGGCCTCCAGCCCGAAGCCGCTAATGAATCCATCCGCACAAGGTGCTGTGATCAAAGTCTTCCGGAATTCTTCCCGTGCAAAAACATTACTGATGTGAACTTCTATCACTTTGGCCGGCACAGCCTTCATGGCATCGGCAATAGCCACAGAGGTATGGCTGTAGCCACCGGGATTAATAATGATTGCACCCTTCACAAATCCTGCCTCCTGTATCTTGTTTATTATCTCTCCTTCAACATTCGACTGGAAATAATCGATGGAAGTATCATGGAATTCAGACCTTAATTTCCGAAGATAGTCTTCAAACGACTCTTTGCCATAGATGTCCTGTTCCCGCTTGCCGAGCAGGTTAAGGTTGGGGCCGTTGATGATGAGAAATTCCAAATTCCAAATTCCAAAAGTACCATTTTAATTTATTTGCGGGGTCTGCGGAAAAATCTGCGAAAATCTGCGAGAAATTCTTTATATTCGAATCAAAATATATCTCATGCAATTCACTGAGAATTTCAGGCAGGCAATTGAAGATTACATCCTTCTGCTGAATAAGAAATACCCGGAAAAATCCCTCCACGAGCTGATCTCCACACGTTATGCCCTGAGCCATTTCGAGCGTTCGATGTTATACAGGGGCATAACCACGGATGAAAAGGCTGAAAAGCGAAAGTGCCGGATCGTAACCTCAAAGAAACTCGGTAAGCAGGTTCTTCATATCGACCTGTTCAATGTGCTATATACCCTTGCAGCTTATCTGAGAGGCTTTCCCGTCTTCATTTCCAGTGACAACCTTGTGCGCGATGCCTCGGAAAGCCATGGCAGCGGAGAATGGGAAGTACATCTTGACAAAGGGCTGGACTTGCTCTTAAAAGACCTGGATGGTCTGAAAATACAGAAAGCTGTTATTTATATCGATAATCCTTTGGAAAATGGCCGGGAAATTTCAGAGAAATTAACTGAAAAAGCGAAGCACTCAAAACCGGAAATTGAAATCATCGCTGATCAATCTCCTGACCACCTGATCAGAAAGGCAAAGATTGGTATCATCGCCACATCCGATTCGACAATAATCGATAAATCAACGCTGCTAGTTTTTGATCTGCCCAGGGCAGTGCTGGAATCTCATTTTGATCCTAAGCTCATTAGGTTAGATAAATTAAAAATTCAAAATTAAAAATTAAAAATTCACTTTTCCCTTTTAACTATTAACTTTGCACTAAACATCAGGGGTGCCTTATAAGAACGGGCTGAGATCATACCCATTGAACCTGATCCGGGTAATGCCGGCGTAGGAAAATGAAAAACTCCTTTCTTTTGGTCTCCCCTGCCAGTCAAATTCTTTGATTATGAAACGATTAATTCTGATCCTGGCATTGTGCGGCTTTTGGCCGGCATTTATTTTCGGCCAGTATTCCATCAGCGGTAAAGTCACTGACAGCGAAACAGGTGAAATCCTTGCCGGCGCACATGTCCTTCTTGAAAATACATTCAAAACTGCCATATCATCTACAGGCGGAAAATTCTGTCTTTCTGGATTGAAAGAAGATTCTTATCAATTGAAGATCAGTTATATGGGCTATGAAACCTATTCTTCTGAAATAAAAATAACCAAAGATACTGCTCTACAGATTCCGTTGAAACCTTCCGCCATCATGGCTTCCGAAGTGATCGTCACGGCTACGAGGGCTGCCGAAAACTCCCCGACAACTTATTCTACCGTAACCCGCAAGGAAATCGCACAGGTGAACCTCGGGCAGGATATGCCCTTTCTTCTTCAAACCAGCCCGTCTGTTGTGACCACCTCGGATGCCGGCACCGGCATCGGCTATAGCAGCCTCCGAATAAGAGGAACGGACCTTACCAGGATCAATGTGACCATCGACGGCATCCCGTTGAACGATTCAGAATCGCATGGGGTCTGGTGGGTTGATCTTCCTGATTTCGCCTCCTCTGCTGAAAGTATTCAGATCCAACGGGGTGTCGGAACTTCAACCAACGGGGCCGCTGCTTTTGGCGCCAGCATCAATATTCGTAGTGATGACCCGGAAGCTTCTTCTTATGGCGAGATCAATACTTCAGCCGGCTCTTTCGATACCTATAAAATGACTTTCAAAGCCGGAACTGGCCTTATTAAAAATAAATGGGTTATCGACGGAAGGTTTTCACGGATATACTCAAATGGATATATAGACCGGGCTTTTGCCGACCTTTTTTCCTACGCTTTATCCGGAGGATATTACGGTGAAAATTCAATAGTAAAAGTTATGATGATCTCGGGAACGGAAGAAACTTACCAGGCATGGGATGGAGTCCCTTCTTACCTCCTCGATTCGAACCGGACTTATAATGGCCTGGGCGCTTATTATGATGCTGATGGCAAACTGAAATACTACGAAAACCAGACTGATAATTATCGCCAGACACATTATCATGTGAATTGGCTGCAAAACATAAACAAAAACTGGAACCTCAGTACGGCATTTCATTACACGCGCGGAATAGGTTATTATGAAGAATATAAAACAAATCAGGAATTCAGCGATTACCAGCTCGAAAATGCAGTCATCGGAACGGACACCATCACTTCGACTGATCTAATCAGGCGCCGCTTCCTGGATAATCATTTTTATGGTTTCACTTTCGGTTTGAATTTCGACAATAAAAACAGGGTTCGGGCTACTATCGGGGGAGCCATCAATTATTACGACGGGAATCACTATGGTGAGATCATCTGGGCAAGGATCGCTGTCCTGTTCGATAAAAACTACCGCTGGTATGAAAGCAAGGCTGGGAAAACCGACGTAAACCTTTATGCCAGGATGGATTACCAGGCGAGTGAAAAGCTTAACCTTTACGGCGACCTTCAATACAGGAGGATTTACTACCATATTGACGGGATTGATAATGACCTCAGGGATATCAGCCAAAAACATCTATACAATTTTTTTAATCCGAAATTTGGCGCCTTCTTTAATATTGACGACCAGAACCAGGCTTATTTGTCGTTTGCTATCGGCAACCGGGAGCCCAACCGCAGCGCCCTGATCGATGCTAACCCTGCCCGCCCCTACCCCACTGCCGAAAGCCTTTACAATGCTGAAGCCGGGTATAAATTCCGGAACAGGATTTTCTCCGCCGATGCTAATCTTTACTTTATGTATTATCGTGACCAACTTGTCCTAACAGGCCGTATCAATGATGTCGGCGATCCGGTCATGGAAAATGTAGACCGGAGCTATCGCACCGGACTTGAGCTGTCGCTGGGCATCCGCATTTTGAAAAATCTCCGCTGGGACATCAACGGGACACTAAGTTCCAGCAAAATCTTCAATTTTACCGAATATATCGACAACTGGGATGAATGGCCCCCCACCCAGATTACAAATGAGCTTGGCACCACCGACATCGCCTTCTCACCATCCCTGATCGCTGGCAGCATACTTTCATGGGAACTTCTCAGGAAGCTTGATATTTCGCTGTTCAGTAAATTTGTCGGAAAGCAGTATATTGACAATACTTCAAGCAAAGACAGAAAGCTTGATCCTTACTTTATTAACGATCTGCTGATCAGGTATAGCTTGAAAGTCAAAGCAATGAAACAACTCGGATTCAGCTTGAAAATCAACAATCTCACCAATACAAAATACGAATCCAACGCGTGGGTTTACCGGTATTATTCTGAAGGTGTTTATGGTGTTTATGATGGATATTTCCCCCAAACCGGGATCAATTTTTTAGCGGGAATTGATTTGAAATTCTAAAAAAAATTTAAAAATAGCACACGGATGACACGGATGTGACGGATTTTCACGGATTTTTAACTATAATGCATACTGATAACTAATTCTTAATCAGGTCTTCCTATCATTAGTGAAAATCTTTCTTCTGACTTGTGGTTCTTTTCCAAAATTCAATAAAAGACCAATTTCAATTCTCGTCGCCTTCAAATAATTTATTAATTGGAGTTCATGTTCTTCAACTAAAGTTTCTGCTGCTTTTAGTTCAAGAATAATTTTATCTTCAACAATAAAATCTGCAAAGTATTCTCCCACCGCAATTCCTTCATAGAATACGGTTATGGGAACCTGTTTGCTGCATGTTAGTCCATGGTTTTTCATTTCCAGGTACATTGCATTTTCATACACCTTTTCAAGAAATCCAAAACCCAAGGTATTATAAACTTTATAGAAACATCGGATAATTTCTGAGGTTGTTTCCAGATGAATCATAATTATTATTTTTCTGTTTATCAGGAAAAAGAAGAAAATATACCCGGTGGATATTAAAAAATACTCAAAATTTTGAATGTAATCCGTGAAAATCCGTAACATCCGTGTCATCCGTGTTCTATTAAACATTAAAAGATTTTTAACGATCTTTGCAGCCCGTTTCACAAAATCATGAGCACCTTCGCCAAAACCATCAGCATTAAAAATAAAAAGGCGTACTTCGAGTATTTCCTCCTTGAAGAATTCGTGGCAGGCATTCAACTCACCGGCACGGAGATAAAATCGATACGGGAAGGCAAAGCAAGTTTCGTTGACTCATTCTGTACTTTCATCAACAATGAATTGTTTGTCAGAAACCTTCATATCTCGGAATACAGGCTTGGGACACATTATAACCACGATCCAAAACGTGACCGCAAATTACTTTTAAACGCCAGGGAATTAAGGAAGTTTGAAACAAAAACGCGCGAAAAAGGTTTTACCATAATCCCTGTGTTACTTTTTATTAATGACAAAGGTTTTGCTAAGCTCAAAATTGCCCTTGCCAAGGGAAAACACAGCTATGACAAGCGGGAAACCATTAAGAAAAAAGATGTTGAACGGGAAATTGAGCGCTCGAAAGATTATTAATTAACACAAATTAACATCTTTCAATATATTAAATGAGATATTCGTTTTAATTTCGCAAAAATTTAATTCCATGAAGAGAATCCTTTTTATCTGCCTTACGATAATTGCCAGCATATTAATTGTATTCCCGGCCAACGCACAAACCCAGCAGCCACAGGCCAACCCCGCACCAACGGCTAAGATTAAATGGCTTGATTTCGAAGAAGCTGTTGCGCTCAATAAGAAAAAACCTAAGAAAATGTTTATCGATATGTATACCGACTGGTGCGGCTGGTGCAAGAAAATGGACGCGGCCACATTTATCAACCCGGTTATAGTCGATTACATGAACCGGAATTTCTATGCCGTGAAATTCAATGCTGAAAGGAAAGACACTGTAATCTTTAACGGCACAAAATTCGTGAATCCAAACCCGGCAGGCAGCCGCTCCTCTCACAAGTTAGCCCAGGAATTGCTAAGCGGCAGAATGTCCTATCCGTCTTTTGTTTTCCTGGATGAAAATTTAAACAAAGTCACAACTGTTCCTGGTTATCGTAAATCGCCTGAATTTGAATCCATCCTGCATTATATCGGCGAAAATGCCTATAAAACACAGAAATGGGAAGAATTTAGCGGATCATTCAAAGGAACAGCCGTTGAATAGTATTCCACGTAAGTGGAATGCTATTGATAATGTGTCTGTTAAATTTTGTTAAAACCACCTCCTCCCCCTCTTTGGCTATTTCAAAATTCCTTTCATTTGCATCAAATTTTTGGTGCATATGGATATAATAGTTGAAAATCTCACCAAGTTATATGGCACCCAGCGTGCCGTAGATGATATCTCTTTCAGGGTAAATACAGGCGAAGTCCTGGGGTTTCTCGGCCCGAACGGTGCCGGAAAAACGACAACAATGAAAGCTATCACCACTTACCTCTTACCCAATGAAGGCAATATTTCTGTCGGGCAGTTTACTTTGCGGGAGCAACCGGAAGAGATAAGAAAACACATCGGCTATCTTCCCGAAAACAATCCTTTATACGAGGAGATGCCGGTTATCGACTACCTGAAATATGTTGCCGGGCTTCAGGGTATCGAAAAAATCAAAATCCGGAAAAGGATTCTTGAGATGGTCCGTTTGTGCGCGCTTGAAGGTGAAAAACATAAAAAAATCGGCGAATTATCGAAAGGCTATAAACAACGTGTCGGCCTGGCGCAGGCACTGATCCATGATCCTGATGTGCTGATCCTTGATGAGCCGACAGCAGGGCTTGATCCTAACCAGATCGTCGAGATCCGTGAACTGATCAAAAAAATCGGTAAGGAGAAAACCGTTATCCTCAGCTCTCATATCCTGGCGGAAGTCGAAGCAACATGCGACCGCATCCTCATCATCAACAAAGGAAAAATCGTGGCAGACGGGACGGCTGAAGAGCTAAGAAAAAGGGCCCATGGAAAGGAAATCCTCAAAGTTAAGATCGAAGACGGCGACACTAATACTGTTTTTAATGCCCTTCAAACACTTGAACATGTTGAAACTGTTGATTTTTTCAAACATGAAGACCATACCTTTGAAATCCAGAGCAAGCAGGGTCAATCATCCCGCAGGGCCGTCTTTAACCTCTGCGTCAGCAAAGGCTGGGTGCTTACCGGCATGTCCTCTGTCGAAACCAAGCTTGAGGATATCTTCCGTGAATTAACAATGAATTAAAAGATTAAAAGATATTCACTTATGAAACAAATCTGGACCATTGCAAAACGAGAACTGGGTTCATTTTTCGATTCCCTGATGGCTTATATCATGATGGTTGCATTCCTGGGGTTTAGCGGATTTTTTACCTGGATCTTCGGGACGGACATCTTTTTTATCAAACAAGCAAGCCTTCAATCTTTCTTTGGCATAGCTTACTGGACGCTTTTCTTTTTTATCCCAGCAATCACCATGAGGCTTTTTGCTGAAGAGAACAAATCGGGGACGATTGAATTGCTTCTGACCCGCCCCGTGACCGACTGGCAGGTAATCGCCGGAAAATTCATGGCTACTTTGATCCTGATCCTTATCGCTCTCGGGCTGACCTTACCTTATTACATCACAGTTGCTACCCTGGGCCCGGTGGATCACGGCAGTGTCATTACCGGGTACTTTGGCCTGATCCTGATTAGCTGCGCTTATATCAGCATAGGCCTTTTTGCCAGCAGTTTTTCCAATAACCAGATCGTGGCATACCTGCTGGCGCTGATTATCGGGATCTTCTTCCATATAATTTTCGACCTGCTTGCAAGCAGCCTGTCCGGTATCCTGGGGGAAATCATCAATTTCCTGAGTATTTCCCGACATTTTGAATCTGTTTCCCGGGGTGTCATTGATACCAGGGATTTGATTTTCTTCTTATCCATTATTTTCATTGGATTGATCCTTACGGAAATGAACCTTTTAAGAAGAAGAATTGCTTAACCAACCTTAGTCTGAAATCTGAGAAATCATAGGATATGAAAAAGAAAGGTGGAAAATCGATTACAACCCAGGTCCTGCTGACGATCGGGATAGTCATAGTCGTTAATATTCTTTCAGAGCAGTTTTATTTACGGCTCGATCTGACCGCAGACAAGAGCTACACTTTGAGTAAGGCAACTAAAAACATCCTTCGCTCATTGGAAGAACCTGTCACCGTTACGGCTTACTTTACGGAAGATGTGCCTCCGCAATTGCTTCAGGCAAGGACCGACTTTAAAGACATACTGGTGGAGTATGCAAATATTGCTAAAGGAAACCTTGTATATGAATTCATCGATCCGAATAAGGATCAGGAGTCAGAAAAAAAAGCCATGCAGGAAGGAATCATGCCCAATATTATAAACGTCAGGGAAAGAGACCAGATGACCCAGAAAAGGGTATTCCTTGGCGCTGTCCTGAAAATGGGTAACGATAAAGAGATCATTCCTGTAATTCAGGGCGGTACTGCAATGGAATACGCACTATCATCCTCAATAAAAAAACTTTCGGTGACTGAAAAACCGCTCATCGGGTATGTCCGGGGTCATGGAGAACCTCCCCTGGCAGCCCTGCAGCAGGTTATGGCATCCCTGGGAATCCTTTATTCGGTGCAGGAAATAAACCTGGACAATCCTGGCGCTGATCTTAGCAAATATGTTACTATCGCAATTATCGCTCCTGCAGATACGATTCCACCTTCACACCTGAATGCCCTGAACGAATATCTTACAAGGGGAGGAAATCTTTTTATTGCCTATAATAGGGTGCAGGGAGATTTCACAACGGTCAGGGGCACTTCAATTCACACCGGCCTTGAGGATTGGTTGAGCGGGAAAGGTTTGTTTATCGATAATAATTTCCTGGTCGATGCGACATGCGGATCAGTCGGCGTGCAGCAGCAAACTGGTTTCATGAACTACACCACCAATATAAGCTTCCCTTATCTGCCGGTAATCCAGAAATTTGCCGATCACCCGGTTACCAAGGGACTTGAGCAGGTTCTCCTGCCTTTTGCCAGCACAATCCAGTTCACCGGTGATACCAGCCTGACATTTACACCCATTGCATTTTCATCACAAAAATCCGGGACCCTGAATCCCCCTGTTTCTTTTGATGTCAGCAAGAAATGGACAGATCGCGACTTCCCGCTCGCAGGGCTTACCGTGGCCGCTGTGCTTTCAGGAAGAATTTCCGGAAATGCAGAATCCAACATTATCCTGGTTGGCGACGGTGACTTCCCAGTCAATGGTGAAAGTCAGCGCCCACAACAACTGCAGCCGGACAATGTTAATCTTATGGTAAATTCTGTCGACTGGCTTTCCGATCAAACCGGGCTTATCGACCTGCGCACGAAAGCTATTACGGCAAGACCGCTCGAAGATGTTGAAGAAGGAAGAAAACTGTTTTTAAAGTGGCTCAACTTCCTGCTTCCTATAATGCTTATCATTGTTTATGGCATCATTAGAAATCAAAGGAACAGGATTTTAAGAGTCAAAAGAATGGAGGAAGGTTATGTTTAAAAAATTCAGTTCCGGGATCCTGATAATCATCCTGGCCATCTTAATGATCATCTATTTGATTGTCAGATATGCAGGATCAGATGAGAGGACTTTCAGGGATAAGGTATTGTCGTTTGATGCGGCTACCATCACGGAAATCCTGATCAATGACCCTAAAAGCAAGGAAGGTGTTGTCGACCTTAGAATATCTGAAGATAAATGGATCGTAAACAATGGCGGTCAGGATTATACGGCTGACTCCAATGTTGTTAAAAATATTCTAAAGCTATTAAGCGATCTGCCAACCAAGCGATATGCCGGGAAAGGAAAGGAAGCCTGGATTAAATATGAAGTAACCGATAGTGCGGCATCACTGGTTACCCTTAAGGCTTCAGAAAAAACGGTGGCAGAGATTTATATCGGCAAATTCGCCTATAATATGCCAAAGGAACAGCAGCAACAGGTGCAATCCCGTCAGCAGCGCGGTGATATGACCACTTATGTTCGTTTGGCTGATGAAAAAGATGTCTACGCGGTGGATGGATTTTTAAAGATGAGTTTCAGCGGCAATGTCAATTCGTATCGGATCCGTAACCTCGTAAGTGTAAACCCGGCCGATATTAACCGTATTACTTTTGATGAACCTGGTAGCCGGAAAGTTCTCGAAAACCTGGATGGAAAGTGGCTTTTAAATGGGGCTCCAATCGACTCAACCAAGGTGGTCAGGTTCCGTTCCACTTTAGCCCGGCTTACTGCGAACAAATTTGTGGATAAGGGAGTACTTCCTTCTAATCCAAGTCACTCGCTGAAGATCGAAGGCAATAATTTCATACCTGTTCAGATCCAGGCTTACCCGGTTGCAGATACAAATGTGGCTTATATCATCACCTCATCTGCCAATCCCGAATCGTTTTTCAACGGTAAAGATGGCGGTTTGTTCAAGAAGATCTGGGAACCAGAGATACAGTCGTCAGTCGTCAGTCATTAGTCATTAGTTTTTAGCTGCTGACTGCCGACCGCCGACCGCCGACCGCTGACCACGAACTGGGAACTGGGAACTGCCATCACATCTTCTCCGGAACCTGTATCCCAAGCAACCCCATTCCTCTTTTTATCACATCTCCGGTAAATTCCGAAAGGGCAAGTCTGAATCGGAGTTTCCCCCCATCAGGTTCGCGAAGCACAGGGATTTCCTGGTAAAACTGGTTATATTCCCTGGCCAGTTCATAGCAATAATTGGCAACGATCGCTGGGCTGAGGCTTTGTCCCGCTTCCGAAACTGCAGCTTGAAATTCATACAACAGTATTAAAATCTGTTTTTCTTTTGGAAGCATTGGGCCTGGCAAATCAGCCGTCAGGCCGGGCTTTCGAAATCCCTTGCTTTCCGCTTTGCCAAGCAAAGACCTGATCCTTGCATGGGTATATTGGATGAAAGGCCCGGTATGTCCGTTGAAGTCGATAGATTCCTCCGGGTTGAACAACATATTCTTTTTTGGATCAACTCTCAGGATAAAATATTTCAGCGCACCCATTCCCACCATCTCGAATAGTTCAATCCATTCCAGGTCATCGGGATTGTCGAGTTTACCCAGTTCAGATGTGGTTTTCTTTGCCGTTTCATACATTTCTTCCATCAGTTCGTCAGCATCCACAGTAGTGCCTTCACGGGATTTCATCTTCCCTTTTGGAAGTTCCACCATCCCATAGGAAACATGCAGAATCTTATCAGACCAATCCCTTCCCAATAGCTTAAGCACAATCTTGAGAACATCGAAATGATAGATCTGTTCATTACCAACAACATAAAGTAACTGTCCCGGTTTATATTCGTCAACCCTCAATTGAGCAGTCCCAAGATCCTGGGTGATATAAACCGAGGTTCCGTCAGGACGTAACAGGAGCTTTTCATCCAGCTTGTAATCATTCAGATCGACCCAGACAGAGCCATCATCTTTTTTGAAAAAAACGCCTCTTTCCAGTCCTTCTCTGACCAAATCCTTCCCTAAAAGATAAGTCTCCGATTCATAATAGATTTTATCAAAATCAACTCCAAGTCGTTTGTATGTCTGGTCAAATCCTTCGTAAACCCAGTTATTCATGGTCTTCCAGAGCTCCCTGACCTCCTGTTCACCGCCCTCCCATCGTTGCAGAAGGTCCAGAGCTTGCTGCGTCAGGTTAGATTGCCGGTAAGCTTCATCTTCAGTAAGACCTTTGGCAATTAGATTATCTATTTCCTTTTTATTGGCTTGTTCAAACTTTACATAAAGATTTCCTACGAATATATCGCCTTTCTGTCCTTTTTTTTCCGGCAATACGCCATCAGTCCATTTGCGATATGCAAGCATCGTTTTACAAATATGAATACCCCGGTCGTTGACCAGGTTCACTTTGATGACTTTCCTGCCATTGGCTTTTAATATTTCTGCAATCGACCAGCCCAGGAGATTGTTCCGGATGTGCCCAAGGTGTAATGGTTTATTTGTATTCGGAGATGAATACTCTATAACCACGGGAGGGCCTTTATCTTCAGGAGTGAAACCATATGTTGGATTAAGCAAGTTTGCTGAGAAGAAATCCAGCCAGAAATCATCACTTATCACTAAATTCAGGAAACCTTTGACCACATTGAAAGAAGTGACCAGGCTAATTTTCTGTTGAAGCCAGTTTCCTATATCCTTTCCGGTTTCTTCAGGTGATTTACCGGAATAACGGGTCAAAGGGAAAACAACTATAGTAAGGTCTCCTTCAAATTCAGGGCGGGTTTTCTGCACGGTAACCGATAAAGGGTCTATTTGATGTCCGAATAACAGGCTGATGGCTTCTGTCGTTTTTTCTGCAAGTATCGTTTCTATCATTTTTGGTAAAATCAAGACCCCAAAAATAGCGAATTAAAGCCTTCATCAAAAAATCAACTTCACCGCCTTCCGGTTTCAAGTTAAAGTTCTATCTTTGTTCAAAATAAATCAATCACTAACCATTAAAAGCTTACGTAATGAAGAAAAATGTGATCATTATAGGAGCTGCAGGAAGAGATTTTCACAACTTCAACACTTATTTTCGCGGCAATGAATCTTACAATGTGGTAGCATTTACTGCTGCTCAGATCCCTGACATCGATGGCAGGAAGTACCCGGCACAATTAGCCGGAAACCTCTACCCGGAAGGAATCCCCATTTTCGCCGAAGAAAACCTTCCCCGGCTGATAAAGGAATTGAAAGCTGACATTTGTGTGTTTTCTTACAGCGATGTCACTTATCAGAAAGTTATGGCTGTCAGCGCGATCGTGAACGCTGCCGGTGCTAATTTCATGATGCTGGGACCTAAAGATACCATGGTCAAATCGACCAAACCGGTTATCGCTGTTGGTGCTGTCAGGACTGGCTGTGGTAAAAGCCAAACCTCCCGCCGCGTTATTGAAATCCTTATGGCTAAGGGATTGAAAGTAGTTGCCATCAGGCATCCCATGCCTTATGGAAATCTCGTCGAACAAAAGGTCCAGCGCTTCGCTACCATCGGTGACCTCGCCAAGCACAAATGTACTGTCGAGGAAATGGAAGAATATGAGCCCCACGTAGTTAGAGGCAATGTGATTTATGCCGGGGTCGATTATGAGGCTATCCTCAGGGCAGCTGAACAAGACCCTGATGGATGCGACGTGATCTTATGGGATGGCGGAAACAATGATTTTCCTTTTTACAAACCTGACCTGAACTTTACCGTCGTTGATCCCCATCGTCCCGGGCATGAACTCACTTATTATCCCGGTGAAGTCACCCTCCGCCTGGCTGATGTTGTAGTTATAAATAAGATGGATACAGCTGATGCAAAAGGCATCCAAACGGTTAGGGAGAGTATTGCCAAAGTGAACCCAAAAGCTATTGTGGTCGATGCCGCTTCACCGATTAAAGTCGATAATCCTGAATTGATAAAGGGAAAAAGGGTCCTGGTGATTGAAGATGGCCCAACCCTTACCCATGGTGAAATGAAAATAGGAGCCGGTACTGTTGCCGCACAAAAATATGGCGCTGCCGAACTGGTAGACCCCAGGCCATATACGGTTGGAAAACTGACAAAGACTTTCCAGATCTATCCTAATATCGGCACGCTGCTGCCGGCAATGGGATATGGTGCACAGCAACTCAAAGACCTGGAAGAAACAATCAACAAAACTGATTGTGATTCGGTGATCATTGGCACCCCCATCGACCTTAACCGCATCATCAAAATTAATAAACCCAATACCCGGGTTTACTACGATCTGCAGGAAATCGGTGATCCAAACCTGAACGATATCCTGGATGAATTCGTAATTAAACATGGATTGAAATGATTAGGTTTGGCAAACCAATTACCTGACCAAAGTGTATGAAAAATAAAAGCCTGGTTTCTATTGATGATTATTCCAAAGAAGAACAACTCCGTATTCTTGACCTGGCTGAAGGATTTGAGGACAAGCCCGTTCAGAATATCCTGGAAGGATATGTTGTGGCAACATTATTTTTTGAGCCTTCAACCCGGACCCGTTTAAGCTTTGAAAGTGCTGCTTCCAGGTTGGGAGCTCAGGTCATAGGGTTCTCTGAAGCCGGCTCCTCCAGCGTTTCTAAAGGCGAGTCTTTGAATGATACGATTCGTACAGTCAGTAATTATGCTGATATAATCGTGATGCGCCATCCCAGGGAAGGAAGTGCGCGTTTTGCCAGCGAAGTCAGTCCGGTACCTATTATAAATGCCGGTGATGGTGCTAACCAGCATCCTACCCAAACGCTTCTCGACATGTATTCCATCAGGAAAACACAAGGAAAACTGGAAAACCTGCAGATCGCATTTGTTGGCGACCTGAAATATGGGAGGACTGTTCACTCTTTGACATTTGCAATGTGTAATTTTAATGCAACATTTCACCTTGTTTCGCCGGAGGAGCTTAAATTACCAAGCTATGTTAAAAGAAGGATCAAAGAAAACCAGCTTGATTACTTTCAATATACAGATATTAATGATGTGATCCCCCAGGTGGATATATTGTATATGACCCGTATTCAGAAAGAAAGATTTTCAGATCCGATTGAATATGAAAAAGTAAGGAATGCATATATTCTCAGGAATGAAATGCTTCAGGGGGCGAAGCAAAATATGCGGGTTCTCCATCCTCTTCCCAGGGTCAATGAAATTGAAATGGAGGTAGATAACAACTCAATGGCATATTATTTCCGGCAAGCCCAGAATGGCGTCTTTGTCAGGCAGGCTTTGCTTGCGTCGATACTTGGAGTAGTTTAATTTTGAATTTTTAATTTTTAATTCTTAATTCGGTTGTTATGGATGAGAAAAAGACGCGGAAGGAATTGCAGGTATCTGCCATTGAAAACGGGACGGTAATCGATCACATCCCGGCAAAGAGTGTCTTTCAGGTTGTTAAAATATTAGGACTGGAAAATTGCAGGGAACAGATTCTTTTCGGAACAAACCTGGAGAGCAAAAAATACGGCCGTAAAGGTATTATAAAAGTGGCCAACCTTTTTTTCAAAAGTGATGAGATAAATAAGATCGCTTTGGTAGCCCCATCGGCAACGCTGATCGTCATCCGTGATTACCAGGTTGTCGAAAAGAAAAAGGTTGAAATTCCTGATCAGATCAACAGGTTTGTCCGTTGTTTTAATCCAAATTGTATCACCAACCACGAAAAGATACCCACTAAATTCAATGTTATCGACAAAGAAGACCTTCGACTTGAGTGTATCTACTGCGAAAAGGCTACAGATAAGAATAACCTTGAATTCATTTGACGATCGTTAGCCTTTATTGATTTACCAGCAAAAAAGCGCTCGGGCCGGTCTGAAATAAGAATTCAGCCGGCCCGGAGCTTAATATAAACCACCATCCGGTATTTATCATTGAATCGTCGAAAGGTAATACGGCCACCTTGTTAAAAAACCTTGTAAATCCTAAAAATATTCCATCCATCAATATTTTGATATCTTTTTCTATTTTTACATTCCAAAATTATTTTCATTTTGAAAAAGAAAAATAGCAATAGACCGATTCCCAGCCAGAAGAAGGTTCATCAAAAACCGATGCCCACTGCTACGCCGGATAAGAAACAAAAGCCGCAAAAGCCTCAAAAACCCCTGTTCAATAAAGAGTTGCTGATTAAATTATTGCCTTTGATCAAGGCTTTTGCCTTATGGTTCCTTCTGGTACTCATAGTGCATATACCTGGTATAAAAGAAGAATTTCGTAATTTTTTCGTTGGTTTCACAACGAATTCAACTATTGCTATGGGAAAATTGTTTTTCATTCCCATTCGGAAACTGGGCTTTTCTACCATCACACTCGATGGTTTTTCCATGGAAATAATCGTTGAATGTACCGCATATAATTTCTACCTGTTTGCCATTGCTTTAGCTGTTTTTGCCAATTGGAATCTCAAGCATAAACTCATTAACCTGCTCATATTCTTCTTTGTTATTTTCCTGACAAACATTCTCCGTTTCTTTGCCATGGGCTATGTCGGACGGTATTATCCCCAAATTTTTGACACGACCCATGATTACGTCTGGAATATCCTGTTTGGATTTATGATATTTGGTGTCTGGGCCTGGCGCGACAAATTGAACAATCCTGATTTTCAACCCAAAGATCCGCAGACATGAGACAAAAGAAAATTATCAATATTTTAATTGTTCTCGGGGCATCAGGGCTTTTGCTGGCCCTTTGGTTTAATGGGTTTGCTTATTTGTACGCTCAATTGCTCAGAGTCGGCGCAAATATCTTATTGCTATTTTCCCATGATACGCATGTAGGTCTTAAACTGGTAGAAAATGCCCCGACGTTCATTGTTGATACTATCGTTGATGGCAGAAAAGGATCTTACCCCCAAAAAGCCGATCTTATACTGCTTCCTTTTATTATGATCCTGACCTGGCAAATACTGCTTTTTTTCAATATGTCCGTAAAACACGCCACGCGGTCAGCCATCGAGAATATCATAGCATTTTATACAATTCAACTTATTTATGTTCTGCTGCTCACAGCATATTACAACTCTGCAACCATCAAATTTATTTACGACCTGCTTATTGATAGTTTTTATATCATTGCCTTGTTCCTGATCGTCAAGGATTCTTTTAAATATGAATTGATCGGTATCGCCAGAAGAGGTGGTTGATTTGATTTTAAGGGTTTATTAACCAATGTTCATATCTTAAATTAATTTTTACTCATGCATTTTATTGTATATTAGTAAATGTTATTACCTTTGCACCCTCATTTGAATTTCGTTCTTTAAAAAATACCTGAAAACATTAGCAAACCGGACATCATGTATTACATGAGATGCCCATTTTCCGGAAAATGATTATTTATTTTTTGGAAATGTTTGCCGGATAAAAAAAAGGTTATATCTTTGCAGCCCTTTTGACTTTAAAAAAGTACAAAAGGAATAAAAAAAGTTCTTTGAAAAGATTGAAGCAAGCCTAGCGGAAGCAAATGCTCCAAGATTAATACTCCAATTATGGTGAAATTGCAAGTCCAAGAGATTAAATAATTCATTATTACAATGAAGAGTTTGATCCTGGCTCAGGATGAACGCTAGCGGCAGGCTTAATACATGCAAGTCGAACGGTAAGGTCTCTTCGGAGATACACGAGTGGCGCACGGGTGCGTAACGCGTATGCAACCTACCTTTAACTGGGAAATAGCCCCGAGAAATCGGGATTAATGTCCCATACTATTCTGAGAATGCATATTCTTAGAATGAAAGCTCCGGCGGTTATTGATGGGCATGCGTGACATTAGCTAGTTGGTGAGGTAACGGCCCACCAAGGCTACGATGTCTAGGGGTCCTGAGAGGGTTAACCCCCACACTGGTACTGAGACACGGACCAGACTCCTACGGGAGGCAGCAGTAAGGAATATTGGGCAATGGACGCAAGTCTGACCCAGCCATGCCGCGTGAAGGATGAATGTCCTATGGATTGTAAACTTCTTTTATGCAGGAAAAACATCCCGGTCGTGTACCGGGACTGATGGTACTGTATGAATAAGCATCGGCTAACTCCGTGCCAGCAGCCGCGGTAATACGGAGGATGCAAGCGTTATCCGGATTCATTGGGTTTAAAGGGTGCGCAGGCGGAATGATAAGTCAGTGGTGAAATCTCCCGGCTCAACCGGGAAACTGCCATTGATACTGTCGTTCTTGAGTACAGTTGAAGTGGGCGGAATGTGTCATGTAGCGGTGAAATGCTTAGATATGACACAGAACACCGATAGCGAAGGCAGCTCACTAAGCTGTAACTGACGCTCATGCACGAAAGCGTGGGGATCAAACAGGATTAGATACCCTGGTAGTCCACGCTGTAAACGATGATCACTCGTTGTTGGCGATATACTGTCAGCGACTGAGGGAAACCATTAAGTGATCCACCTGGGGAGTACGGCGGCAACGTTGAAACTCAAAGGAATTGACGGGGGCCCGCACAAGCGGAGGAGCATGTGGTTTAATTCGATGATACGCGAGGAACCTTACCTGGGCTTAAATGCAGGACGACGTATGCCGAAAGGCGTATTTCCTTCGGGACGTCTTGCAAGGTGCTGCATGGTTGTCGTCAGCTCGTGCCGTGAGGTGTCGGGTTAAGTCCCATAACGAGCGCAACCCTTATCATTAGTTGCCATCAGGTAATGCTGGGAACTCTAATGAAACTGCCTACGCAAGTAGTGAGGAAGGTGGGGATGACGTCAAATCAGCACGGCCCTTATGTCCAGGGCGACACACGTGCTACAATGGCCAGTACAGAGGGTTGCTACCTGGTGACAGGATGCTAATCTCGAAAGCTGGTCTCAGTTCGGATTGAAGTCTGCAACTCGACTTCATGAAGTTGGATTCGCTAGTAATCGCGCATCAGCCATGGCGCGGTGAATACGTTCCCGGGCCTTGTACACACCGCCCGTCAAGCCATGGGAGTTGGGGGTACCTAAAGTCCGTAACCGTAAGGGGCGGCCTAGGGTAAAACCAATGACTGGGGCTAAGTCGTAACAAGGTAGCCGTACCGGAAGGTGCGGCTGGAATACCTCCTTTCTAGAGAGATTTGCTGATACAACCGGTTATTAATCGGAAAGTATTTGCTCCGCTGCTGCTTCATCTTTTTTTATTTAATTAGGCTTGTTCCAAAACGAGCAGTGTAACGTATCTTCCTAAAGAGCACAGGAAGCAAGCCTTGCCCAGCGGTAAAGGTATAGTCCCGTAGCTCAGTTGGTTAGAGCACTACACTGATAATGTAGGGGTCCGCAGTTCAAATCTGCGCGGGACTACGTATGGTTATCGTTTTGGGGGATTAGCTCAGCTGGCTAGAGCACTAGCTTTGCAAGCTAGGGGTCATCGGTTCGAATCCGATATTCTCCACGAGATGGGTGTGGGTGTGAGTGTGATAGAAGTGTGGGTGTGATAAAACCTGATACCTATAAAAGTTCTTTGACATGTTGAAAGAAAATACAGAATGTCTGGGTTATCCTGACATTCTACTAGATTAGCAAGAAAGTAATTAAGAGCGCATGGTGGATGCCTTGGCTCTCAGAGGCGATGAAGGACGTGACAAGCTGCGATAAGCTTCGGGGAGGTGCAAATAACCTTCGATCCGGAGATTTCCGAATGGGGCAACCCTCCCGGCTGAAGACCGGGAATCCCGAGTAATCGGGAAGCTAACCCAGGGAACTGAAACATCTTAGTACCTGGAGGAATAGAAAACAATAGTGATTTCCCAAGTAGTGGCGAGCGAACGGGAAACAGCCCAAATCCTGGTGGTTACGGCCATCAGGAGGTTGTAGGACTGCAATACTGGAATTTGGATGCGTAGCAGAATACATCTGGAAAGATGAACCATAGGAGGTGATAGTCCTGTAAGCGAAACAAATCCATTACCTAGCAGTATCCTGAGTACCGCGGGACCGGAGAAATCCTGTGGGAATCTGCCAGCACCATCTGGCAAGGCTAAATACTCCTGAGAGACCGATAGCGAACTAGTACCGTGAGGGAAAGGTGAAAAGAACTTCGAACAGAAGAGTGAAATAGTACCTGAAACCGTGCGCTTACAACCTGTCGGAGGTGAACCTCCTGGCTTGCCAGGATTATTAACTGACGGCGTGCCTTTTGCATAATGAGCCTACGAGTTACTCCTCTCTAGCAAGGTTAACCCCGTTGACGGGGGCAGCCGGAGCGAAAGCAAGTCTGAATAGGGCGTTCAGTTAGAGGGGGTAGACGCGAAACTTTGTGATCTACCCATGATCAGGTTGAAGTTCCGGTAACACGGGATGGAGGACCGAACCAGTGTACGTTGAAAAGTGCTTGGATGAATTGTGGGTAGGGGTGAAAGGCTAATCAAACTGAGAGATAGCTCGTACTCTCCGAAATGCTTTTAGGAGCAGCCTCGATAGTAGTGTCATAGAGGTAGAGCTACTGATTGGACTAGGGGGCTTCACCGCCTACCAAATCCTGACAAACTCCGAATACTATGACATGTTCTTCGGGAGTAAGGCCGCGGGTGCTAAGGTCCGTGGCCGAGAGGGAAACAACCCTGACTATCAGCTAAGGTCCCCAAATATATACTAAGTTGATCAAACGAGGTTTGATTGCAGTGACAGCTAGGATGTTGGCTTGGAAGCAGCCATTCATTTAACGAGTGCGTAACAGCTCACTAGTCGAGCGATCAAGCGTGAATAATAACCGGGCATTAAGTATATTACCGAAGCTGTAGGATCCGTCGAAAGGCGGATCGGTAGGAGAGCATTCCAGTGGCATCGAAGGTGGGTCGTAAGGCCTGCTGGAGCGACTGGAAAAGAAAATGTAGGCATAAGTAACGATAATGCGGGCGAGAAACCCGCACACCGAAAGACTAAGGATTCCGGATCAACGCTAATCGGATCCGGGTTAGTCGGACCCTAAGGTCAACCCGAAAGGGGTAGCCGATGGAAAACAGGTTAATATTCCTGTACCAGCACACATTGCGATGGGGTAACGAAGGGGTGATAGACCCGCGTACTGACGGAATAGTACGTTGAAGGGCGTAGGTATACGTTTGGCAGGTAAATCCGCCGGATGTGCTGAAACCCGATAGTACCGTAAGTCTTCGGACAAGCGGATAGTGGTTGTAAGCTGACTTCCAAGAAAAACCTCTAAGCTTCAGATGTATGCTGTCCGTACCGTAAACCGACACAGGTAGTCGAGGTGAATATCCATAGGTGCTCGAGTGAATCATGGCTAAGGAACTAGGCAAATTAGTCCTGTAACTTCGGAAGAAAGGACTCCCCCGAGTGATCGGGGGGCGCAGAGAAATGGCCCAAGCGACTGTTTATCAAAAACACATGGCCCTGCTAAATCGTTAAGATGACGTATAGAGCCTGACACCTGCCCGGTGCCGGAAGGTTAAGAGGTGGGGTTATCCCGAGTAATCGGGAGAAGCTCTAAATTGAAGCCCCGGTAAACGGCGGCCGTAACTATAACGGTCCTAAGGTAGCGAAATTCCTTGTCGGGTAAGTTCCGACCTGCACGAATGGTGTAACGATTTGGGCGCTGTCTCAGCCATGAGCTCGGTGAAATTGTAGTCCCGGTGAAGATGCCGGGTACCCGCAACGGGACGGAAAGACCCTGTGAACCTTCACTATAACTTAACATTGACATCGGGTAAGCGATGTGTAGGATAGGTGGGAGACTGCGAAGCCGCGGCGCTAGCCGTGGTGGAGTCGTCCTTGAAATACCACCCTTTGCTTGCCTGATGCCTAATCCCGATTTAATCGGGAGACATTGTTTGGTGGGTAGTTTGACTGGGGTGGTCGCCTCCAAAAATGTATCGGAGGCTTTCAAAGGTACCCTCAGCACGCTTGGTAACCGTGCGTAGAGTGCAATAGCATAAGGGTGCTTGACTGAGAGACATACAAGTCGATCAGGTAGGAAACTAGGATATAGTGATCCGGTGGTTCCGTATGGAAGGGCCATCGCTCAAAGGATAAAAGGTACTCCGGGGATAACAGGCTGATCACTCCCAAGAGCTCATATCGACGGAGTGGTTTGGCACCTCGATGTCGGCTCGTCACATCCTGGGGCTGGAGAAGGTCCCAAGGGTTCGGCTGTTCGCCGATTAAAGTGGCACGTGAGCTGGGTTCAGAACGTCGCGAGACAGTTCGGTCCCTATCTGTTGTGGGCGTTGGAAGCTTGAGGGCACCTGACCCTAGTACGAGAGGACCGGGTTGGACGAACCTCTGGTGTACCTGTTGTGGCGCCAGCTGCATCGCAGGGTAGCTATGTTCGGATGAGATAAGCGCTGAAAGCATCTAAGCGCGAAACTCAGCCCAAGATGAGGCTTCCTTTAAGGGTCGTCCTAGACGAGGACGTTGATAGGCTGCAGGTGTAAAGCCAGTAATGGCAAAGCCGAGCAGTACTAATTACCCGTAGCTTTCTGCTAAATGTCAAGATATCCCATTCTAAACTGTATTTTCTTTCACAGCATGTCATTTTTAAAAAATTGCAGCCTCCTTAGGCTAAAGATTTTTTGGTGACTATAGCGGCGGGGTCCACCTCTTCCCATTCCGAACAGAGTCGTTAAGCCCGCCAGCGCAGATGGTACTGCATGTATTTGTGGGAGAGTATGTCGTTGCCAGAATTTATAAAAACCCCGGCCAGATGCCGGGGTTTTTTTTATGACCGTGCCTCACCCCCAACTTGAAGAACAGGTGATCCATTGGATGGAAGAAATGCCTATTTTTGAAAAATAAAACATCACCTGCATCGTTTCATTTTCGACTATTTTATTTTCATGGCCAAACTGATGTCATACCTGCTCCTTCTTCTCCTCCTCCCCTTTTCCCTCTTTGCCGATAAACTCGACTCGCTGCTCCAGATCCATGATACCAGTACCATTATCTATTACTATAACCGGACCGACAATCTTGCAGTCGGAAATTTCAATAAGGTCGGAAGTAACCGCGTGACAGGCTTCCAGCGATATAACCCCCTCGATCAGTCAGGCCGCTTTTATGCCAGTTTTTCTAATGTCGGCCAGGCCCATAAAAACCTCGTCTTCCGGCCAAAATTGTCTGATGGGTTTTTTACCGGGATGGAGTCCTTTGATGTTTATACGTTTACCAATGAAAACACCCGGTATTACAGGCATCTGATCCCCATTACCTATCTTGTTTATGATAATGGTTCTCAAAAAGAACAACTTTTTCGCGTTATCCATAGCCATACTATCAAAAGAACAGTTACCCTGGGAGTCGATTTTTTCCTGATCAATTCACCCGGGACCTATATTAACCAAAAATCAGATGATAAAAGCGTTGTTTTTACCGGGCAATATTTCACTAAAAACCTGCGGTTCGGCGCTATTGCCAATTATCATCATAATAAATTCATCGTTCGTGAAAATGGCGGTATCGTCAATGATACGATCTTCGAAGAAAAGCTTGAAACCGACAGCCGGCTGTTTGATGTCAACCTTCCTACTGCCCAAAATCTGATCAAAGAGTCAGGCGTGCTGGCAAATGCCTATTTCTATCTATCCGGAAAACCGGAACTGAAAGATTCAACCATCACAAAACCTCCTACTTTTCATGCCGGACGGATTTCATACACATTTAATTATACCAGGCAAATCCAGGTATATAGCGATACTGATCCCCTGGCGACTTTCTACCAACCGTTTGATCCTGTTATTGATTCATCAGAAACCTTTGATTCATTACAGGTACAGTCATTTGACAACCACTTTTCCTGGTCAAACCTGCGGATGGGCGACAAACCCGAACAGAAGTACCTGCTGATTATCTTTTCCATCGCTAACAAACATTCATTTATTTCGGATTCCATATCTAAACGCAGCTTTAACAACTGGATCCCGGAAGCAGCAATAATAATAAGGCCATATCGCTCCATGGCAATCCATTTATCAGGAAAATATACCCTGGGCGACTTTAATAACGGTGGTTTTGAACTCAAAGGAATGGCCAACCAGAGCTTTAAGTTAAAAAATAATAAGACAGGCGATATAAACCTGAGCTTCATTACAGCCAGTCAGCAAGCTGGTTATTTCTTCACAAATTTCCAGTCAAATTACTTTCGCTGGGATACTTCATTTTCCTCCCAGATAATCCAACAGGCAGCATTATCATTAAATTTCCTGGGGATCGAGGGAAAGGTTGAATACCATCTGATCAGCGACTATGTTTACCTCGACCAGTCAGCGCATCCCGCACAGTATAAGGGAAGTATTAATATCGTAAAGGCTTCGCTGTCAGATGAATTCCGTTGGAAAGTCTGGGGCATTGACGCCCTGCTTGTTTACCAGTATAATTCCAACAAAGAACTTATAAGAGTACCGGATTTCCTGGCCAGGGTGTCGTTCTTCCCTACCCTGCCTTTATTTAAGAATGCCTGCATACTGCAACCTGGCATCGATCTATTCTATAATACGGCTTATTATGCAAGTGCCTATATGCCAGCTTCCCGGATGTTTTATCTTCAGGATGAAAAAAAGATCGGGAACTATGTTTACATGGATGTCTTTATAAACCTGATGGTCAAGCGGTTCCGGTTTTTCATCAAATACCAGCACTTGAATTTCTTATTCAGCGAGAGCCGCTATTATATGGTTCCTCATTACCCCATGCAGGACGGGATCATAAAGTTCGGGTTGTCATGGAGTTTTTATGATTGACCGCCCCCACCCCTAAATCCCCTCCCCCATCCGTTGGAGGGGAAAGAATTATTGCTGTAGGGGTCAACGGCCGTTGACCCCTACAATTATTTCATCCCTCTCTGCTTCTTAATTTCCTCGTACGCCCCATTTAGCTGCTGGAATTTTTCCTTGGCTGCATGCTGGACATCTTCGCCTATGTGAGCGACTTTATCGGGATGGTACTTTACAGCCATTTTGCGGTAAGCTGCTTTCACTTCGTCTTCCGTGGCTTCCGGTGAAATTTCAAGGACTTTGTATGCGCTATTAATATCCCTGACAAACATGGCCCGGATTGACTCGTAATCTTGCTTTTCGATACCGAGATAACCCGAGATAAGTCCGATCATTTCAACCTCTTTCGGGTTATATTGCCCGTCGGCTGAAGAAAGTCCAAAGAGATAATGCAGTAACTGCAGGCGGGACGGATATTCCATGTATTGCCCGATCTGCTGGCATACCTCAGGCAGGTCGAAATCCTGCTTCAGTATCTCCTGGAGCATCTGGATCCGGTTGTTCGCGGTTTCTACTCCAAATTGCCGGATGAAAAAGTTTTTGACATAATCCAGTTCCGATTTCATCACTTTACCGTCGGCGCGCATGACAGCGGCGGAAAGCACCAGCAAGCTAATGCTGAAATCGCCCGATTGGGTTGGTTTGTATTCAAACTTCCCAGATTGCATTCCGTCGACCATAGTGCCGAAAATAAATCCGAGTATACCCCCTATCGGTCCGCCGAAGGCCCAACCGAGCCCGCCCCCGATCCACTTGGCATAACGCATTTTTACCATATCTGCTTTTTTGATCTTTTGTTTTTTGGTTTGCTTTCCGCCCGTCCCGAAATCCATGTTCCCGATCAGGTATAAAATTACCAGGATCAGGGCGATAGTGATGAAATATTTCATTCTCTAATTTATCCTCTCACTCACCGGAAGCCCATATTCTTCCACCATCTTAATATGCATGGTTTCAAGTTGGTTGAGGATCGGGTTGTAAATGGCGGGGATTACCGGGATATGGACGCCCTTGGCCTGGATCTTTCCGTGAAGGATCATATCGACCCCGCAGGCAGCCGGCAAAGCTACGGTTCTGGCGATGGAAGTATCGGTTTTCAGGGTACCGAAATCGAGCATGCGCGATTTGATCACCTCTTTTTTCCCATCAGGATAACCGGCCAGGAATGTGTGCTGCATCACCACCATGTCGCGTTCTTCCGGCTGGATCATCATTTTAGCGATCATCAGGTCGGAAACGATCTCAAACGGGCTGTCTTCCTTCCTGTTTAAAGGCTCATTGCTGAACAATCCGAGCCATTCCATGGCTATGAGCGGACGTGCGCCAGGTTTAAGTCCCAGTTTGGTTGCAACTTTGTCCCGGATGCTTGCCGCAGAGGCCTCCCCTATCTGTTTTGCCATGAAACCGGCGTAGGTCAGTCCTTCAAGGTTTATCTTATCGTAAGTTATCAGCTTGATCACTTTAAGCGCATCAATGATCTCGCACCAGCCTTCGTAACGGAATGTGCCGCGCATAATGGTCTTTGCTTCGGGAATTCCATACAGCTCCTTGTAAGGAAGGGAATCCCTGTTGGGATAAACATCAAGTAAACCAATTTTCGGGAAGTTCACTTTCAGGGGATTCCTGAATAAATTCTCAGTCGGAATGTATTTTTCTTCCCCGTTCTTCAGGAACTTACCATCGTTATTTCCGGCCATCACCACGCCTTTTGGCGCCCAGGTGAATTTATAGTGGAATGGGTTTTCTTCTACTTCGGGCGCTACCAGTGCTCCGCAGAAGGAATAGAACTCTTCCACCTTACCACCTTTGCCATGGATATGATCGATGATGCGCATGGCCGACATGTGATCGATACCCGGATCAAGGCCCAGTTCATTCAGGATGATGATTCCGGCTTGTTTAGCTTCCGCATCCAGTGCCTGCATCTCAGGCTTCACATAAGACGTAGTAACCATATTTTTCTTAAGGCGGATGCACTTTTTAGCCACCATCACGTGATGAAGATAAGGCAGCAAGCTGACCGTCAGGTCGTGCTCAGCGATCATCTTATCAAGTTCGGCTTCCTGTTCGACTGTCCAGGCAACAGAACGGCCATTGGGATGACCAGCGATCATTTCATCAGCTTTCGACTTAGTACGGGTAGCAACCGTGACGATAATATTTTTATCCAGTAAATAACGCACGATGGGTTTCACCACCATGCCGGCTCCAAGGATCAGGACTTTTTTCATTACAAAATATTGTTAACTTATTAAATTAAAAACTTCTTCAAATACTCATAATCCGGTGTAAACTCGCCTTTGAACAGGATCATTGCCTTACGGACCGGGCCGGGAAGGCGCATCTTTGAAAATGGCAGATCGAAATCGGCTTTTGCAATGGGGGCCACGTAGCGCCAGAGCACATCACTGAAAAACCGGGAAGCATCCCTGGGAAGTTCACTGGGCAGAATATCTACCGCCATCACAAGCAGCCCTTCCCCTTTAAAGCCGTCAGAAGGCTCACGGGTAAAAGGATTATACACGAAAACAGGATTCTCGATTTCCGTGCCTTTGTGCGTAATTTCAACCGAACCTTCCGGGTCACAGGTGATATCGCCGACAACAGTTAGCTTTGGTGCACCTTCTTTAAATAACTGCTCAGTGAAATCTTTGGTCAAAAGCCTGGGATACCGCTGGTCCCAATAAATGCAGTTAACAAGTACAGTCAGGTAAGGGAGATATTTTTCAAACTGGCTCTTGTATTTTTCAGGATGCTGATAATAGTCAAGCAATTCGAATTTATCTTCCGGGTTTACAGGTTCAACGAGGTGTTCTTCCTTAAAAACGACTTTATAGATGATATTATCAGGAAGATGCGCATGCTTATGTAATGACAGCAACTCATCGGGCAGGATTTCCTTTACAGGTAGCAGTGAAGCGATTTCCTGTACTCCCTGGGAAACATTCCCGTAACCCGTAATCCCGATCACGACCGGCTTAAGTTCCGGCGGAAGGCCCCTTTCGATAATCTTCTGGCCGACTTTGGATACAACTTTGCGAGCTTCGCCAAGGGAGTGATAGTTATGTGTCTGGGCGATATCAAGGAATGGTGTAATGATACCCGATTCTTCCAGGCGTTGTCCAAGCGACCATAGTGAATTGATCATCCCTGCCAGGCCTGCATATCGCCCGAAAAAGATCAGTCTTTTACCCATCTCATCTACTACCCGCTCATAATCGATCAAACTGCAGTTGAGTTCCATCAGCCGTCTCAGCATGGACATATTGTGCGGTTGTCCTTTGATGACGTGGGAGAAAAAGATATAGGTTTTATCAGCTTCCAGGCGCTCAATGGGGATTTCCTTCACGCCAAAGATCACAGGGCAATCGCTCAGGTCATCGGTGACATTAGCACCGACAGCTTCATATTCTTCATCAGAATAGACTCTCTTGGCAGAAGTTTCAACAAAAAACTCCACTCCTTCTTCTTCAATAAGTTTTTTAAGGTGGGCGGGTACAAGCGGCACACGGCGTTCCATGACGTATTTGTCTTCGTAACGGATCCCGATTTTTTTCATCATATTTCTATTTGGCAGTCAATTGTAAATTGCGTGACAAACTTATGAAAATTCGGGGAGCTGGAGGAGGTGAATTGTTTATTTTTTCACAGCACCTCGTTTTAAAATCGTTCAGCTTTCAGAAATTTCCTACCTTTGCATCTTTATTTAAAATTACCGATAATTTAACACTAAATCACTCATTTACAAATAATAAAGAAAAATATCATGGCTAAACGCAAGTACGTTTACACGTTTGGAAATAAGCAGGCAGAAGGCAATGCCGGAATGAAAGACCTGCTGGGCGGCAAGGGGGCCAATTTAGCTGAAATGAACCTGATCGGCGTGCCGGTTCCACCGGGGATGACGATTACCACTGAGGTCTGTACACAATATTACAAAATAGGCAAGGAAAAAGCCCTTGAAATGATCCGCACTGAAGTAGAAGCAGGCGTAAAATACCTGGAAAAGATCATGGGAAGCAAGTTTGGCGATATACAAAATCCATTGCTGCTTTCCGTCCGTTCCGGTTCAAGGGCATCGATGCCGGGCATGATGGACACTATCCTGAACCTTGGCATGAATGAAAAGGCCGTGGCAGGTTTAGCCAAGAAGACCGGAAATGAACGGTTCGCATGGGATTCATACCGGCGTTTCGTCCAGATGTACGGTGATGTGGTTCTCGGGCTTAAACCGGCATCCAAAGAAGATGTTGATCCTTTTGAAGAAATTATTGAAGAACTCAAAGTTGAAAAAAGTATTGAAAATGATACCGATTTGACCGCTGAAAACCTGAAGGAACTGGTAAAAAGATTTAAGGCTACAGTTAAGAAGAAAACCGGCCACAGCTTTCCGACAAATCCCTGGGATCAGCTCTGGGGTGCTATCGTTGCCGTATTCAGCAGCTGGATGAACGAACGCGCTATTTATTACCGCAAACTGAATAATATCCCCGAAGAATGGGGAACAGCCGTGAGTGTCCAGGCCATGGTATTTGGCAATATGGGCGATAATTCCGCCACCGGTGTTGCTTTTACCCGTGATGCCGGCACCGGTGAGAACATTTTCAATGGTGAGTACCTGATCAATGCCCAGGGCGAAGATGTGGTTGCCGGTATCCGGACTCCTCAGCAAATCACCAAAGAAGGCTCACAGCGCTGGGCCAAACTGGCTAACATATCTGAAGAAATCCGTGCTGAAAAATATCCTTCCCTCGAAGAATCCATGCCCGGAATTTACAAGGAACTGGATAAGATCCAGCAAAAACTTGAAGATCATTATAAAGATATGCAGGACCTTGAATTTACCATCCAGAATGGCAAACTCTGGTTGCTGCAGACACGTAACGGCAAGCGCACAGGTTTCGCCATGGTCAAAATCGCCATGGACATGCTTAAGGAAAAAATGATCGATGTAAGGACCGCTGTAATGCGCGTGGAGCCCAACAAGCTCGACGAATTGCTTCATCCGGTTTTCGATGCCGATGCAATGAAGAAAGCTGCCGTTTTAGCTAAAGGTTTACCGGCTTCCCCCGGTGCCGCTACCGGCCAGATGGTTTTCTTCGCCGATGATGCTGAGGCATGGGCTGCACAGGGCAAATCCACCATCCTTGTCCGTATTGAAACTTCCCCGGAAGATTTGAAAGGGATGAACGTGGCCAACGGTATCCTGACGGCCCGTGGCGGAATGACGTCGCATGCTGCTGTTGTAGCACGCGGAATGGGAAAATGCTGCGTCTCTGGCGCAGGAAACATCAAGATCGATTACAAAGCCCGTACGATGACCATCGATGGGAGGGAATTCAAGGAAGGCGACTGGATCTCGCTCAATGGCTCGACAGGCGAGCTTTATGAAGGCAAATTATTGACCCGTGATGCGGAAATGAGCGGCGATTTCGGCGAACTGATGGAACTGGCAGACCGCTTTGCCAAAATGCATGTCAGGACAAATGCCGATACTCCTCATGACGCCATTGTCGCCCGTAATTTCGGTGCTAAAGGCATTGGCCTCTGCCGCACGGAGCACATGTTCTTTGAAGGCGACCGCATCCTCGCCATGCGCGAGATGATCCTGGCCGATGATGAAAAAGGCCGTCGCAAAGCCCTGGACAAACTGTTACCCATCCAGCGCAGCGATTTTGAAGGTATTCTCGAAGCCATGCACGAACTTCCTGTTACTATCCGCCTCCTCGATCCTCCCCTGCACGAATTCGTTCCGCATGAAGAAGAGAATCAGAAGGAAATGGCAAAGCAGATGGGCGTTACTGCTAAAAAGATCAGGCAAAAAGTCGAAGAACTCCATGAAATGAACCCGATGCTGGGTCACCGTGGCTGCCGTTTAGGGAACACATACCCTGAGATCTCCGAGATGCAGGCCAGGGCTATCATCGAAGCTGCCCTGAACCTGAAGAAACGAGGTGTTATTGCATTGCCTGAGATCATGATCCCGCTTACCGGGACCCTCAAGGAGATGAAAATGCAGGAAGATATTGTCAGGAATACAGCAGAGAAGGTGTTTGCCGAGCGTAAAGATCGTATCGATTACCTGGTGGGTACTATGATCGAAGTTCCCCGTGCTGCCATTACAGCCGATGAAATTGCTCAATCGGCCGAATTTTTCTCTTTTGGCACCAACGACCTAACCCAGATGACCTTCGGCTATTCAAGGGATGATGCCGGAAAATTCCTGCCTGTATATCTGAAGAAAGGCATCCTGAAGTTTGATCCTTTTCAGGTTTTAGACCAGGAAGGAGTTGGCAAACTCATGAAGATAGCCGTAAAAAAAGGCAGGAAGACCAGACCGCATATCAAGATAGGCATTTGTGGTGAACATGGCGGTGAACCTTCTTCGGTGGAGTTTTGCAACTCTTTGAAGTTCGACTATGTTTCCTGCTCGCCATACAGGGTGCCAATCGCAAGGTTAGCTGCAGCGCAGGCCGTCATCCGAAAAAAAATCAGTAAAAAGGCTTTGAAAGAAGTAAAACTTTCAGAGAAAAAATCAAAGAAAAAAGGCAAAAAGTCCAAATCATAAATCCGGATAATAAATCTCAAATTACTTCATTATGGCTAATCAGGAGAAGATCAGGGAAGATCTGAATAAATACGGCATTCGTGATGTCATAGAAATAGTTTATAACCCTTCATTCGATTATTTGTATGAAGAAGAGCTAAGCCCTGATTTGGATGGATATGAGAAAGGTGTTCTCACAGAACTCGGGGCTGTTAATGTCATGACCGGCATCTTTACCGGCCGTTCACCGAAAGACAAATACATAGTCCTTGATGACAAGTCAAAAGAGACGGTTTGGTGGGCTGCCCCGACCAACCGCTCTGATAACAAACCGGTTGACCATACTGTATGGAATCACTGCTATGACCTTGGCGCCAATCAATTATCCGGCAAAAAGTTATATGTTGTAGATGGTTTTGCCGGTACCAACAAGGATACCCGCATCAATATCCGGTTTATTATGGAGGTTGCATGGCAGGCACATTTTATAAAGAATATGTTCATTCGTCCTTCAGATGCGGAACTTGAATCTTTCAAACCGGATTTTGTCGTACTGAATGCTGCCAAAACTGTCAACTTTGAATGGCAAAACATGAAGCGGACTGACGGTGTTCCGCTTAACTCGGAAGTATTCGTCATCTTCAACCTGACAGAGGGAAAAGCCGTAATTGGCGGAAGCTGGTATGGCGGGGAAATGAAAAAAGGCATCTTCTCCATCATGAATTATTACCTGCCTCTCAAAGGAATTGCAGCCATGCACTGTTCTGCAAACGTCGGCAAAGACGGAGATACAGCGATATTTTTCGGCCTGTCGGGAACGGGAAAAACTACCCTTTCCACCGACCCAAAACGTGCATTAATCGGTGATGATGAACACGGCTGGGATGATGAAGGCATCTTCAATTTTGAAGGAGGATGTTATGCCAAATGCATTAACCTTGATAAGGAGAGTGAGCCTGATATTTACCATGCCATTAAAAGAGATGCGTTGCTTGAGAATGTCACTGTTAACAAGAATGGAAAAATTGATTTCAATGATGGGTCAGTTACGCAGAATACACGTGTCTCCTACCCTATCTATCATATTGATAATATCGTCAAACCGGTTTCCAAAGCCGGTCCGGCAAAAAAAGTCATCTTCCTGACTGCCGATGCATATGGTGTTATGCCACCGGTATCCAGACTCACACCTGATCAGACTCAATATCATTTCCTTTCAGGATTCACGGCAAAGCTTGCCGGTACCGAAAGAGGTGTAACAACACCCCAGCCAACTTTCTCAGCCTGTTTTGGGGCTGCTTTCCTGTTATTACATCCGACTAAATATGGCGAAGAGCTTGTAAAACGGATGGAAGCCAACGGTGCAGAGGCATTCCTGGTCAATACCGGCTGGAATGGCACAGGAAAACGTATTTCGATCAAAGATACCCGGCGGATTATCGATGCAATTCTTGACGGTTCGATAAATAAAGCCAAAACCAAGACGATCCCGATCTTCAACCTGAAAGTACCCATTGCCTTGCATGACGTCGATCCTGGTATTCTTGATCCGAGAGATACTTACGCTGATCCTGAAGAGTGGTACAAAAAAGCCCGTGAATTAGGTGCTTTGTTTATTAAGAATTTCAATCAATATACTGATAACGAGCAGGGGAAGAGGCTGGTGGCTGCAGGACCGCAGGTTTAGTTCGCAGTTCCCAGTTCGCAGTCGATGGTCGGCGGTTAGCGCATCGGCAGTCGACGATCAATAGCGCACTCCGAGGAGTGCAATGAAAGTAGCCCTGGATGAAATCCAGGGTAGAAAGAAATCACCATGAATAACCCCTCCCTTTATTAATGTATCTATTTGTTGGTCAATATCATAGGGAGGGGCAGGGGTGGGAAAGTCATGGACGATTTTTCATTTAAGCAACCAAATAAACAATCATCCGATATCCGAAAAATATTCTATTAATAATCTAACATTTTAGTATATTTGGGGTAAACTACACAGCGATGAAATGTTTCATTATCAGTTTATCGGCTCTTTGTTTATTTAACTTCACATTATTCGCCCAGGATACAACCTACCAATCTCCTTCCAATGTGCGCAATGGTTCTGATCATTTGCCCAATCAGGTGGATTTGATGTGGACACCACCTTCTGGTTGGATTCCATCACCTGTTGACCGATGGTATGATTATGACCGGGGGATTTATGGTGGAGATGCAATAGGATCGTGTCCCGGATGTCCGGTAGAAGTTGCCATAAGATGGGATGCCAATCATTTCAACCTGTATGATTCCCTTTATATTTCGAAAATCAGATATGTTTTAAGGGAATCTGCATTAGATCATGCACTTAGAGTATACCAGAAGGAAGGTGAAATATTTGACACATTATTAAATTATCCATTGGAAGAGAACCTGGTTTACTATGTTTTCGATACAATGGAATTTGCACCCATTCTGCTGGACATTTCAAAAGAACTCTGGGTGGGACTATGGGTCAGCGATCTGGGGCCTGGATACCCCCTGGCGGTAGGAAATTCTCCTGTTATTGACGGGTATGGAAATATGATTAAGATTTATTATTATGGATACTGGCAAACATTGACTGAAATTAACCCCGATTTTCGTTGGCCATGGAATTTAGGAGCATACCTGGAAACACCGAATGACTCAATCATTTATCCCGTGTTTAATGTTTACAGGGCTATTGATAATCTCCCTTATGAAAGAATCCATGAAGGCCATTTATTTGATACCATTTATCATGATTACATTCATGATCTTGGTCCCTGCTACCTTTATTATTATGTAACCTGTGTTTATGAAGATGGGGAATCAATGCCTTCCGATACGCTTCATATCTCACTTGTAAATACTCCGGAGATTATTCAGAATAATAAAATCAAAGTCTTTCCAAATCCCGCATCAGATCATGTATCCATAGAATCTGCCAGAGGAAAGATTAATTCAATTTCATTGATCGACAGCCACGGAAGTGCAGTAATGGAAGAAATAGTGGGTGATGAACGAATTGACCTGGATATATCACACCTAAACAGTTCTATTTATATCATCAAAGTAATTACGAAGGAAGGATTTTTTACCTCCAAATTGCTGGTAGTAAAACAGTGATAATGCACCAAATTTTTGTGGCATCAGATGGTACGGGGCGGACGGCAGAACAGGCTGTCAGAGCTGCCATGACGCAGTTTCCCGATCAGGACATTGAGATCCTCCGGTTTAGCGATATCCGCACCAATTTACAAATCCAGCAGCTTGTTCAGCAGGCCATCGGGATGAGAGCCTTCATCGTTCATACCCTCGTCAGTGATAAGCTCAGGGAGGAGCTTTTCCGGGTTGCAAGGCTACACGATGTGGAAACTATCGACCTGATGGGCCCATTGCTAGACAGGATGTCGGATCAGTTTTCAGTTAATCCCAGCGAACAGCCTGGACTTTTCAGGGTAATTAACGAGTCTTATTTCAGGCGGATAGAGACCATGCAGTTTGCCTTCAACCATGATGATGGCAAACGGGTCGAAGAACTTAAAAAAGCGGAAATCGTCCTGCTGGGTGTCAGCCGTACCTTTAAAACCCCGTTAAGTATATTCCTTGCGTTTAAGCAGTGGTTTGTCGCCAATGTGCCTATTGTGCTGGGCATCCCAATGCCGGAAATCATTTACCAGATTCCGCCCGATAAGGTTTTTTGCCTGAGCACTTACCCGAATCGGTTAACCCAGTTGCGGAAAGCCCGCCAGGAAAGACTGGGCGGAACAACCAGTGAGTATGCCAACCTGGATTACGTCAAGAGGGAATGCCTGTATGCTTCACAAATCTTTTCCAGCCAGCCCAAATGGCAAAGGATCAATGTTACCAGCAAAGCTATTGAGGAGATTGCATCTGAAATTATTGCATTAATGCCTAAGAAGTCAGAAGACAGAAGACAGGAGACAGAAGAAAACGAATAGTAGAGCGGTTGGCGGTTGGCGGTCAACAGTCAATGCTTTAGCAATTTAACAATCTTCTGTCTTCTGTCTTCTGTCTTCTCACTTATACAACTCCGAATTATCCACGAAAATCAGGAATTCCCTGATAAGATCGGCTTTCATCTTTAATAAAACAGCAAAAGGCACTTTAAGGACGGAATCATCGAAACGGGTGTAATTGACATAGCCTGTAACAAACCACACATCCACCGCATTCCAGTATTCAAGGTCTGAATGACGGATGGCTTTTATTGATTGAAAGAATCCGGTGAGAAATGCGGTGATATTCTCTTTTCCTTCAACTGCCGGAATATTGGCAAATCTGAATATTGAATCTTCGGTTATATTGCTGACCAGTTTATTTGCATCCTTTGCATCTATTGCACGGTACAATTCAGGAATGAAGTTATTTTGGATCATAGTTTTAGTTTTTTTTATTCTTAACAATCAACTTTCAATAATGTTGAATCATGATATATTTTTTTCACGCAAAGGGTATAAAGAAAAACACAAAGGGCGCAAAGTCAGCACTTCGCGCTCTCGTCTTTGTAGGGCCGTTTCATGCAACGGCTCTACAACAGTTTTTCATTGTCATTTCTTCTGTTTTCTGTCTTCTGACTTCCTCAATTCAACATAACCGGCATGACGAGCATGAGGATCTCCTCATCTTTATTCTCATTGTCGATGGGTAAAATCAGACCTGCCCGGTTCGGGGCTGACATTTCAAACTTTACCTGTTCGGTAGTGACATTGAGGATCATATCCTGCAGGAAGCGGGAATTAAAGCCAATTTCCATATCATCACCCTCATAGCTGCAAGTCAGCCGTTCCTTGGCTTCATTGGCGAAGTCGATATCTTCTGCTGACAGGACCAGTTCTTTGCCGGAGAGGCGGAAGCGGATCTGGTGGGTTGATTGATTGGCAAACAAAGCCACGCGCTTGATTGAATTCAGCAGCTGGCCACGATCAACAGTAAGGACATTTGGGTTGTTCGTCGGAATGACTGCATCATAATTCGGGTACTTCCCGTCGATCAGGCGGCAGATCAGCCTGAAATTTTCGAATGTAAACAAAGAATTAGTCTGGGAATATTCGATATTCACATCAAATTCCTTATTCGCAAGGATACCTTTAAGCTGGTTCAAAGGTTTTTTTGGCAGGATAAAGGACGTCACCTGGTCTGAGTGTGCGTCTTTTCTCCTGTACCTCACAAGTTTATGCGCATCGGTAGCCACAAAAGTGAGATAATCAGGAGAGAGTTCACAATATACGCCGGACATGACAGGTCGCAATTCATCGCTGCCGGTGGCAAAAATTGTCTTATTAATGGCATCGACAAGCACTCCCGCGCTTACAGTCAGTTTGGAAGTGCCATCAAGAGCCGGGGATTGCGGGAATTCGTCGCTGCTGTGACCGCTCATCTTGTACTTACCTTCACCTGCAGAAATTTCAACCAGCAGGGATTCGGGGTTGATCGTAAAGATTACCGGGATATCGTAAAATGTTTTAAGTGTATCAAGCAATATTTTTGCCGGTATGGTCACTGCACCTGATTCTTCAGCCTTGGTCAGCGGAATGGAAACAGTCATGGTTGTTTCCAGGTCTGATGCTGTTACAAAAAGCTGCTCCTCCCTAAGCTCAAACAGGAAATCATCCAGGATTGGCAATGTATTGGAAGAGCTGATCACCCCGCTCAGGGCCGACAGGTTCCTCAGTAAAACCGAACTTGATACAATGAATTTCATATAGCAGTTTGATTAGGATTTAACATCTGGGTTAATATTGTAAAAATAGGTAAAAATTAACTAAGGGTCAGCAAGGATAATTTTCTTTCTTAACATTTTTTTCACACCGGCTGATCGGGCTTATTACCATGACGATCAGGCCTGAATTTCGATTCTTCTCCTTTTAGTAATCGCTTGATATTTTTCCGGTGGGTCAGAGGAATGAAAATGGCAATCAGAACTGATAAACCGATCAACCACGCATTTTCCTGTTTGAAAAGAAATATCTCAAGAAATGGGAATACTATTGATCCGGTGATAGAACCCAGTGAGACATAACCTGTGGTCAGCAATACTACGATGAATATAGCCAGGACGATCCACACTGTTACCGGGTATAAAGCAATGCCGACGCCCAGTAATGTCGCCACACCCTTTCCGCCCCGGAAGCCGGCCAATAAAGGAAAAACATGGCCCAGGACGACTGCCGTGGCCAAAGCAATTTTCAGATATACCAATTGATCATTTCCGACCTCGTCAGAAATAAAAAAACCGGCCAGCATAACGGCAATCCAGCCTTTAAAAACATCAAAAATAAATACAGGCAAACCTACTTTCCAACCGAGCACCCGTATGGTATTGGTTGCTCCGGCATTTCCGCTGCCGTAATCACGGACATCCAACTTGAAAAAAATCTTGCCCACCCATACCGAAGTTGGTATAGACCCGATTAAGTAGGCAACCATTATTAATAGAATAAACTGAATTATCATCCTGCCGGTTTTAATTCATGAATGGTTCCATCCTCCGGAGGAAATCGATTAGTTTCCTGCGGCTAGAAATTACAAATTCGTAAGTTTCCTCCAGACCGGGCTTGCTCGTCATCCTTTTTTCCGGTTTTAAATCCTCTAATCTGTTATTGTAAATCATATCGGAGGAAATAGTCTGCATGACCCCGTTCCGGTAATCAAAGAAATAATATTGCAAAGGATTGACTTCCAAATAAAGGCTGATCACATCACCGCTCCGGCGGCGGATCAGTTCAAGGTTGCCTCTGACATAACGGTTTACGGCATTTTTCCCAATACTCATGATCCCAATCGGGCCCCTTGAAATATATGATTTAGTAAATGAATTCCAATAGAGGTTCACATCGGTCAGGACAAAGGTATGGACAAGCTTTTCCGGCAGCCTCCTGATATTTCCGTATATGCTGATATCAGCATTAAGATCTTTCGATTCTTGCACACCCATCGCGTATTGGAGGAAATCCTGGTACTCCTGCCGGGTGACATCAAGCCCTTTTAAATCTGATAAGATCAGGCTATCTGCCATGGCATTCAAAGCGGATTCATAAAAGAGGAAATCAAATGTAAGTGTCAGGTTAAAGTTACTGGAATCAGGGATGACCAGGTATTTGATATCGCCAAAACTTTTCAGATCAACATAATTAAAAAACAGTCCCAGGCTCAAGGGGCCTGATGCTTCGATTATACAATTCCTGGTATTAAAAAAAAGTCCTGCCTGATTTTTCAACCCGGTTACTTCTGAAGGCGGAGAAACCCGGTAGCCATTGGTTGCATCATCATAATAAACTTCTCCGGAAGCCGATACAAGAGCAGTATCCCATGAAAGTACCCGTGGCTTGAACCAGGAAGTATAAATTTCCTCTTCATAATCGGAAATCTGTATTGCCAGGTCCAGTGGTTTTCCATCAATATCAACCAAAGGTTGTTGCACCGGAATCCTCACATCCGCTGGATCGATCCAGGATTTGAAATACACCCAGTACTTTTCACCGGGCTTAAAACAATCGTCCCGCGTCTGGAAGCCTCCTTCAAAAAAAAGTTCCTTCCTGGAGGAAACCAAATCCACTTTGCCTTTAAATCCAAAGTGAGGATTAAGTGAGAATTTGACATCTTCGGCGATATCTCCCCGGGCATAGGTTCTCCCGGAAGAATCAACGGCAATTGTGCTCAACGGAAACTGTTGTAAGACTTTGTCAGTTCCAAGATATTGATAATATCCCTTTGCCTGGTAATTCTTCCGTGACAATATATCTACCTCTGCCCTTTCAATCGTATGGAAGCGGGTAGCGGTATCAGTGATGATTCCTGCATTTATCAGCTTTTGGATCTTTCCTCCCTGCAGGATTTTAACAAAGCCGCTGTCTGGAAAAACTGATGCATCGGCTACCCTGATCAGTTTGACATCTTCCGCATCGATGATATATTTATTCAGGTCATATTGGGCAGTCACCGAGAAGAATGATAAAGAATCCGCCTGAAGATTTGTCGCCATTAATCCCGATCCGGAAAGGTCCAGTTTCAGTAATTCTTCACGGGTCATCTGGTCGATACCTGCGTATTTTCCCCCAAGATCATTATAAAGCTTCATTTTATGCTGGTCCATATACCAGTCAATGTTATCCATGAAACAGACAAAGTTGTTGTAAGGAAATGAAACAGTGGAGCCTTTTTCATTGGTTTTAAACTCAACAACGCGGGTATCAAAATCAACATGGGTTCGGTATTTCTCAGCAGAAACGGCCAGGTCATCCGTCCCTTTGGTGAACAGCCTGAAGTCGAGGGTATCGGCATCTATCGTATGGTGGCCGAATTTGTATTTTTCAGAAGCGAGTTCAACACTTTCGAAACCGATCTTACCTCTGCCTGATAACCCTTTGGAGGAATAATAGAGGTCGCCGGTCAGCAAGGCTTTTTCATTGTACATTTTAAAAGGAAAGCTGAGTGTCTGCAAATGCATGGTGTCAATGTAAGGATACCAAACCTGGTAAATACTGTCGGCCGTGACTTCCGGGTATTCGACTTTGGCGATTTGCGCATCGATTGTAAAATGTTTTGCCAGGACTGTGATCATGGAATCAGGGTAAAAAAGGAAGTTGTCAGAAATGGTGTTAGAGGTTAAATATTTCAATTGCCCTTTCCCTCTGAGCCCCCGGTTGCTCAGGTTTACTTCTTCAAAGTACTTTCCTTTGTCAAGATATGCATCATATCCTTCATCAGGCGACTGGTTGATAAAACCAAGGGAATAGTCGGGCTGGACTTTTAAAGGTTGCTTTATATCCGGGAAGATTCCTGAAGAAACCAGGTAACCGTCGAATTGCAGGTTATCTGTTGAGAAATTGTCAAGGCTATCAAGTACGAATGGATAAATATGATAGGCGAACCGGTTGCGGTTATAAAGGGTGTCATGATCATAATAAACGAAAGATTCCTGCTTGCTGATGAATACCGGGAATTCAGGAAATGATTGCAAACTTGATTTATTCGATGGATGATCGATCATGAGCTGCCCGCTGAGGTTTTCGATCACGCTGCCAACTCTTTTCAGTGGTTGATTGCCCTTATCGTCCTTCTGGAATGATTTTACCTGGAAGCTGAGTGAATCAATCAAGGGAAGATTCAGCCGGAAAGAGTCGTATTCAAAGGAGCAGTTATGGGCATAGAAATCAAAAAGCCCGGCTTTGACCAGCCCGGAAAAGACAAAATCCAATCCTTTTTTGATGATGATCTCATTTTTTTCAGGGTAAATATAAACCTGCTGGGAATCGCTGAGGAAAACTTCTTTCACCCCGCGAATAATCAAATCATAATTCTCAAGGTTCAATGAGGCGTTGCTGATATTGATGGTTTCCGAATTTATCCTGATAACATCATAATCTTTCTGGCCTGCACTGGCTTCAATATACTGGTTCAGCCTGTCCTGGATTGTTGCCCTGTCGTTGACCAGGTCATAATAAAGGAATCCCTGGATGCTGAGCTTGAGCATCATGGCCTTCACCTGGTCGGGGGATTTATTCATAAACTGGGCTAATGTGGCAGGGGTCAATTCATTGGTGCTAAAACTCCTGGAGAAATCCCTGATGATATAAAGCGGGTTTTTATCATCTATCCCCTGGATCTTATAAAAATCAAATTTTGAAAAGAAGTTATTTGAGATAAATTCATTAACACTTAACCGGTTGACGCTCGGAACCGATTCAAAATCGACAAAGTTGCTATCGAGGTTCCAGTACATGGCACCGCAATCCATATCTATTTCATGAAAGCCGTTAAAAAACGGGCTTTGAGATATCCCAGATTCAGGGCGGAACATCACAAGCTGGCGTTTATCATTGAAGTATTTGAGTTGCAATCCGGGGTGATAAATAGAATCGCCATCCGTCAGAATACTCAGCGATGCAGGATTTGCCGTGATCTGGTCGCCCTGAATGCGAAAAGCGTTGGATCTGATGTGTGCCTGGATTTTTCCATCCTTTAAAATAAAGAGGGAAGCATTTTTGTCAATTTCTCCTGAACCGATAACCCGCGCACCTTCAACACTGAAACCTCCCTGGTAATCAATATCCTTGTATAAATTCCGGATCTCATAGTTCTTAAGGTATGAATTGAACTGCGGATAGGAAGAACCAGGTCCGGGAGGACTTGAAAGCACTTTTTCGATCAATTCGCCGAAAAGAGGTTCTTTGAAATATTTTTTATTGACTAGTTTGACAGTATCTGCATAGTACTCTGAGAATTTCAGATCAATCCGGTAATAAGACAGGTCAGCGTACACTGAATCGGGATCAAGGCCTACCCTTTCCCAGGTGACTCTTCCCTTTTGTGCTTCCCATTGCTGGGTTTGAGGATAAAAAACACCCACAGTTTTAAGGATTATAGAAGTATCTTTCTTTGAAGCGCAGGTGAGGTTTGCTTTTTTATAGATTACCCTGATTGCGGTGTCATATTCCAGGTTTAAGCTGGTATCGGAAATAAACCAGGAAAATGATGATGACTGAAACAGGATTCCTTCATGGAACATTAATTCATATTGCTCCAGAAAGGCCTGTATTTGTCTTTGGTTCAGCCCGGGGATGCGGTTTTTAAGATCCTCCGACCAAATCAGGACCGCTTCCCTGTTTCCCTTTTTCTTTAAGTTATGGATTACAGAAAAATAGTTATAAATATCCGGGTAGTTGGACAATTTCCTTTGAAGCAATGTATTTGCATTGCTCATAATCAATGCCCTTTCCGTATCATTATATAAATTCAGGAGCCATGTTTCAAGGAAAGGATTCAGCAATTCCCTCACTTTCATACCGGTTGTGGGGTTGGAAATATTGGAAAAGAGCAATTGAACTTCTCCGGAAAATTGTACCGGATCTTCGGTAAAGGACTTCACCAACTGTGACCTTAATGTCAGGGAAGAAAAGATGGCGAGTATAAGTAAAACGATTTTTCCCGAAGGCATGTTCATCCGTTTTATTTATGAAAAAGCATTACAGCCCAATCATTAAGGTTTCGTGCCCCAGTTAAATGCAATCCTGATCCGGAAGCAGATACGGCAATAGTTTCCATGTCTTTCTGATAAAATCCGCTTAACAGCAACATACCATTTTCAACCAGGCCTTCACAGTATGCTTTCATGTCTTGTAAGAGCACATTCCGGTTGATGTTCGCCAGGATGAGGTCAAAGCGGTCCATCCCGATCAAAGCTGCATCTCCCTGGTACACATTCCCTTCTGTTACTTCATTGATCCTGAAATTATCCAGGCCATTGCGCCATGCGCATTCGTCATTATCTATGCCGATAACGTACCGGGCTCCCATTTTATTGGCCAGTATGGCCAGGATTCCTGTGCCACAACCCATATCAAGGACTTCTTTTCCTTCAACATCCAGTTCCAGCAGCCAGGTTGCCATTAGCCGGGTAGTTTCGTGATGGGCAGTTCCGAATGCCATTTTAGGTTCAATGATTATTTCATAGGCGATATTTGTAAGAGGAGGATGAAAAGGCGCCCGGACGTGGCATTTCCCGGCTATGATAACCGGATGGTAGTTTGATTCCCATTCCTGGTTCCAATTCTTATCCTCCAAAAGCTGAACCTCGACTTTCACTTCCGGATGATCACGAAGGGTAGCCAGATCTTTCACCATATCTTCCTCATATATTTCCGAAGGAATATAAGCCAGGAGAGAATGTTCCTCTTCCAGGAAGCTCTCGAATCCTTTTTCCAAAAGTTCAGCCATCAGCAAGGATTTATCTTCTCCAGTGTTAAGTGGGAAAAAAGAGATTTCGAGGTAAACCATTAATTAAAAATTGAAAATTAAAAATTCCACCGTTTCACCGTTCCACCGTTTCACCGTTTCACTGTTCCACTGTTCCACTGTTCAGAATGACTCATTCCCCAGCCGCCAGTACGATCTGGACAAATTCTTCTGCTTTCAGGGAAGCTCCGCCGATCAGGCCGCCATCGACATCGGGCATGGAGAATAGTTCCTTTGCATTTTTCGTATTACAGCTTCCTCCATAAAGGATGGTAATCTCTGCCGCAGCTTCTGCACCATATTTCTGCCAGACCAACTCCCGTATGTAGAAGTGCATTTCCTGCGCCTGCTCAGAAGTGGCGTTGACACCGGTGCCAATAGCCCAGACTGGTTCGTAGGCAATGATCACCCGGGCAAAATCTTCCGCATCAAGCTTGAATATGGTTTGTTCCAGTTGTTGTTTTACGATTTTGAAGTGCTTACCCGCCTCACGTTCTTCAAGCAGTTCCCCGCAACAGAAAATAGGGGCAATATCATGTTTGAGGGCAGTTTTGGCTTTAGCAAGAAGCTCATCATCAGTCTCACTGAAATACTTTCTTCTTTCGGAATGTCCGATAATAGCAAAATCGATATGCATCGAACGGAGCATGGATGCGGAAATCTCGCCCGTATAAGCGCCTGATTCATACTCGCTGACATTCTGCGCCCCGACAAAGACCGGCGAATCTTCCGTAATGTCCCCGGCCAGCTCAAGGTAAATAAACGGCGGACAAATAATAACATCCACTTCATCAGGTTTTCCCCTTTCTTCCAGCAGATCCAGGATATCATAAATCAGTGTATCCGCCTCTTCGAAGGTCTTGTTCATCTTCCAGTTACCGGCGACGATCTTGGTTCTCATAAAGGTGGTTTTAAATGATAAGTGGCAAATATAAGAAAAAGTTGTCAGTCGGTAGTCAGCAGTCAGCGGTCAGCGGTTAGTGGTTAGTGGATAAATGATGCTGACCGCCAACTGCCGACCGCTGACCGCTGACTGCTGACTGCCAACTGTCAACTGTATTCATATCTTTTATAAATTTGACCAGATAATCCAACCTATGGCCCTTTCATGGAATGAAATCAGATCGAGAGCAGTGACCTTTTCAAAAGAATGGGAAAATGAAGCCAGTGAAGATGCTGAAGCAAAATCTTTCTGGGATGCATTCTTTAATGTATTTGGCGTGTCGCGAAGGTTAATTGCCTCTTTCGAAAAACCGGTCAGAAAACTGGATGAATCAACCGGTTATATTGATTTGCTCTGGAAGGGAAATATTCTTGTCGAACACAAATCGAGAGGAAAAAACCTCGATAAAGCCTACAGGCAGGCTCTTGATTATTTTCCGGGTTTAAAAGATTATGAACTGCCGAAATATGTCCTGGTTTCCGATTTTGCCCGTTTCCGGTTGTATGACCTGGAGGAAGACCACCAGGTCGATTTTGAACTGAAAGATTTTTATAAACACATCAAAGAATTCGGTTTTATAGCGGGTTACCAGAAACAGGTTTTTAAAGAGGAAGATCCTGTGAATATCCGGGCAGCCGAGCTGATGGGCAAATTGCACGACAAACTGAAAGAAGTCGGTTACGAAGGACACCCGCTGGAACTCTACCTGGTCCGAATGTTATTTTGTCTTTTTGCGGATGATACCAGTATTTTCGAGCGGGATCATTTCAATACTTTCATTAAAAACAGGACAAATGAGGACGGAAGCGATCTCGGCGCAAGGCTCGGAGAATTGTTTTATATTCTGAACCAGCCGAAAGATCACAGGTTAAAAAACCTGGACGATGATCTTGCCTTATTTCCTTATGTAAACGGAAAACTTTTTGAAGAACCGCTTCCGCCGGCAGCATTCGACAGCAATATGCGGAATATTTTACTGGAATGTTGCGCGCTGAACTGGGGAAAAATCTCGCCGGCCATCTTCGGTTCCTTGTTTCAAAGCGTGATGGATCCCAAAGCCCGCCGTAATCTTGGCGCTCACTACACTTCTGAAAAAAATATCCTCAAAGTCATTAAGCCGCTGTTCCTGGATGATCTGTGGAAAGAATTTGAAACGGTGAAAGACAGCCGCAACAAACTGCTGCAGTTTCACGAAAAGATTTCCCTTTTCCGGTTTCTCGATCCGGCATGCGGTTGTGGCAATTTCCTGGTGATCTCCTACCGTGAGCTTCGGCTGCTTGAGCTTGAAATCGTCAAGACGCTCCAGAAAGGCCAGCAGATGACAGACATTGCCGAGCGTCTCAAGCTGAATGTCGACCGGTTTTACGGCATCGAACTGGAAGAATTCCCTTCGCAGATTGCCCAGGTAGGCATGTGGCTGACCGACCACCAGATGAACCTGCGGGTGAGTGAAGAATTCGGCGAGTACTATATCCGCCTGCCTTTGGTCAAACGACCCAATATTGTCCAGGGTAATGCCCTCCGGCTGGATTGGCAAAGCCTCATCGACCCGATTCCATGGGAGAAAAAAGAGCAACGGTTCGACTATATCTTTGGCAATCCGCCGTTTTCAGGCAAACATCTTCAGGACGTTGATCAGAAGTCGGATATGAATTTGGTTTTCAGAGATGTTAAAGGAGCCGGAGTGCTTGATTATGTTTCAGCCTGGTATATTAAGGCTGCAAAATACCTATGTGAGAATGATTTACAAATTAACTTCGATAATATTAAAGCCCCGTTCAGGACCAGATGTGCATTTGTTTCTACTAATTCTATCACCCAGGGTGAACAAGTCAGTATTCTCTGGAATGAACTATTTAGTGTCTGTCTTTAACCTCAAAATGTTAATAAATACAGGGGTTTGCTAGAATATATCAAGAAAGTTCCCAGTATCTTCGAAGTAAAGATAATGAATCCATGAAAATCTTCAACGATTTACTTCTG
>Ga0265292_1000181_pt1 | contig 113597 bp, 141 predicted proteins | sample Munlanlewell296A_FD_189080 | JGI IMG/M metagenome (GOLD analysis project Ga0265292, IMG submission 189080) | Leachate microbial communities from a municipal landfill in Southern Ontario, Canada - Leachate well 296A | ecosystem: Engineered > Solid waste > Landfill > Unclassified | place... | reverse complement strand
GGCTACGCCCGTTATCGTTACTCTCAGACGGCAACCAAAGACTGGGAGTTTGACGAAGAGTACGGTGGAGGCAAAGCTTGTTGGGAACCGAAGCTTCGGACTTACACATGGGGTGGAGGAGAGGCAGTGGCGATCACAGTCGTCGCCCCCACTGAAGGATGGAGCGACTCAATTCCGACACCCTACGCCCCAAGGCGATGGGAGTTGGAAGGGTTTGGCAAAAAGTACCGGGTTCTCTGGAACGGGGAAGATGAAGAAGATTTTCCCCAAGCCCAAAGAGTTGAGAAAAGAGATAAGATCATCTACAACTTTAGGTTCAAATCTCGAGAACTCGAACCGGTCAACATAGTAGTGAAGTTCTTTTAGGTTTTAGGGGAGCGCGCGTTCATTCGTGCCTCCCCTATTTTTTTACTTGTCCCGCCATAGTTTTAACGAAGGTAGATATTTAAATTAATTACAGAAAAATCTGCCACCACATTCAATACCAAAAGTAGCCAAGACAATGCGCAAAATGCCATAAACAGAAAACATTACAAAAAGACCAATAACCCCATATTTCACATTATTCCTATTTTTCTCTAGGTCGGTACTATCTGATTTCCAAATCATTTCAGCTATGCCATAAAATAAAAAAATAGTAGCGACTGTAAAACCCAATATAATTAGTGGGTTTATGATATAAGTCGCTATCTTACCTAAAAGTTCTGTGACGGCTGTTGGTGCAGAAACCATACAAATATTATAAACAAACAAAAACAAAAATGCGAGGGACTTATCCCCCGCATTTTGTTTAATTCAAGATTAAATTAAATAACTTAAGGTTTTGGAAGAAGATTTCCAACGCTGGGACCGCCAGTAGCTTGACCAATTCCAACAGCCTCTCCGAGGAATGTAACAAGACCCCAAACAGAAGCCATGACGAATAGAGCGACTACACCCCAGATCATTGTTTTTTTGGCTTGAGCTTTGTCGTCTTCTTTTCCAAAGATATACATTACCAAACCATAGAAGAAACCAACCAGGGCCAAAGTGAATAAAATTGGAACAACCAAATCTATTATTTCACCTATAGATTCCGTCAATGTTTTCACATTGGAAAGATCTGGGGCACTAGTCTGAGCAAAAGAAACAAGTGGCAAAACCAAACCTCCAATTGTTAACGCTAATTTTTTCATAATTTTTTGTTAATTAATAATTAAATAAACGACCATTTTTATTACTTTATAATACCGTCATCATACTACAAATTCAACAGGCAATCCACGGTTATTATGCTGGTATAGTTATGGTTGGTATGGGCACACTAATTTCACCACCCAAACCCAACTCATCTCCTATAAAATAAACAATTCCCCAAATAGAAGACATGACAAATAAAGCCACCACTCCCCAAATCATAATCTGTTTACCTTGGGCTTTTTCAGTTCCTTCAGACCAAATATATTTAGCTATACCCCAAAAGAAAAGTAAAAGGGCCAAAGTAAATGCAAGAGGAATAAGTATAGTTTCCACAATAACTCCAGCTGAATCTAATATCCCCTCTGTTTTTGACAAGTACGGTTGAGCATTAGCAAATATTGGCAAAACCAAAAGTGTTAAAAATGGAAGTGTTTTATAAATTTTATTCAACATAAATTTTGATTATTAATAATTTATTATAATTTATTTTTGTATAGTTGCCTTTTGTATTGGGTTTATTTGAAATTCACCCTGAATAAACTTAATTATACCCCATATTGAAAAAGCAACAAATAGGCCAACAATACCCCAAGTCATTATCCTTCGGCCTTCCTCAGCTGCTTTATCGCTACTAGCGCCCTCTCTTATATACTTTGCCACACCCCAAAAAAAATAAAGCAAACACAAGGCAAAAGCAAGAGGGATGAGGGTGCTGGTTATGATATTTGACGCTGCCCCTATTATTCCTTTTATTCCTTCTCCCATAATTTTTTATTTTTAGATTAATTAGATTAATTAGAAATTAGGTCAATTAAAACCTTATCTGCGGGATCCAGACACCTCCTGTAAAACCAAATTCACCCTTTAGAAAAGTGACAATACCCCAAATGGTTACCATTACAAACAGTCCAATCACCCCCCAAATGAGCAAATTTTTGCTATCTTTGATTTCTTTTTCATTACCAGCGGCTTTTATAAATCTAGCTACTCCCAAAACAAAAACCAAGAAGGCAACTGTGCCCAAGAATGGAATAATAACTAATCCTATGCTTATGAGCCATTCTATCAACCCTTTTAAACCCTCTGTTTTTGCTACTGCTTCCATTTTATTTTAATTATTTTAATTTAAGGTTTTCTTAATTGATCAATGGTTGTACTTATGGCCGTTGAAATAACCCAAGCTCCCAAAAGTATAGCCGCCCCTATGACCGCCCACTTTAATGCATCGTGAGCCTTTGTAATTTTCCCCGGGTCTCCTTGGGCTGTGACATAAAGATATCCAGCATACATTATCATCAACACCGCCACCACTCCACCAATAGGCATCAAAATCTCGTTTACAATAGTTTCAATCAAACCCACAATAGTATCTTCTTTGAAAGGATTTTCTATTTTTATTTTCATTGTAGGTTGACCTGGCCCTCCCACATCTCCAGCGTATACCAAAAAAACTGGAGTGACAAAAACAAATAGCATCAGAGCCAAAACGAAATAATTTAATATATTTTTTTTATTTTTAATAATAATATTAAACATAAAGATTAATTGATTTATTTGTAGTAATATCTATTGGCACACTCTTTGGATCTTTAAGCAAAGCTTTGATGATAGTGCCGACGATAATCCAAGCTGAAAGAATAACCACAAAACCTATAAAAACCTTTTGTATCATTTCTTTGGCTTCTGATTTTTTATCAGCCACACCGGTGGTCATATACAAAATCCCCGCCCAAGCAAAAACCCCAGCCGCAATTGGCGCTGAAATAACTATAATCCAGTTTATTATATTATTTACGAGTTTCATTAGATAATCAAAATCACAAGGAGGCTGGTCACCAGTTTTATTACCATTTGCATCAAGTATATAGCCACCACACGGAATAATAGAATCAGCATTTACAAAAACAGGGATTAACAAAACAAACAAAATAAGTATAGGCAGAAATTTTTTTATTCTTTTTGTGTTCATTTTACTTGCTTTCATTCTTTTTTTTCTTTTTCCCCCCTCTTAGTGTAAGAGGGGGGTTAGGGGGGTGTTATTGTTATTGAGGGAGTAAACCAGAAAGTTCTCGCTGGGCTCTGGAGATCGCTTCACCGGCCCTCGCTCTACCGCTTGTGATTGATTCTATCATATTCTTAAACACAGCATCGGTCTCAGTTGGTGATGGGTCCAACCAGCCTTTTGCCCTAATGGCACTGTCATAAAAAATACTTTCGTAAGCATTGGTTGGCTTTTGACTCAACAAATCGCGCCTGACAGGGGCTAATTTCATAACTTTATTAAAAGCACTAACCCCTTCGGCCCCTGACAAAATAGAGGCCACAGCAAAAGCTCCGTTTGGATTTTTAGATGATTTAGTAATAGCAAAGGCCTCAAAATTTGCAAAAGAAACATTGGTGCCACCCTCGCGAGACATTGGTACCATGGCTACATCAAAATTTAAATTTGGATTCTTTAATTGTAAATTAGATATTTCACTAGCAAAACCAAAATACAAAGCTAAGTCCCCACTCAAAAAATAATTTGTAGAATTGGGTAATGAGCGATTCCAAGAATACGACGGTTTGGCCGGGTTGCCAAATTCGGTATAAAAATTAACGGCCGCTTCAGCCGGCATAATTGGTTTGTCAAAAGAATTAGAAAAAACAGCCATCAAATTAGAGCCATACCAAGTAATCACCGGTGTCCCGGCTTGCATCGCCAGGTTTAATACTATTTCCTTGGCATGAGAAATGTTGGCAAATTCACCGAAAGAAACTAAGCTTCTCGAAATATTTAAAGCTCCATCTTTTTTAGATATTAAGTTGACTAGATTATAAAATTCGTCCCAATACTTTGGCGGTTGAGTTATTTTAACATCTGTAAATATTGACCGATTCCAATACATCACCAATGGGTCGGTCGATACAGGCAACGCCAATACTCCCTCTGGAGCTAAATAAATTTCGGATCCTTCAATAAAAGAGTCTCTAAACTGCCTGACTGTATAAACATTGTAGGGTATGGGCAATATTTTATTTTTGTGTTTCAGTATCTTGTCAGATGGCAACATAAAAAGATCGGGACCAGTACCAGAAGCTAGTGCTTCTATAAAATCATTGTCAAAATTTTCGCTAGTTTTTTCAACATACTGGATAGCGTATTCCTTGCTTTGATATAAGGAAGTTTCTTTTATAACATTATTAAAACTTGTCTGAGGGATGGTACCCCAAACAACAATATTGACCGCATTTTGAGAACTTCCTTTATAAGCAGAAAAAACAATCACTCCACCAATTAAAAATACTACAAAAATACCCATCAAAATCATCTGAAATTTTGTCATAAGATTATTATACAACATAACAAAAACAACCTTAGCAAAACTGTGGACTGTTAAAGATAACCTAGTATTTTGATGTCAAGGGTTCCCCTTGGCTTTTTTGATATGTTATAATTTTATTATGAAAAATAGAGATTATAAAGAATTTGCGGTCGGTGAAATTTACCACATATACAACAGGGGTAATAATAAAGAAAAAATTTTCCTTGACAATCAGGACTATAGAGCGTTTATTTTTAGATTGGGTTTATCTCTTGGTTTTAATTTTAAAGAATTATCGGAAAACCCATTGATGTATTTTCCTCGCAGTAGGATAAGGATAAATTCCAAACCAAATCTTTTTAAGCTCCACTCTTTTTGTTTGATGCCCAATCATTTTCATTTATTGATTGAACAAATTACAGATATACCTATATCAAGCTTAATTTTAAAACTTTGCACAAGTTATTCAATGTATTTCAATAAAAAATACAAAAGAGTCGGTAATGTATTTCAGGATTGTTTCAAATCTGTTTTGATAAAATCAAACCCCCAACTCATGTGGAATAGTGCTTATATCCATATGAATCCAGTAGAAGCAAAATTAGTTGACGATCCAAAAGATTATGAATGGAGTAGTTACAAAGATTTTTTAGATAAAAGAGATTTAATTTTTATTTCTAAAGACTTAATCCCCACAATATTCACAAACAAAGAAAAATTCATAAAAGAGACCTGCAAAAATACCCAAGAAAGTGACCTGTCAAGGGTTCCCCTTGACATTGAATTTGATGAATAATAAGGGTTTTTAAGAATTATTTTACAAACAAATGAAAGAAGCAATGGAGTCGCCGTTGCGAAGCTTCATAATACGAACACCCTGGGTAGAGCGACCTAGAGATGGTATTTCTGTTAAGCCCAAACGAATCACTTGGCTCTTTTTTGACATTGCCACAGCCTCTTCTTCTTCACCAGTAATCACACTAGAGGCAATAATTTCACCAGTTTTTGCGGTAACATTGCTAGTTTTTATACCCGAACCGCCACGTTTTTGGATTTTGTATTCTTTAATTACAGTCTTTTTGCCATAACCATTGGCTCCCATAGTGAGAAGAGCGGCATCTTTTTCTACTTCTTTTGGTACTGGGTGTGCCCCAACTACTCTATCGCCTTTACGCAACTTTATTAGCCTTACTCCGCCGGCAGTGCGTCCCATTTCGCGAACATCGGACTCTTTAAATCTTATTGACTGACCTTTGGAAGTAACAATCATACAAGAATCACCTTTAGTAACAGCTGACACCGAAATCAATTTGTCACCTTCGGAAAGTTTGATCGCAATAATACCACTCGTCCTAACATCATGGAAACTGGCTGCAGAAACTTTTTTGCCGACACCCTTTTCGGTGGCCATCATCAAGGAAAGCTCTTTGTCATCTTTCAAGTTTTTAGGCCCGCCCGCCTCGCGTTGCAAAGCATTGCGGGCAGGCATTGGCAAAATAGATGTGACCTTTTCTCCTTCAGAAAGGGAAATAAAATTCATTATTGATTTACCACGAGTGGCTCTCTTGCCTTCCGGCAACTCATACATTTTTATTTGATAAGCCTTGCCCCGGTCGGTAAAGAAGAGAAGATCAGAGTGAGTACTTGCTGTTAAAAAGTTAGTTACGAAATCTTCTTCCTTGGTATCTAGATCAACGACACCAACACCGCCTCTTTTTTGCTTACGATATTCATCTGGACTGGTTCTCTTCACATACCCACCAGCTGTTAGAATCAGAGTATTTTCTTCATCAGCAATCAAATCTTCCATCGACAAAATTTTAACCCCGCCTTTTATTACTTTGGTTCGGCGGTTATCTCCATATTTTTCAGAAATATCAGAAAGTTCCTTTTTGATTATAGAAAGTATTTTTTTAGGACTGGCCAAAATGTCTTTTAATTCACCTATTAGTTTTTGCAACTCATGAAGTTCGTCTTCTATTTTTTGTCTTTCTAGGCCTGCTAGTTTTTGCAAACGCATTTCCAAAATAGCATTGGCTTGCAACTCTGAAAATTTAAACTCTTTCATTAAATTAATTCTGGCTGTTTCTACATCTTTTGATTTCTTAATCAGTTTTATGATTTCATCAATATGGTCAAGTGCCTTTTTTAAACCAATCAAAATATGCTCCCGAGCTTCGGCTTCTTTAAGATCAAACTCCGTCCTTCTTCTGACCACAATCTGTCGATGCTTCACAAATTCCTCCAAAATACTTTTGAGAGAAAGTGTTTGAGGCACTCCATCAACTAAAGCCACCAAGTTTAAATGGAAAGTGTCTTCAAGTTGAGTGTGTTTATAGAGAAAATTTAATACTTTTTGCGGATAGCTGCCATTTTTTAGATCAATGACCACTCGAATATCTTTGGTTGATTCATCTCTGATACCTTTGATGCCTTCAATTTTCTTTTCTCTAACCAATTCGGCAATCTTTATTATCAAATCTGCTTTGTTTACTCGATAAGGGATAGAAGTAATAACAATCTGAGAATTATTTTTATCTTCTACAATTTCCGCCACCCCTCTTGTTACAATTCCGCCACGACCAGTAGTATAAGCGTGGTGAATATCTTTGGAATTAAAAATTATGCCGCCAAGTGGAAAATCGGGGCCTTGCACAAATTCCAAAAGATCATCGGTAGTTGCTTCTTTGTTATCAATAAGAAAAGCAGTGGCATCGATCACCTCTCGAAGATTGTGAGGTGGAATATTAGTGGCCATTCCAACCGCAATACCCAAAGTCCCATTCAATAAAAGTTGAGGCGCTGTAGCTGGTAAAATGGAAGGCTCTTTTTTAGTAGCATCATAGTTTGGAATCCAACCAACCGTTTCCTTGTTGATATCACGTAAAAGCTCTGAGGCTACTTTGCTCATTTTGGCTTCGGTATAACGCATAGCTGCAGCACTATCACCATCGACTGAACCGAAGTTGCCTTGGCCAATAATCAATGGGTATCGCATAGCGAAATCTTGAGCCATCTTAACCATTGATTCATAAACAGCCGCATCACCGTGTGGGTGGTAATTACCTAAAACTTCTCCTACCACAGTAGCTGATTTCCTTGTCTTGCCTGATGCTGAGAGCCCCAACGTATGCATAGCATAGAGGATACGGCGGTGGACAGGCTTCATGCCATCACGCACGTCAGGAAGTGCCCTATCAGTAATAACAGACATGGCATAGTCAATGAAAGACTTTTTCATTTCGCTCACAATAGAGCGTGAAATAACGCCCACATGAGCGCTTGTTTCTTCCTCTTTATTCTCGCTTTTGTCTTCCTTTTTAGCCATTTACGAGTTAATTATAGCAAATTTCAGCCATTTAAACAAGAACAAATTATTTCCTCTCGTATACTTCAATACTGCTTATAAATGGCACAAAAACTGAAGAGATTGAGTCTGTAAATTGTTTATACTGTTTGCCAATTTCATCAAAAGCCGCACCAAAAACTTGTTTAGTATTTTGGATAGGAGAAGGAACGGACTCGGCCGAAATCACATTAGCCATTTGACTTACAGATTTTTTACCAGACATCAAATTGTTATTACCAAAACTTAAATAACCTTTATGAAAGACAAAACTAAAAAATATGATGAGGGTGAGAGAAACAGAAAGACCAAGAGCCCACCTATTTCTATAACCTTCTTCTCTTTCCATTATTAAATTATATTTTTTAAGTAACATAATAAAAATCAATTTATTAAATTATTGTTCTTTCAGAACAATAATTTCGCCTTCTTTACCTTCCAAATCTTTTTTCTTAATTGTTAATTTTTCAATTGGTTTTGTCCCCTCACTGCCCCCCTCCTTCAAAAAAACCCTTAGAGACTTTTCGTCATAATTCATAGGAATAATTATAGACGGCTCTAAAGAAACAGCAAATTTATAAGCTTCACTTGGATTTAATATTCCTCCCCCTCCAATCGGCACAAAAAGTATATCCACTCCATCAATGCCCGCCTTGGTCTCACTTGGTATTTCTGTGCTACCCAAAGCACCCAAGAAACATAAATTCATATTTTCAAAATTTACAGTATATATAGTATTGATTTTATCTTCTCCTTCGTAATTAGATGAACTAGACAATCCTTTAATAAAAACTCCTTGGATTTCGTATTCACCTGGTCCGTTTATTATGAAGGCTTTTTTTTCTCCACGATTAACCTGGTCAACCCCATTCATATCTGGGTGGTTCAAAGAAATCAAAGCAACATCAGCACCAAAATTATTAGCTCTAAATTTGGATTTTTTGGACACTGGATCAAAGGCCAAAACAGTATCTCCAAACTGAACTTTAAAAGATTGCGCTCCTTGATATGAAATAATCATGCCTTCTATTTTAGCATATTTCAGCAATTAACCAAAGAGTTAATTAAATAAATTATTCCGTAGTGGTGCCATCAAATTCGACCTCGTTAGCCACAGCTTCCTCACGAGTAGCTCGCACAATGCCATCTTTATGGTGAGCTGGTGAGTAAATCGTGTAGAGTTTTAAATCTTCACTTTCTGAAACATTAACCACATTGTGCTCCGCGCCAGAAGGCACCACAATGACATCTCCATCAGAGACCTGATATTCATTGCCATTTATTATCACTTTCCCTTCACCTGCTTCAAAACGAAAAAATTGGTCATTTTCTTTGTGCACTTCCATTCCTATTTCACCGCCAACCGGCAGTGACATTAAAACCAACTGCATATGTTCGCCCGTGTAAAGCACCTTGCGAAAATTTGTATTTTCAGTGGTTAAATTTTCAATATTTGCATGATATCCTTTTTTCATATTTATTAAATTAAATATTAATTACAGGCATTCTAGCACATTTTTGTTATTTAAAATCAAAAGTTTCAATAATTTTGCTGTAAAACAAATCGGCATCAAAAGGTGGTTCACCGAACATGTTTCTAGCTATTCTCACATTAAAATCTTTGCCATAAAAAACCAGCCAGTCCCAATCACCCTCTGCAAATTTGTGACCATCTACATATATAGAAGAGTCTTGAATATATTCATAAGAAATATTTTGAGGATTTTGTTTTTTAGTCTGTGAAATGTTTTCCAAGTCAACTTTTTTCACTTCGATTGCTGGCGGCACCTCATATTCAATATCATCCGGCCAATTAAAATATATTATGCATAAATTAACATCTATTTTTTCAACATATTTGAATTCCCAACCTTTAAAATCTGGGAACTTGAAACTGAAACCTCCAATTTCAGAACAATCAAAAGTTTTATACCCAAAAACTTCACCAGCATTATTTTTATCAGAATCCATATTATTATTGTTAAAATTGTTTAAATCTTTTTTAAAAGCAAAAGCCAAAATTAACCCCAGAATTAAAGCTCCCCAAAACCATTTCATATAGAGTAATTTTAACATAAAAAAAGACCGCTTTCACGGACTTTTCTCAAAACACATGACCCTACAGGGAGTCGAACCCTGCTTCCAAGCTTGAAAAGCTTGTGTCCTAACCGATAGACGATAGGGCCTCAAAAGGCGAAAATAATAATAACATTTTTTGATAATAATGCAAAAAAGTGATAGTTTTAACCTGTGGCCCACTTCGCATAAAGCTTCGCGGGCCGAGGGAAGTGTGGCTGAGTGGTTGAAGGCGCCGCTCTCGAAAAGCGGTATAGGGGAAACCTTATCGGAGGTTCGAATCCTCCCACTTCCGCCTATGATTATTTTAGGTATAGAAACAAGTTGTGATGAGACGGCGGTAAGCATTGTTGAAGCAAAAGGAGGTTTAGAAAACCTTCATTTTAAAGTGCTCGGTAGTGCTGTAAATAGTCAGATTGAAATGCACAGAGAATGGGGTGGCGTGGTACCAAACATAGCCAAAAGAGAGCATCAGAAAAATTTGCCAATTGTTTTAGAAGAAGCTTTAAAAATAGCGACTATAGATTTGTCTAAAATTGATTTAATCACGGTGACAGTGGGCCCTGGGTTAGAGCCAGCACTATGGACGGGTATTAAATTTGCAGAAGAACTAGGTCAAAAACAGAATATCCCGGTTATTGGCGCAAATCACATGGAAGGACATATCGCTTCTGTTTTATTTTCTGAAAACCAACAAGCCAAAAATCTACACTTTCCTATTTTAGCGTTGCTTATAAGTGGCGGGCATACAGAATTAATTTATTTAAAAAATTGGATTGAAAAAGAAAAAATCGGCGAGACCAAAGACGATGCTGTCGGCGAAGCTTTTGATAAGGTAGCCAGAATGCTTGGACTTCCCTACCCGGGCGGTCCAGAAATTTCTCGCTTAGCTGAAGATGCCAGATTAAAAGATATCCATTTAGAAACTAAGTTTCCAAGACCAATGCTTCATTCAGGTGATCTTAATTTTTCTTTTTCTGGCCTAAAAACTTCAGTGCTTTATTACTTGAGGAATCTGACCTCACCCCCCAGCCCCCTCCCCTTGTCAAGGGGAGGGGGAGAAGAGAACAAAAGTTCTCTTGGGGGTGAGGTCTGTATGGCTATCGCTCGAGAATTTGAAGATGCAGTTATCGAAACACTTCTGACTAAAACTAAAAAAGCTATAGATCAATATGACCCCAAAACTTTAATAATTGGCGGTGGAGTGATTGCAAACAAAGCACTAAGAGAAAATTTTTTGAAACTAAAAGAAAGATATTCCAACCTTAATATTCTAATTCCAGAAAAATCTTTAACTACCGACAATGCCACCATGATAGTGGCAGCCGGATATATTGACTATTTGAGAAATAATAAAAAAGGAGAATTAAAAGCTCAGGGGAATTTAGGTATTTCTTAAACTTTTTTGTCTTCGGCTTGGTCGGAGCGTAAATCTGGAGTACCTACCAAAACATCTTCCGGTCCTTCTTCTGGATTTTCAATAATTATTTCTTCATCTGGCATTACACCTGGTAATATTATGATTGGAGATTCCTTTTCTGGAGAGACGCCACTTAGAACTGGAGAATTTGATACTGCATACTTATCTGAATCTTTACCTGAACCAGTAAACATCTTAATAATAACTACAACCAAAGCAATTAAAATTAAAAACAAAAGAGTGGGTGTATAACCACAACCATCAAACAATCTATTAAACATTCTTTGAGGCAAAGAGAAGAGAGAAATAGCAGCATTTCTTAGCACCGTTTGGCTGGAATCCTTAAGTTCTACTACTGGTGAACCATTAAGAACATCAGAAATATTATCAGTCATAGAAATGTCACTATCTCCAAGTAAAGCTCCAATATCACGGCCATTTATAGTTGTATCCATCCTAGTATTACCGGTGACACCTGATGCTCCACCGGAAGTTTTAAAAGTATCTATTTCATTTTGATCAATTTGTGATAAGGAGTATATGGTATTGCAATAGATTTCATTGACTTTCTTTTTAGTTAAAATATAGACGAAACCTGTAGTAACTTTATCTCCCCAAGGTTGCAAGATGTCCTCTGAATATTTATTTTGAAATCTCTCTACCGCTTCAAAGGTTGTTTGATTATATACTCCCGTTAAGGACAAATTTTCTTTCTCAAAGACATTTAGAAAAGATTGCAATTTCAAAACCTCAACCGGATCATTAACCCAATCAATTTTTAGATAATCTATAAGGTATAGGCAACTGGTAGCACCGAGTATTTCGCCCACAACTACAGGATGTCGGCGCCCACCACTGAGACTGTTGCCCCCGTCGCCACTTGTACTTGTTGGTGGGTTAACAGGAGGATTTACTGGCGGATTTACATTAACCACTCTAGTAGTAGTAGCGTAAAGATTACCGGAATCTTTGACGACATAGGTTAAAGTGTAAGTGCCAGTGGTAGAAGCGTTGACAGTACCAGTTCTGACGATTTGTGCAGTGAGATTACCATCTTCGATATCAGTAGCAGTAGCTCCGGGATCAACAAATGGAGTGTTGACAGTTATTTCGAAAGGATTGTTTTCAAGAATAGTGATAGTCGGTGGAGTGTTTACAACTGGAGGAGTAGTACAATTAGTTTCAGAAGGATCAACTATATGAAGTTTATATAAAAGACCAGCTGGATTGATTTCTGCATTTCCATTAACCATGGCCCAATTTTTTACCGTAAAAGAGATAGTATTCAAACCTTTAACCAGATTCGAAGCTACATTATAAGTATCTTTATTTTCATTGAAATAATTCTCCCCTGTGCTATCTGCTCCAATCTGAGTGCCATTTATTGATACTGTATATGAATTGTCAGCCGCGACAACTAGCTCAGCACTAGAGACTGTAGTAGTTGATGTCAAATTAAAAGTTTTTGTAAAGGTTTGCACTTCATCTTGAGTTGGATTTTGTACAAAGAAAGTTTTCCAAATCCAAGTGGCTCCCGGAACAGAAGCTGTCCAACGAGGATTTTGAGAATAGGTAGGTACTGCGAAACTGCCCCCCACTACTTGGTTAGTGATGTCGCTCACAATATCAATTACGCACTGATTTGTTCCTCCACCACCTGTGGGAACAATAACCACAGTTCTGGTAGTAGTAGCATAAAGGTTGCCAGAATCTTTGACGACATAGGTTAAAGTGTAAGTGCCGGTAGTGGAAGCATTGACTGTGCCAGTTCTGACAATTTGTGCAGTAAGATTACCATCTTCAGTATCAGTAGCAGTAGCTCCGGGATCAACAAAGACAGTGTCAACTGTAATATTTAAAAGATTGGATCCGGTGAGAGTGATGGTTGGAGGAGTGTTTACTGGACTTGGATTTAAAGATCCGCAAGACACAATTTTAACTGAAACAACAACATCGTTATAATCCGCATCTCCTAAAAATACCAAGTCTTCAAATCCTAAAATATAAGTATCTGGAACAACGCCCGCAGATGTTTTCGCATTATAAGCAATAGCATGATCTTTGTTGTCTATAGCATTTTTAGATATTTCTGTTGAGAAAGTATCCAAACTATTTAAAGACTGAGAAACTATGGCGAATGCTATGTTTGAAACATCTGATGCATTAAAAACAATCTTTTGTCCTTTAGTAAATAATGGTAAGTTTGCATAACTAGGATTGTTTTTATTGTTTGTTCTAAAAAGAGGCACAAAGGTTGTTAAATCACTATCGGTGTAATAACCGAAAACATTTCCATTTGCTGTACCAGAACCCTGGTCAACAAATTCAATTTCTATTGTTGTTGATGCTTTTTCTGTATTCCATTTTTGATATTGTTTTTGGTCGGTGTCTGCATTATTTACAAAACCAGCATCATTTAATATTTGTTGGAGTGTTTTTTCAATAGAAGAAGATTGACCGATTGTTATGGTAGATGAATCACTTAATGAATCCGGGATTAAACACTGAAAAACAATCTCCGGATCTTCATCTGTATCAGCAAAAACAATACCGATAGGAAAAACTAAAGAAAAAATCATTGGAAAAATAACTGTTGCGGATATTAATGTTCTGATTTTATGATTTTTTTGAAACATGTGAGTTATATTAAAATGGATCGACTAAATACTTTTAAATTAATACTCACATCCTTCCATAATTGATGAGAAATGTCAATGGAAGTATTCTTTTAGCTTTCTGTAAAAACCTATATTTAGAGCCATCTTATAATTATTTGTCTTTTATATTTAAAATATGTCTTTTATATAAATATTACCCCCAATAAAGACAGCATATATTTTAAAGGACATTATATGAAATATTAAATTGTCCTATAAGTTTCCTCTACTGTAAGAGCCGAGGTAAACTAGACCTTATGACAAACCGGTATTTTAATGTATTATTATAAAAACAAGTATGAACGAAGATGAGGAACTAAAAAAACCATACAATCCAAACGAGCACGAGGATTTAATTTATAAAAAATGGGAGGAAAGCGGATTTTTCAATCCGGATGTTTGTATTGAAAAGGGAGTTACTTCTGAGACTGCCGATTATTTTTCCATAGTTTTACCGCCACCCAATGTGACGGGTACATTACATATGGGTAGTGCTTTTATGTTGGCGATTGAAGATATGATGGTTCGTTACAATAGAATGCGAGGTAAAAAAACTTTGTGGATACCGGGTACCGATCATGCGGCTATCGCTACTCAATCAAAAGTAGAAAAAATTATCCAAAAAGAAGAAGGAAAAAGCAGGCATGACTTGGGTAGAGAGGAATTTTTAAAAAGAGTAAAAATATTTGCTAAAGAAAATCATGACACCATCATCAAGCAAATAAAAAAAATGGGCTGCTCTTTAGATTGGTCACGTGAAGCTTTTACTTTAGATGAAAAAAGAAGTTTAGCGATAAAAACAGTTTTCAAAAAAATGTATGATGATGAACTTATCTATCGTGGCTACCGAGTAGTTAATTGGGATCCAAAGGGCCAAACCACTATCTCTGATGATGAAGTTGAACACGAAGAGAGAAAGGTGGTGATGTATACATTCAAATATTCTCACGATTTCCCTATTGCTATTTCAACCACACGACCGGAAACAAAAGTCGGTGATACCGCGGTCGCTGTCCACCCAGACGATGAAAGATATAAAAAATATATTAATCAGACTTTTGAGATAGAAAATTTTGCAGGAGAAAAAATTTCAGTAAAAATAGTTGCCGATAAAGAAGTTGACCAGAAGTTTGGTACAGGAGCGCTTGGCGTTACTCCCGCTCACAGTCAAATAGATTGGGAGATAGCTCAAAGGCATGATCTGCCGCTTAAACCGGTTATTAATGAATATGCCCGAATGTCTGTTGATTCGCCCATGCTCAAAGATAAGAAAGTGGCTGAGGCTAGAGAAATTGTAGTGAGGTGGTTAAAGGATAATAATTTGATGATAAAAGAAGAAGAGGTTTCCCAAAATGTTTCCACCGCTGAACGGACTGGGGGCATTATTGAACCATTACCAAAACTGCAATGGTTTATAGATGTAAACAAGGAATTTGAAAAAGATTACAAAAAAGTGACATTAAAGAAACTGATGCTTTCTGTAATAGAAAAAGAAGAAATCAAAATAATACCTGAAAGATTTGAGAAAGAATACTTGCATTGGATAGAAAATTTGCGTGATTGGTGCATCAGCCGTCAAATTTGGTACGGACATAGAATACCAGTTTATTATAAAGGAGAGGAAATTTATTGTGGTTTAGAAAAACCAGAAGGAGATGGCTGGTTTCAAGACGAGGATACATTAGACACTTGGTTTTCGTCTGGGCTTTGGACTTTTTCAACACTTGGTTGGCCCAAACAAACTGAAGATTTTAAAAATTATCACCCAACTACTATTTTAGAAACTGGTTACGATATTTTGTTTTTCTGGGTAGCCCGCATGATTTTAATGTCTACCTATGCTACGGGCCAAATACCTTTTAAAAATGTTTACCTTCATGGGCTAGTTCGCGACAACCAGGGTAGGAAAATAAGCAAATCACTTGGTAACAATATTGACCCGTTAGATATGGCCTTGAAGTATAGCGCTGATAGCGTCAGGATGGCGCTGATTGTTGGTGCTGGCCCGGGCAACGATACCAAAATTTCAGAAGAAAAATTAAAGGCATATAAGCATTTTGCCAATAAAATTTGGAATGCTTCTCGTTTCGTTTTGGAAAATTCGCTGTCAAAGGGCGTCTTTGAAATGCCCCAATCCCAAAAGACGCCCTTTGACAGCTTAACCGCAAAAGACAAAGAAACCTTAAAAGATTTTAAAGATTTTACAAAAGACATGACAAACGATATGGAAAATTATAGATTTTACTTGGCCGCTGATAAAATTTATCACTATTTCTGGCACACATTTGCTGATATAATAATTGAAGATTGCAAGAAAAGAATAAAAGAGGAAAACAATGCTGGTTCGGCTAAAAATCTACTTTATTATCTACTTCGAGAGCAACTCAAACTCCTTCACCCATTTATGCCTTTTATTACAGAAAAGATATGGAGTATGTTGCCTGATTCCAAAAATTTGCTCATGGTAGAAAAATGGCCAAAATAAAATATGACATCCTTTAACACTATATTTTTTTCCTTAATGGGAGGGGTTTTACCAGCACTCTTGTGGCTTTGGTTTTGGTTAAAAGAGGATCGCTTACACCCAGAACCAAAATCTAGAATTGTAATTGTTTTCTTGGTGGGCATGGCTTCAGTTTTTTTGGTATTACCTCTTGAAAAATTTGTTTTTCTGGCCACTTCCTCAAGTATTTCTTTGTTTACTATTGTTATGTGGGCTAGTATTGAGGAGCTAACAAAATATATAGTTGCCTATTTTTCCGCATTAAGAAAAAGAGTGGTAGACGAGCCGATAGATACCATTATATATATGATTACCATTGCTCTAGGGTTCTCTGCCTTAGAAAACGCCTTATTTCTTTTTAATATTATTGATGGCGGACTTTTTGCCCAAAGTATCATTACTGGTAATTCAAGGTTTTTGGGAGCAACCCTACTCCATGTGGCCTCCTCGGCAGCTATTGGCGTAATGATGGGCCTTTCTTACTATAAAAAACCACTGGTTAAAAGGTTTTTCTTACTAACTGGAATATGCGTATCTATTCTATTGCATACTATCTTTAATTTACTTATAATTAGGCTTGAGAATAATCTGTTTTTTATCTTCGCCGGAATATGGGTTTTGATTGTTCTCTTATTGGTTTTGATTGAAAAAGTAAAAAAAATTAATCCTTAATGGCTGTCAAGGATGACCCTTGAACTGCCCCTGCCCCAAAGGGTCATCCTTGACAGCAAAAAATATGACAAAAGATAAAAGATCATTTTTTGAGAGACTGACTGGTTCCGTTTCTATATCTAATGAAATGGATAATGATAACCAGGAAGTAAAAGAGGAAAATTGGATTAATAGCGCTCCCGAAGAGGGTGAGCTAAATGTTGATGTCTATCAAAATCAAAATGAAATTATCATTAAGACGATGGTAGCTGGTGTAAAACCAGAAGACTTAGATGTTTCTATTTCTCGCGATATGGTAACTTTAAAAGGCAAAAGAGAGAGCGAAAGAACCATTGCCGACGATGACTATTTTCACAAAGAACTTTATTGGGGTTCATTTTCCCGTACCATCGTCCTGCCTCAAGAAATAGATGTAGATGCCGCTGAAGCTGTTGAGAAACACGGCCTTCTTATCATCAAACTTCCTAAACTAGACAAAAATCGCTCCACTCGTCTTAAAGTGAGAGGAAACTAGATATACATGTCTCAGAAATAGACAAAATGTGCCGGGGGGCGGACTTGAACCGCCGACTTTTTCCTCTTCAGGGAAACACTCTACCAACTGAGTTACCCCGGCAATACTAACTTTTTAAATCCTACACTAAATTTTAAAATTTTCAATTCGGCCTGAATAGGTCGCTAAAACTCTTTAAATCTCCTTTAACATTGCCATAAGCATTAACAGCGCTATCTAGATATGGTTCGATGTAATAATAAATACCAACGGCGGCACCCAAAATCACAACCCAATAAATGCCTCTGATGATTTTGCCCCAAAACATTGAACGTTTAAGAGCGTGCAACATTTTATTATTCTCCTGAGCGAGTTCAAGAGTCTTTTTGAGCATTTCTTTTTCTTCAGGTTGCATGTAGGTATTATAACTCACCCCAGCCCTCTCTTACAACAAGAGAGGGGGAGAAAAGAAGAAATAGTTCTTGAATGAGATTCCGGAAGCTGTGAAAAGGTGAGGACAAAGAAATTTTTAGCAAAAAATTTCTGTATCGAATGAAAGAAGCTATTTCTTCTTTTCTTATTAAATTCCAAGAAGTGAAGAAATTTGGGGTTGATCGAAGCCAATGATTGTTTGACCGTCTATCATAATGACAGGCACGCCCATCTGCCCCGTCTTATCTAACATTTCTTGCCTCTTTTCTAAATCAGTCAAAACATCATATTCGGTATAAGCAATCCCCTTCTCTTTGAAGAAGTCTTTGGCTAAGTGACAAAAGTGACAAGTCGGCGTTGAATATATAGTCACACTCTTAGCTTGGGCATTTTTATTGTTGTCCATTTTTTTGGGTTATGTGATTAATTTTTAAAACTGGACTTTCACTGGTTCGCGGGCTTCTTCATTACCTTCCAAATCAAAAAATTCCATTTTAGAAAAGTTGAATGTTTTGGCAACAAAGTTTGAAGGAAAGGTGTCGGTAGCAATGTTTAGGTCGCGAACATTGGTATTGTAAAATCGGCGAGCCGCTTGAATTTTGTTTTCTGTATCAGAAAGTTCTCTTTGTAGTTCTAAAAAGTTTTGATTGGCTTTAAGATCAGGATACGCCTCGGCCACCGCAAAAAGAGATTTCAAGGCATTACTGAGCATATTTTCTGCTCCAGCTTTTTCAGCCAATGTTCCTGCGCCCATAGCCATCGCTCTGGCTTTGGTCACATTTTCAAAAGCAGTCAATTCGTGAGTGGCATAACCTTTCACGGTATTTATCAAATTTGGGATAAGGTCATAGCGACGCTTCATTTGAACTTCAATATCACTCCAAGCTTCTTTGGCTCGAGTAATAAGTCTGACAAAACGGTTATAAGCAAAAATAAACCAGAGCACTACTACCGCCACCACACCCAAAATTATTGTTGAAAAAGTCATGTTTTTTGGTTAATTATAATGAGAGTAGTATAGCATATAAATAACCTCACCCCTAACCCCTCTCCTAAATGCAGAAGAGGGTAAAAGAAAAGGACCGCCCGCACACTGAGTGCAAAGCGGCCCCATGGAACGCGGTCTACTTAAACTCAGAAATCGATACCACGACTTCTGACCCTGGCCATATCCATTTCCAGAGCTAAATGGGTTTCTTCTACCAACAATTACCGCCAGCGCGTCGGGGGTTTGAAGTCCCCCCGGCGGCCGGCACTCCACTAGTCGCCGACAATCTCCGGCCATTTCCCGCAACCGAGAAAGTACGACCAAACGAGACTGCGAGATGGCCCATGGCGACACTCACGCACAACAGCATCGCAGGACAGTCCGCTACAGACATTTCGATAGCGATCTCGAACTGCTCACCCCCATTCTTTTGGTCTGGGTTTGGTTTGGTGACACAGAGAGAACTTACTCCCTCTGTCGCGATGGAATCAACGCGTCAATCTGCTATACATTATAGCAAACCTACATAATCTGTCAAGTATTTTTTCATTTTCTTTTTTTATATACCAAATAATGGCTTCATTGAGCCATTTTTTGAAAAGTAATTTTTAGTACCCCATTTCTTCTCCGCCGTGATTGTGAGGTTTTGGAGGTTCTGGTTTATCAGCAACTGCCGCCTCGGTAGTAAGGAGGATCGCTGCAGCTGAAGCGGCATTTTGGAGTGATGTACGAGTCACTTTAACCGGATCAATAATTCCCTCTTTAATTAAATCATCAGAAAATTTCTCGGTCATCGCATTGAAGCCGGCATTTTCTTTATCGGAAGTCATTATTTTTTCTACCGCCACTGAGCCATCAGCATTGCCTGTATTTAAAACAATTTGACGAAGTGGCGCTTCCAAAGCTTTCAAAACAATCTCATAACCAAGAGCAATCTCCGGTGTAGCAAAATCTTTAGCTTTTTCACTTCTCATTTTCTTTATCACTCTGATAAAAGCACTACCACCACCTGCGACAATACCTTCGGCAATAGCCGCTTTAGTAGCCGCTACCGCATCTTCAATTTTTAATTTCAAATATTTCATTTCCGTTTCGGTCGCTGCCCCCACTCTAATGACAGCTACCCCACCAGAAAGTTTGGCGATTCTTTCATCTATTTTTTCTTTATCATATTTTGAATCTAAAGTTTCTTTTTGTTTTTTAAGAGCTGCGATTCTTTTGTCTATTGCAGATTTGCCCCCTTTGCCCCCAACAATAATGGTGCTGTCCTTTGTGGCCAAAATCTTTGAGGCCTTACCGAGCATATCGATAGTGGCGCTTTCAAGTTTAACCCCCAAATCTTCAGAGACAACCTTGGCCCCAATTGTAACCGCAATATCTTCTAACATTTCTTTTTTTCTATCACCATAACCCGGTGCTTTAACGGCCAAGACAGAAAAGCCACCTCGCAATTTATTAACAATAAAAGTAGAAAGAGCCTCACCGTCTACATCATCTGCAACAATAACCAATTCTTTTTTGCCACTTTGAGACAAAGACTCAAGCAAAGGCAAAATTTCTTTGACTGATGAAATCTTTCGGTCGGTTAGCAAAATTGGCACGTCTTTATACTCCGCTTCCATTCTCTCTGGGTTAGTAATCATATAAGGAGAAACATAACCCTTATCAAATTCCAAACCTTCTACCACTTCAGAATCAACACCAAATGTTTGAGATTCTTCGACTGTGACCACACCATCTTTACCCACTTTTTCTATCGTTTCAGCAATAATAGAACCTATTTCTTCAGATTCAGATGATAAATTAGCCACTTGTCTAATTTCTTCTTTATTTTTAATAGGTTTGGCAATTTGAATCAAAACTGTCACCGCTTTGGCAACCGCCTCTTCAATACCCATTCTCAAACTCATTGCATTAACCCCCATACTGACGTGCTTCAATCCTTCACCTATAATAGCTTGAGCTAAAATAACCGAGGTGGTGGTACCATCGCCAGCCACATCATTAGTCTTGTTGGCCACCTCTTTAATAATTTCTGCGCCCATATTTTCAAATTTATCGGAAAGAGTTATTTCTTTGGCAATAGAAACACCATCGTTGGTGATGGTTGGGGCTCCATAACCTTTGTCCAGTACCACATTTCGGCCACGGGGACCAATAGTTATTTTTACTACATCAGAGACAGCATCTACTCCGCGCTTTAAGGCCCTTCTTGCTTCCTCGTTAAAAATTATTATTTTACTCATTTTTTTATTAGGTTAATTAGAATAATTAGAAATTAGGTTAATTTATAACTGCAAGTATATTCTCTTCTTTGAGTATGTAATATTCGACCCCATCAAGTTTGATTTCTTCGTAACCGTATCTTGAAAAAACCACCCTATCGCCTACTTTCACAGATAATGGAATTTTTACCCCATCGTCCCATTTGCCATCACCTACAGCAACAACGATGCCTTGTTCGGGTTTTTCTTTGCTAACAGTTTCGGGAATTATAATACCTGAAGAAGTGGTGTTCATTTCCTCAGCCGAAATTGGTTTTAATAAAATTCGATCGGCTAGAGGTTTAATCTTAAAATCGCTTGCCCTGAGTGGTCTTGGTGAAGTGGAAGTTTTTTTAACCGCTTTCTTTATCTTGATCTTCTTTTTCATAATTTTTTTCATATTTTATAATGTTATTTTATTCTGTTAATGCGTCAGCATTATATTACATTTACTATTTAATTCAAATTGACATTATACTGATAATATGATTATATACAAACAGGAGCACAACAATGAACTGTCCTGAATGCGGAAATAAGATGGAGTGGGAATACTGCCCCTTCGTAACGATGATTGAAGCGAGTTTACCAACACCCATAATCCACAAGGAACCTTCCACCCATTATCGTTGCAATGAGTGCGACACGGAGTGGACAAGGGTGTCAGGGGAAAAAAAGTTGCGAATGCTTGATGGGGAGAAGCAATCGATTCGTCCTCATTTGAGACTTAAACGAGATGATGCTTAGCAGGATTCCTTGTGAATCCTAACCCGGGCGCGCGGAGCGCTCGGGTTTTTGTTTTAGAAATTCATGATATTATTTATGTAATGAAAATTATCTTTAGTGATCATGCTTTGGTGAAAATAAATCAACGAAAAATCTCTAAAAAGCTTGTTATTAAAACGGTCAAGAGTCCAGACTTTTTAAGACCCAGTTATGGGTTTAGGGAAGAAAAATATAAGAAATTTAATAAAAATTATTTAAAAGTGGTTATAGTAAAAGAAAATGAAAAAATAACAATAGTAACCGTTCACTGGGTTGCTAAAATTAAGATAAGATGATAGGATATTGCTATGGAGATTACATATGATAAAAAAGTAGATGCCTTAAATTTGGTTCTTAAGAAGGGCAAGGTATCAAAAACGATTGAGGTCTCGCCGGAGATATTTTTAGATTTGGATAAAAATGGAAATCCTCTTTACTTGGAAATAGTAGGAGCAAGTGAAAAAATTGGGAACAAAAATTTTTCTAAAATTAATTTAGGAATAAAGTCTTTATTGGTGCCAACTTTGGCCTAAAAACAAAAATGCTGCCATACATCCAAATAATCCTAGCCACTTTGTTGGGCGCGCTCATATTGATTCAGCAATCTGAAGGCTCTTTAGGCGCCGCTTTTGGCGGTAGTGGCATGGATAGCGTCTCACGAACTAGACGCGGTCCTGAACTTTGGATTTTTAGAGGAACTATCATCATCGCTTGCCTTTTTGTTGCCTCCACCTTGTTAAATTTGGTATACTAAAATTTAAATAAAATTCTAAAATAATCTTGGTTGAATTTTCTAATATTATCCGTTCCTAAAAATTAATGAAACCTAAAAACAAAATAGTATCCTTTTTTAGTGCTCTATTTGTAGATTTTCGTCATTTTTCTATAATCACAAAAATTGAACGGGTAGTCGTAAAAATGAACATTTCAGAAAAAATATTATTTTATTTTGTCTCTTTTCTTTTTGTTATTAGCGGTTTAATCCTATTATTTAATCTCAATAATTCATTTCTAGTTGAAATACCAAGTTTTGGCGGCGCCTTTACAGAAGGGCTTATTGGTTCTCCCCGTTTTATAAATCCCATATTAGCAATTTCAGATACTGACAAAGATCTTTCATCGCTTATATATTCTGGTCTTTTAAAAAATGGGAAAAATGGCAATTTTGAACCAGATTTAGCTAGTTCATACGAGGTTAAGGATGGCACCGTTTACAATATTATAATAAAAGATAATGCTTATTTTCATGATGGTAAGGCGGTCACCGCCGATGATGTTATTTTTACTATAGGTAAAATATTAGATCCTGTAGTCAAAAGTCCAAAGAAATCAAATTGGGAGGGGGTTTTAGTAGAAAAAATAAGTGATAAAGAAATTAGATTTACTTTGAACAAACCTTATGTTCCGTTTCTAAATGCTTTAACTATCGGCATATTACCAAAACATATTTGGGAAAATGCCTCATCCGAAGAATTCCCTTTTAGCGAATTCAATATAAACCCTATCGGCTCTGGTCCTTATAAAGTGGAAAAGATTGTTAGAAACTCTGGTGGTATACCAACGGCTATGGCCCTTATCTCCTGGAATAAATATGCTCTTGGTGGGCCAAAGATAAAATCAATCTCTTTTAAATTTTTTCAAAATGAGACTGCCCTTCTCAAGGCTTATGATAATCAAGAAATTGATAGCGCCGCGGGTTTGAGCCAAACAGCCGCCACACATATAATCGATGATAAAAATTTGGTAATACAAACAACACTACCAAGAGTTTTTGGAGTATTTTTCAATCAAAATCTGGCTCCAGTATTATTAAATAAGGAGGTAAGAGAGGCTCTTGATATCGCCACTCCAAAAAAGAGAATCATAGATGAAGCCATTTCTGGTTTTGGTAGAATAATTAACGGACCAACCCCGAGTTCAATCGAATCAGATATAGAAAAAATAAATGGAAATATTGAAGGAGCCAAATCTATTTTGCTAAATGCCGGCTGGAAAGAAAATGAAAGTGGTATTTTGGAAAAAAAGACAAAAACTGGCACTGCAGTTCTACGTTTTTCTATTACCACTTCTGACACTTTAGAGCTCAAAAAAACCGCCGAAATATTGAAGGAAAGCTGGAGTCAAATTGGGGCTGATGTTGAAATAAAAGTTTTTGAAGCTGGTGATTTGAGTCAAAATATAATTAAATCTAGAAAATACGATGCCCTGCTTTTTGGAGAAGTAGTTGGCACGGACAGTGACCTTTTTCCATTTTGGCACTCCTCGGAGAGAAATGACCCAGGACTTAATATTTCACTTTATGCCAATATAACCGTTGATAAAATGTTAGAAGAAATCCAAAAAGAAGTTGTTAACGAAGGAAGGAAATTAAAAAAAGAAACTATCTTGACTGAAATAAAAAAAGATATTCCTGCCATCTTTTTATTTTCTCCATACTCTCTATATACTCCGGCGCCTAAAGTAAAAAATATATTATCAAAAGATGTCGCCTTCCAAAACGAAAGATTTCTCTTTGTTGATAAATGGTTTATCGAAACTGACAAAGTTTGGAAAATTTTTGCCCCTAAATATTAAAATAAAAAAAATGATTGAACAAAATAAAAACAGAAATAGAATAAGAAGCTTTCATGCTCCAGAAAAAACAAAGAGCTCGATAAATTTGGTGAGGTCTCCCTTAAGCCGCCCCCAAGTACCAAAACCCAAGAAAAGTGCTAATTCATTTTCTCGTAAACGTTTTGTAAATTCAAATTCTAGATTTGGCCACGCTGAAAACCAAAAAATTGCCAAAGAAACCACCGAAACTCTTTCCTTACCTAAGGTTCTTGAAAGTATTAGGATCATCCCACTAGGTGGCGTAGAGGAAATCGGTAAAAATATGACAGCTGTTGAAATCGGTGATGACATCTTGATAATAGACGCTGGTTTTCAATTTAAGGACGAGGATACTCCAGGAGTAGATTATATTTTACCAAACACAAAATATTTGGAGGAAAGAAAAGAAAAAATAAGAGGAGTAGTCATTACTCACGGTCACTTAGATCACATAGGCGGTATTCCTTACATAATGTACCGCATTGGTAATCCACCTATTTATTCCAGAGCTCTGACTACTATTATGATAAAAAAGAGGCAAGAAGAATTTCCTCATCTGCCACCTCTTGATATAAGAATGGTAGAAAAAGAAGATGTCATACTTTTAGGTAAATTAAGAGTAAGATTTTTCAATGTTACTCACACCATTCCCGATGCGATGGGTATTATCATAGAGACTCCTTATGGCGATATTGTGACTCCCGGAGATATAAAACTGGAACACGAAAATGGCATACCTACTGAAAGAGAAGTTGAGGAATATAAAAGATTTGAAAAAGAAAAAGTGCTTCTGCTCATGATGGACTCAACCAACGTAGATAACCCCGGATTTTCTACTCCTGAAAAATTAGTCTGCCAAAACTTGGAAGAGATAATAAGAAATACCAAGCGCCGTTTAATTATCGGAACTTTTGCCTCTCAACTTGAAAGAGTGATCGCCATTATCGAAGCAGCCGAAAGATGTGGCAAAAAAGTGGTAGTAGAAGGTAGGAGTATGAAGCAAAATATTGAAATAGTAATGTCCTTGGGCCGACTCAAAGTAAAAAAGGATACTATTGTCACAGTTGAGAATATGGACATCTATCCCCCTGATAGAGTGGTTATATTGGCCACAGGCGCTCAGGGCGACGAATTTGCCGCTCTAATGCGTATATCTAACAAAAGCCATAAATACGTAAAAATAGGCAAAAGGGACACGGTGCTCCTCTCCTCTTCGATTATCCCAGGCAACGAAAGAGCAGTACAAAAATTGAAAGATAATTTGGCCAGACAAGGAGCCAAAATAATTCATTACCGAACCTCTGATGTTTATATCCATTCCACCGGACATGGCAACCGAGGCGAACTTGAATGGCTCCACAAAAAAATAAAACCTAAATTTTTTATTCCAATTCATGGAAATCATTATATGCTTCGAGTTCATGAAGAGCTGGCTCAAACTATCGGTATGCCAGAAAAAAATATTGTGGTGCCAGACAACGGCAGTATTATAGAAATTCAAGACAAAGGTGAAAAAATTGTCTTATTAAAACAAACGGCTCCATCGTCCCCCGTTATGGTAGATGGTTTTGCAGTTTCAGATGTGCAAGAAGTGGTGATGCGAGACAGAAAAATGCTTGCCGATGACGGTATGTTTGTTATTGTTGCTATTATTGATTTAAAAAATGGTAAATTAAAAAAATCACCTGATCTTATTTCTCGAGGTTTTGTTTATTTGCGGGAATCTCAAGAATTATTAGGGCAGACCCGTCTTATTATCAAAAAATCAATTGAAGACGACACTCGAGGAATGCGCCCCATTAACTTTGATTTCATCAAAAATAATGTTACTGACGCCGTCGCTCGCTTCCTCTTCCAAAAAACCGCCAAACACCCCATCGTCATCCCGGTTATACTTGGGGTTTAATACTTGACTTTTTCATCATATTTGCTATAATATAATTAGATACGGTAGCCTGTCGCCGGTTGTAGACAGGAGAAAGAGGTTTAAAATGCACCAGCAATACCAAAAGGGTGTAGTGGTAAACGTAAACCACCAGAGAAAGTTTGGCTTTGTGGAAGAAGAAAGAACGAAAGTTCAATACTTCTTTCACTCCGGGAGATATGGAAGTCTTCGTATTAATCAGAAGGATGAGATCCTTTTTGATTTAGGGATCGTGGTTACGTTCCCAAGACTTGGAGACGTCTTTTATTTCATTGAAGACGGCCTCTCGATGAATCCCAGAGTTTCTGTTTGGGTTTATCAAATTGACTATGTCGCAATAGAGGCAGGACTTCTAAAGAGTAGGATTCACCGTGAAAGAAGTCAGCGTCTACAACAACAGAGAGCCAGACCTCGCCCACAATGGTCGACACCTCCTCCTCCGCCACCACCACCCAAACCCAGGCAACAGAGGACATGGAGGGAAGTCTTAGGTTTCAGGATTGGTGAAAGGGTCACGCTAGACCTAATAGACCAAAAGTTTCGGACACTAGCTTTAGTTCTTCATCCTGATCGCGGCGGAAGCCACGAAAAAATGGTTGAACTAACTGGAGCCAGAGCAGAAGCATTACGATTTGTCGCCTAGTTCCTCTACCAAAAGCCGTCTAACCAGCGGCTTTTGGTTTTTGTAAAGTGTCAAGGGTTCCCCTTGGCTTTTTTAGTATGTTGTAATTTTTTCGTGTTTTTAATATTTTCAGGTAGAATAAAGAAGTGAGTTTAAATACAAATTCAAAAAAGAGATTATGGCTTGTGTATTTGAGCGGATTTTTATTGGCGGCGCATTTTGCTTTAATTTCTTATGTAAATTCCTCTCTTTTGGAACAATTTGTTGGTATAAGCACTTTGAATGCTTTATACATGATCGGATCTTCACTAAATATTATTTTGCTTCTTTTGGCTCCATTTTTATTGCACCGTTATGGCAATATTTTTGCTTTTATGTTTTTCATAATTTTGGAAATATTAGTAATTTTTGGTATGGGTTTTTTAACTTCCGCCCAGCTAATTATTCCCCTCTTTATCATTCAATTAGCTATAGGCTCAGTACTTTATTTTTGGCTTGATCTTTGCTTGGAACAAGAAACAAGATCTGAAAATACTACTGGTAATAAAAGGGGTGGTCTTTTAACTTTTTCAAATATGGCATGGGTTGTTTCGCCCTTGGCCTTAACGTTTTTGATAAGCCAAAATAATTTTAGCCGAGTTTATTTTTTGGCCGGACTAGTATTGATTATTTTGTTGCCCGTAGTTGGTTTCTCTTTTAAAAACACAAACGGGGTCAACGCTTCTAAAATAAAAATATTTTCCGGATTTAAATTATTATGGAGAGAAAAAGACCAGTTTAGAATTGCTCTTGTTCAATTTATTATTAACTTTTTTTATTCTTGGATGGTTATTTACTTACCCCTTCTCTTGAGTAAAGAAATAGGATTTGGATGGGATAAAATTGGATTAATGTTTACCATTATGCTTTTGCCATTCCTACTATTCCAGTGGCCAGCAGGATTTTTGGCTGACAAAAAAATAGGCGAAAAAGAAATATTAGTAGCCGGTATTCTCATAATGTCTGGTGCCACTTTTTTGATTCCAACTCTTTCTTCTCCCGTCTTTTGGATCTGGGCAGTTGTTCTATTTACCACCCGTATCGGCGCCAGCCTAGCGGAGGTAGCTAGCGAAACTTATTTTTTTAAACACGTCAAAGAAAAAGATGTGAGCGAAATAAGCGTTTTTCGAATGGTCCGTTCGTTCTCTTATGTTTTTGCTCCCCTTATCGCTTTGCCTATTGTTTATTTCTTCTCCTATTCAATTTCCTTCTACTTCCTTGCTTTTTTTACCCTTCTCGGTTTGTTTTTTATCCCTAAAGTTGATACAAAATAGATATGGAAAATTTAGGAATAACAGAAAAATCCCGTCCAGAGAGACAATCAGAAACACCCGACGATTTTTTTGAAGAAGTATTGTGCACCTCTCCCGTTATTGCCAGTGGTAGAGATGGGATTGTTTTAAAAATTGATATTTCTGATTTTGACGAACAAACAATAAAAATGATGGCAGATAGCGGAATAGATATATCACCAAGAAATGGATACGCTCTTAAAATGCTAAAAATATACCGGCCAGGATACGGAGAAAGAGAATATAATATCCAGAAATCCGCTTACGAAATATTAAAAGATTTAGACGCGGTAGCCAAAGTCCCAAAACCAATTGTTATGAGGGTCCAGCGCTTAAACGAAGCTGATAAACAATACCTCAAAAATCACGCTCCTTTTATCGAAGATGACGCAGAATTAATATTGATGGATTATATAGAAGGAGTCGATTTGGCTGATTATATATATGATTTTATCCTCTCCAAAAATGGCTATGAAGAAGCGATCAGGTCCAATATGAGTTTTGAACAAAAACATTCGGCCGTAAATGATTTGCTTGGTTTTGAAAAACCAGGTAACGCCACCCCGGGAAATTTTGGAGATATTATGGCCATGAGAGATAATGTCCGAAAATTAATGAATTATCTTAAAAAAAGCGGTTTTCATATAGATAGAGAAGTTTTGGAAAAAATAAAAAACGCAATAAGAATTTTGGAATCAAATCGTATTTTCCACAACGATTTACACGAAAGAAATGTGATGATTGATAAAGACGGCCAACCTTATATAATTGATTTTGGCAGATCAGTAGAAAATAAGAATGATCAGGAAAGCGATGATCTTGCAATAGTTAGACGTTATGAAGATTTAAATAAAAAACAGGATAATGATTATGTGAAATATTGGGTAGAATTAACAAATAAAGTTTCAGAATCAGAAAAATGGAGAGAAGTCTGTAAAAAATGGAAAGAGTCCATGGAAAATAAAAAAGGAAATATTATTTTGAACGATTTAATTATGTTCTCCACTGATGAAAATCAATTTTTACGATCATTGGCCGTTCTCGCCTTTTTATCTGTTGAATTAAAAAGCAAGGATAGTATTCTAAAAATTATTGACGATTTTGATTTAACTTTAAAAATTGGACATCGAAAAGCAAAATTAAAAGAATTCAGAAATTACATTCTAACAGATATGTAAATTTTTATGGTTCTAAAATTCCTTTTGTTTCTCCACTTACTGAAATAACCACCGAATCAATATCGGGTAAATCGTTTAGAGTATTTTCTATTTGAGATCTGATGGCCTGTACTCGACAAGAACCCGCAACCTTATCATTAAAAACTAAATTGAAATCTACATAAGCCACTTTGTCTAATATTTCAAATTTTTGGATTAAAACATTATCATTGATTCCCGTTGAATATCCATTTTCTTTATCCTCTAAAGTTGGGCCTTTTAGAAGAGCCTCAAGAGCTCCCGGTCCAAAAGTTTCAGCGTTTATAATTTTGCGAGTAAGGGGAAAAACTAAAGTGCAATCACCTTCTGATCCCATTTTGCCATTACTCAAATAAATACTAATATCTTTTTCCCACTCAAAAGCATTGGCTGTCTTATATTCAAGAGAAGAATTATAAGCCTTTGCGAGAATAATAAAAACAAAGGCACATATCGCAATATATAGAAAAGATTTTAATATCTTTGACATATTTATGTTTAAGAATTTGGATTTTTTACCTTCTTTGCTCTTAAGCTTTTTGGTTTTGCAAATTGAGAAATAAGTAAAGTAAATAGAGTTCTAACAAAACCAGCCGCCTCACCTGAAAGTTCACTACCCAAAATACTAGCTCCTTTGGCAAAACTTTGAGCAATAAAATCGGCTTCCTTTCTGGCAAGTTTGGAAAGTCTTTTGATGTCATAGAGAATCGCCAAAACATACATCAAAGCAAGCACCAACAAACCAGCCACGGCAATGGTAGAAACTGAGGCAATCGCAAAGTAAATATCAGAATAACTCATACTTACATTTTACAACTATGCAAAATATAACCAAGTCAAACCTGTGAATAGACAGTTTTTAAATTAATTCTGCAAAGCCTTTTGGATGATTGATCTAAACTCTTCAACCGAACTAGGATTTTTTATTTGCTCTCCGTTTATGAAAAATGATGGGGTACCCTGTAAACCAAGCTTTATAGCATGAGCTCTCTGGGCTCTAACAAAATCTTTAACATCCTGAGAAGTCCAGTCGACTCTAAATTGTTCAACAGAAATACCCAAAAGAGTGGCGTATGATTCAAAAAGAGGCTCTACATTTGCTGTCTTGGCCCACTCATCTTGCTTCTCAAACAAAAGATCGTGCATTTCCCAAAACTTTCCCTGTTTACCTGCGGCCTGTGCCACTCTTGCGGCAAACTCGGCATTAGCATGAATACCAGTAAGTGGAAAATGACGATAAACAAAAGCAATCTCTCCACCAAATTCAGCCATAAGTTGTCTTGTTATTGAATAGTAAGTGCGACAAGCTGAACATTGAAAATCACTGTATTCGATTATAATTACACTTGAACTGGCATTACCTTTTACATTATCAATCGGATTTACCACCCCAACCTCAAAAGAGGTGTTGACGCTCGCCCCCTTCACTCCCCAAATCATTAGAACTATTAATACCACCATGATTCCGCCTATCCAAATAAAAGTTTTCATTTGGGTATTTTAGCATTTTTAATTTTTAAAACCAAATATAATTTTATATAAAAAGGAGGCGCACACCACAAGGAGGAAATTTACCTTTGAATCCGAACACTCGTATAATTGATTTTATGAAAAATTTTAAACATTTTTGTTATTTCACTAAGATTTTCTAGGAAAAATAGAGTCTGGTTTACGAATTTTACTTTGGCTAAAAATTTTTGATATAGTGTCTGAGGCTTTTGGTAGAAATGGTTCCAAATCTGAAGCAATACTTAAAATTCTTCCGACATAAGAATGCAATTTAATTTTTAGTTCGTTTGGTTCTAGTTGCCATGGTTTATCATCACCTATATCTCGATCAAAATCGGCAATGAGTTTCCATATGCTTTTTATTGCCTCATCTGGTCTGTATTGATCCATCCACTTTGTAACTTCTGGCGAAAAATCATTGTTGGTAGAAGTATTAACATTATCAAAGTTAGATGTTTCGCACAACTTAGCAATACGAGCCACTAAATTACCAATCCCGTTAGCAAGATCTGAATTATATTTTCCCTTAAACTTTTCTAGCGAAAGATCTCCGTCGTTACCCAAAGAAAATGATGAGATAAGTAAATACCTTGTCGCATCAGATCCATACTCTTTGACTAAAACAGCAGGATCAATGACATTTCCTAATGACTTGGACATTTTTTGTCCATCAACCGTAAAAAAACCATGAGCAAAAATGACTTTAGGCAACTCAATTTTATTAGCCAGTAGTAAACTCTCCCAAACCAAAGCATGGAACCAAAGGATATCCTTGGCCATTAAATGCAGTGATGGTGGCCAAAATTTTTCTTTATCAGGATAAATTTTTGTCGCTGAATAATAATTAAGGAGAGCGTCAACCCATACATAGACGGTTTGAGATTTGTCCCATGGTAGTGGAATACCCCAAGAAACACCCGATCTTGATATAGAGACATCATTAATACCGCTATTTATCTTACTGACAATCTCGTTCTCTCTTTCCTGTGGCAAAATTTTATAATTTTGTTTTTTTATTTCACTAAGAACTAACGAGGAAAAATCTTTTAGTTTAAAAAAATAATTTTCTTCTTCTTGGTCAATAAGAAGAGTATTGGGGTGATATATGCAGGCATCATTAATTATTTCGTCAAACGGAAGAAATTTTTCACACCCAACGCAATATAACCCTTTGTATTTTGCTTTGTAAATAAACTCTTTATCATAAAGTTGCTGGAGATAATCTTGAACCACTTTTTCGTGTCGTGGGTCGGTTGTTCTAAAAAATTCATCATAACTTATATCAAGATCCTTCCATAACTTTTTATACTCTTCGGAGATGATATCAGCAAATTCTTGAGGCAACAAATTGTGAGATTTGGCTGACTTTGCCACCTTGCTGCCATGCTCATCAGTACCTGTAAGAAAAAAAATATTCTCCTTGCCTTTTATTTTTCGGTGATATCGAGCGAAAATATCGGCTACTATGGTAGTATAAGCATGACCGGCATGAGGTTTGTCATTTACATAATAGATGGGGGTTGTAACATAAAAGTTGTCTGATTTCTTGTTCATATTACAGATAAGATTAACACATTTTTAAGGAGATAACAAATTTTTGTATTAAATTTAAAAAGTCCTCTCTTACCTTTCGGCAAAAGTGGACGGTTAGGAAGTTTCGTCCTTATCTGAAACTTGGCTGCGGGACTAGGGCTCGAACCTAGATTCACAGATTCAGAGTCTGTTTGCCTACCAATTAGCAGATCCCGCAATATTTTTTAATATACCTTAAAATTGAGGTTAAGTAAATAAAAAAAGCGCCGCCTTTCCCGGAGGAGAATGGGCAACGCTATGTGGTCTGGGAGGTCACTCAATGGAGAAGTTTCGCTAGATGTGGAGGTTAAGTCACAATCCCCCCATCTTCTCTGTCCGTAGTTTACTACTTCAAAGGATAATTGCAATCTGTTAATCAAAAAGTGTAGCCTTCTTTTTTTTCTCATCTAAACAGGTTTCTACAAATGCTGAAAAAAGTGGGTGGGGATGAATTGGCCTTGCTTTAAATTCGGGGTGAAATTGAGTGCCAAGAAAAAATGGGTGAACTGATTTTGGCAATTCCACAATTTCCATCAGCCTCTGATCAGGAGATGTCCCAGAAAAAATCATACCAGCGTTTTCTATTTCACTTATGTATTCTGGATTAACTTCATAACGATGGCGATGTCTTTCAGATATTTCATTTTTGTCGTCCCCTTTCATTATAATTCCTGCGGATAAATATGCTTCGTAAGCATTAGTTCCCTTCTTTAAAATAGCTGGGTAGCTACCTAGTCTCATTGTTGCGCCATATTTATTTTCGGCCAACAGTTTCTTTTGTTCTGGCATTATATCTATTACCACTTTAGAAGATTTTGGATTTATTTCGGCAGTGTGCGCGTCAGTCCAACCCAAAACATTTCGACAAAATTCAATCACTGCAAGTTGCATACCATAGCAAAGTCCCAAATATGGAATCTTATTTTTACGAGCATATTCTATGGCTGTAATAACCCCTTCAATGCCCGATTCACCAAAACCACCAGGCACAATTAATCCATCATAATTTTTAAGCTCTGAAATTTTTCGCGCACCCACTTCATACTCTTTTGAATTTATCCAAGTCAATTTAACCTGCGCCCCAGTCCAATATGAAGAAAATTTTACGGCCTCAATGACTGAAACATAGGCGTCTGAAAGCACAAAATCACCAGTATCAAAATACTTTCCAACTACCGCTATTTCTAATTCCTTTTTACTATTTTTTGATTTTTGAACAAACTTTTTCCATTCTTCCAAATCTCCGTTATGCGATTTTGTGCGCATATGAAGAGTCTTCAAAATAACCGAGCCGATTTTATCTTTTTCAAAATTTAGTGGCACGTCATAAACGCTTTTTATATCTGGAGCAGAAATAATATTTTCTACCGGCAAGGCGCAGGCCATAGCAATCTTTTCTTTTCTTCTTAAATCAAGTGCCTGTACTCCCCGCGCAATAATCATATCTGGTTGAACCCCATAAGAATTTAATTGACGAGCTGCATTTTGAGTTGGCCTAGTTTTCATTTCTCCCAATGATCCAGGAACCGGCAAATATGATACCATAACAAACATAACATCTTGTTGGTATTTTATTTTTAGAGTTCTAGCGGCCTCAATAAAAAGTATGTTTTGATAATCACCAATAGTACCCCCGATTTCAATAAGGGATACATCTGACTCGTGATTGTCAGCTGCCTTTTTCCACCGGCGGATAATTTCTTCAGTAATGTGAGGAATAGCTTCTACACATTTACCCCTATATCCTAAGCTTCTCTCTTTTTCTATCACATATTTATAAATCATACCTGAAGTCATATAATCATCATCAGAAAGATCCATTTCCAAAAATCTCTCATAATTGCCCAAATCTTGATCAGTTTCTAGCCCCGAATCAAGCACAAAGACTTCACCGTGTTCGGTCGGATTCATATTGCCGGCATCTACATTTAAATAAGGATCAACCTTGATGGGATTGACCTTGAAACCTTTGGACTGCAAGATCTTACCGATAGACGATGAAGCAATGCCCTTGCCTACTCCAGACATAACTCCTCCCACAACAAATATGTATTTGTGATTCTTCTTTTTCATCCCGTTAGAAATAGGAAATCATGTTTTCTAGCATGCCATCCCACCAAAATTAATCTATTAAAGTAATTACTCATCTTTTGATTTCCGTGATTTCTAACGGGATTCATCTCCCTAATATTCTATAATTTCAAATACTTGCGGACGGCTAGGAAACTGGAAATAGCGCCAATAGCCACGCCGGAACCAACAACAATAAAAAGAATTTGGAAAAAATTGCTCAAATAGTAACTAAAAATATTGAAACCAATAAAAAAGTTTTGAGTCATTCCGCCGAGCCAATAAGATATAGGTAAAAATAGAAACATGGTAATAAGGCCGGAAATCAGACCTACTAAAATTCCAGTCACAACAAAAGGCCCTTTAACATAATTTTTGCTAGCACCAACCAATTGCATCACTGAAATTTCCTCTCGAGAAATAAAGATAGTCAAACGAATAGTATTAAAAGTAATAATAATAGAAACTACAACTAAAGCCAAAGAAAGCACCAACCCCAAACGTTCAGCTGAATTTATGATGCGGGAAAGTTTATCTATGGCTGTTTTATTTTCAAAATAATTAATCTTGTCAATTATTTTAGAGCCATCTGATGAAAGAATATTTTCTTCATTCAAAAAATTGGCGATACCCTCGTACTGAGAAGGCTCCAGAGCTTTTATATTTAGAGTGGCCCCGAGGGGGTTGTCTCCCAATTCATCCAGCGCCTGAAGAGTTATCTGATCATTCTCATGTCTTAGTTTAAAATTTTCTAGCGCAGTTTCTCTGCTAACATATTCCACACCAGAAACTTCTGGCAGAGCCTCTATTTTTGTTTTTAGTGAAAGAATGTCTTTTTCTTGACTAGTGGTAATAAAATACACATTTATATCAACCTTGTTCCGCAATTCTTCCATTGTAATATTCAAAACAGCACTGACAAAAATAACAGAGCCAATAACTGACAAAGTAACTACCATCACCAACACAGAAGCAAGCGAAACATATCCACTACGCCAAAAATTAAAAAACCCCGCTTTAGCGACTCTTCTTAATTTTGTTTTAAATTCTGTTTTTTCCATCCCGTTAGAGTTTTTGATTACTTTATAAAATTATTTAATATATTTATCTGCATAATAACATTTTTACTTTAATTATTTTGTGTAAAACTCTAACGGGATCCATCTCTATAATATATATTTCCCGGTCATATCATCTCTTATAACCTTACCATCTTGCATAGTGATCACTCGCCTACCAATAGAGTCTATCACTCCTTTGTTGTGAGTTGTCAGAATAACAGTTGTGCCTAAATCATTTATTTTTTTCAAAATTTGAACGATATCATAAGTGTTAGCCGGGTCTAAATTGCCCGTCGGTTCATCTGCAATGATTATATCAGGTTGGTTAATGATTGCTCGGGCTATGGCCACTCGCTGTTTTTCCCCACCCGAAAGTTCTTTGGGAAAATTCCAGATTTTATTGCCCAAATCTACTAATTCTAAAACGTGGGGCACATCTGATTCAATCTCCTCGTCCGGCCGCCCGGCCGCTTCCATGGCAAAAGCAATATTTTCATAAACATTTTTTTGAGGTAAAAGACGAAAATCTTGAAAAACTGCCCCGATTTTCCTCCTCATAAAATTTATATCTTTACTCGAAAGAAAATTTATATCCATATCGTGGAACATTACTCTGCCTTCAGTCGGCCTCTCTTCTGCTAGTAGCATCTTTAATAATGTTGTCTTGCCAGCACCAGATGGCCCCACAAATGAGACAAATTCATTTGGTTTGATAATGAAAGAAACTTGGTCTAAAGCGAGACAATTGTCGCTATATTTTTTTGAAACATTATCAAAAGTAATTGACATGATTCTATTATATCAGATTTAAAACTTTTACAAACTTTTTCTGGAGGGTGACCCTTGAAGACCCTGCTCCAAAGGGTCACCCTCAAATTCCTCGACTCCATCCATCTTTTCTAACCTCACCCCACTTTCCTTACGGAAAGTTGCCCCTCTCCTTGTCTAATGAGAGGGGTGAAATGAGAAATAGAAATTTTTACAGAAATAAGTTTTTAATTTTGTCCTTTAATAACAACGCTTCTCCATTTGATAATCTGCCAATTTTTCCCAAAATTATTTTCTTTATATCAAAAATATTATATGAATCAGGTTCATTTTTCAAAAAATCAAAACTGTTGGAATAGGCATTTATATTTGTAATATCTGAAAAATTATGATTTTGCATATTAATTTTTTTACAAACTTTTTTCAGCTTCTATAAACTCCTCCAAATCGCCCTCTTCTAGAATCTTGTCCACATCAGAGGTCTCAATATTGGTGCGATGGTCTTTGATCATTTTGTAAGGATGTAAGACATAGGAGCGAATCTGGTTGCCCCAAGCTACCTCAGTAGTTTTGCTTATATACATATTTTCCTGTTTTTCTATCCTCTTTTCCTCTAAAGCTTTAAATATTTTACCTTTCAAAACAGCTAGAGCTTTTTCTTTATTTTGGGCTTGGCTTCTTTCGCCATCGGCTTGAGCGGAAAGGTTGGTAGGAATATGCACAATCCTAACAGCCGTCTCTCTTTTATTTACATTTTGACCACCCGGGCCACTTGATCTTGATAATTCTACTTTCAATTCACTTTCATCCAGCTCAATATCATTTAAATTATTCTTATCAAATTTTGGAATTACTTCTACCATACTAAAACTAGTATGCCTCTTTGCGTTGGCATTAAAAGGAGAAATGCGCACCAACCTATGCACTCCAGACTCATTCTTAAGTGTCCCATAAGCTTTACTACCTAAAATTTCCACCGTTATATTTCTATACCCCCCTTGATCGTTTTGGTTTTCGTGCAAAATAGAATAGCCCCAGTTTTTCTTTTCAAAATATTTAAAATACATCCGAAGTAACATTGCTGAAAAATCTTCAGAGTCATCACCGCCAGCTCCAGAAAATATAGTCATCACCGCATCTCCTTTATCATACTGCCCCACTCCTTCTAACTCATCTTTTAATTTTTGAATTTCTTTGATGATTGTTTGGGCTCTATCCTTGTCAGCCCAAAAATCAGGTTCTACCATTTGCTTTTCAAGTTCTTCTATTTTTTGCTCTATGTTTGCTTTTTCATTATCCATAATATGAGTATACCAAAACAAACAAAAAACCGCAGGAGAAACAAGGTCCTTGAATTCGCTCGCCACGAACTCACCTTGCTTCTCCCCACGGTTGACAGGGACTCGTCGAGAGATGTCAGCTCTCGAGGCCTAAACAGAGTATACCACAAATAAATAAGGGGTCGGCACGAATGCTGACCCCTCGTATGATTGCTGGGGACAACAAGTCCCCTTTCTCCGGTGGAAAACCCTGATTTGCCACTGAGGTAATCAAGAACTTTCCGTTACCTATATCTTAAACTACTTGTTATTTTTTTGCAAGCCCTGCCTGTGGATAGTAATTTGCCCAATAGAAAACCCCTTGAGTGCAAGTTTTCCACCGGAGAGATGGTTTTGGGGTTCCACGCCGTATTCCATCACCTGCCGATTAAAATCACGCAAACAAGGGGTCGTGATGTATATGGTACTCCTCAAAATAATTTTGTCAATCCAATGCATCCAATCATCCAAATCGGAGCCAAAGGTGAGAATCGAACTCACATTCCTGCTTTACGAAAGCAGTGTTCTACCACTGAACTACTTTGGCTTTGACATGATTCTATTCCCTAAATACTTTATTATTTATTAAGCTAAATTATAACATAAACACCCCTCACCCCATGTGGGGTGTTTAGGGTTTTAGTTTATTGGTTTCTTTCACGCCTGCATTTTCACTTTTTGTGCGCCAATTTATTTCAAAAGATATAGAATATTTTCCAGGAATTTTCCACTTAGAAAACCTGAGCCAAAGAAATTGAAATTTATTCTCCGCTATCTTCCCTAATCCAAACCTATTTAGTGTAAGTTCTATATCTATGACCATAATTTTATTTTAACATTTTTCCTTTCATAATATACAACTCAAAACACATAATGCAAAAAGTCGTCTGACTACCACGCGGGCAGAGCAAGACGACTTTAATCATCGTTGTTTTTACTCGGGTCACCGATGATGACCAAAGCTTCAGCTTCGAATATTTCTAGATAATTGAAGCATTCGCCACAAAAACCACAGTCTTCATCGCAACTATACCCTCCCCAAGATAAGTGACTTCCGTCACTTAGTTTGTTTAGGTGGTATCCTTCATGCCCACGCGGCAAAAGACATTAACTCGCCCCGTCTAAGTCAATAAGGCGATAATGAAAGTTTGGGATCAAACAAAAACAAGTCATAATATTTACCTCCTATCAAAAAACTACCATTTCCCCCTCAAAAAATACAGTGTTAAACACCCCAGACGGGGTGTGGGGTGTTTAAGAAGACTAGATTGCTTTGAAAATGAGCCGTTGATCGGGATTGAACCGATGACCTCGTCATTCGCTTTTACCTCTACTTTCTAGGCTACATATTAGAGGGCTAGACTGTATCTTAAGCATCTTGTTAGACAAGGAAGCTCCTCTTGTCAGTCGTTCGGGCCCTTCAAATTTATTGGGGCCACGGTCTTGTCCATGTAGTGGATATTAACCGTTATTCGAGATTCAAATATACATTTCTATATATATGGGCAGGTTTTGCGAACTACCAATGACGTGCTCTACCAACTGAGCTACAACGGCAAGCGAGGAAAAACAAAAATGTTCATATTTTTATTGTTTCCGAGTGAAGCCGTTGCAAGCTTTGCTTACTACGGCACATTTAAAATATTATTACACTGAGCCGATATTTGCAATCTGTGAGGAAATTAAATTTTTTAATTTCATATTATTAAAATTTACAATAATTACCCCATGCTTCATTTTTTCTAAATACGTGCCCCGCCCTCTTCTAACAAGAATGGTGGATTTGTAAAACTGTGATTTTTTAACATGGATATATTTTCCCCAAAATTTTATTTGATCATCGACATTAAGATCATCATACGTCTGCAATTGAAATCTTAATTTATTTTTGTCTATATTATAAATATCAACTAAAAAATCAATGTATTTTTTTATAAGAAAGGGATCAGAATTACTTAGCCTGACGGCATGACGATCTCTTTTTGTTCCTTCACCCCAAAACAATCCAAGTCCCAAGCCAAAAAGAAACATTTTCTTTAGACTCTTTGGATATGAAAATGTAAATGGATCACCTTTGGGGTTATTTTTTTGATATATAGCTTCCGATATAGTCCGTTTGGGTATTTTATACACTGAAAGCCAGTAGTTTACTTTGTGCTCCGAACATTTAAATTTTTTGGCTATTTCAAAAGACGATAATTTTTTTACAAGGTATAAATTTTCTAAAATTTTTCTATTCATTGGTAGACCTTATTTATAATTCATATTAAGTCTACCACAAAATATTCATGAAAAACTTACCCTGCGTTGATAAGAACTATTTTTGTTTTTTGCCCCTCTCCTGCATCTAGGAGAGGGGTTGGGGTGAGGTTACTTACATACCCTATTCAATTCGGCTAAATCTTCGGCTAATAAAGTAGGAGTAGTTTCGGTGTTGATGCCGGTCAAATAATACATTATAGATTTGGGATTTTCGGTATGATCCATACCGAGAGCGTGGCCAAATTCGTGAGAAAGAGCGAGTGTCAAATCTTTCTTATTACCAAACTGATAAACATTTATTTCACCAGACCCCGTAGAAGGATTGCCGACATATTCAGCCTGATTAAATTCCAAACCATGACCATATTTCTTGTTATAATTTTCAACCACTTTATTGTATTCAGCTGCTTTTAAATTTCGTTCTTTTAGCAAAATATTGAGCTGTTTGGCCATTCTATTGATTGAAATTGTCTGATTATTTAAATTTTGGGTTTCACTATTCAAATAATTTCTCTCAGCTTCTAATGTTTGATATTCACTTGCGGGCGCTCCCCCCTTTTTATTCCAAAATGACACCGCCGCATCATAAGCAGCCTTTCTTTCTTTATATATAGCCAACTCTTTTTCATAAGAAGCGACCTCGCTTTCATACTGATTTTTGAAAGTGGTAAATTCAGAATCAAGTTTTTTGAAAGTATCTTCTACAGCCGATAAACCAAACTCTGTTTTTTGTTTTTGAGTAGTTGACAACTGCCTTTCGTCATATATTAAATTTATTTTAAATTCTGCCTCTGGTTTATAAACAAAGACTTGTCTACCCAAAGCCTTTTCCCAAACTTTTTCTGAATCAGCAATATATGACTTAAACTCTTCCTTTGAAATGCCAAACTGAGTATCAAATCGGCCAATGCTGTATTCCAGCATTTTATCGCAGGGGTTAAGAGTCTTTTGATAGATAAAATAACCTGATGCGCCAATCAGGCTCAAAAGCAAGATATATTGTAATAACTTCTTCATATTTGCTATAATAATAACATATGAAATTAATCAGGTATTTTACCAAAAATATTTTTATTGTCTTGGGTCTGGTGCTTATGTGGCGAGGTATTTGGTATGTTCTTGATGAAATAGATAAATGGATATTTAGCGGAAGCCATGCTTATACTGCTGTTTTGGGAATAATCATAGGTCTTTTGGTTTTGTATTTGCCCGACCACGATCTCAAAGAAATTTCAAAATTATAATTTAAATTAGCTAATAATATTTTATTTTAATTTTTTGATGAAATTAAATTTATATTTTTTTCATATGCATCTACTCTATTAGAAATACTTACTAAAAACATACCTACTGATTTTTTTAAATTTATATCTTCTGGATGACTTTCAATCCAATGGTTTATTTGTTTTACTATTTCCTGATCAAAACCACTGTCTACTTCATTAATCTCTTCAAGAAAATCACCGAGTGGCATACTCTCTATACACTCACTTTGATGCTTACGAATAAAACCAATTATTTCAATCATCATATTTCTGGCAGCATCTGTAATTTCCTGACCCATGATTTTTATTTCTTTATTTATCTCTTCATCCTTACTTGGTTCAAATGATTCAATCATTTTTTGAATTACTCTTAAATTAATACTTAAATAATACCACCAAAAATTTAAATAAAGCAAAGGGTCGCGATGTTATTGTAACACCGCGACTCAGAATAACTAACCAAACCAGGCGCACTCTTTTAGCCCAACCAGTGGTACCTCGCAATCCTCGCAATAGAGAACTGCTCTTTCTCCAAGCTTCCCTTCAGTTGTTGGCCAACCACAGATCCGGCACAGCCAGTCTTTTCTTTTGATTTTCCACAAAAAGCCGAGGAAACGGCTTGGTCTGAAAATTAAGGTCATTTGCATCTTCCTTCCATTTATAATTATATCACATTTGTAAAAAATCGAAATAACATTTTAGAACCGAAAACTTCTTGCAAAACAAGGATAAATTCCCGAAAAAATTATTAGCGCGGACTCGTGGACGATGTTAGAACTGCAGTTATGAGAAATTATGTGTATTTTCCAGATATTTATAAAACTTACTCTGTTTAATAGAAGAGGCCAGAAACAATTTTGTGATATTTATTGTTGGATAAAAACAAATGTTTGAACAAGTTCTTTCATGTCACCAAACGCTTGACGTATCTTTTCTGAAGTTTTCCCAGTTTGTGCCCAAGCAATAATGCCGCAGCCTTTTTCTGTGTTGTATACATCGTTTCCACAGGGAGCAATGTATTTTTCACCAAGTTCTTTTTCCTCCGCAGTATATGCAAAAGGAGTATAACCGCCGTAAATCCAGATGAGTTTGTTGTTGTAACGTGTTATATATACGGGACCAGCTAAACCAGTATTAATAGCCGTATTCAATGTATCGTCAAATGTAAATTTGATATTACCATTGTTAGTAAATACATTGCGACTATCCACCAATGGTTGGATGCTCAGTGGAGTTATTGTATCGCCTTGGCTATTACAAATCTCTTTCGGAAGGCCAGGTATCCCCAGGTCCAAAATATTAATATAAAAATCTATGGGCGCTGCGGAGAACTTAATGCTGGCAGTATATAAACCCCACGGATAATATTTACCCTCTATTGCATATGTCTTCATTATTGGACCTTCGCATGGAGGAATTTCAATTGATTCTTTGTTACCACCCTCAATAATAGCCTCGCCCCACTTGGTTGGATAATCAAACTCAATTCCGAGGTTTTGATTTTTAAAATGATTTAAACTGGGTAAGGTTGATGTTGATTGAGAAATTATGGGTTGAGCGTTAATATTTTTACTTTGTATATCTTGATTAATCGCAGTTGGTTTTTGATACATAAAATAATATCCAGCCGCAAGTGCAGATATTACCAATATTGAAACAAGAATAATAAGACGAGTATTACTTTTGGGAGATTCTTGAAAACTAGATGGGGTTATAGGAGGTAAATTTTCATCCATACTAAAAGTATACCAAGTTAGAACCAAAAAATCGCTATGATTAAGCGATTTTGTGGATAAAGTCTCATCGGCGCGGCTGATGGGTGCTGGTCAGGAATAAATTTTCTACGAAAATTTTTCACGACCCTAGCTCGCCCGTTTCGCTACGCTCAACATGGCTCCGCTTGTCAGCACCCATACGCAAGCCAACTGCTTGGCTTGCTCAGCCGCGCAAGCAAAAAACGCCCGAAGGCGTTTTGCTTGCGCGGCTGATGGGTGCTGACCCCACGACCTCTCGCGTGCACTGTATTCATTATTTTCATAATGGCGTGGACTATATCTTTACCTTGCCCTTCGATAAACTCAGGGTTTAGGTACTTTGGTATCTAGTCTCTACGGCGCTCCCCAACTAAAGTCAGGGTTCCCTCGGTATTCGCATATCCTTCGCATTATACTTAGGACTTAGCCTTCACCGATATCCCAAAGAGTTTCAATCTGCCATTTCGGCAGAAAGCTGCACGAATCTACAGGCGAGTGCTCTACCGTTGAGCTACAGCCGCAATCTCATATATTTTTCAAATACATCTTTTTTCCTTTTTAGAAACAAGCTCGATGTATCCATTCCATTATACATAAAACCATACAAATTTAAAGAACCTCCAATACTGAGAGTTAAGCGAAAGGAATTTCCGCTTCCTCGCCTAATAACCCCTTTAGATACACCAAACAGCTCAATCCTTTTGTTTAATGTCTCCAAAAACACTTTTGAACATGATGTGAACCCAGTATTAATTACTAATGTTTTTGTTTTTCTTTCTTTATGAATGTTTCCCACCCACACATGCCCATCGCCATCAAAATAGCCCCTAACAAAATCACTAAAATATTTTTCAGGAATATTTGGGACGGCCAAACTTTTTGTCTTTTTTTCATTAAAACCCAAATTTCTTAAATCATCACACATTTTAATGCTTCCGATCTGCAAACGACATAAATTTTTTTCATTTTTTTTCTTAGATACACGGAGACTAATTTTGTGTTCAGATTTTATAGCCTTTTTTATAGACTCCAACAATTTCTTATCAGTAATTTGAATGCACCAAAACTGCCCACCCCGTTGATTAACTGTTATATACCCATCTGCAGCAAAAAACCCAAGCACATAGGCCATTTGTGTTGTCCATTTCTCAAAAAATTTTTTATTTACATATTTAAAAATCGGCATACTTTATATTATATCTCGTGACAGGACATTTACCTAACCAAAAATGTTAACAACGTATCCAAAAAAGATATCCAAAAAAATGCTACAATTTAAACATATTATTTAATATTCAAATATGCAACCAGATATTGAAAAAAGAATGAGTGAATTGGAAAGAAAAATAGATGAGATTTATGTATCTGTTGAAAAAACACGAAAATATTTTTTTTGGACAATGATAATTACTTTGGCAATAGTCATTTTGCCACTTATTGCCATGATGTTTGTCATTCCCTCTTTTATTGGCAACTATACAAATACCCTTCAGATTTTGGGAGAATAGTTTTTTTGTATTTAAATTATAAATTAAAAAGATGGCTCGCGTGAAATATTTCACGCGAGCTCTTTGACGGCAAGAAGATCGAGGGCTTCTTGCCAATTTCTGACCCTTGGGACAATCAAACTTTGTCGATTGAATGACATATCCCAAAGAATTTGCTTCCACCCCGGACAAAGATTTGCTCCGGCAATATCCGGCTTGTCATCGATAAGAATATTTCCCTCGACCAAAGTCTTGTCTTGGGTAAAAACAACATCTTTCAAAAATTGTTTACCCAGATTTCTTTCAATCCATATCATTTTCTCTTCTTCGGTGTGAAGAAGACCTGGTCTTGGAGTAGAACAAATGGCAACTTTACACCAAGATTTAGAGAGTTTGAGCAATGCTTCCTTTGCCCCTGGCACAGGAAACAAATTTCCAAAAAATCCTGGAGTATCAACAATGGCAGAAGCATCGCTTCCAAAACCGGCGCCCAATTTTTCATACTGATTTTGTCCCCAAAAATCACCCCTTAACTCCAAGTGAATATAAGGTCGTTTGGGATACCTGACTCTCCAACCAAGCAGAACCCCCAACTCAAACTGAGCTAGGGGACCATCCATATCAACGAGTACAATCATAAAATAGCCTCCGCGTTCAAAGGTAACAAAAATTGATAAATGGTCAAGGAAAATTTGTGCCGACGACAGGGTGCGCGCCTGTGACCTCCCCTTTATGAGTGGGGTGCTCTAACTACCTGAGCTACGCCGGCAATATACTTGATTTCATGGCCTTTATTAGACCAAGCATTTTATATTTTAAATTCTTGCTTTTTCTAACAAATAATCTGCAAACACCATAATAATCTTCATAATTCTCGTAAACCTTGCTTATTTTTGTATTTACAAAATAAGGCTTTCTAATTTGAGAATGTCTCAACTTTAGCAAATTTTTCCAAAAATTCAAGACTTTTTTTATTCTCTTTTTGTGTACCCTATTTATCTGAATACCACAAACAATATCTTCCGGAAGAACTTTCATAACATTAACTAAAAATTTTTTCATAAGCAATATCATATCTGGATCAGAATTTATAAACATAAGAGTGCTGGTGCTATCTGTCTTTGACCCTTCACCCCAATACAAAGCGGTAGCTACTAATAATAATTCTTTTGAGGAAATTTTTTTAATAATATTCTTTCCCCAAATATCGGCTTTTTTAATAGCATCTAACTTCTTTTGTCTATTCACTTGTGCCGCTATCCTCTGACCATATTTAAATGATATGCCCATGTTTTTTCTTAATTTCTCAAACTGTCTATCGGTTAAAACAATATCCCTACACCAAAGACTTACTGAGCTTTTTGAAACGCTCAATTTACGAGCAATAACTATAATAGACTCCCCCTTTTTTCTCATTGATTTCGCTTTTATTTTATCTCGATATCTAGCCATATATGTATTATAACACTAGTTCTGTTATCTTTAATAAAATTGTGTACAAATATTAAATATTTGCTTTTATAATTAAATTTGTGTAATATATGAAGTATTGCGGAGTAGAGTAATAGTAACTCGTCAGGCTCATAACCTGAAAATTTTGGTGCGAATCCAAACTCCGCAACACGAATGTGACTTGTTTGAAAAGGTGAGAAATTTTGGCCAAAGGGTCATCTTCAAGATTTTTTATTCTAAATTGTTTTAACTATTTTAAAAATCATTCGCCTGTGAGAGCGAATAATGGTAGAATATGGAGTATGAAAAATGTAAAAAATGCGAAAACCGTGAACAAAATTGATACGACTAAATTTAAACAAATAACATTTGATTTGAAAATATTGGCAGAAAAACATCGACTGGAAATTTTAAATTTGTTAAAGACGGGGAAAAGTAAGTCGGTAGGACAAATTGCCGATCATTTGAATATTTCTTTCAAAGCAACTTCCAAACATTTGTTATATTTTGCCAAAAAAGGAATTCTGAAAAGACGATATGATGGGCCTTTTGTGTTGTATAAAATATCTGACAATTTGCCGAGAGTTGCTCGTTTAATTATTTTTCATTTGTTGTAAATTATAAAAAATCATTCGCCATATAGGGCGAATGATTAGGAAAGAAGTTAAGGAAGGATAGAAAATTCTAAAAAAACATTTTTGGCGGGGGTGTTTTTAAAATGGTATGAAGCGGTGGGAGCGAGGTGAGAAGCGAATACTTGGAGCTTCGCAAGGCCGGAGTGCGACGGCACGAGGCATGGTCAAAAGATTTTTCAGCAGAAAAATACTTTTTACAAAATTTTGAGCTTGGAAAATTGGTCTAAAAGTGGTAAAGTTTCAGAAATGAAATTAACCGATAACGAAAAAAGAGATGTTGTTAAATATTTGGAGGCAGGAAAACCGCTCCCAGAAAAGTATCGTTTTTCACTATTTGATGATGATCGTGAGGTTGAGCTTCTTTGGAATGGAAAAACAAATGAGGTAACAAATGTTGTTTTGCCTTTTCAAGTTATTGAACAAATAGACGAGCCAAGAAGCGACGCTAAATTTGGCAATCAAAATTCTCTTTTTGATTTTTCTGGTAGGCAGATTTCTGGTTGGACGAATAAGCTTATTTGGGGAGACAATAAACTGATTCTCTCTTCTCTCAAAAATGGACCGCTTCGCAAAGAAATAGAAGTACAAGGCGGTTTGAAATTGATTTACATTGACCCACCATTTGATGTCGGTGCAGATTTTTCTATAGATATAAAAATTGGAGATGGCGAGGATGAGGAAAGTTTTACTAAAAAACCTTCAGTAATAGAAGAAATCGCCTATCGCGATACGTGGGGTAAGGGTGCGGATAGTTTTATCGCGATGATTTATGAACGCTTGAAACTTATGCACGATTTGCTTGCGGATGATGGAAGTATTTATGTGCATTGTGATTATCGTGTTAGCGGTTATATGAGATTAGTTCTTGACGAAGTTTTTGGTAAGGATAATTTTAGAAATGAAATAATTTGGAAGTATAGCGGAGGGGCTAGCTCGAACAGATTCTTTGCTAGAAAACATGACGCAATATTCTTTTATTCCAAATCTGATAAATATCAATTTAATCAGCAATTTGAAGAATTTGCTGAAGCAACCCTAGCTAGATTTAACAGGGTGGATAAGGACGGTAGAAAATATAAAGAAAATAAAATGTCAGACGGAAGAGTTTATAATACTTACATGAACGAGGAAGGTAAGCCCGCCACAGATGTTTTTGAATTTAACATTGTCGTTTCAAGCCATGATGAGTCTGTAAAATATCCCACACAAAAACCAGAGAAGTTTATTGAGAGAATTATTGAAGCTTCATCAAACGAAGGTGATCTAGTTGCTGACTTTTTCTGTGGTTCAGGAACAACCCTTGCCGTTGCCGAGAAACTTGGTAGAAAGTGGATTGGTTCTGATTTGGGTAAATTCGGCGTACACACATCTCGCAAACGATTGATTGGAGTACAAAGAGAACTAAAAAAGGAAAGTAAAAATTTCCGAGCTTTTGAAATTTTGAATGTCGGGAGATATGAAAGAGAAAATTTCCTAGCGACAAATAACGATTTACGAGCGGAGGAAAAATCAAAACAAGCGGAGAGAAAAGAAAAGGAATTTGTAAAACTCATACTTTCTGCATATAAAGCGGAGCCAGTAGAATCTTTTGTGAATGTTATTGGCAAGAAAAGAGATCGCCTTGTTGCGGTAGGACCTATCAATACTCCTGTCTCATCAAAATTAGTGCAGGATATTGTTAAAGAGTGCAAAGAAAAAGGAATAACTAAAATTGATGTACTTGGCTTTGATTATGAAATGGGACTTGATTTCTCACAGTATAAAGATCAAGGCATTGATATCGCTTTCAGAATAATTCCACGAGAAGTTTTTGATAAAAAAGCAGTAGAAAAGGGTCAAGTGAAATTTTATGATGTTGCGTTTATCGAAGCGAAGCCGATTATCAAGGGACGAGGAAATGATAAAGAAATATCAATAGAGCTTTCTGATTTTTCCGTTTTCTATAACCAAGATGATTCTGGCGAGATAGCCGAGGCATTACGTCCGGGCGGATCTAAAGTTGTGGTGGAAAATGGTCAAGTGGTGAAAATCTCAAAAGACAAAAAGACGGAAGAAATATCAAAAGAGATTTTGACTAAAAAGTGGAGTGACTGGATTGACTATTGGGCGGTAGATTTTGATTTCGCCAGCAGAAAGGAAATCATCAAAATAATCGAGGATGGAAAAGAAAAAGAAGTTTGGACTGGCGACTATATTTTTGACAACGAATGGCAGAGTTTCCGCACCAAAAAGAATAGAAATCTTGATCTCGTTACTCCGCCCAAGGTAGCGACAAAAGGTATGCACAAAATAGCCGTAAAGGTCGTGGACATTTTTGGAAATGATACGACTAAAGTAATTGAAGTAAAAATATGATGCTTAATATAAATACAATCAAAGTTCTCGATGGTGATGATGAGATTATTTTTTCTGGCTCTTTTAATGTTTACGATAATCTTTTAAAGATAGAAGGGATAATGGGATTAAATGTAACCTTTAACTTTGACGAAGAAAGCTCTGAAAAAAGAGAAAAAGATATTGATATTTTAGGCGAGGGTAGCAACGCTATTGTCTCATTTTCCTCAAAAATCCGAAATACGTTAGGTTCGGGCACCACCGGAAAAACTGAATTAGCCGAAATAGCAAATGAGACGGGAAAGTTAAAACTACTTTTTTCAACATATGTAAGTAAAATAGGTGATAAATCTTCGGGTCTTAATGTCGATGTCACTTTTTACCTTAGAAAAATATGAGTATTCAAATTAAAAAAGGTAATACAGGGAATATTGACTCGGGGATGGAAAGACGAGTTGACCGGCATGAGTCAATTATTTATGCAGTTGTAATAGTGGTCCTCTTTATGTTGGGACAACTACTAATAGACTCTTTCCGTTTCAGTACTACTACCTATAAAGAATATTCTCAAAAAACGGAATCAGTAGAAACTACTCAAAAAATTAACCAACAACTTCTTGAACAAAATACAAGGAATCAAGAATTAATTATTGAATTACAAAAACAGATTTTAAACAAGAAATAATATGGCACTCCACAAAGATTTTCCCAAAGACCCATACGCAATACTTGACCCGAACATTCGGTGGTTTCCTGCTGACGAAGATTTGCGAGAAAAAGGAGCTATTCAAAAACTCTTACCGCCTCTTGTTGCTGGTTTGCGGGAAAAAGTAAAAGAGTGGCGAGATAAAAATTATGAAGGAGCAAGTGATACTTCAAAAGCACTTTTGAACTGGTGGTTTAAAGAAGAACATATCATTTATGATCAACATGGCGTGTCCTCTCATTTCAGATATTATTTTGCGCAAAGAGAAGCATTGGAAACAGTAGTGTGGCTTTATGAGGTAGCAAAGGTAAAAGATAAGCATGACCTTATTCGCTACAACTCTACTGGAGTATTAAGTGCGCAGATGTTTACCGAAGAGTGGCTTCGCTTTGTAATAAAAATGGCAACTGGTGCGGGTAAAACTAAGGTAATAAGTTTACTTATTGCGTGGGCGTATTTTCACAAAAAATATGAACAAGATTCTAATTTGGCAAAGAATTTTCTTTTAATAACTCCCAATGTTATTGTCTTTGAAAGAATAAAAAACGATTTTGAAGGGTTGAAAATATTTTTTAGTGATCCAGTATTGCCAGATAACGGATATCAAGGGCAAAACTGGCAGGATGATTTTCAAATAACTTTGCATTTGCAAGATGATTTGCGCAATGTTTCTGATACTGGAAATATATTTTTAACCAATATTCACAGAGTATTTGAGGGTGATGTAAGAGATGCGAGTTTAGATGATGAGGATACTTCTGCGTATTTCTTGGGCGATAAGCCAGTTACAAAAACAAGCGATTCTAGTGTTGATTTGGGAATGATTGTTAGGGATATTGACGAACTTATTGTTATTAACGACGAAGCTCATCATTTACATGATGATAAATCGGCGTGGGTAAAATCTATTGCGGATATAGATAATCGTTTAAAACAGAAAGGAACAAAATTGTCTTTGCAACTTGACCTTACCGCTACACCAAAAAAGAATGACGGATCTATTTTTGTACAAACGATTTCTGATTATCCGCTTGTTGAAGCAATACATCAAAGAGTTGTAAAAAATCCAGTTCTACCAGACGCGGCGAGCCGAGGAAAGCTAAAAGAAAATCAAAGCACGCTATTTAGTGAAAAATATAGAGATTATATAAATCTTGGTATTGAAGAATGGCAAAAAACATATGATGCATTAAAACCGATGGGTAAAAAATCCATTCTTTTCATCATGACAGATGATACAAAAAATTGTGATGAAGTAGCAGAATATATTGAAACAAGTTTCAAAGACTTGAAAGGTGCGGTTTTAACAATTCACACAAACAAAAGCGGAGAAATTTCAGAAACAGTTTCTAGTAAAAATAAAGATGAACTAAATTTGCTTAGAAAACAAGCAAATGAAATTGATAGCTGGGAAAGCCCATTCAAGGTAATTATTTCTGTAATGATGCTTAAAGAGGGTTGGGATGTAAAAAATGTAACGACAATTGTCGGGTTACGCCCTTACGCCGCGGATTCAAAAATTCTTCCTGAACAAACTCTTGGACGCGGACTTCGTAGAATGTTTTTTGGCAGGGATGATGTTGAGGAATATGTGAGTGTCGTCGGAACTCCTGCTTTTATGGACTTTGTTGAGTCAATAAAAGGCGAAGGCGTTATTCTTGAGAAAAAAGCGATGGGAGCAGGATCTAAGCCAATAGCTCCGATGGTTATTGAGGTTGATAAAGATAATCCGAACAAAGATATTGAGAAACTTGATATTGAGATTCCGGTAATGTCCCCTAGAATTCAGCGAGAGTACAAAAATCTTGCCGAGTTGGATGTGTCTAAGTTTGGAAATAAAAAAGTAAAGGTTAAAATATTTTCAGAAGAAGAAAAACGAGAAATTGTTTTCAAAGATGTTGTTGGTGAAAAAACTCACCACACAACAATACTTTCGGGAGATATAGAGCCAGATTATCAAAGCGTTGTCGGATTTTTTGCACAGGCAATAATGCGAGAATTAAGATTGTTTGGTTGTTACGATATTTTATTCGGCAAAGTAAGAGAGTTTTTGCAGAATAATATGTTTGATAGCCCTGTGAATTTGTCAGACCTCAATACTTTGAGAAACTTATCAGAAGTTGAATATATACGGCTCATTAAAGATTCTTTCAAAAAAGCTATCAATGATCTGACTGTGGAAGACAAGGGAGATACGGAAATAAAAAATTATATAAAAATCAGTGAGGCAAGACCCTTTGTTGTAAATGACAAATCATATTTAATACCTAAAAAATCAGTTTTCAATAAGATTGTTGGAGATAGTGATTTTGAGTTGGTATTTTCGGATTTTCTTGAAAATTGTGATGATGTAATTTCTTTCGCAAAAAACTTTCAAAACAAGGAAGCGAGCGCGCTCAGAATTGAATATAAAAACTCGGAAGGGTTTATCGCCACATACTATCCTGATTTCTTTGTGAAAAAAGATGAAAAAACTGTATATATTATTGAAACAAAAGGACGAGAAGAAGAAAATGACAAGTTAAAATTTGAACGACTGCAAAAGTGGTGCGTAGATGTGAACGATCGCCAAAATCGGGTTGTCTATAAAGCACTTTATATAAAACAGGAAGAATGGGAAAAAGATAAACTCAAAAACTTTGATGAGGTCGTGAGGGTGTTTAATAAAAATTGATAAAACAGTATGGCTTTCTATTTCGATAAAAAGAAAGGTGATGCGCTAATGTCTAAGATAAATCTCCGAGATATTAGTTCACGAGCAAAACAATGGGATCATCCAGTGAAAGGTCTATTTAAGTATGCCGAATCAATGAAGAGGTGTGATGGGAATATACTCAAACTCCCCAAAAATGACAGGGAGCGTTATTGTATATCTCTTGTTGCTCTTGCGATGATGAATGATTCCAAAATGGATTGGTGGACTAATATACCCAAACAAGATCCACCGGATGGACTTGTGATGACTCTAGTAAAAGAAAAAACTGATGCTCTTAAGGGATACATGTGTGAAGTTGAAGTGGTAGAACATAGAGATAAACCAGAACAGATTTTTGATGTGATTTGCAACAAAATGACTGAAAAATCTTATAAAGATAATACAATACTTGTTTGTCTTGCATTAACTCCTGCCGTGTACGATTTCAATATGTTGGCTAAGAAACTAACAGAGATTACATCGTCATTAAAACATGTTTTTATAATGTTCGCTGGTATATCATTAAACCAAAGCAATATTAATGTAGACCAATTGAAAACTACATTTACTATGGTTCAACTTTTACCTGTCTTTGAAATGGAAACTTTCGACTATAGCCCATATCTTGATGATTTTAAGGATAGATATAATAAAGGGCAAGAATCACGGTTAATTGATACAAATGAAATTCATTATGGTACCGCAAATCCTAAATTTCACAAAAAATAATTCGAGAGGGCGTCTGTATTTTTTAGAGAGCTCCCGTTTGCATCTCTCGGATAATTTTTATAATCTTGCTACAATTCACTCAACATGATGAATTTTATAAATAAGTACAAAAAAATATTTTACACTCCTGCTGTGATTATTGGGTTCATAGTACTAAGTATTGCTAGCAACTTTCTTTATTATAATTTTATTCAATCACCCGAAGCATTGAGTTTGGATGATAGCTTGGACTCAGGGAGCGAGGAGGAAAAAGATTGTAATGTGCTAGGTATAAACCTGCACGGCACCCTCTTAACTTATCTCCCTCCTGAAGGTGGAGGTAGTTTGATAGAAGATACAGATATGGTATCTAGTGAGGATATTCTCTATCTCATAGACCAAGCTATAGAGGACGACAAGATAAAAGCTCTTATACTAGAAGTTGATTCGTACGGAGGCTTACCTGTTGCTGGAGAAGAGGTCGCTATTGCCTTAAAAGCATCTACAAAGCCTACTGTGGCTATGATAAGACAAGCCGGTACCTCAGCCGCATATTGGGCGGCTACTGGGGCACAGAGAATATTTGCATCTAAAAATAGTGATGTTGGCAGTCTAGGAGTGACAATGTCATATCTAGAAAATGTAAGTAAAAATCAAAAAGAAGGTCTTAATTTTGTTTCTCTTAGTTCCGGTAAATACAAGGACACCGGTAATCCAGACAGAACTTTAACAGATGATGAAAAAGCGCTATTTATGAGAGACTTGAAGATAGTCCACCAAAACTTTATTGATGCCGTTTCTGTCAATCGTAATCTATCAATCGAGAATGTTAGAGCTATTGCCGATGGATCTTCTGTGCTAGGCGAAAGAGCAAAAGCACTCGGCTTGATAGATGAGATCGGAAGCTTGCTTGAAGTAGAAAAATATTTATCTGAAAAAATAGGAGAGAAAAGTGTTATTTGTTGGAACTAATTTTTAATCATGGTAGATGAACACGATTAAATTAAATTAAATTAAATTAAATTCTTTGAAAACCGCTTCGTAGAGGGAGATGATGCGGCGGATTTCGCGTTGATTGACGAGAAAATTGCTACCTTCGTGAGCTATCATATTACGAAATTTATGCGCTTCCCATGCTTCATCGATAGTCACAAAATCGCTCTTTTCCACAGCTTTCAATTTTTCCCCCATTGTATCCCCCGGCAATTGCAATTTTTCCAAAAGTTCATCAAGCATAATATCTGCTTCAATCACTGCCAATCGCCAATCAGAGGAATTGGTAGATTCAGAATTTTTTACTATTTTTTCCCATCTCTCGAGCATTTTGTTTTTTACTGCTTCAACATTTGAAGGTGCTTCTTTCATATTTTCTGGGTATAATTTGGCTTTTTCGACACGCCAAATAGCATCAGCCATTTTTGTAAATGAAAAAGTACCAATGGCAGCCCCACCGGCGACTACAAAACCAAGAGTTTTAAAAAATTGAATATTATTTTTGAAAAAATCAAAAAAACCAGATAATTTATAACCAAAAAAGGACAAATCTCCAGAGATAATATATTTTATTATGCCCGGGATAACAGCCCCAATGATAGCCAAAAAAAATAACAAAATCACTATACCTTCAAATGGGTCAAAATTCCAACCTACTGGTTTGTCTTTTGGTTTGTCTTTTTTGGGAGGCATAAATATAATTTTCTTCGTCAGTTGACGGATTTAATTTTCATTTAAAAACTTTTTACCAATTTCAAATAAAATATTTTCGTGACAGTGAGGTGCCATTAATTGTATGCCAAGAGGCAAATCTTTACCATCTATTTTAGATACTCCAAACGGTAGCGAAATAGCTGGACAACCAACGATATTGGCCGCCACAGTAAAAACATCCGCCAAATAATTTTCCAATGGTGTCTTTTTCTCCCCTATTTTCCAGGCGGGAAACGGTGTGGTAGGAGTAAGAACGGCGTCTACTTTATTAAATGCAGAACTAAATTCTTCGCCTATTATTTTACGCGCCAGCATCGCTTTGCCATAATATGAATCATAATATCCCGAAGAAAGTACATAAGTTCCTAAAATAATTCTTCTTCTAACTTCTTTACCAAAACCTTCGCCTCTGCTTTTTTTATAGACCTCTAATAAATCATTTCCTTCGACTCTTAAACCATATTTAACACCGTCAAATCTGGCGAGATTGGAAGAAACTTCAGCGGGCATAATAATATAATAAACCGCCAGAGACTTATCTATGTTTGGCAATTTTATATCTACAATTTCAAACCCTAACGATTTAAATTTTTCTACCGATTCATCAAAATTTTTCCTGACATCTGCGTTTATGCCGTCTTGTTCTAAAATATGATATGGCACTCCTATTTTTAATTTTCTGTTTTTCCCCTCTCCTGCATCTAGGAGAGGGGTTAGGGGTGAGGTTATGCTAGTGCTGTCCATTTTATCTTTGCCTTTAATAGCACTAAAAATAATTTCGGCATCAGAAACAGTTTTGGTTATGGGTCCTATAACATCTAGAGACGAGCCCATAGCCATAAGGCCATACCTGGAAACACTTCCGTAAGTCGGCTTTAAACCCACTAAACCACAGAAACTGGCTGGTTCCCTTACTGAGCCACCCGTGTCCGATCCGAGGGCTCCTAGAGCCATATTTCCTGCCACAGAGGCCGCAGAACCGCCACTTGAGCCACCAGCTACCCGAGAGATATCTAGAGGGTTTTTGGTCACCCCAAAGGCTGAATTTTCGGTAGAGCTACCCATGGCAAATTCGTCCATATTGGTCCTGCCTAAAAAGACGATATTTTGATCTATCAATTTTTGAGCCGCGGTAGCTGTGTAGATGGCTGTATAATTTTCTAAAATTTTAGAAGCGGCACTCGCCTTTTTACCTTTTATTAAAATATTATCTTTGATGGCCAGAGGAATGCCGGTTAATTCTTTTGCTTCCCCATTATCAATAACTTTTTGAGCATTCTCTGCCTGACTTAAAACATCATCATAAATTTCCAAAAAAACATTGAGTTCCTTATTTTTATTTTCAATATTTTTTAAATAAAATTTTGCAAGCTCAACAGCCGAAATCTCTTTCTTATCTAAAAGTGCTCTTGCTTCTTTAATTGTTAAATTTTTAAATTCCATAATTCATAATTCATAATTCATTCCTATAGTATTTTCTTAACCTTCAAATAATTATTTTCTTTATTTGGAAATTCTCTCACAACATCGTCAGTAAAAACGCCTGATTTATTTGGCTCTATATCTTCTCGCATAACATTATGTAGTTCCTCTATTTTAGTGTTTTTATCTTCAGCTTCAGTGCCAGTTACAGATTTTATTTGACCCACATAATCAAGTACTGCATCCATTTCTCCCGCCAGTTTTTCTTGCTCCCAATCATTAATTTCTATTCTGGCCAAATCGGCCAATTTTTTTATTTCTTCTTTGGAAATCGCCATGGTTTAATAATAGCATTATATTATCTTTTTAAAAGATTTTGAAATTCTGTTTCATTTAGAATTTTTACTCCTAATTTTTGAGCATTTTCATATTTTGAGCCCGGATTTTCGCCAGAGACCACATAATCTGTTTCTTTAGAGACCGAGCCTGAAATACTTCCACCAATAGCACGAATTTTTTGTTTGGCTTCTTCCCTACTCATACTTCCTAATGTACCGGTCAAAACAAAAATTTTGTTTTTTAATTTTTTACCTTGATACTGGCTGCTGGCTACTGATTGCTTTATTTTAATCTGCTTCAAAAGTCTTGATAAAAGTTTTTGATTTTCTTTATCTACAAACCAATCAACTATAGATTCAGCAACAATTGGTCCAACTCCTTCAATTTTTTCAAGTTCTTCTTTCCTTACATTTTTTAATTTTTCAAGAGTGCCGCAATTTTGCGCAAGCAAAATTGCGGTTTCTTCGCCCACATTTGGAATTGAAAGAGAAATAATAAGTCGTGGCAAAGTGACATTTTTGGCTTTTTCAATTGATGATAGGAGGTTGTCTACTGATTTTTCGGCAAACCTGGGCAAAGCCAAAAGGTCGCCCTTTTTTAAAGTAAAAATATCATCATAAGAGTTAATTAAATTAGCGTCCAAAAGAGCGTCTATAATTTTTGGTCCCAATCCATCAATATCAAAAGCGTGCTTACCAGCAAAATGATAGAGTCTTCTCTTTTTTTGAATGAAAGAGTTTTTATTTTTACATTTCCAAGCTGCTTGGCCACTTATCCTTTCTATTTCTCCGCTTTCTCCACAATCCGAGACAAACTTGGGCCAAACAAACTCTCTCTCCTTGCTGGTTCGCAATTCTTTCATCACTGAAACTATATCAGGTATAACATCTCCGGCTTTTTGTAAAATTACGGTATCTCCAATGCGGACATCTAATCTCTTTATTTCGTCTTCGTTGTGGAGCGTGGCCCGAGAGACAGTTGAGCCAGCCACTAACACTGGGCGCAAGTGAGCAACTGGTGTCAAAACTCCCGTTCTGCCAACTTGTAAAACAATATCTAGGACCACCGTTGTCACTTGTTCAGCTAAGAATTTAAAAGCGATTGCAAAACGTGGCGCCTTACCAGTAAAACCAAGTGTGTTTTGATAATCTACCTCGTTAATTTTAACTACTACTCCATCAATCAAATAATCCTCCTTATCTTTTTTATCTTGCCAAAATTTCCAAAAATTTATAACTTCTTCAATATTTTGGCACAATTTAAAATGTTTATTTACTTTAAAACCTAAATCTTGCAAATATTCTAATTCTTCAATCTGAGTTTTTGGCATTGTCAAAGACGCCCTTTGAAGACCCTTGCCCCTAAAGGGCGTCTTTGACAATGCTGCCACATCATAAATAAAACAATCTAATTCTCTTTCGGCCACAATTTTAGGATCAAGCTGGCGAATGGTGCCAGCTGCGGCATTCCTCGGATTAGCAAAAACAGCTTCATCTTTTTTTTCTCTTTTTTTGTTTAATTTTTCAAAATTTTTTTTACCCAACCAAACCTCACCTTCAACAATAATATTTATTGGTTCTAAAAGTTTTAATGGCACCGAAGAAATTGTTTTTATATTGTTTGTCACATCTTCACCAACTACTCCGTCACCTCGCGTGGCTGCCCGCAGAAGGGCACCTTCTGCATATTCAAAAACGATTTTAAGCCCGTCTATTTTTAATTCACAAGTATAAGTTGGATCTTTTTTAATATCAGCTTTTCTAAGAAAATTTTTTACTCTTTTATCAAAATCAATCATATCTTCTGGCAAAAAAGCATCGTTAAAAGACCATTGAGGAACTTGATGGGCTACTTTTTTAAATTCCTTGATGGGTTCTCCCCCCACTCTTTGAGTCGGACTATCTGGAGTAACTAGCTTCGGATACTGCTCCTCCAAAAGACGTAATTCTTCAATCAAAGAGTCATAAGCCGAATCTTCTATTTCAGGCGTGTCTTTTACATAGTATAAATGACTATGATGTTCTATTAGCCTACGCAAATTTTCTATTCTTTTTTCAACCTCTTTTTGGATTAACATATTAAAAATTTCTAATTACTCTAATTTACCTAATTATTCTAAAAAATCACCAAAAAGCAACTCCTAATTTAGGTTAATTAGAAATTAGAATAATTAGGTTAATTTTATCAGTAGGTCACCTCAACTCCTCTTTCCAACCTCCTTGGGTTATTTCTATCACAAGTGTTATAACCGCGAGATTTAATATAGGTTTTTAACACAAGAGGACTGCCCGCATAATATTTATAAACTGTCACAACGGCACAATGAGGTACCGAATTGGAGCCCTGATTCATAATGAAACCAAAAACGCTTGTAGGGTTTAAATCACCACCTCCGCCAATACGAGAAGCAGTGCTTGTACCAGAAATAGGATTTTGCGACCCAGTAGTGATATTGTTTGTGCCAGCACAAGAGATCAAACCCGCAGTTGAGGTTGAAAAACTATCAAATTGAGAATCCCAATACAGGGCGCATTCAAGCCCGCTATCGGCAGCATAAAAAGCAAATTGAGAATCACGTCCTGAAGAAGCAAATAAAGTTGCCTTTATAGTAATGTTGACCACAGCAAAACTTATGAAAAGTAAAATTCCCATGATGGTAACCGCTATAAACAATGTCATTCCCTTATTTTTTTTCATATTACATCCATTTAAAAAGATTTGTTTTAACTTTAAATTCTTTTGTTATAATAGAACCCTTGGTCCAAGTGATACGGACGGTAACTGAAATTTCATTTGCATTGATTGATTCAATTTGTATTTCTCTTTTAAAATTAGTCGCAGGCCAAGAAGCATTGCTATATCCATATAAATAGGCGGGAGACTGTCTCAAATTTTCACAGGAATTCCATGCGGTGCCACAATTAATCATAGCCGGAGGATTAGAAGTGGCATCAATCTTACAAACCTTGCCAAAATAACAAGGATCAGTGGATAATGCGGCTATACCATCAAGCCAATTACCAGAACCACTGTTTAATATAGAAAGCTGATTGGTGTCTCTTTTGTTTCTTATTATTTCTACTGCCTCTTGAGCCAAATAAAATGCTTTTATTTCGTCTTTAGCAATAATAGACTGGGATAAACTTTGTTGTACAGCAGAAAAAGCTCCAGAAATTGAAAGTGATAAAATCATAATGGCCACTATTGATTCTAGCATGGTAAACCCACACACCAAAGATTTTGGTGTGTGGGTAAATCCCCCCTGTTTTTTAATTTTTTTTGTCATAAGTCAAGTTTTCTTTGGGATATTAATGTCTCTATAGAAAATTTGGTTTGAGACGATAGTTTGTCGCCAACATAACCTCGCACAACAGCAATCACATAAGGTTGCATATGATCGGCAGACCCAGAATTATAAACATAAAATTTTACGTCTTCTACTTTTGTATCTGAAGATGTGATATTTTCATAACTTCCCGTGCCAACCTTTTTTTGTATAGCATAAGAAGCTATCTTGTAACTTACTCTAACGCCATTAAATGTAACAGAAATGGATGACCCTCCGTTTGAGCAATCAAGTGTCGCACTTATATCAGACGATTCTCCACAATAATAATTGGTGCCAAATCTAATTTCTCTGACCATATTTTCAACTGCAAAATTGAAGTTGTCCATAACTGTTTTTGACGATCTGGCCTTTCTGTTGGCGTCAAAAATACTAAGCACGGCGCCAATGGAAAAGAAAGCAATGATAGTAAAGAGTGAAACTGCTATTATGAGTTCAACCAAAGTAAATCCAGATGCCAAGGATTTTGATGTGGGGGTAAATCCTAATATATTATTTTTTAATTTGTGATTAATCATGTTGATCCGCCTTCACCTGTTGATATTTGACCATTTTCTTCTACCTGCACATAATAATACTTTCCCTGAGGAGATTTGAGAAAAATTTTAGCCGGTGGATTCACATTAAGTGCCGGCCCTCCACCAGAATTTCTCATAATTATATTAGCCTTTGGTTCAGGACGGAAAAATACTATATGGAGAAAAGCAACATTACCAATACCGGGAGAACATCTATCAGAATTTGTTCCTTTTATTCCACAAAATCTGTCAATAATAACATCTCGAGTTAATATTTTAGATTCTTCTTGAATTTGTTCCCCAGAATCATACATTCCATTATTATTTATATCCTTAAAAAAAATATATCTTTTAAAAGCATCAGCATTTTCTGAGCTAAAATAAACCCCATATCCAATATTAAATTTATCCCCAATTCCAGTAGGATCACCCCTCACCCCGAGTGCATAAATCTGAGCTTGGCGAATTACTAAAGCCATTTCATAAGCTTGAGTACTAACAACCAACTGATCATTCCATTTGCTTTGTTGAATAACAACGGAAGTCATAACGACAGTAGCAATAGTCATTACTACAACAAGTTCTGTCAGAGTAAACCCGGACACCCAAAATTTGGGTGTGCGGGTAAACCCCCGCTTGCTTTTATTTTTTTTAAAAAAGATTGAGTAGTTCATTTATGTGAAATAGATCTAGACTTAAATAAAAACTGATTATTACACCCAGAGAAAGAAACGGCCCGAAAGGAATCTCAGACTTAATTGTAAGATTATTTTTAAGCAGTGGCAAATTTATAAAGTGTGTAATTTTTTTCAAAAATAGAGCAACTAAAGAAAAAGCGGCGCCTATCCAAAAGGACAAAACGACGGCTGACAATCCCACCGTAAATCCCAAGAAAAAACCAATTACTGTAATATATTTTACATCACCAAAACCGATCCATCGACCTTTGGAAATTAAAAAGATGATAAGAAATGGCAGAGTGAGGATAAAACCGGAAGATAAGCTAAGAGCTAAGAGCTTAGAGCTTAGAATAAAAGACAGAGAGTTAAGAGTTACGAGCTTAGAGCTTATAGCGAGAATAAAAAAAATAATCAAAAAAGAATCGGGAATTATAAAGTGTTTGAAGTCATAGACGGAAATAAGTAAAATAACTGCAAAAATAGAAGTTAGTAGTAAATATTGAAAAAGATTAATTATGAAGCCTAAATTAAGAATTATGGCAGAAAAATCATAAACAAATAGACCTGATTTAATAAAAGCCAAAACAGAAAAAATCCCCATTAAAATCTCAACGAAAAAAGTCTCTTTAGGAATTTTACTCTGACAATATCGACATCGGCCTTTTAAAAACAAAAAAGAAAATATGGGAACCAAATCATTTTTTTGGAGTTGGGTGTTGCAAGAAAAACAAATTGACCTACCTTTTGACCAGGGTAGCCCTGTGTTATATCGATTGGCAATTACAGCAACAAAACTGCCCAAACCCGCACCAAATAAAAATATGAGTGTTAAGAAAAAATATGCCATTTATTAAATTATAACATGAACATGAACACCAAACATATTTTATATTGAGTGTATGTCAAAGGCGACCTTTGACATTTTATCTGTGGTATAATATATATATGGGGAATCGTGATTATAAAAATTTTGTTAAAGGGTCCATATATCATCTATACAATAGAGGAGATAATAAAGAAATAATATTTCGTGACGAGCAAGATTATAGAGCATTACTCTTTAGGTTGGGATTAAGTCTTGGAATTGAAAAAGGAGATTTAAACGAATGCGAAATAACCAAATCTCCAAAATCAAGAATAAGAATTGAGAGTTTAAAATCAGATAGTTTTAAAATACATGCTTTTTGTTTAATGCCAAATCATATACATTTTTTGATTGAACAATGTGGCGATGAGTCAATTTCAAAATTACTACTAAAAGTATTTACCAGTTTTTCAAAATATATAAACCTAAAACACAAAAGAGTTGGTCATGTTTTTCAAGATAAATTTAAATCAGTTCGAATAGAGACAAATCCTCAATTAATGCTTATTTCTTCATACATACATATGAACCCGGTTAAGGATTCCCTAACTAACAAACCAGAAGAATATAGATGGAGTAGTTACAATGATTTTATTATTGATAGAAAAAACCCAATTGTTCATAAACAATTTTTGACTGATATTTTTGGTAATAGACAAAATTTTATAAACGAAAACACAAAACTTTACAAAAGGATAGTGTCAAAGGTCGCCTTTGACATGTTGGATGATTAGAAATTACAGGAACAAAACTGCCCAACCCCGCGCCAAATAAAAATATGAGTGTTAAGAAAAAATATGCCATTTATTATGTATATAATAACACAAAACACTCCACGAGTTTATCGATGAGTGTTTTGTAATTAATCAGAATCAAACTAATTACTGACAGACTGTAGCCCCAGCAATGGAATGCATACCTCCAGCCGCAACTGTGCCAACAAGAATTGTATATGTAACGCCAGTAGAAGTTTTATCGCGAGAAGTACCAAGATTGTCTACGCACCAGCCACTTCCAGAAAGAAGACCGGCCATAGAGTATGCTGTTCCCGAACCACCACAGTCCATGGCTATGCCACTGGGATAGTTGTCTGTATCAGCATACTGATTCAAACCAGAATTAGCATCCGCAAACATCCCGGTGGGAATTGCGGCACAAGTCCCCGCTGCATATCCATTATATGTATCATAATAAAGCTCGGCAGAAGCACGGGCGCCAGCAAGTTGAGCCTTCATTTTTGCAAGATTGCCTCGGCCACGAGCAGTGTTAAGGGAAGCCAATACAACTGATGACAAAATACCAATAATGGCGATAACAACCAGAAGTTCTATAAGTGTGAATCCTTTTTTATTTTTAAACATTTTATTGAATGAAATTAACTAATTTCTCTCTCGAGAGAGAAGCTTGATAACGATCGACCTTATTTTTACCTCTCAAGCCTTGTTTAATATTATAAACAAAGCATATTTTTTTGGTAAAAAATATGTGGATAACCCCCACACCTTTCATTTTATTGAAGACTTTCAGAAATCCTAATTTTTAACTGCGCCAAGGCTTTTCCATCCTTTTTTAAAGAAAATTCTCTTTTTCTGGCACTTTCTTCCTTAAAATATGCTTCGTAATAACGCAATTCAAATGGTCTTCGGCTTTTCGTAGAACGTGAATATCCAGCATTGTGTTCTGAAAGTCTTCGTCTCAAATCATTTGTTGAGCCAATATACAAATTCCCATCTTTTTTACTTTTTAGAACATACAAATAAAACATATAATATTGTTGATTTGAGACAATAAAATAAAAGGTGTGGGGGCGGGCCCTTTATTTCCCCATCATCCCCTGCACTAAAACGGAGATAGTGCGTTCTCTATCATGGTCAAGCTCTACCAACATAATCTGTTGCCACTGCCCCTTCAAAAGTTTACCTTTTTCAACTATACAAGAAAGGCTTGGGTGTATCATAAGGGCCTGAGCATGGGCGTGACCATTAACACACTCATGGATGACACCGTTTTCATCTGCTTCGCATAAGTGAGTATTGCGCTTGCCTTTTTGGTTGCGGACATCACAAACATCATTGTGGCTGTACTCTGACATAGGGCTGGCAAAATTGTCTAAAACCTTTCTCAAATCAGCGGCATAACCCAATTCTTCAGATGGCCCTATCAGATTTTTTTCATCTTCATTTATCCAAACTCCACAAGTGGTGTGATGGGTTTGGATAGTGACTGTCCCCTGATTCACACCAGACTTATTTATAATTTCTTCAATATCCTCCGTAATACTAATAAAATGAGTACGATATTTAGTTTTATACAAGCGAGTATCAAGATGTGATACGAAATCTTTGCTCATAATATTTAATTAAGATTAGATACCAGTGCACATTGTTTCAGGGGCTCCTATAGGCCCAGAAATGGCTCTAGAAGCGCCTTTGTTGTCTACACACCAGTATTGATTCCCCGAATATAAGGTAGCTTTAACTGCATAGGCCGAATCAGAAGATGCACAAACAGTAACTGCAAAATCTGGAAGATTACCTGGAGCTATATATATACCAGGAGTACCATTTTTTTCTTCAAAATTGTTGAACATTCCACTACCACAACTTACAGTTGCAGGGCCATAACTAACAGGAGTCTGATTATTAAAATATATTTCTGCCGCTGTTCTAAAACTGCTGAGCTGTTGCTTAACCTTAGAATCATAAGCTTTAGCCCTTGAAGTTGAAAGACTATTTAAAATAATGGTAGATAAAATGCCTATTATAGTTATAACAATTAACAACTCTACCAAAGAAAAACCTAAACTTTTTTTCATATTTTTTATGATACCGTAGAAGCTATATTGTATATAGGCATTAAAACTGAAGCTAATAAAATGCCCACACCAATACCCAAAGCCACAATCATCACCGGCTCAATCATACTAACCAAAGTATCCACCGCAGTCATTACCTCTCTTTGATAAAATTTGGACATTGTTTTCAAGATCTTTCCGAGTTCTCCCGATTCTTCTCCCGCTTTTATCATTTGAATCAAAACTCCCGGCATTTCCTCTCTGCCCGATAGAGCCACAGAGAGAGCTTGACCGGCCTTAACTTTTTCCAATGCTTCGTTTAAGACTTCCTTATATATTTCATTATCTATAACCGAAGAAGTCACTTCAATTGCTTTGAGCATTGGTATGCCAGAAATAACCATAGTGCTCATATTGTCTGAAAATCTTGAAAGATAGAGTTTTCGATATAGATCACCGACATAAGGAATATAAAGTCTGACATTTGAAATCCATCTTTTGCCCTCTTTGGTGCCACCATACCAAATAAATCCTCCGATTGAAATAAGTAGAGCAAAAATTAAAAAGATCCAATTGTTAACAAAAAAATCACTGACAGCAAATACAATTCTTGTATAAAAAGGTATTTCTTGGGTTGACTCCTTAATAATAGCGCCAATTTTAGGCACTATCACAGTAAACATCAGAACCATAACTGATATAAAAGTGAAAATAACGAAAGCTGGGTAAATCAAGGCATTTTTGGCCTTAGATGAAATTTCATAATTGCGGTCTAAATAATCTGCAAGATAGGCAAAAGATTGGTCTATATGGCCAGATTCTTCTCCCGCTTTTATCATATTTACATAGAAATCCGAAAATATGTCTGGGTGCTTGGAAAGAGCTCCTGATATTGAAGATCCTCCTTGCAAATCATCTACAATTTGCAACATATGTTTTCTTAAAGTGACATTTTCAGATTCAGTTCCAATCAGATTAAAAATTTTCAAGGCCGAAACCTGGGCTTCAAAGAGGGTGGACATCTGTCTAGAAAGAATGACTACATCCCTGTTGGAAATTTTGTTTAAAAATGGAATTTTTTTAAGAATATCTCCGTCATCAAATTCATCTTTTGGTTTGATGGAAGTAACAACCAAACTTTTCCTTTGCAAGGAAGCAATGGCTACATCCATATTGAAAGCCTCTATTGTGCCGTCTTCTCTTTCCCCTTCTTTGTTAATTGTCTTATATGAAAAAAGCATAATACTATAACAATTTTTCTAACGAACGCGGATTGCCAGAGTAGAGATAAGCATTTTCAATACTAATTTCTCCCTTATTTACTTTTTCTGCGAGACATCTATTAAAATCGATCATACCTTCCCCAGAACTAGTTTCAATTACTGTGTTTAATTCATGAGTTCGTTTGTCTCTGATAAGGTTTGAAACGGCCGTATTATTTATTAAAAGTTCATATGCTGGGACTAAACCACCTGATATTTTAGGAACTAATCTTTGGGAAAAAATACCAGAGAGAGAAGCGGCTAATTGAAGACGAATTTGATTTTGTTGAGTAGCGCTAAAAGAGTCTATAATACGATCAACTGTCTGAGCGGCATTGTTGGTGTGTAAAGTAGAAAAAACTAAGTGACCGGTTTCGGCAGCAGAAACTGCGGTAGATATCGTATCAGCATCTCTCATCTCCCCAACCATTATTACGTTGACATCAGCCCTAAAAGAATCATGGAGGGCTGAAGCAAAACTCGGAGTATCTATGCCGATTTCCCTCTGATGAATAATGGATTTTTGAGCTGTAAATAGATATTCTATCGGATCTTCAATTGTAATTATATTTTCCAATCTTTCATTGTTTATACTTTCTACCAAAGAAGCTAACGTGGTCGATTTACCATGACCCGTCGGCCCCACAACCAAGAAAAATCCTGATTTTAATCTGGCAAAATATTCCAAACTTTCTGGTAAATTTAATTCGGCCAAATTTGGTACTTTTTTGGGTATATGACGCAGAGTCATACAAACTTTTTGTTGATCCAAGAAAACATGGGCTCTGAATCTTTCTCCTTTGTGGCTATAAGCAAAATCAGCGCTTTGAGAGGCTTCAAACGTTTCTTTCTTTAAGGTAGACAGTGTTTCGCTTATTATCTTATCCATCATAACATTAGTAAACTTCTGATACTTAGTTAGAGGCACCAACTGACCAGAAATCCTAATGTAAGGATTCCTTCCCTCAGAAATGTGTAAATCTGAAGCTCCCTCTTTTATTATTAGTTCAATAAGTGTATCTAAATCATTCATATTACTTGGTATTTTTTATTATATTTATTACTTCACTTACCACCTCAGACGGAGTGGCTGCTGATTTGACTATATAACTAACGACTCCCAGCTTTTTTGCCTCATTTATATCCTTTTCATCACTTTGGTTGGTTAACATTATTACTGGGATATTTTCTCCTAATTTGTCTTCGCGCATTTTCTTTAATATTTCAATACCACTCATCCCCGGCATAATGATATCCAATAAAATTAAACTAACACCGGTTATCGTCTTTAATTTTTCCAAAAAATCTTCGCCCGATTTAAATGCTTCAACTAAAATGTTGCTATTACTAAACTTGGTAGCATACATATTGACCAAAAAGTCGTCATCATCAACAATTATTATTTTATTTTTTTGTTCATCTGTCATATTGATATTATACATTTAAACAAACTCCTTTGCTATTTTACAACATATTAACTTCTTCAAAAGGAATAACTTTTTCGAAAGCTTTAATAACGGCGTCATCTTTCATTGTAAGCATACCTTTTGATCTGACATGTTTAAAAATCTCTTGTTCTGTTGGATTTTTTAAAATAATTTGTTCCATTTCCTTATCTACTTCAAATAATTCCATAACAGCCACCCGTCCTTTGATACCGCTCGGACAATCAGGAGCTGGTGAGATTTCATATATTTCTCTGTTAAAATTAATTTCTTTCTTATAAATCTCTGGTAGATCAGCAAACTGCTTTTCTATCATAACTTTTATGCCCGCATCAACCTTAAGGGGCTTACCGGCCCCAGGATAAAATGATCTGGCTAATCTTTGAGCAATGGTTAAGACCAGGGTGGGAGCAATGAGGTAAGGATCAATGCCCATATCAATTAAGCGCGGAACGACTCCAATGGCGTTGTTGGTGTGAATGGTGGAAAAGACTAAGTGCCCGGTAAGAGCGGCTTGAATGGCCAATTGCGCTGTTTCTTTATCTCTTATCTCGCCCACCATTATAATATCAGGGTCTTGACGAAGGGTGGTACGGAGACCAGAAGCAAAGGTGTAGCCTATCTCTGGCATAACCTGAGACTGACTCATACCCTCCATATTATATTCAATAGGGTCTTCCAAAGATAAAACGTTTTTATGTTCCTTATCAACTTCATTCATCATGGCGTATAAAGTAGTGGACTTACCTGACCCAGTCGGTCCTGATATTAAAATAAGACCATAGGGGGCGTTAATAGCATTCATTATTTTTTCCAAATTTTTCTTACTCAAACCAAGCTCACTTAGCCGATGAATACCTTTTTCCTGGTCTAAAATACGAATAACCACTTTTTCTCCAAAGGAAGTAGGGAAAGTTGAAACTCTAAAATCTACTTTTCGGTCGTCCAATCTTGCGGAAAATCTGCCGTCTTGGGGCTTCCTCTTTTCGTCAAGTCTCATATTAGACATAATCTTAATTCTGGCCACCACTGCACTATGGACTCTTGATGGCAAAACGATACTAGTGTTCATAACACCATCAACTCTAAAACGAATCCGAACATTTGCTTCCGTAGGTTCAATGTGAATATCAGAAGCTCTACCATCAATCGCGTATCTCAAAATTGTCGCCACAATTTTTGTAACGGGAGCATTTTCAATAACTTTGGCATCTCGAGTGTCTTGGCTACTTAGATCATTTTCATTATCACTTTCTGTCAAACCTCTTTTTGGCTTTTTTTCTTCATTTTTATCATCCCGAGCTTCATTAATGAATTCAGTTTCAAGTTCAGAGAGAGCCTTGGTCACCTCACCCGAAAGCCCTTTGTAAAGATTTATAACTTTATCAAAATCATTTTGAGATATAATAAAAGTTTTAAAAGGTAAATTTATCTTCGATGATATAAAATTGAGAGCATCACGACCAGAAATATTATCGGAATTTATTACTCCGACTTCCAATACTCCGCTTATCTCTCCAATAGGAACAAATTGATAATAAATTGCCGCTTCTTCCGGAATATATTCAAGAATCCTGCTAGTGATTAAAGATATGTCTACTTTTTTAACTGGCATAGAATAATATTCTGACTTGGCCGCAAGAATATCTTCTTCACTAATACCCAAAGATAATAGATTTTTTTCTATATCATTCCCGGAAACTTCTCCTTTTTCTTTTATTGAGGAGATATCTTTGGCTTCAATGACTCCTCTTTTTACAAGAACATCCAAAATACTCATAATTTAAAAAATTAATTTGAACCAAAATTTGGGGAAAATGGATTGGTTTTACCAACCGGCAGAGATATGAGTGGGGTTTCTATAGTTTTAAGAGATTTAAATTTTGGATCTTCTGTTATGGTTGTATCAAAATTTATACTTTCGACCTCTGTCAAAATCACTGATATTCTTTCGCCAACCATTGAATTAGAATCTGTGGAATCTATCAGTATATCCTCGCCAGATGACATAAATAATATCTTATAGCCTATAACCAAAAGACCTACTAATATCGCCCCTAAAACCATTGTTCTTTTATTTTTTGAATTTTTCATAGTTATTTAAGCCAATAGACTTCAAATTCAACATCATAAGAATAAACTCCAGTTTCTTTTGAACTTAATTTCATAGATTTTATATCTAAAATCCGCAAACTTTTTCCTAGATCATCCATAAAACTATTAAATTGGTTGTAAGAGGCGTCAAAAGAAAAACTGATAGTTGCTGATTGATAAGATTTTTGAGGTCCAGCTTCACTTATTGAATCTCCAGAGGAACCACTGCTCTCTTTGAAGGATGTTTTGTCTATAGACACCCCATATTTGGAGCCAATAGTATCGATTTGAGAGATCAATCTTATAAAATCAAAAGAATCAGGTAGAATTGTCGCTATGTATTTTTTATCATCAACAGAAATATTATTATATTCAGTTAATAATTCATTTTTCTTGATTTCTATTTTACTTATCATTTCTAAATAATCTTCCTGTTTCTGCCTTTCATCCATTAAGGCGCTTATTTCTCCTACAGTTGGATAAATAAAAGCATACCCAATAGAAATGGTGAGAATGAAGTAAAAAAGTATAGAAGTATTGCTCATTTTTAAATATTACAAATTAAGGTGAATAAACAGAAATTTTAGGATCAACAGAAATTTTTAAATCAAAGGAGACCAAACCCCCCTCTCCTAAAGATAAGTTTGAAAATGTAACTGATTTAAAATAATTGACTTTAGAAAAAACATTTTCCTGCAACGCAACACTGGCATAATCAGTGGCTTTACCTGTCAAAGTAATTGCCAAATCATTTTCTTTCATATTGTCATACCCAAAATTAACAAACCGAACCGAACTAACAGTTGAAGATCCCAAGGTCTCTAGGAAGTTTGAAATTACTTTGTGTTTAAAAACAATCGATTTGGCCATACTTAGTTTTTTACTAAATTGAGATATTTCGTTGATAGCCTCCTTGTCTATATTTTTTTCTTCTTCTATAAGTTGAGTTTGCAGGCTTTGAATATCGCCTTTGATTATTCCCTTATAAACAAACGCTCCTATGGAAAGAATTATGGAAAAAATAAATAAAGAAACAACTAAAACACCGAATATCCCGGCCTTTTTCTTTTTAAAAACTTCTTCGGTCACTGATTCTTTGGGGATAAATGATGATTGAAAATTTGGTGCCATAATATATAAGTAATTATACTCTAAAAAATAGAGCAAGTGTAAACAAGCGTTGTTGATTACTTTATTAAATTAAATCTCCTGCAGACAACGAAGAGCAACACCAGTAGCCACGGTAAATTCTGGACCAGTTACTTTCAAAATTTCCTCTAGAAATGCCGGAACTTCAACCTTTTCAAAAGGATTACCGGAAACCACTTCAACTTTAAAATTTTGAGCCGCCAAATCTCTAAAACCTTTGAGAGCCGAACCCCCACCAGTTAGAAATACTGATTTTATATTTTGGTTTCTTTTTTTCTGAAAATCAAACAAGAATCTATTGGCTTCTGAAAAAATGCGCTCGGAAATGACCGAGACTGTCTCTGATAGATCCACCCCATCTACAGTCTTGCCGGCTCCAACAGATCTTTTAATCACTTCAGCTTCCTCTACTGAAATATTTAAAATCCTAGCAATATTGGCTGTAATATCTTGGGAACCGCCATTTATAGTATGCGAATTATGGACTAAACCCCTCTCTACAATGTAAAGTTTGGTGGTTGACGCCCCCATATCAAAAATCATGAGAGGCCCCTGTATTCCTTCCAGTACAGCTCTCATAGAACTAAAAATTTCTATTTCAAAAAATTTTGCATCAAGTCCAGTTTTAGAAACAATTTCTTTGTATTGATTGATTATATTATTATGTATAGCCACCAAGAGAACATCAACCATTTTGATCTTGTTACCTTTTGTCTCCAAAAATTCTTCTTCTACTTCTGACTTTGGAATAATAGACCAATCAAGAGTGACTTCAGAAATTGGCACCGGAATATATTTACGAGCTTCAATGTTAATCATCCCAGCAAGTTCCCTCTCTCCTGTTTTTGGCATTTCAATAATGGAAAGTAGAGAGGCCTTGAAAGGAATAGCCAAACCACAAATTTTGGTAGTGATCGCTACTTCTTTTTCAGCCAGTAAGTCATTTACAGCTTGAATAATCTTACTTGTCGGTAAATTAGTAGATTGACCGACAGAGACATCGGCATAAGGTCCCAAAGATAATTCCCCATATGTTTCCAAAATTGCCTTATCTCCCTTCTTTTTAAGCTGAACAACCTTTATGGACGAAGAGCCTATATCGATTCCCAAAACACTAGTGCTCTTTTTTTTGAAAATATCGGAAATAAAACTCATAATGTATTATTATAACACAATGTCTATATTGAAGTCATTTAAAAAGTGGGCAGGAAAATGCCTCTCATTTGTAGAGGATATTTTAGCCCCGGAAGATTTAAAAATCAAAAAAATTTTAGATATTCCACCTGAAATGATGCGAGACCTTTTGCCCAAGTCCCCAGTCTATTCTAGAGATATTTTCGTCCTTTTTGATTACCAAAACAAAATTGTCCGGCTTATAGTCAAATCTATCAAATACAAAAACAACGCCAATTTGAGAAAAAGAATCGCCAGTTATTTGTATGAAGAAATTATTGACCTCGCCTCTGAAATTGCCCTCTTTGACGGCACCTTGCCACTTCTCGTGCCTATGCCGATGAGTAAAAAAGAAAAAAGAAGTCGAGGTTTTAACCAGTGTGAAGAATTGGTGAAGGAAATTAAAAAGATAGGAGGCGATAATATTGAAGTTTCTTACAATACTTTAAAAAAAATAAAGGAAACCGAAAGACAAACAAAACTAAGCCGAGAAAAAAGAATGAAAAATGTAAAAGAAAGCATGTGCGGATTTTTAAGAAATGAAATGACTACAAAAATACAGCGTCCTGAGCAAAGCGAAGGAAAGAATTTTTCCAAACACAAAACAATAATAGTCTTAGACGACGTCTACACCACCGGCGCTTCTTTAGCCGAAGCTCGCCGCGCCCTCCTTGCCTCTGGCGCCCGCCGTGTCATTGGTCTCTTTATTGCACATTAACAATCATCCCCTAACTGACTGGTCGGCCAACTGGGGGATGATTGTTATTTTTTGTTAAGAAAATGTTTCTACTGTTTACTTCTTTTTGAACGGAAAGCCGAGGGCTTTGAAGAATTCTAGAGCAGAATCTTTATTTTTTAAACTTGTGACGATAGTAGCTGAAAAACCAAACACATCTTTCAAATCTTCATCAGCAGTTTCTGAGAAAACGATGTGTTCTTTTATTGAAAGAGTGTAGTTGCCCATTTCATCAATTGCCCCAACTGAAATACCTCTAAAGTCTTTGGTTCTAGGCAAAGCAACATTTAAAAGTCTATCTAAAAAGCTCCACATTTTTTCACCCCGCAAGGTGATTTGGACACCTACTATATCCCCTTCTCTTGATTTGAATGAAGCTACTGATTTTTTGGCGCCTCTTTTTATAGGTTTCTGACCGGTGATTTTGGCTAATCGGTCAACGACAATATCTATTTTTTTCTTATCGTTTAAAGAGCCCACGCCAGAATTGACCACCACTTTCAAAATTTTTGGCGCTTGCATAACGTTCTTCAGCTTGAGTATTTCTTTCAAGTTTTTATATGAGTCTTTTACTTTTTCTTTTGTTAGCTTCATGATATTTTGGTTTATTATTATCCTCTCCCCGTTCCCCTCCCCTTAATCAAGGGGAGGGGTTAGGGGTGGGGTCTTACTTATCTTTTACTTTCTTAACATTTGATACGTGTATTGGAGCGGCTTGTTCTATAATTTTACCTTTTTCGTTACTCTTTTTTGGTTTTTTGTGCAATTTCTTTTTGTTTATTCCTTCAACCAACACTAAATCATCTTTAGGAAATGCTCTGACAACGACACCTGTCTTGCCCCTGTCTTTACCTGCAATTATTAATACTTTGTCTCCTTTTTTGATTTTCATATATTTAAATAACTTCTGGCGCCAATGTTACGATAGCTTGCATTCCCAATTCAGCAATTTCTCTAGGAATTGGACCAAAAATTCTACCGGCTTTAGGTATAATTTCACCTTTCTTTTGCTCTACTACAATCACCGCATTTTCATCAAAACGAATATAAGAACCGTCTTTCCTTCGTAATGGCGCTTTTTGACGAACTACCAGACCCAAAAGAACTGCTTTCTTTTTTATTTCTTTTCGGGGTTCGGCTTTTTGTACAGAGAAAATAACCAACTCGCCGATTTTAGCATATCTTTTTTTGGAACTACCAAGCACTTTGAAAACGCGTCCAATTTTGGCCCCTGAGTTATCTGCTACTTTTACGATTGTTTGTGGTTGGATCATGTTTTTATTTTATAATTATGAAATGCTTATCTTTTGAAATCGGTCTGCATTCTTTTATCATTACTTTATCGCCAATTCTCTTGGTATTACCGACATCATGCGCTTTAAATTTTTTGCTTACTTTATGATATTTTTTATATTTTTTGTGTTTTACAAATCTGATAACTGAAACTACACAAGTATCTTTCATTTTGTCGGAGACAACAACTCCGCTCAAAACCTTTCCTTCTGATTTTTTCTTTTCAATATTTTTTTCTGTTTTTTTCTTTTCCATAGTTCAATATTATTCACTCTAAATATCACTTATTCTTTAATATTTAATGCGGTTTTGATTCTGGCAATTTCTTTTTTTATATTTTTCTGTTCTTTAACATTTTTGCTTTTACTGCCAGCACCACCAAATCTTATTTCACGCAAAGACAAGCGTTTTTCATTTAGCTCCTTTGTCAAATCATTTGTATTCTTTTTTAATGCCTCTTTTTTCATCTTTTTGTTTTTTCTTTTTTCTCCCCTCTCTTAATGTAAGAGAGGGGGCGGGGGTGAGTTATACCCTAGCCACTATCTTAACTTTAACTGGCATTTTGGTGCCTCCTTTACGCAATGACTCTACCGCGACCGGCGCTGTAGCGCCATCTACTTCAAACATTATCTGGCCCACTGCCACTCTAGCACAGTATCCTTCAATATCTCCTTTACCCTTGCCCATTTTCACTTCTGCCGGCTTTTTGGTAAAAGGCATATCTGGAAAAATACGAATCCAAACTCGTCCGGTCTTTCCCAAATTTCGAGTAATCGCTTTTCTCGCCGCTTCAATCTGATTGGAAGTAATACGGCCCGGAGCCATAGCTTTCATACCATGAGAACCAAAAGACACCTTGATACCACGAGTGGCTGGACCAATCTTTTTAGGATTTTCACGCAGTGTCTGCCATTTTCTATATTTAACTTTTTTAGGGAATAACATGATATTTAATTAAATTTTATGATTTTGTATTTTTGTCTTTACTGAAGATATCTCCTTTATAAATCCAAACTTTGATACCAATTTTACCAAGTGGCAAAAGGGCTTCGTGAAAAGCATAATCAATATCAGCTCGCAAAGTCTGAAGTGGAATGCGGCCAACTTTTTTGGTTTCCGTCCTGGCCATATTTGAGCCACCCATAATGCCTGAAAGGGTAACTTTTACTCCTTTCACATCTCTGTTGGCAAAAGCTTTTTCAACCATTGACTTTAAAACTCTTCGAAACGGCAATCTTTTTTCCAATCCTTCGGCTACCATCTGAGCAGCAATCATTGAACTTGATTCTGGTGATTTCACTTCTTTAACATCAATTTTCAATTCTTCCTTGATACTTAAACTGCGTCGCTTCATAAATTTCACAATATCATCTCTTAATTTATTCATCCCTTCGCCACTTCGGCCAATGATAAGTCCGGGACGAGAAGTTTCTATAATAATTCTAAAAATTTTAATATTTCTTTCTATTTCAATAGAATTTACAAAGCAACCTTTTAATCTCTTTTTTAAATATTCAAAAATCAAAACATCCCCTTTCAAGTTTTCTTTATATTTAGATTTAATACCAAACCAGCGTGATCGCCAATCGCGTATAATGCCTAATCTATGCGCATATGGATGTACTGTGTGACTCATAAAATTATTTTGCTTCTGATTTTTTATTTATACTTTTCTTTACTTGCACTTTTTCTATTAAAACTATCTTAATATGTGAAGTTCTCTTGTGAATAGTGTGAGCAGAACCATGAGAAACTGGTCGACGTCGGTATAATATTTTACCCCCATTTACTGTGATGGCCTTAACTGTCAAATTTTCCACCACTGCCCCCAAATCTTTAGCGTTGGCTATCGCAGAATTCAAAAGTTTATGCAAAGGACCAGTGGCTCGTTTGGTGATAAAATCAAGCTTATTTTTGGCTTCTTTCACAGACTTGCCTCGTAGGACATCGGCGACTATTCGTACCTTTCTTGGAGACTGCCTATAGCTATTCAGTTGTGCAGTAATTTCATTCATTTTATTTTTTCTTTGTATCTACAGAAGCCTTGGCAGACTTAGCGGCGCTTATTTCATCCTCTTTTTTCTTAGCCTCCAAATCTTTCTGCATTTTACCGCCATGTTTTATAAATTTGCGTGTAAGAGAAAATTCTCCCAAGCGATGACCCACCATATCTTCGGTAACGAAAACTTCAATGTGATCACGACCGTTGTGCACTCCAAAAGTGAAACTGACCATCTCTGGCGCAATGACACAAGCTCGTGACCAAGTTTTAATAACCCCAGTCTCCTGTGGTTTTTTGCCCTCTATTTTTTTAAGCACCCTAGGATCTACATAAGGTCCTTTTTTGACTGATCTAGACATAATCTATCTGTATTTTTGCTAAATTTAATCCGCCTTAGGCGGACCTGAATATACTACCAAATAAGCATTTATTGTCAATCCAGTAGTGAATTTTGGCATTGGCTCCGCCTTGTACGAAGTACGATGCCAAAATCTACTACTGGATCAATCACATTCTTTCAGGGACTTTGATTCCGAGGAGGTGGAGGCCCGATTTGAGGATATGGGCAACGGCTTGGGTAAGAGATAATTTGTAAGGAGAAGATGGGTCATTTTCATCTATTATTTTGTTGCTAGCATAAAAGCTATTAAAAATAGAAGCTAATTCAGTCAAATAAGTAACCAAATAATGCGGTGCATACTCAATCCCCGCTCTCTCTACTACTTCTTCAAATCTATACAAATGTCTTTCAAGCTCTGTCGTCTCCCAAGTGTCAAGGGTTCCCCTTGGCTTTTTTGGTGTGGTGTAATTTTTTGCTTTCTCCAAAACTGAATTGGCTCGCACACACGCATATTGAAGATATGGTCCCGAATCTCCTTCGAAAGAAATCGATTTATCAAAATCAAAAATGATATCTCCCCCAATCGCCTGCCTTAATATGGAATATTTAATCGCCCCAATCGCCACTATTTCCGCTACTTCTTGCTTTTCATTTTCTGGAAAATCTCTATCTTTTATTTTTTCAAAAACTTTTTCTTTTACTTGTTCAATCAAATCCTCAGCCGTTATCACATTGCCTTTTCTCGATGACATCTTACCAGAAGCAAAACGAAGCATGCCATGCCCGATATGAACAGTTTTGCCTGAAATTTCTGGTTTTATAAGTTCAGTTGCTTTGAGAATCACTTTAAAATATTCATTCTGCTCATTACCTGTAATGACAATAGATTTATCAAAAGAAAAATCTTCAAATTTCTTAATACCCAAACCAAGTTCTTTAGCTTCATATATCGGCACTCCTTTTGAATTTATAAAAACTCTAGTGTGTAAACCATAATTTTCACCCACAAAAACAACTGCCCCCTCACTTTTTTCTAAAATATTTTTTTGAAGTCCCAATTCCACTGCTTTTAGAGCATCTTCTGTCACCTCGCTTTCCCAAATATTTTTATCAAAATGAGTATCAAGTCGTTTAAACATCTCCTGAAAATATTTGATAGAGAGCTTCCTCCCCCATTCATACAACTTATTTATTTCAGAATTAGATTTATCAAAAATTACTTTATTGAGATCATCAATTTCGCCTTTGGCTTTTTCGTCGTCTTCGTATTGTTTATTGCCAGAAACATAACATTCTGCCCAAAACTTTATTTGCTCTTTTTCGTCGGCATTTTTTATTTTTTCTATTTTATCTTTTTGAACCAAAACGGCAAAAATAGATTTGGCCACATGCAAACCAACATCTCCGCCATAAGAAAGCCTTTTTATGTGAGATCCACCAGTCTCAATAATCCTTGAGATTGCCTCACCGATTGAATTGCTCATAAGGTGCCCAATATGAAATTCCTTAAAAGGATTCGGGTCGGTATATTCAATAATTATTTTTTTATCTTTAAATAAATCATTTTCTTCACACTTATCTCCTTTATCTAAAATATCTTCAATAGAATTAGCAAAAAAATCTTTTGATAAATAAAGATTTACAAATTTACCAACTACTTCTAGTTTATCTATTTCTGGAATTTTATTTTTTTCTAATTTTTCCAAATCTTCTGCTAGATTTTTAGAAAGTGAAAAAAAAGCATAATCCCCATTTTTAATATCTTTGGGATGAGCTAATACAAAATCATCCTCTATTTTCAAAGTTTCCTTTATCCATTTTTTTATTTTTGTATGTATATTCATTTCAATTTTTTGAAAAGCTCATAAGCGGTCATGGCTCCGTTTATAGCTCGGTGAACTTCGGATTCGGGTGGAATATCAAACATTTCACAAGCGGTTTTTAGACTCCATTTTTCTTTATCTTTCAAACTTTTAGTCCAAACAATGGAGAGTAAATCAAGTCGATGATAATCCATCGTATCTTCTACTCCAGTTTTTCTAAAAGCATCATTCATAAATCCCCAATCAAAGGTGGCATTGTAAGCACAAAAAATAGCGTCTTTAGTTTTATCGGCATATTCTTGTATTGCTTCTTTAAGAGAGAGTGCATCTTGCCAATCTTTTTCATTATAACCATTCTTCTCAAGAGCCGCCGGCACAGCATTTCCTATATTTAAAGGCTTAGTTTTGATATTTAAAGTATCAATTATTTCCAAAGTGTTTTGATCAAAAACCACCAGCCCGATTTCCAATATTTCATGCACCCCAAAAACATCTCCACTGGTTTCCAAATCGGTCATGGCAATTTTTCTTTCACTGGCTTTCATTTTATTTTCCATAAAGTTGATGGTGAGTACCTACTGCTCTGAAATGATAACAATTATTTTCTATTTTATAAACAGCTCTTATGTCTCCAGTTATATCTATGCTTCTGTATCCAGCCCACTCCCCAGTCAGCAAGTGATTATTCAATTCTATTGAATAAACATCTGCAAGAAAAATAATGATTTTTTCTCCAAATTTATCTTGAATCTTTTTAGGAAGACGCTTAAACTGTTTTTTGAAATTCCTATGGTTATAAATTGGAAGCATAATTTAGATTATGATTTGAGATTTTTCATAAATTCTGTCGCGGAATAAAATGGTCCTTCAATATTTTTGTTATTCCTAAAATCTTCTTCGGCTTCCAACAAAACTTTTTGAAGCCACTTAGTAGGTTTAAGAGCTACAGAAAATGTTACAGATTGTTCCAATATAAACTGTCTCAAAAAGGCATTTACAACCGTGCTTAGAGGTAAGCCCATTTGTTTAGCTGTTCTACTAGCCTTTTCTTTAACATCTCTATCGGCTTTTATATTTATTATTGTTTTCATATCTGTAGTATATACAACAGATAAATAATGTCAACATTGTTTGTTGATAGTATTTTTAAAAATCTTATCAATTTTTCGAGCAATTAAAATAAAATCTTTTTCCACTTTGCCACGAGTAGTTTCAGCCGCAGAACCAAGACGGATGCCCGAAGGATCCATCGGAGAACGGGTCTCATTTGGAATAGTATTTTTATTTACAATAATGCCGTTTTTTTCGAGAACATCACTCGCTTCTTTCCCCGAGATACCTTTACCATCCATCCAAGTATCCACCAGTATCAAATGAGTATCAGTGCCACCTGAAATTATTTTCCACCCCAATTTTTTTAATTCTTTGGCTAGAGTATCGGCATTTTTTATAATTTGTCTGGCATATTTTTTAAAAGCAGGAGTATTGGCTTCTTTCAGGGCCACCGCCACAGCTGCAATTTGATTCAGATGTGGCCCACCCTGCAACCCAGGAAAAACAGCTCTGTCTATCTTTTTATAAATTTCACGTTCATCAATACGCGAAAAAATCATAGCCGAGCGAGGTCCGCGCAATGTTTTATGCACCGTAGTCGTCACCACATCAGCATAATCAAACGGCGAAGGGAGAGCCTTGCCCGCTACAAGCCCAGCAAAATGAGACATATCTACCATCAAATATGTTTTTTTGTTTGGATCAGTGTGTTTAATACTGTTTATAATTTCTCTAAATTTTTTAAAATCAACTTTTCTGGAATAAGCAGTGTACCCTGCGACAATAATATCTGGCTTTTCTTTGAGAGCTATCTTTTTTACTTCTTCATAATCGATTTGTTCTGTATTTTTATTTACTCCATACGGCACTTGAGTCCAAAATTTTCCTGTCGCTGAAACTTTGTGCCCGTGAGTCAAATGGCCACCATGATCCAAACTCATTCCCATGATCTTAGAGATACGAGGTTCGAGATTCGAGTTACGATCAAAGCCAAGTAAGGCTAGATAAACAGCCAAATTTGCGGGTGAACCCGAAAGAGGTTGAACATTGACTGCCCACTTCTTTGGAGAAAGATTAAAAAGTTTTAGAGCTCTTTCCTTGCAAAGATCCTCGATTTTATCTACAAAAGTTTGCCCACCATAATATCTTTTGCCTGAATATCCTTCGGCATATTTATTTGTCAGCTCAGAACCCAACGCTTCTAAAACATCTTTAGAAACATAGTTTTCTGAAGCAATTAAATTAATTACTTTTTTTTGCCTCTTCTTTTCTGCCTCTATTAGTTTTTTAATCTGAGTGTCTTTCATTTTGATTTATTATTTTTTAATAATTTTTGTATGTGAGACAAAACATTCTTATAAACGGTTTCCCTATCAAGAGAACCATCAATTATATGTGAATGTATCTTTATTTTCCTAAAAAAAGTTTCATAACCCCTAAAAACCCTATTGTGGTATTCATTGGTCTGCTTATCAAAATGATTATTATTTTTCCTATTTTTCTTTCTCATCCTGGCTATTTCCGGTGTAATATGAAGATATATATATTCAACTTGAGTTTCCCTTAGTATTTCTTTACGTAAATACCAAAACACATTTTCAAGTTTATGATTCTTCTGACCAAAAAGCTGAAAAGCAAATGTTGATGTATCAAACCGGTCCGATATTACGTTTTTTCCATTTAATAATGCTGGCAATACCATCTCTTCTATGTGTGAGGCACGTGAAGACATAAATCCTAACAAAAGTGGTAAAGGAGGTACATTTTTTGATTTTGCATCCAGCAAAACACTTCTGATCATTTCACCAAACTCAGAACCACCAGGTTCACGAGTATATAAAAAGTTTGGAAAATCCAGTTTTAGACGATTGATAACTTCAGTTTTACCAGAACCATCTAATCCTTCTACAACAATAAATTTTCCTCTTTTAGTTTGCATATGTCTAGTGTATGATATATTTATAATTATTCAAGCATATGAGTTTAGAATCACTACAGCACACCCAAAAGCAACTTTCAAACGGCGGCATCGTACTAGTTTTAAATACGGGAGCCTTGATTGGACCAGAATCAGAAGCAATGCTTCAAGCATTACATTCACGATCAATCGGTGGTATTAGAAACCATCTTGAAGTATTAAAAAATAAAGGTCCTGAAAAATTTATGTCCACATTTTATGTTGGGTACGGCCACAAATCTATCGGAGATTGTGCCACCGCCACAATATTTGTGGAAGGAGTTTCCATGTTGGTAGCAAAAGCAATCCAAGACTGGCCACTATATTCTGGACAAGAAGCATCTACTCGTTATATTGATTTCAAAAACCAACTATTTATAGATCCCAAAAATACAAAGGATTCCAAAGAAATTTTAGAAAATTGGCGAAGTTTTTATGTAAAAGGACTAGAAAGATTATCTAAGGAATTACCAAAAAGATTTCCAATAAATGAAGGTGAAGAAGAAAAGACATACAACAAAGCAATAATGGCAAGGGCTTTTGACATAATGCGAAGTTTTTTGCCTTCAGGCGCAACTACCAATTTAGCTTGGCACACAAATTTTAGACAAGCGGCTGATCATTTGATGCGATTGAGACATCACCCGCTTGATGAGGTACGTGAAGTGGTAAACAAAATTGAAGAGGCTTTGGAAGAAACTTTTCCAAGCTCATTCGGGCACCCAAAATTTGAAACAACTGAAAAATATAATAAGGATTGGATGCAGACAGAATATTATTATGAAAACAAAAATTTAAAAGATTTTGGACTAATTAGAAACGGAATAGATATAAAATCTCTTAAAAAATTTCAAAAATTTCTAAAAAAAAGACCTATTAAAACAGAACTGCCAAAAGAGATAAAGGAATGTGGTGATTTGCAATTTGAATTTTTACTTGATTTTGGATCTTTCAGAGATATCCAAAGACATCGAGCTATCACACAAAGAATGCCCTTAGTTGTAGAGACTCACGGATTTGAAGAATGGTATTTGAGTGAACTTCCAAAAGATTTAAGGGAGGAGGCAAAAAAATTAATTAGAGAGCAAAAATCAAAAATTGCTAAACTTAAACTCGATAATTATCAGAAACAATATTATATTCCAATGGGATACAAGCTACCAAACAAAATTAGTGGTTCCCTACCATCAATTTTATACATGTGCGAATTACGATCTACCATATTTGTACATCCAACATTAAGGAAAAGAGCTATACAGATTGCAAAAACTTTGGAGCAAAAATTTAAAAAGGTTGATTTAGTCGTCCACTCAGATAAAGGGCTAGACAGATTTGATATCAAAAGAGGAGAACAAGATATCGTAGTAAAATAAAGTGTTGCAATTTTGCACCCAATTACCTATACTCAAAATCTATGGCACTCAGTGATAAAAAAATTTTAGACGAAATAAAAAAAGGTGATATTATCATAACCCCTTTTCGGCGCGCAAACCTGGCGACTTCAAGTTATGATGTTACCTTAGGTGAATATTTTTTTGCTGAACAACCTCCTCAACATTTTCAAAATATCTTCAATATATACGAAAAAAATCATGTCGATCACGTTTGGGGTACCAAACCCAAAAGAGCCAAGCTTGCTAAAGAAGTTTTTAAGGATTATAAATTTGATTATGGCAACATATCCCAAAATGACAAAGTGATTTTGCTTGCACCTGGAGAAACCATTCTTGCCCATACCAATGAGTTTATTGGTGGCAAAAAACATATCACAACAATGATGAAAGCTCGCTCCTCCCTTGGTAGGAGTTTTATTGAAGTTTGTAAATGCGCTGGCTGGGGTGATGTTGGTTATATAAATCGTTGGACTATGGAAATAACAAATAATTCAAATCACTATTATATTCCACTTGTAGTGGGTAGACGAATTGCTCAAATAATATTTTTTGAAACCGGTAAAATTATGGAAAAAGATTACTCCAAAGGAGGTAAGTACCAAACCACTGATGACATAAAAAAAACCATCAAACAGTGGGACCCAATAAGCATGCTTCCTCAGCTTTATAAGGACAGAGATATAAAAAAATAGAAGACGCCCCGACAAAGTTCAGGGCGCCTATTTAGGCTTATCAAATTTATTTATTGAGCTCAGCCAAAACTCTACTGACAATGTCAGAAATCGGCTCTGCGTTTGTGTACCTTATGATTGGATACTTGAAAGTAGCTGCAAAATCCAAAAGCATTAGAGCCGGGTGAGAATTTGGCTTGTGCAATAGGATTATGTCCTTGCCTGCTCCATGAGCCTTTTCAATTTCTTGTCCCATTCCCGTCGAAGCGTAATCGCAAAACGCCACTAACACACCACTCGCTAGCACCTGTCCTTCATTGAACAAGTACCTATTTTGCCCATTAATAGAAGGATTTCTCAGAATTTCCAAACTGAAAAATCTATTAACTTCCACCCTAGTTTCAAAGGCAAAAACCACGGCGCACAAAAAATCCTTGAATCTTGGTGGAGCTATTGTTAAGCCTCCAGCCACATAAATTGATCTGCTCATTTGTTTTCCTTTCCTTCTGCAGTTTACACATTTTAGGCAAAACAAAAAGACTTGTTTTAGAAGTCTTTTTGTTTTTTAATATTTTTTAATTTTTTAACCTTTCACATCGACCCACGCATACTTTTCTACTGAAAAGTTGTGCGGGCCCACCTCGGCCCGTCGGCCTCTGGTTCGTAGAAGTGCGATTCAACGCACTTCTACGCCCATTGATCTACACTGACCAGCGATTATTTTGACTGCTACCTCCAAATCATTGGCGTTGAGATCAACCATTTTGACTTGAGCAATTTCTTCTAGTTGTTTGCGAGTGATAGTGCCAACTTTTTGACTGGGCGCTTTACCTGCACCCTTTTCAATCCCTAAAGCCTTTTTTATAAGACTGGAAGCGGGAGGAGTTTTGAGGACGAAATCAAAAGTACGGTCTTCATAAACATTGATTTCTGCTGGCACCAGACCTTCCATGCCTCGAGTAGCTTCGTTAAATTTAGTAACGAATTCACCAATATTTATACCGGCTGGACCCAAAGCAGTACCTACAGGAGGGGCCGGAGTGGCTTTGCCTGCCACTATCACTAGTTTTATTTTTTTTGTTATCTTTTTTGCCATTTTGTGTGGATATACTACTACAGTTATAATATTCTCGCAACTCCCCTCTCCTGCCTCTAGGAGAGGGGTTGGGGGGTGAGGTTATATCTTTTTGACCTGCAAGAAGTCTAATTCTACCGGGGTCTCGCGGCCAAACATTGGTACTAATACTTTAACTTTGCCTCTTTCTTCATCAACATTCCCCACCTTTCCTTCCAAATCTTTAAATGGCCCGTCCACAATCTTGACTGCATCGTCAAGAGATAAATCAATGTTGTGTTTAACTTTTTCGGAATTCATTCTCTTGAAAAGTTCTTCTACTTCCTTTGGATCAAGTGGCACTGGAAATACTCCTGCACCGACAAAACCAGTCACGCGAGGAGTATTTCTGACTACATACCATGAATCATCGGTAACGATCATATCTACTAAAACATAGCCTGGATATATTTTTTCCTCTTCTTCTACTCGTTTGTTGCCCTTTATTTTTATCTTTTTTTCGGTTGGCACCAAAACATCAAAAATTTTATCTTCCATACCCAAAGATTCAATACGCTGTTTGAGATTTCGCATCACCGCATTTTCATAACCCGAGTAGGTATGAATAGCATACCAATTTCGGCCTTCTTGTATTTGTTGCTTACTCATATTTTTAAATAAATAAATTTAGAATTCTAGAAAATATAAAATCAAACAGACCCAAAAAGAATGCGGTCAAAACAGAGATAATAATAACAACCACAGAAAAAATCATTGATTGCCTTTTAGTTGGCCAATTAACGTGTGACATTTCTACTTTTGTTTCCTTAAAATAATTTATTATTGACATATTATTTCGTTATTAAAAAACCCCTTACGGGGTCTTTTTTATTAAATTGTACCCCTATTATACATAAACCTTAATTCTTGTCAACTTGACCGATCTAAGTTATTTAATCTCGTAAGTAATACTCACATCAGAAGTAATTTTGCTCTCACCTGTTGGTAATTCAGCTCTAACAGGAGCTACCGAAGAAACGGCCATATCTTTGGCACCACCGCCCATGCCTTCGCCATAATACATTGGGTAATTTCCATTCTCATTGTAATACATCATTTTGCCCAACCTGACTCCAAGTTGCTTTGCGAGCTCCTTGGCTTTCACTTTTGCTTCTGCAATAGCCTCCGCCCGAGCCTCAGCAACATACTTTTCTCTATCATCAACAGTAAATTCTACTCCGCTTATGTTTGAAACCGATGCGGCTCCGACTTTGGTAACCAAATCCCCCACTTTTTCTGTATCTCGCACTTTAACGGTAATAGTCTGATTGACTTCATAACCAGTCAAAACATTTTTACCAGAAGAACATGGGTATGATAATCCATTTGATGCAATATTCATTGGACAAGGTGTTTGGTTCCATTCGTATTTTGGATAAACATTATAACTGGTAGTTTTGATATCCTTATCTTCTATTCCAGATTCACGAACCGCCGCTAAAGTTTTGTTAATTTTTTGGTCAGCTTTTTCTTGGGCTTGTTTTACGGTATCTCCTAACTCAACAACTGAAAAACTAAAGGTAGCAATGTCAGGTATAGCATAAGCCTCTCCTTTGCCCGAAACCATAATGGTTGACTGTGGATAAATTTCTCTACCTATATTTGGCAATCTTTTAAAATCGGCAATAACTTTCATTAACAAAAATGCAGAAAGTAATATTAAAGAAATAGCTGCCCATTTTGATACTCTTTTGGCCCCCTCTTCCCCTAAAAATTGATTGAACATAATATGTATATAAATTAGACTATTAAATAATATTCTAATTATAATGCTTTTATTCACACAAATCAAGTTTTACTTTTGTTTAAGTGTTATAATTTATTTATTAGTAAATAATCAATTTTTATGAAAAAAACTCTGTTAATCATCTCAATATTTAGTTTATTTTTATTTGCAAATTATGCAAACGCCCAGACAAGGCCAACTGTACCACCCCTAGTACCAGATTCAGTAACTGGCTGTACTGGTTATGAAAACGAGGCCCGTTGCCGTCCAGAATGGGCAGATTCAGTTTCTAAATGCGAAGTTGGGACTTTAGGACTTGGTGGAGCAAATACCTGCGTAACAACAGACTTAGCTGTTAAAGCAATATCACCTTATGTAATGGTCTGTTCATCCACTTATCAAACTGCTGGATGTATACCTCATAAAGTAAATATGTATGCAGCAAACAGTCTCGCTAGACAAGCAGAAATAATGGGCAGATCCCTCGGTTATACGATTACCTGTTCTACTGAAACATTGGGAATGGCTGGTTATGTAAACCCAATCAACAACTTAACTTACGGGCTATTTACTTCCTGTACAATAAATGGTCAAAGCGGTTTTGATGCGTACACATTGGTAAATGACCCGGCTAGAAATCAGTCTTATACCAATTGGGATGTAATGGCAACCGAGTTAAAAAGTATTGCCGCCGCTGAAGCTTGTGGAATATACAAGATAGTGTATTGGAATACAGATGGGTCATATAAATGTATTGCTTCCCCATATTACACAGATACTTGTGTGGGAGCTGAAAATAACAATAAGTTTAATTATGTTACAGGAAAATCATGCTCCATATCTACCACGCCAATTACTCCTCAAACACCTACATATACCGCACCAAGTACTAATGGCTGGACAAATTCTATTCTTGATTTGTTGAGCAAAATTACAATAAATCTAAAGAGCCAACTTGATGCAATCGGAAAAACGGGGGGAACTCAAACTACGACTTCTGCTGGTACTAGCCTCCAAAGTATGGCTTCATATGTATCTTCAGTGAGCAAAATTATAAATGATATTTCCGCTAATCTAAAAAACCAACTAAATTCTATTGGAACCGGGCAAACGACAACTCAAGCTACGACAGCACAAAATATAACTTCTTCAGATTCGATAATAATTGATACTACTATTCCAGGAACTTTAACTTTCAGATACCTACGCTTAGATACAACCGAACAGGGTTGGGTATCTTGGCGAGAAATAGAGGTATATGGGTTAAACAGTGTTGCTGTTAAACCAGTTAGCTCTAAAGCAAGTTGTGTTTGGTGTGGTTATGGTGCAACATATGATACGCCAAACCCGTCAATAGATGTGGCCCCAGATAAAACCTATGATAATAATACTCAAACTAATTGGAACGCTGGAGAAACTGCAGATAATTGTAACTGGGGTTTTCCCCATATGAGAAATGATGGACTTTATGGAGTAGGTTGTGCACCATGGTCAACTCGTAAAGCGTGGGTACAACTTGATTACGGTTCAATACAAACCTTCTCAAAAATACGAGCAATGCAAAATGGTAATACCACAAGTGAATTAACTCGTGTTTTAGTTAGTGATGATGGTATTAATTTTAAGGAATTGACTACTTTTAAGGCTCCAATGGGAGATATGGAATGGATGCAATATCCACAATAAAAATATTTTATTTTTTATTGATTAAATCCAAAAGATTTTGGAAGAGAGAGCAGACTGTGAGTGGACCAATACCACCCGGGACTGGAGTGATGGCATAAACTAATGGTTCTACTTCTACAAAATTAACATCCCCTACTAATTTTGATTTTTCTTCCTTCTGCCCCCCTCTTAATATAAGAGGGGGGTTGGGGGGTGATATCTTATTTATCCCCACATCAATCACCACCTGCCTTTCATTAACAAATTCTTTTGTTATTAAATCAGGCTTTCCAACTGCTGAAATTAAAATGTCGCATTTTTTGGTAATTTCAGGAATATTTTTGGTATTAATATCACATCTAAAAACTTCTGCTCCTCTTTTTTCAAACTCATTAGCTATTGGTTTACCAGCTAAAATGCCCTGCCCAATTACTGTTACTTTTTTATTTTTTATTTCAATTTGGTAATAATCCAACAAAGTTATCACCCCCCTTGCCGCCGCAGGATTAGTGTCAAAGACGACCTTTGACACCAGACCATCAGCATCTTTTTGGACCGAAACAGAATTTAAAATTTTTTCACTATTTAAGTTTTTTGGTAAAGGTAGTTGAACTATAATTCCATTTATATTTTTATCTTCGTTTAATCTTTCTATTTCTAAAATTAATTCTTCTTCTTTAGTATTTTCTTCAAATTTTTTTAACGCCACTTTTACTCCAATCTCCTCGCCAAATTTTTGCTTTTGTTTTATGTAAACATTTGAATCTTCTCGATCTCCCACCTGAATTATGGCTAAAACAGGGCTTTTTTTAAGCTTTTTTACTCTTGCTATCAGTTCTTCTTTTATTTTCTCCTTAATCGGGGCACCATATAAAATCTTTGCCATTTCCAAAATATAACATATTTGAAGTTAAATTTGGTATTATATTTGTATGGATAGATGGCAAAAAATTCAAAAAATAGCTTTTATTGTTTTTTTGGTATTAATTATAAGTTCACTTGTATTATATGAAATATTTGGCACCAGTTTTGATTTGGAAATAATCAGGCAATATTTAAGAGATTTTGGTATTTGGGCGCCTCTTATTTTTGTATTTCTCTACACCGTTGGCACTATTTTTATTCCCTCTACCCCGTTTATGGCCATCGCAGGAATTTTGTTTGGTTTTAAATATGGTCTTCTTTATACCATGATTGGTGGGCTTCTGAGCTCCATTATTGTATTTATTGTTTCAAGAAAATTGGGTAAGGGCCGAGTAGAAAATATTTTGGAATACAAATATTTAAGGCGCCTGGGCGAATATAATAAGAGACTAGAAAATGGCGCTGCGTGGGACCTTATCGTTTTAAGAATAGCACCAATAATGCCATTTAATGTTTTAAATATTTTGATGGGCGTTTCTAGAATAAAAATAAGAGATTATATTGTGGGAACATTATTTGGTCTTATTCCAAGCAATATTTTAACCGTCTATGTTGGGACTTTTTTAATAAAAATATTTTAATTAAACTAAACTTTTTTAGACTCCTGCCCAAGAACTCGTTCAATATCCTGCACGATTGACTGCAAACTTTCATCTGATTTTATAACATAACCCACGGCGCCCATGGTCATAACATCGCTAATTTTTTTGACGCTGGAAAGGTTAGAGGATACTAATACCGGTACTTTGGGTAAGTCTGGTGATTCTTGGAGCTTTTTCAAAAAAGCGGTCCCATCAAGTTTTGGCATCATCAAATCAAGAATAACCAAGTCTGGCTTTTCAGATTTTAACTTTTCTAATCCAATTTCACCATCTTCAGCACTTATAAGATTATACTTACCCGTGGGTAGTGCTGCTTCTAGTGTCTTTGAGAAAAATTGGTCATCGTCTATAACAAGTATTTTTTTCATGGGAATCTAATTATTATAATAAATATATTATATCCTCTATAGCGGTATTGTAAAGAAGAAACTTGAGCCCATACCCTCCTTTGAAACAACCCCGATAGTACCACCGTGCTCTTCTGCAATACCCTTAGCTATCACCAAACCAAGCCCAGTGCCCTTACTTTCCCTATCAACAGGATCCAGTTTAGCCTGTTTGAATGTATGGAATAAATCTTTTATATTATCCTCTGGTATACCAGTGCCTACATCAGAGACAACAACACACAAAGAAGGTTTTTTTATTTTTATATCTGTTTCTTCTGGAAATACCGGAATATTCTGTTTATCCAAATCTTTAGGGAAAGGTTCTTTTGGATCAAAAATAAAGGCTGAAACCAAAACAAAACCACCTTTTGGTGTAAACTTTATAGCATTAGATATAAAATTATTCAAAATTTGTTTAACGGCCTGAGGATCAAAATCTAGAAAATCTGGTAAATTATTATTAAGTGATACCCCCAAAGAAACCTCTCTCCCGTCAGCTGAAATCTTGTAGAATGATATTCTATTTGCTATAACATCTTTGATATCAGCTTTTTCTTTATTCACTTCAAATTTACCTGCCTGCAGTTTGGAGAGATCTAAGATGTCATTGACCAATTCAAGCATTGAGGAGGAACTCTGGTGAGCCATATTTAAATATTCTTTAAACTTATCTGAATCTGTCGTAATTGAACCAGATACAATAAGCTCAATTATTTTTTTGATTCCATCTAATGGTGATCTTAGTTCGTGGACTATCATCCCCGTAAATTCTTCTCTGACCCTTTCAAGTTCAATATCCTTGCTAATATCATGAAAAACTACTACCGCTCCGAGCATTTGATCCCCCCCTTTGGACAAGGAATGAGATACCGGATAAACCCCTATCTCAAAAAAAACATCATCAATATTAATTCTGTCTGAAACATACGAAATTTTCTTTGAAACAGATTCCTCCAATCTGCCACGTATATCAAACTTGCCACCCAACACATCAATAAAATCAAAAACATTTACTTCCTTGTTATTATCAGCTTTTATAATCTTTTTAATGGCTGGATTTGCGACCACCACTCTATATTCTGAATCAACCATCAAAACCCCGTCGCCCATACTTTCTACCATCGCATTCAATTTACCTTTTTCCTTTTTAACTACTTCCTGCAGACGAGAGACGGCTAGAGAGGCCTGACCTGTAATTTTATACAAAATGGTCATATCTTCTTCTTTATATAGGCCAGAACTTATATGAGCTACGGTCAAAACCCCCACAACTACTCCATCAATAACTAGGGGAATATTAAATAAAGAGCCAATATCCTGCTTTATTTCATCGATTATTATCGCCCCCGACAAGATTTCATCAATGTTTTGTAAATCAAAAGTTTTATCAGTTAAGGCAGAAAGTGAGGCAATCATTCTACTCTTCATTTCTGATAAAAAATGTTTACTGACTGATTTTTCAATATGTGTGTTCATTTTTATCTTTTCAGGAGTGATCACAACATAACCAACCGCAGTATAATCTATAAATTGCCTTAGTGAACCAGTTATAATCTGAAGGATTTCTTCCACATCCAAAGAATACCCTACCCTTTCCCCCAACTCCTTAAGGATGGCGAGTTCATAAATACGACGAGTAGCTTCTTCTCTTTCCTTCACAATTTCTCTTTCTTTACTTCTAAGAGAAGTGAGAAAATAAAAAATCAAAATAACCAACAGTAAAAAAGTTGGGATAAAGAATAGAAGCAAACTGGCGCTTGAAAAAAGCGCAATATTCATTTAAGTATTCATTATGCCCTTAAAAAGTTTGTTGGCTCCAATAACCATAAATATATACCCGGCAGCAAAAAGGGCGGTACTTGTAATATTAAACCAAAAACCAACAAATAGTGGATCAACAACTGCGGATATGTTCCCCAAAACAATAAGCAACATACCAACTCCAATATAATTAAGGACTGACCCAAATAAACCACCCCCAAGCCTTTTGGCGGCCCTAAAGACAAGGCTAGTTGCTATTATTCCTATAACAATTGAAAGCAGTAATGAAAAATTGCCAGCAAATATAGAGGCGTAGGCAAACCCATTGTCCGAAGACTCTACATCCCATTTTTGAGCCAAGGCGGTAATTGGCTGAGCGATTCCCAAAAAAATTAAAAATAAAGATTTTTTCATATTTTGCTTATATTAAATTAATGTTGAATTGATGGATACTTTTTGAATATAGAATTGACCGCATTTTTGACAATTTCCCCTGAAAGAGCAACATATTCGTCGATTAACTTTTGCAAAACGACTTGCTCCGACTCATTGATGTCAATTACCTTTCCATCGTCTGATACTTTTAACCCAGGCACATTCCTCGCTTTAAGAATGGCAATTTGTGGTCCTAAAATTACAATCTGCTTCTCGATTATTTCGGTTAGCATTTGTTTATATTCATCTTTTGATAGTCCGTCCATATTGAATTAATTATTTTATAAGATAAACTTTTACACTCTTATTTTATACCAAAATAAATATATCGCATCTCCTTTGTGTGGATTGCTCTCTAACTCTGAAATTCAATTTCAAAAGGATACATACCCATACCACAAGAGCCTTTGAGAGTGCCAACATTGGAGCTTGGCAGCTCAATATCGGTCAATCCAGAAATAGGCAAATTTCTGCTTATATTTAAACTTGGAATACGCACCGAGGACGAACAGTCAAAAGTGCCCTCTGTATTAAATCTCAAAATAGTAGGAACACCCGCTTTGGCAACACTTGTTCGGGGCTGGTAGCCCCCCTTAGCTTTTATTTCTATTATTTGTTTGCCATTTTCAACAGTCACATTATTAGCAGAAGCAATATTCCCATTTGCTGATTTTGGGCTTCCTTTTGTAAAAATAAAAGCTCCCCCAATGAGGACTAAGGCTATAACTACTGATGTTGCTGTATTTTTCATTTTGTTTTTTCTTTCCCCCTCTTAAAATAAGAGGGGGTTAGGGGGTGATATTAAAAATTAAATATGGCTGGAATTAATCCAATAACAACCAAAGAATTTATAAGGTTGAACAAAGCAAACATTATAACAACAAGACCTGCCGATTTAAAGAAGATGCCAGACTTACTGTTTTGAATACTAAAAGAACTAAAACTAACCAAAGCAAGTGCGGGTAGCGTACCTAGCGCAAAGGCAAGCATGGTCAGTCCGCCCTGCATAAAACTAGCAGTTGAAAGAGTATAAATCTGCATTGATTGAGTAAAACCACATGGCAAGAAAAAAGTAACAACACCTATCAAAAGTGGTGTTAAAGTATGATTAAATTTAGAAACTCCTAAGGCGTGTTTTGATATAAATTTTGGCATAACTGGCTGAAATATTTTTGCGAAATGAAAAACATCAAGAAGATTGGCTCCCATTATAAGCATAGTGAGTCCTATAATTATCCCAAGTATAAATGTTCCAATGGTACCTAATTGAAATGTTGCTCCGACCATACCAATTACTCCTCCAAGTATAAAGAAAGAAACAATTCTACCAATATGGAAAAAAACTTGGGGTTTAAACTGTTGTCCCTCTTTAGCAAAAGTTGCTGACATAGAAAGCAAAAGTCCTCCTACTACAGCCATACAAGTTGAAAGCGAAGCAACAATGCCTATCACAAAGGCCGTGCCATAAGTGACATTGTCGGCATTTACCAAATTGACTATGCCCATTTTTTGCAGAGCCACAAAAAGCGCCACAAAACTAAATGCAACCGGTATTGCAATTTTAAAATCGGCCCAATTTTTATTTCTAATTTGTTTTTCTAGAGACAAACTATAACCATACTTAAAAAGAATTTTTGTAAGCTCTTCCGCAATAACTTCTTGAGATCTACCTCCAAAATCTCCCGCAATTTCAACTGAATGAGTTTTGAGACTTGATTTGGCTGAAATCACATTGGACAAGTTATTAAGTTCATTTTCAGTTAAAATCACGCAAGCATTGCAATGCATTCCGTGGACATGAAATGTGTAGGTTTTTTCTATCATAGGTCACATTTTAACATAATTTTAGATTAACTATATCCCACAACCACTTTGTTGTTTTGGAGCTGGTGCCGAAGCTTTAGTTGCTTGACCAGTATTTACACCGCACCCGTTACCGCCTCTTCTTTGAGCTGGTGGTGTCACTTGTGATGATATATTTCTGAAGCCTGAGCCACTAGAATAATTGACACCCAACATTTCCTCCGGATTAACATCTTTCCATTCAACACCTTTTTTATCTTTCATATAAGTGGCAATGGTGATGTAGGTATCAGGAAACCAATACGAGTTGACTGCCAGAGCCGCTTTCCACATATCTTGTTCACTGACACCTTGCGAAGCCATCAGTTCCAAAAATCCAAGCATAGCCATACCATGATTGCAGTCCGGAAAATGAGTGGAGTTATTGCAACAGGGCCGGTATATTCCGCGCGAAACTTTATCTACCAAAGCTTGCTGTTCCGGTGTCAGTTCAAAGAAGATATGCCGATTATAATGATCCATCGCACTACCTTTTGCCATAGTCCAACCGCCAGTTGAGGCGAAATTAGCCACTCCGCCATATTGAGGATTATTCATTTCTTTTTGATCAACCAAAATAGAATTGGCGTTTGAAAGGCCCAAAGCCCAGAATAAATTTAGCAAGTAGCCGGCATTTTCTTCATTAATTATTAATTTTTCTTTACTATCTCCAAGCAACAATTTTTCATATTCTTTGGTAAACTGTCCACGCTGTTCATATAGAGCTTTGAATTTTGTTTCATCAATTACTCCCGTACTTACCATTTTTTTACCCAAATCTCCCCAACTAACGGGTAATTCTACTCCGGCTGTTGGTAATACTTTTTCTTCTAGTACTGATTTTTCTTGAATATTTTCTGATGCTATGCTTATTTTTCGCGGACTATCAGAAATTTTTAATCTGGAGTTATACATCCAAGCACCAGAGAGCATAGCTCCGGCAATGATAATAGCTACCGGCAGTGAAAGAATTTTTTCTAATTTATTTTTATTTTCCATGTGATTTTATTCTTTACAACAATCTAATAATTTGTTAACCGCCTCCTTCAAAGCTTGGCTTTTCTTTTTTGTGTCCTTGTCTACAGTTGCCATTCTTTTTACTGTTTCCTTTAATCCTATTTTTTGAATTTCATTGAGAATTAAACGGCGCTTTTCACACTTGGGACAATGCGGAATACCAAGTATCTTTGCTAACTTGGCAATTGTATCTCCCAATTTAATCTTATTGACCATTTTATTATTTATTTAATTCTGCTATTTTGGTCATGAGCATGTCGTTTGCTATGGCCATGTTTGGATCATCTTTGACGAATCTCACAATTCCTTCTTTATCTAGCAATATGTATGTATGCCCGGGGAGTGATCCTCTGTGCATTGAAGATGGTAAAGTTAGGAGCCCCAGTTTTCCAGATACGCTAGCACCAGTGTCAAATAATGTTTTTGCTTTGGCCAATTCTGGCATTTTATCTATGGCTCTCTGCCAATCCTTGCTTAGATCTACTAATACAGAGAAAGCTTGAACTTCGGCCGTATCAAATCGCGAATCGCTACCAAACATAGCTATCTGATTCCAACAAGCCGGATAACACATCAGTCCTTCGTTGAAGAATAAAACTGTATTTTTCCCTTTGAGACTTTCACTAGTAATTACTTTTCCATCTTTGTCTGTTAATGTAATATCGGGTAATGGCTTACCGACTAGCGAATTCAACTGGCTATCATCAAGCGGTGTGTTTGACTGACTATGCATACCATCCATATTATTCGCATTGTTAGAATTTTGAGATGAAGTTATGTTAGAACTTTTAGGTGCAGTGGTAAATAAGAAGTACCCCAAAGCTAGGACCACCAAAACAATAGCAACTATCGTGATTGTTCCCAATTTTTCATTATTTTTGTTCATATTTTTGTTTTTTTAATTGTTTAATAAATAAGTAAGATGCAGAGGTAATTATTCCGATAAATATGAGCGCCCATATATATTCTGGAATTACAGCGGTAAAGCTACTAATTATATTTAAGAATTTGGCACTGAATATATTCATATCCAGCTGATAATCCGAGTGATTAAAGAGTTTATTACTGAACGCTAAGTAAGTGATATAACCGCCCATACCGATAAAGATAAAGCTGGAAATGAGCTCTGATATAGTCACTTTCCAACTGATACCGAGAATATTTAACGAGATTAATTTTCTAAATCTTCCAATTTTTTCGGTCAGATTATATTTGTCTAAGAAGAGAGCAATGATAAACAAGGGTAGAGTCATACCAAGCACATAAGCCAAGGTATAGATGACACCCCAAATCATTGTTCCGCTAGCAACGGACAACAATACAACACCAGCCAAAACCGGAGCGCAACAAGTAGTAGCGATAGCAGAAAAAATTCCCAACAAATAAATAGAGGAAACATATTTTTTGAAGCTGTCGCGAACAGTGGCAGGAGTTGAAAACTTTTTACCAAACAACATGAAGAAGCCAAGTAAAATGAGGCCAACGCCACCAATGGTAAAGATAACATTGTGATATTTGCTGAATAACTGTGCAAGGTATGATGCTCCGAGTCCTATTGGTAAGAATATTGTGAGCATGCCGAGGAAAAACACAAAAGTCATAAAGAATATTTTGTATTTTTCTTTAAAAATGTTTGCCAGATAAGAAGGCAAGAGGACCCCAATACAACACGGGGCAAAGAGAGCCGCCACTCCAGCCACAAAGGCTGCGATCAGTGATGTTCCAACGAGTACATCCATATTAATTTAATTAGTTTGTAATTTTAATCTAAACGCAAAAAAGCCCTCGACTAAGGACTTTTTGCAACACTTCAAAAACTCTAGACAGAATTTATTAAAGTGTTGCTTAGACTATGGATGGGCTATTTTCAAAAAGAGAAAGCCAGGAGACAAATTTTTGTCTGGCTCTATATTTAATTAATTCAAAATCTCTTGATTTTTTATATAAAAAATTGAGTTTAAGACCGACAATATCTTTGGTAAACAGAAGGGCAAAAACTACTAACAAAACTAAAAGAGTTAATAGAACAAGAGGGCTAATAGAAGGTGCTGTGGTATTGAAAAGTGCCTGGTAAACAGACATATGATGAACGACGGCGGCCACCAAATTGGTAGGACAAAGAGTGTTGCCCACTTTAGAGCCAACACAATTATTGTCCATAGAGTCGTTCATTCTATGGTTAAAAACCGGTATGCTGAACGCGGCTAATCCCAAAAAACTTATGAAAATTAACGCTACAATGTATTTCTTCATGGTCATTTTAAGTATAGCATATTTTTATCTGTCAAACAATAAATTTTTAAAGTTTGTGTATTATTTTGAATTGTTGATAATATTTTTTATCTGCATACTAATTTCTTTCGGTAATGTGCCTAATTGAGCTTTTGGAAAAAATTGTGGCAAAATGGCAGGTAGCATACCGGAAATAAAATTCTGGCTGTTTTTGGTGTAAACCATTATTTTGCAAGGCAGGCAAAGGCCAATTTTTATATCGGCTTCTAAAACAGTGAAGGCGGATTTGGCGTTACAAAACTCTATAATTTTCATAGGTTCAATACTAAATTCTTTTTCTGATAAAGTTTTCTGCACATTATGAATGTATAGGACTCTAAAACCGCCTTTGGTAATCTCCTCCTCAACTGTTGAAACTGCTCTGTTAAAATCTTTTTGGGTTGTGATTGTGTAATCAAATTTCATATGTAATAAGAATTAAATTATATTTTTAATTTTGATTCTACCCGTTTGAGAGAAACCGCATTGAGAGCGACGATAATGGAAGAAACCGACATAAGCAAGGCCGCTATTTCCGGGCGAAGTGATATTCCGAAACTTGGGTAGAAAACACCGGCGGCCACAGGGATTGCCAACACATTATAAATAGCCGCCCAAAAAAGATTCTGCTTCATTTTTCTGACAGTGGCTTTGCTTAGACGAATGGCCGCCACAATATCATAAGGGTCAGATTTCATGAGGACAATGTTACCTGTTTCAATAGCCACGTCTGTACCAGCACCGATAGCAATGCCAATATCAGAACGAGCCAGAGCCGGAGCATCGTTAATACCATCACCAACCATGGCTACAAATTTTCCTTCATCTTGTAATTTTTTAACATAATTTTCTTTTTCTTCCGGCAAAACTTCGGCAAAGAAACGATCAATACCAAGCTCGGTGGCCACACCTTGAGCAACGCGCTGGTTGTCCCCAGTAATCATAATCACTTCTAGCCCCATATTCTTTAGGGCGGTTATTGCCCTTTTTGAACTTGGTTTAATTGTGTCAGCTACGGCTATAACCCCCGCAACTTTTCCGTCAACCGCTAAGATACTGACAGTTTTGCCTTCAGTCGCCAAACGATCAAAAACAATTTTCTCTTTTGCAATATCAACACCATTGTCATTTAATAATTTCTCTTTTCCGATCAGTATTGTTTTGCCGTCAATAATTGCAGAGAGTCCATGTCCTGCTATTGATTGAAACTTTTGATGCGAAGCAATTTCAATATTTCTATTTTTTGCTTCGTCTATAATGGCTTTGGCAATAGGGTGATTGGAGCCAGACTCAATAGTCGCTTCATATTTCATAACTTCATTTTCAGTAAATCCATTGAAAGCGATAATATCGGTTACCTTTGGTTTGCCTTCGGTTAATGTGCCCGTCTTATCAAGTAAAATAGCGGTCAAACGAGAAGTATTTTCAAGTGTCGCCGCATCTTTAATGAGAATATTGTTTTTAGCGCCTATACCTGTGCCGACGGCCACAGCGGTAGGAGTAGCCAAACCCAGAGCATCAGGGCAAGCGATGACCACTGTTGATACGGCAAAAGTAAGGGCTGTAATCAAAGCCACGCCAGCAAATACATACCAGCCCAAAAAGGCAGCGAGCCCCGAACCAATGGCCACCACCACCAACCAACCAGCAGCTTTGTCAGCAATCCTTTGACCGGGAGCCTTGCTGTTTTGAGCTGTTTCCACCATTTTAATAATGCTTGCCAAAACGGTATCAGCACCCACTTTTATAGCCTCAAATTTTATGACTCCAGTGATGTTAACCGATCCTCCGACGACAGAATCGCCCTTATTTTTGCTTACAGGAATTGATTCGCCGGTAATAAGCGATTCATCAATACTGGTTTCTCCCTCAACAACCCTTCCATCTACTGGAACTTTATCGCCCGGCTTTACCAATACAATATCTCCTTTAACGATTTCAGAACTTAAAATAACCAAATCTTTCCCCTCTCTTATAACTGTCGCTTTGGGAGGCACAAGATCAAAGAGAGCGCGAAGCGAATCCGAAGTTCCCCGACGAGCTTTCATCTCCATCCAGTGACCGAAGAGCACAAAAGTGACCAAGAGAGCGGCGGCTTCATAAAATGTTTCTGAGCCTGGACGAATGAATGTAAGCAATACACTAAAAAGATAAGCGGCTAAAACGCCAGTCGCCACAAGCACCGCCATGTTTAATTTTTTGGCCTTGAGCGAATAATAAGTTCCGGTAATAAAAATAGAACCAGCCCAAAATACTATTGGTGTCGTCAGAATTAACAAAAGCCAATTAATCGGAATAGGAGTCGGCAAACTCAATTTAAAAATATTTACACCCACTGGCGAATACAAAAAAATCGGTATTGAAAGTAAGAGGGAAATAAAAAATCTTTTTCGCATGTCTTTTTCCATAGCTTTAGCCATCTGAGGATTTGTCATCGCCATCTCATGGTCAGCGTGACTGATTTTCTGCATATCATGTTCATTATGCTTATTAGTTTTCTTCTCTGGAATAAGTTCCATTCCACACGCTGGGCATCTACCAGGTTCATTTTTCCTGACCTGCGGATGCATGGGGCATGTCCAGATTGTTTTTAAATCCTCATTTGAGTCATGATTGTGACCATGTTCATGATTATGTTCCATAATTTTTTAATTTAATTTTAAAATTTTTTATTAATCTCCATTATATATTATCTAATAGACTTATACCCGCCACGAACCCCGTTTTTAGATAAAACAATTTGCCACAATTGAATATTTCTGGATCGAAATGATCCGGCACAAGATAAAAGATAATATTTCCACATCCGATAAAATCTTTTATCGTAACTTGATTTTATGCTATTCCAATTATTTTCAAAATTATTATACCATGCCATGAGAGTCTTATCGTAATCAGCTCCAAGACTGTGCCAGTCTTCCATTACAAATAATCCTTCAATTGATTTGCCGATCTGCGCCGTTGATGGAAGCATACCGTTGGGGAAAATATATCTATAAATCCATGGATCAATTCCCTTCATTGATTGATTGCAACCTATTGTATGCAATAAGAATAAACCATCATCTTTAAGAGTTCTATGAACAACTTTCATAAAAGTTCTATAATTTTTATGTCCCACATGTTCAAACATCCCTAAAGAAACAACGTGGTCAAATTTTTCATTAATATCGCGATAATCCTGAAGTTTCGTTTCTACCGGAAGTTTTTCATATAATTTATCCGCAAGCCCCTTCTGTTCTTTTGAGACAGTAACTCCTACCGCATGTACTCCATATTTTTCGGCAGCATACCCTATAAAACTTCCCCAACCGGAACCGATATCAAGTATTTTTTGCCCATGTTTGAGGCCGATTTTTTTGCAAACCAGATCTAGTTTTGCTTCTTGTGCTGCATCGAGTCCGTTGACTGGTAGATTACCGCTCCAATATCCGCATGTATAAGTGAGACGTTTATCGAGCATGGTGCGATATAGATCGTTGCCAATGTCGTAATGTTTTTGCCCAACCTCAAAAGCTTTTGATTTTCTCCCGACGTTTAAGATGCGACTCCATATAAATCTAGATATTACTTTCCAATTATATTTTATTTTCTTATCAAGATGAGCATTAAGAACTTTATCAAAGAACTCATCAAGTTTTTCACAATTCCACCAACCATCAACATATGATTCACCAAGACCCAATGATCCATCTTTCAACACACGACTATAAAAATTATCATTGTGTATTTGCGGATCCCACGGATTACTTCCATTTATTGTAATATCCGTGCCTTTCAACAAAGATTCTATAATTTGTTTTTCTTTCATATTAGTTAGTTTTTAATTTACGCCAAGTAATGTGTTCATATACACTTGACCAAATAAAACCAAAACTAATTGCAAACAAAAGTTCTTCTAAAGGAATACCAAAAATCAAAATTCCAGAAATTGCTTTTAAATTCCATACTTGTTCTACATATCCTGGATACATAGCAATCAGAGTGAGAAAATACACAAAATATATTCCGAGAAATAAAATAGCGCTTGTAATCATTTTAATTTTCAAATCTGGTCGGCAATATAATGAGGCAATGCTACCAAAAACCATTGCAATAATAGAGGATTGGAGAGGATTTAGAGGTGTAAATAGTAAAATAATAAGTATTACTGGAGCAGAAATAAGTGCGAGTATGTGGTAACGGTGATGACTATGTTTATCAGAAGGAGACATCTTTTTTGCAGACGCATTAAATATTTTATAATAAATAATAAATGCAATGCCCCCAATACCAAAAGAGAAAATAAAACTTTCAATATCAAAACCTGTCCGCATCGCTAAATCAAAAAGTGAGGGAGGGTTCCAATACGATGGCACAAAAAGTGGCTCGGTTAAACCAAGAATTGATGTCCACAAACTTACAATTAGCATTTCTCTTTTCTTATCTTTAGAATCCAAAGATACATAAATACCGAGCCAAATTATAATCAATATTAAACTCCAGATTAACCAAATATATTGCATCTTACTTTTTTTTATTATTTTTACTTAATATAACTTTCCGGATTTTTATCAAATTTTTCCGGACAACCTTCACAACAGAAATAATATTTCTTACCTTTGTATTCACGAACAAGATTTTTTTCTTCTGCCTCTTTCTTATCAACTAAGCTTTCCATTACTGGGCAAGTAGATTGGGATTCCGCGTCATATTGTTTTTCTTGATTTTTATTATCACAACAACTCATATTTTTATTCATTAATTAATCTTTTAATTTCGACCTTTTATTTTTCTTATTCATCTTGTTTGCTATTTTTAAACATATGAATCAAAGATAAAGCAACGATAGTGGATAAAATGAAAACCCAGACTGCACCTAAATATATATCAAATTTTTCAACTCCATTTTTATTATTGGCTGCTAAAATAAACAAAAAACTGGAAAAACCGGCTAGAATCAAAGAGATTATAAAGAATTTTTTAGATTTATTATTTTTCATATATATTTAAATTTATATCGTTTTAAGAGCAAAGTGTTTAAAGTCACTGAAACAGAACTGAGGGCCATAAATAAGGCAGCTAGTTCCGGACTGACTAAGAATTTAAACCATGGATATAATGCGCCAGCCGCCAAAGGCACGCCGAGCGCATTATAGGCAAACGCCCAAAAAAGATTTTCTTTTATCTTTCTCATCGTTTTTTTGCTCAAATCAAAGGCGCTAATAATATCCCTTAAATCTTCTTTCACTAATACTATCTGTCCCGCCCCCTTGGCAATATCGGAACCGCTCCCGATGGCAATACCGACATCTGCTTGAGTTAAAGCTGGCGCATCGTTGATACCATCGCCTACCATGGCGACCACTTTTCCTTGCTGTTGCAGTTTTTTAACTTCTAACGCTTTGTTTTCCGGCAATACTCCGGCTAGTACATTTTGAATACCTATCTGTTTGGCAATAGCTTGAGCCGTCCGCCGATTATCACCAGTGAGCATCAGCACTTCAAAATCCATTTTTTGCAATGTTGCGACCGCAGAAGCCGAATTTTCTTTCAAGGTATCAGCCACCGCAATTAATCCTTCGATTGTTCCATTTATTGCCAAAATCATCGCTGTTTTGCCATCTTCTTCAAGTTTTTGCATTTTTTCTTCTACAGAATCATTTAAGGTAATTTTTTGAACGCTCATTAACTGACGATTACCTAAATAAATTTTCTTTCCATCAATCAGCGCTTCAATCCCATGACCGGGAATTGCTTGAAAGCTATCAATTGGACTAAGGACAAGATTTTTTTCTAGCGCATTTTTAACCATGGCTTCGCCTAAAGGATGTTCGGAACCTTTTTCAGCCGAAGCGGCTATTTGCAATATTTGATTGGTATCTAATGAACCGATATTTATTATGTCTGTTACCGCAGGCTTACCTTTGGTTAATGTCCCAGTCTTATCCAAAACCACTGTATTAACTTTTGAGGCGCGTTCCATAGCATCGCCTCCTTTTATCAAAATACCGTATTCTGCGCCCTTAGCCGTGCCGGCCGCGATAGCGCTTGGGGTAGCTAATCCCACAGCGCAAGGACAGGAAATAATCAATACCGTTATGCTTAATAATACAGCAAACACCGAGATTGGAACCGTAGACAAAGAAATGCTGGAAAGTAAAAATTGACTTCCGGGTGTAAAGAAAATATCATACCCAATAAAAAACCAAAATAAAAAGACAAGCAAAGCCAAAATATGAATAACCAAAATAAAATTGGCGGAAACTTTGTCAGCTAATTTTTGGATTTTCGGTTTGGCCAGTTGAGCATCTTCAATAAATTTAATAATTTGAGAAAGCATAGTGTCTTTGCCGATTTTGGTCGCTTCAAAACGGATAAGACCGGTCAGATTGATGGTGGCGCCAATAACCGTGTCATTTTCTTTCTTTTCAACTGGAATACTTTCTCCGGTAATCATTGATTCGTCTACTGCCGAATAGCCAAATCGAATAACACCATCCACCGGAAACTTTTCTCCAGGTTTTACCACAATCAAATCACCGACCATAATTTCTTCTATAGAAATTTCTTGTTCAATTCCATTGCGAATTACTCTGGCGGTTTTTACTTTTAATCCCATTAGTTTTTTAATCGCTTCAGATGCTTTGCCCTTAGTTAAAACTTCAAGATATCGTCCCAAAACGAGGAAAGCAATGAGAAGAGCCGCGGTTTCAAAAAAAGCTACTTTACTACCGCCAAAACCAAGATTTGGAAAAAGAGTATTAACCATTCCAAGAAGATAGGCAGCGCCGGTGCCGGTGGCAACCAAAAGATTCATATCCGTAAAGCCGTGTTTCAACCCGCGATAAGTGCCGACAAAAAATTGCCGTCCTGGACCGAGCATTAACGGTGTGGTCAATAGCCATAATATGTAACTATTTGCTAAAAATGCTGGTACAAACGAGCTCAAAATCCAAAACTCTCTAAATGTCCCAAACATAATGGGAATTGCTAGAAGCCAGGAAAAAATTGTATAATTCCTTTGTTGTCTGATCTCTTTTTGATAGGAGCGATTTTCTTCTTCCAAATCTCTTTCTTTCCCGGATGTAATTTTATATCCCAATGCGTCAGTGATACTTTTTCCAATAGTTTCAACATTGGTAATATTTTCATCAAAAGAAACTGTGCCTTTTTGCATTGCATAATCAACAAATGCCGATTTTACTCCCGGTAAGGTTTTTGAAAGGTTCTCAATATTGGTGGCGCAACTGGCACAATGCATGCCTTGTATTTTAAAATCTTCTTTTTTCATATTTATTTTTTAAGGATATTGTATTTTCTGTCGACCATGAATACGGCTATTATCGTTGTTAGGGGAACGGCTAGTAAAAGTCCAGATGAGGATATCAAAGTTCGAGCTATTTCCTCGGCAACCATCTCGAGACTAACAAAATAATCTACAGGCATTTTTCTGAGATACAAAAGAATAATTAGTGGTAGAGAAGCTCCTGTATAAGCTAAAACTAAAGTATTAACTACAGCAGAAATATGATCTTTCCCAACATGCATTGCCTCCCTGAAAAGCTTAAAACCACGCAAGTTTGGGTTAGCCCCCGCAAGACTAAATACAACAGATGATTGAATAACTGCTACATCATCTAGCACGCCCACTGCGGCAATAATTATACCAGCGATTATAAGCCCGATAAGATTAATGGTGTTTTTTGCTTCCATGTCCAAGTAAACAGATAATTCCGATGAAAAACCGGTAAATTGCAAAGTTCCAATAAAGTAATTTGCAACCACCCCAACAAACAGCAAAGCAATAACTATCCCTAAAAAAGCAGCAACAGATTTTTTATTTAGTCCATATGATAAATAAAGTGTGGGAATTAAAATAATAGCTGCACCAGTAATACCCACGCCAACAGGTGTAATTCCTTTCAAAATAAGAGGCACTATAAATACAAAAATTACTGTAAAACTAAATATTAGCCCCACCAGAGAATAAATTCCTTTCCATCCTCCTGTAAAAATTACGAGAATAATAAAAAAAATCAACAAAAATAATAATTCTTTTATTCTTGATATGTTAACCACACTAAAAGCATTGTCTCCAAACAAGGATCCACTAATAAAAATTTTATCCCCTTTTGAAACTGGTTTATAATCATTCAAAACCTTAACATTTTCTGTAGTATTTCCATCTATCTGTATCTCTATTAATAAATCTTGTTCTTTTATAGTCTTGTCTCTATTCCCCATATCCAAAATTGTGTTTCTTTCTGCTAATATTTCTTTTACAGTTCCATTGATTGCGTCTGGTATAGAAGGTTTTCCTGAAAAAGAGTAAAGCATCCCCGCAAAAGATAAAATAACTATCAAAAAAACTATGTATTTGTTGGGTTTGCTCATAGAATGATTGTGTATTGACGTATCCATATTTTTTATTTAATATCCCATTTAAAACTTCTCACAACGCCGCCTATGCCAGAAATTTTTAATTCAATAGATTTCGGAGTTGGTGTTATTTGATTAAATATAAGCACACCTTCTCTATGGTGACCACCAATAGGTGCACCTTCCCAGCGCAGTGGTTTATATTCTTTACCCTTATCATCTATAAGCAGAGCTAATTTCACCAAATCTTGATCCAGTTCTACTGAATGCGTATCCATAACAACACTAAATTTCCACTCTTTTGAATCAAACGAGAGATTCGACGGGGTAACAGTGACTGTTATATTTGCTTGATCATCTATTTTTGATTCCCACTTTTCAATTATAGGATTTTGTACTTTTTTTGTAGAGTTATTTAGAACAGGGTGATTAATATTATAATTAGAAAAAGCAAGCAAAAACAAAACACCCACTACCACAACTGCTATTAACAAAACTGTTTGTTTTAAATTCATATCTGTTTTTTTCCGCCATAGGCGGATCCGCCTTGGGCGGAAAATTTATAAATTTTATTTGCCATATACACAATTCCGGCAATGTTAAAAAAGATTCCCACCCAAAACAGCTTGATTTGGTATTGGGCGGCAAATGTAGTGAGCCCAGTTACTCCAAGGATTGGTATTAAGTTTACCAAGTAATGTGCACAACAGGAAATCATGGCTGCAGTAGAAGTGGTTCCAGATACGCCGACTACTTTACCCATACCCTGTCCGCTATGCACCAAACTTTTGATGTACTGATACAATGCAATCTGAATTCCAAAACCTACTGTTAGACTCACGACAAAATACCAATAGCTCGCAAATTGACTTTGAGCAAAACTCCAGCCGGAGACCAATGTCAGCACAGCAAAATAAACTCCAAGCAAAATCGTGCTTGCGAGTATTCCATACAGGACTGATTTTGCGATGCTGTTGGTCATAATTATTTTGTGATATAAGCTTCGGGATCTTTTTCAAACTGTTTTCTGCAATGATCGGAGCAGAAGGAATATTTGATACCTTCATGAACAAAATCAATGCCTTCGGTAGGTCTCATTCCGCACACGGGGTCTTTGGACACACGGATCGGTTTCTTGCCATCTTTGTCTTTCCAAAATTTAAAAATTGATTTGATGTTAATCATATATAGTTTAAGTGTTAGTTAACACCCTTTTCCGTCTAGGGATGAAAGCTGGAGTTTTCTTGGAATATTCGTCCCACAGAGTTCCAAAATCTTTTTGAGCTTCTTTTTCTTCGCTCTTGGCAAGTCGTGTATACATCCACACAAGAATCGGAAACATAATAAGCGTAAGAATTGTCGGCCACTGAAGGAAAAAACCAAACATAATCAGTATGAAGCCAATGTATTGCGGATGACGGATGCGAGCGTATGGGCCGGTGACTGCAAGAGTGTGATCTTGTTGCGCCTTATATAGCACTTTCCAAGCCTTAGCGAGGAGTGAAAACCCATAAAAGATTAGGATATAGCTTGCAATATGGAATGGCCCGAAGTGCGGATCGCCTCCCCAGCCAAAAAAGTCCTCAAAAAGATGCCCTGAGTTGTGCGCGAAAAAATCAACACTAGGAAATTTTGAAGAAAGCCATCCGGAAAAAAGATATATAGTAAGAGGAAATCCATACATCTCTGTAAACAAGGCGACAAGGAATGCCGAGAATGCGCCAAACGACCGCCAATCTCTGGAGGTTTTTGGCTTAGTAAAACTAAAGGCAAAGACAATGAAAATCAGCGAATTTATAATAACAAGCGGCCAAAGGCCGTAGGAGTTTTCCATAAAAGTAAGTTGTTAGTGGCAACATCCGCCATGCTTATGTTTGTCATTGTCGTCTTTTGTTTCTGATTGGTTTGCTGAAGTGCCATCAATTTTATCTTCTTTATCATCATCTTTATGTCCTCCATGCCCTTTAAACATCACCCAGACATGCACGACTACAAAAACACCGATAAGAATCGGCCAGAGGTATCCCCCTGAAGACAATTTACCCACACCAAGAAATAGAAAACCCAACAGGAGGAGGCATGGGATCATCATCCACATCATTCCTTTGTGCCTACCGTCTTTATTATTGTTGCTATGATCGTGCATATATTTTTTAATTATTGTTTTTAATTAAACTTGAATTATGCATCCACACGAAATAGGAAGCGAAAATCCAAGCAAAGACAAACATATAGATTGCGCCGAGAATGAAGCTACCAAAACTGATCCATGTAAAGCCCGGGAGGGTTTCAAAGATGGTGTGATGAAGCTGTATTCCGGCCTCTGACCGTAACGGGAGAAATCCGCCTAACACACAAAGAACGTAAGCAACCTCAGCTCCAAGAACACATTTCCAGCCATACGATTTAAGTGAGAGATTCATATTTGTTTTGTTAATTACTAGTAAGGTAATGATTAATTGTTTTTAATAAACTTTTCCGAATCAGCAATAAACTCGATCTTGCACTTCTCGGAACAGAAATAATATTCCGCGCCTTCGTGTTCGAAAGAATGTCTGACATTTTCAATATCAAGCTCCATACCACACACTGGATCGAACACTTTTCTTGATGGATGGTTATTTTCCATAATTTTCATAATTAGTTTCTAACCTAAACAAATTCTCCTTTCTTCTCAAGCATCATATGATGAATCGTTCCAATCTGGAGCCAGATGGCGGCCAGAAGCGTGGTTATTGAGCACAAGAGCATAATAGTTCTTGTAATTCCAAACCACACAACATCAGCGGGCCAAAAGAGGACAGCAAAAGCCGACATAGCAACGCCAGCAAGTCCCGCGATGACTGAAATAATATGCAATACTTTTGATATTTTCATATTTTTTAAATTAATTAATAATAATTTTTTGACTTTTTATAATTTTATTTATACCAGTTTTTATACCAGCTTTGCATTTCTTCTATCTCTTTTGATTGTGATTCTATAATATTATTGGCAAGTAACAGCATCTCTGGTCTGTTGGTGCCAGACTTTAACATTTGCGCCATCATGATGGCTAATTGATGATGAGAAATCATTCCCTCAATAAATGCTTTATCAAAATCATTTGCTTTTTCTAATATTTGGATATCTTCTTGTCCTCCCATATGCATTCCATTCTGTGACATCATACCCCCTCCCATCATTAATACACCTACTTTAGAGACATCTTTGCCAAACCAATTTTTATACCAACTTCGCATATCTTCTATTTCTTTATTTTGAGCTTCAATTATTGCTCCGGCAAGAATTTTAATTTCTGGACGAGTAGCTTTTATAAGAGCCAATTTTGCCATAATTATTGCCCCTTCATGGTGCGGAATCATTTGTTCAATGAAATGCTCATCTATGTTATTCATCATTCCTACGGTTTTACCCAACACTGGACTGTTTGAATTATTTATCCCAAACATCATTGATTTAGGTTGTATTATAGGGTTCAGCAACATAGTGATAATTACTCCAATAACTATTCCTCCAATTCCAAATAAAATTTTATCGTTCATATTATTTTTTATAGAATTATTTATTTGATAATGCGTACAAATCTATAAGCTCTTTAATGGCTTTGGCCTCCTGTTTTTTGTCATTAAGCATATGCTTAACATGTCCTTGCAGATGGTTTTCTAAAAGCATCCGGTCCATACTCTTGAGTGATAATTGAATCGCTCTTGATTGAGTTATAAGATCAATACAGTATTTTTCTTCTTCTATGGCTTTTAACAAGCCGTCCATTTGGCCACGAATGATTCTGGCCCGATGGATAGCTTTATTTTTTAGTTTTTTGTTTAACATACATATACCCTATACCCCCACACCCTATTTGTCAAGCAATCAATCTGTGGATAACCAAAATCAAAGAAAGCTATTTACAAATATATTTTAACACCCGCACTTCGCCAAGGCTACGCGGGGCAAAGAAAAAGCCGCCCGTTGATGTAATCGCAGAAACGGCTCAAGGTGATTGAGAGAGCATGACTTCTTCCATCAAACTCTTCAATTTCTTAAAAGTCTGTACGTAGAGTAGGCTCCAATACTAGTAAGAATTGTGCCTACCACTCCAATCGTCCAGAGAACCCAGGGAGTTTGGTAGGGGTCAAAAGCCGAGCTTATTGCTGCGATAAGCATTGCAAGCCCAGCTAATCCTCCAAAAAAACCAAATCCCCACCCACAATCTATTGCTCCGGTTGAACTTTTCCTTTTGATCAGTAAAAGCATTTCGGGCATAATTTACACTCCTCTCCTACCTGAAAAGATAACATATTGCAGTAAATAAGTCAATTTGACAAGTCTCTAATTTTGTTTAGTATAATGGTCAGAAAGAAAGGAGTTCTTTAACATGAAGATTGTATACATTTTGGTTCTCGTTGTATTTCTAGGGTCATGTTCAAATCGATCCCTCGTGTTTCAAACACCGGAAGGGTTTGTTGTTGAAGAGGTCACTTTTGGAAGACTGGGTGACCGATCGGCAATTTTCACCACTGCAGAAAAGCCGCTCCAAATTCCCCACAGCAAACTCAAAAAAGTTAACGTGTGGCGAGATCGAGACAGAAACGAGAATTTCGTGATCACGACATTCATCGATCCTGATCAAGCTCTAAAGATTAAGGGGGTTGGTCAACAAGTTAAGCTTTACAGGGTTATGTATGCAGATAACATAGGTCACCAAGATCTGTTTATCGCACGAGTGGAATGAACGGAAACCGATGTCGGAAAGATCTTTTTGGAGTAGCAACCGCCCCGAGAGCCACTCGCTCTTCGGGCGGCTTTCTTTTTAAAAATTTCTTTTCTATCTTAAATTTGCTAGAATTTTACTATGGAAAATAATAGGAGTCGTTTCGCTTTTATAGATGTTCAGAATACTGAAACTACCACTCGTAGAGTTTTGGGATTTTTGGTTGATTGGGGAAAGCTCTATGATTTTCTAAAAAACAATTGGAAATGCGAAAAGGTATTTTTCTATACAGGTATAGATGCTGGAGATGCAGAGACTCAAAAAGAATTTGATCTTTTGGCTAAAGAAGGAGGAATCGTGAGATCAAAAGTAGTTTTTTCATACAAAAATAAAAATAGAAATATAAAAGTAAAGTGTCCAAAATGCGACAATGAATTTACCGAGATTATAGATATGGGTTATAACAGAAAATCTAATTGTGATGTTGATTTGACTGTTGATTCCATGGAATGCGCTGGAGAAAATGCTGAATTCTATATTTTCACTGGAGATGGAGATTTTGAGTATCTGATTAAGAAAGCAGTTGAAAAGGGTACCATTGTTCACATAGTCTCAAGCGCCAAAAGAGTGAAAAGTGGTCCTCGTTATTCCACTTCTAGATTTTCAACTAAATTAAGAGATCTGACCAAAGAAAAAGGCAAGCCTGTTGATTTTCTCAATATTGATAATTTAAAACTTAAAATTAAGAAGGATTTATAGGTAAAAGGAAAAGGCCGCGAAGCGCGACCTTTTCTAAGGATGATCATATACTAGCAAATCTATAAATTCTGTCAAATTCTTTTCCATAAGTTTTTATTGTGCAAAAGGCTCTGGCGATTTATTGGTATTAGCTTTAATGAAGTTTAAAATAGCTTGTTTATCAAAACTCTGGAATTTTTGAACCCTTCCCCAGGAAACAAGCACGATCGGCGCATCATTCTTTGCTCGCGGTTCCAGGATTATTTTTAAGCCGGATTTTGCAATTTCTTCTAACGCTATTTTTGTTGCCTCATCTACATCTTTGTACGAGATCCATACACCTCCATGTTCAAGGTTGTGTATCAATTGCTCATCTGGTAGTTCAGTTTGGTACACTCCCCATTTGGCAGGTCCTTCATAATGAGGCCCTGAAGTGGGAGGATTGGAGTTATACTCAATATGAGTTGCTCCGACCGCAATGTGTTCTTGACCTTGGGTAACAACCGCTTCACCGGGTCTTGGTTTTTGATTTTTTGAACTAACGACGATCAGATAAATTATTCCAAATACAACAAGTAAGCTTACTGCCCAGAATAAAATTCTTTTCCCTTTTCTTTTTTGTGAATAAAATTCTTTTCCTTCTTTTATTTCTTTTCGCTGTAATTCTCTGCGTTCTTGACGTGTTAATTCTTGATTTATTGTTGGTTCCATATTTTTAATTTAAGCACTTGTAATTAAATACTACAAACGAAAGGATTTTGAATTTGCTTTGCAACAAGACGAATCGAGAAGGCAAGCAATATCACTCCAAGAATACCGAACTCTCCTCCATTGAGTGGTAGATACGAGAGTATCCAAGATGCACCAAATAATGAGAGAAAACTAGTAAGCAAAAAAGACCCGCAGGTGGCGCAACCCATACCAATAACTCCACTTGTTATGCCAAATAATCCTGTAGTAATTCCGCTTTTTTCCACATCAACAATTCTTTTACGCAAGAAGTAAATAATCATAGTAAGATTAACCCCAAAGAGTATTGCAATTGCAATCGTGTAAAAAGCGGAGAGCAGAGTGAAATTGGTAATAATTGATCCTAAGAAACTGATTGGTAAGTCAAACTTCTGCGAGAAAGGTATTTCCGAATGTCCCATCACACTTATGATAAGTGGTAAATTAGGAAACCATACGGCAAATAAAAATATTACCAAGCTCGTAATAAGAGCAAGAAATATATATAGCGGTTTCCGAAATACTTTTTGCAAAGCCTGAAAAAACATCTTATTTACCTTGTAGAGCAAGATCAATCAACTGCTTAATCGAAGAGTACGGCTGTGCTCCAGAAAGTGGATATTTTTTACCATTCTTACCGACAACTATGCTCCAGGGTGTACCATTGCCACCGGTTGCCGTGGCATTATCTAAATCATCCTGAATATGCTTGTCATACCTCCCGCTTGTACGACACGAGACAAATTGTTCCTCGTTCAAACCAATTTCTCTAACAATTTGGGGAATCACCGTTTCAATATCGGTTCGGTTGTTTGATGGTGTGAGCTCAAAGAAGCGATCTGTGAATTTCCAGAATGCATCATTACCGCCCTGTTCTGCAACGCATTCACTAGCGACAGCTTCTGGTCTCGCCTTTGAGTGAATTGAGTCAAGAGGAAAATGGCGATAGACCCAAGCTACTTTTCCTGTCTTTCCATATTCATCCATAATTTGCTTCATAATTAAGTGAAAACTCTTGCAGAATGGGCACTCCATATCTGAATACTCGACTATTTTAACTGTAGCATCTGGATTACCCCGAATATGGTCATCTTTAGAAATCGGGTTCATAGCATCAAGATTACCGCCTTGTTGTGCAATTGCTTGTGGCTGTTGTTTTTGAGCTAGATTTGCATTACTTTTACTGCTCCATATTACCGCACCGGCAATTATTACTCCTGCGATAATAATCGCTACAGGTATAGATAAACGCTCTTTTTTCAATTCCGTTTCCATAATTTATTTGATTTTTAATAATTAGTAAAATTTTAGTAAAGAATTCTAATTTAAATCTTTTTTCTTTGCTTCAAATTCTTCTTTACTAATTTCGCCTTTGGCATAGCGTTCTTTTAAAATATCTAAAGCGTTTGAATTTGATTTGGAATTTGAATTTTTACCGCTAACTTCACGCACTATCCAAAAAATAAAAGCAATAATCAAAACCCAAAAAGCGACCATCATAATACCGCCTCCAAACCACCCCATCATATTCCCTCCCCATCCTCCATAATCGTTATAAAATCCATACATCATATCTTTAAAATTAATTGATAATTTAAACCAATATACATTCTACAACTTTTTAGTTTTTAAACGAAGAGAGTTTCCTACCACCGACACAGAGGACATTGCCATCGCAAACCCTGCAAAAACAGGCGAGAGGAGCCATCCGAAAATTGGATAGAACAACCCGCCAGCTAAAGGTATGCCTACCACATTATAAAAGAACGCCCAGAAAAGGTTTTGCTTTATTCCAGTCATAGTTATTTTTGAAAGTTTTATAGCCTTTACAAGTTTTGAAATATCACCATGAAGTAGTGTGATACCAGCCGATTCAATCGCCAC
>Ga0265292_1000180_pt1 | contig 114822 bp, 85 predicted proteins | sample Munlanlewell296A_FD_189080 | JGI IMG/M metagenome (GOLD analysis project Ga0265292, IMG submission 189080) | Leachate microbial communities from a municipal landfill in Southern Ontario, Canada - Leachate well 296A | ecosystem: Engineered > Solid waste > Landfill > Unclassified | place: Canada... | reverse complement strand
GGTGTTAATGAAATAGAAGTCAAGATTTGAACCGTTTTAACGGTTTCTGGTTAGTGATTATTATTTCATTCTACCTTGGTTAAAATCATGGATAATGAAAAACCATAATTTTCACACAGCCTCTAAAAGTCGTGGCAAAGCAAATTTTAATTCTGTGTAAGGTGAGTTACTAACATACATTACGACTAATAATAGTGGTAAATGAATTACTTGAATTTAATTTAGGAAGCATGGATGAATGATTGAAAGAATGAATGTCTCTTTTTCAGTTATAAACTTTCAGTGTTTTTCATTCAACCATTCAGTCATTCCACCAACCGATGGTTTTATAAAAAAATACTAAATATTAATCTGTGTATAAAGTTTTAAGTAAGATGAGTTACTCATGGTTTTAGATATAATAATTTCAAAAGCTCTCGATGGTTATTCTGCCGCTATTCCATCAATTAGCGGATGCGAAACCTGGGCTCCGGAAGAAAATGAAGCGGTAGATAAAATTGTTTCGTTAGCCAGATATTATTTAAAGTTAGATGAAAACCACAGAATATTAGTTGACAAAGCAGGTAGAAGCGCATGTCAGTCAATTTATAAATTAATCTTCCACCTGCCTGCCGGCAAGGCAGGCAAAAGTTGAGAAAACAAATTACAGAACGACGGAAAGAAAAGATCATTGCCGTTGCTTCTGCACGGCAGGATTCACTTCGTCTTGTTCTCGAAAATGTCCACGATCCACATAACGTTAGCGCCGTTTTCCGTTCATGCGATGCGGTTGGAATTCCCAAAGTCTCTCTTATTTACAACATTGAAAAATATCCGAAGATCGGAAGTAAATCTTCCGCCTCAGCTTTTAAGTGGGTTGAAAAAGAAAAATTTACGGACGTAAAAAAATGTTATCAAACTTTGCGCGAAGAAGGATTTACAATTCTTGCTTCATCATTAAAGGGAAATTCTCTCAATCTCTATGATCTTGATCTGACAAAAAAAGTTGCGCTCGTTTTTGGAAATGAACATCGCGGAATTTCCGATGAAGCCGAAAACCTTGCCGATAATATTTTTTACATTCCGATGCAAGGAATGGTTCAAAGTCTGAATATCTCTGTTGCCGCTGCCGTTACTTTATACGAAGCAATGAGGCAAAGGATGCTGAAAGGTTTGTATGACCAGAAAGAAAATCCGGAATTAATTGAACGAAGAATAGAAGAATGGTTAACTAAAAAATAATGACTCAAAAGTTTAACAAAATAGAATCCGTAAAAGGGGAACTTGCTCTTCCGGGCGATAAATCCATTTCTCACCGCGCAGTTATCTTTTCTTGTATGGCAAAAGGAATTTCCGAAATTGAAAACTTGTCAAACGGTGAAGATGTCCGGTCAACATTAAAATGCTTTGCTGAACTTGGTGTTACAAGTAAGTGGGAAAATGAAAAACTGATTATTGAAGGAAAGGGATTTAAGAATTTCAAAGCTCCGGTAAATAATTTATATGCAGGAAATTCCGGTACGACAGCTAGGTTACTTGCGGGATTTCTTTCTGCACAACCGTTTGGATCAACAATGATAGGGGACGAATCGCTTTCACAACGACCGATGAAACGGGTGATCGAACCTCTCTCTTTAATGGGCGCAAAGTTTTCAACTTCATCAAAACAAACGCTGCCTTTAACAATTCATCCTGCGGAAAAATTTTCTCCAATTATTTATGAAATGCCCGTTGCAAGTGCGCAGGTAAAAAGTTCTCTGCTTCTTGCCGGACTTCATTTGGAAGAAGAAATTTGCGTGATAGAATCAGAGCAAACCCGTAACCACACGGAAGTTATGCTTGGTTTACGTGTTGAAGAAAAGGAAGGGAAGAGGTTTATTTATTCTTCAAGAAAGAATTATCCTTCCGCTCAAAATTATTTTGTTCCGTCTGATATTTCTTCTGCGGCTTTTTTCATGGTTTTAACTTTGCTTGCAAAGAACTCGGAAGTGATTCTTCGTCATGTTTCCTTAAATGATACCCGTACCGGAATTTTAAAAGTATTAAAGGAAATGGGAAGTGAAATTGAAATTGGTAACCAACAAAAATCAAACAATGAACTGTACGGCGATTTAATTGTTCGAAGCAGTGAACTCCATTCAATAGAAATTCCTAAAGAGATTATTCCTAATATTATTGATGAAATACCAATTTTGTCTGTCGCGTCCATTTTAGGAATAGGGAAGTTCGAAATTAGAAATGCTTCTGAATTACGAGTAAAAGAATCGGATAGAATTTCTGCTTTAGTTCAAAATTACAAAATGCTTGGCTTGCGTGTTGAGGAATTTCCCGATGGTTTTTCAGTTAGCGGAACAATACAAAATGAAAATCCAATGTTCGAAAGTTTTTACGATCATCGAATTGCAATGGCTTTTGCCATCCTCTCAATGTTCTTAAAGAATGGTGGAAGCATCTCCAATTTTGATTGTGTTAAAATTTCCAATCCGCAATTCTTAGAGCAGGTAAAAAGCCTAATACATTAAGCTAAAACAAAAGAGTTGGGAAGTTCAGTAAATAACGTAAAGAGATTTGTTCCATTCATTCGGGCTTAATGTTAAAGTCATTTATAAATCCTCTACGAGGATTATTGTGGTTTTGGGGATTTTTGTTATTACAATAATTTGACCTCTACGAGGTCATTGTATAAGAAACATCGTAGATGTTTTATTATTGTAAAACTGATGAAGCACATATCAAACATCCTTGTAGAGGATGAATAAAAATATTAAAATGTGATAAATCTGAGAATGGAAAGGGAATTAAAAATACAATGCCGCTTGTAAATGCGCCCATGCTTCATCCTCTTCCGGTTTGTTCCAATCTTCTGCTAATGATTTCTCACTAACCAATTCCGTAAACCGTAACTTACTTTCTTCTTCGAGAAAAGTTATAATTGCTTTTGTCGGTTTACTAATACGCAAGTTCCCCGGAAACCTTATGTGTCCGTTCGGTTCTATGATGGTTTGAATAGATTGCATTGTTTTTTTTCTCATTTTCTCTTTTTGATAATTCAATTTACATAAAATGATACGGTTTTTCAAAACCATTTGAAGTAACCGGATCATTCTTCATTCAATCAACCTTAACTTCCTTCCATATCCCTTCACGTATATAATTTACACCTAAATAGTTTTTCGATTTGTAATCTTGTCGTAAAGTTTAAATAATTTTATAAACTAACTTTTCATAAATCTTATACATGTATCACACAAATTTTCACTAATTAAATTTCAATTCGTGTTGATTTGTGCAAGTCGTCCGTTACTTAGCCGCATATTTAACCCCCTTCTCTTTTATCTCAAAACCGATCTTTCTTTTTGGCGCCGGAGGAGGGGATAACAATTGATTTATCGCTTCGAAGATTGCCGTTATTTGTTCATCGTGCGTTTCAATTTTATATTCCAACTCTTTTAATTTTTGTGCCAACTCTTTGTGAGTCAAAAGTATTTCTTTCAAATGGACAAATGCACGCACAACATAGATTCCCGCTTCAATCGCTCTTGGAGAATTAAGAACAGATGCCAGCATTAATGCTCCATATTCTGTAAATGCGTAGGGTAAAACCGTGGAATGTTTTAGAGAATTGAACCGGTCACAATTTGTTACCAGTTCATCTTTTTCGGATTTCGTAAGAACAAACATAAAGTCAGTTGGAAACCTCTCGTTATTACGTTTAACTGCTTGGTTAAGAACTTTTGTCGGAACTCCATACAACTCCGCAAGATCACGGTCAAGCATTACTTTTTGTCCACGGATTAAGAGTATCTTATTTTCAATTCGTTCTGTTGGTAATATTTCGTTTGCGCCCATCTTTTACCTCAATTAAATATTGGTGTTAATTCCCCGAAATGGGAACAGCAATATATTTTCTTCGTGCCTTCTTTTTGAACTTACAAGTTTATCACCTGGTGTTCGAATTTATTGATCGCTAATTCTTCAAAGAGGAGTTTGATAAAATCTTTTCCGTATTTATTGGCGAAGTAAAAATAGTTAAGCTCTCGTTCCTGTAAGTTTGCATTTGGAAAAACAGCGAGAGAAGTTTTTGTCGTCTGCCGGAGTGCGGTTTCATATTTCCGTTTCTGCGCTTCGTTCGCTTTCCCTTTAAATTCATTTAGAGTATTAATCATTTTAAGTTTATATCTGTCGGCTGCATCTCCAATCGTTTTATCGAGAATGGTAAGTTTTTCTTTCAGCCCGTCTATTGCTTTCTCTAGCTCTTTTTGAGTTTGAGCAAAATCAGCTTCGGTATCATACTCAGATAAATTGTTGATCACTTTTTCGGCTATCTTATCTGCATTCAAGAAAAAATCAAGAAGATTGAGTTGATACTTTTCAAAAACTGTCTGAACTCCTTTTTCGATTATTGTCGCGGCAGAGCGGGGATAAATAATTGGAGCCGGTATTTGAAATTCTTCATACAAAGGAAGGACTTGAGAAAAATAGCTAACTTCACTCGGTCCGCCAACATAAAATGCGGTTTGAAAGAGATAGTCCTGACAAATAGGACGAAGAATAACATTTGGAGAAAACAACTCGGGAGAATCGGAAATGAATTGCAGCAATTCTTCTTGAGTAAATTTTACCCGCTTATGTTTAAGCCGGAAATATTCATCAACCGGTTCAATTGCGTAACGCCCTTTTTCATAATTCATAAATAAATTGATCGGGCGGACTTTTACTTGTGCGTGATAAGTCTCTTCCAATGCAGCGCTGCGGAGAATTAATTTTTCTGAGTGCTGCCGGTAATTGAGCAACTCTTCCTGAAAAATTGGTTTAAGGAGTTTTTTTATTTCTTTTTGTTGCGGATCAAAAATAATTAATCCGTATTGGTCAAAATAATTGAAGATCAATTGACGGAAGGATTGTTGAAAAGATTTCCCTTCTTGATAGATTTCTCTAAGTTCTGAAATTATCGCTTCAGTAAATTCTGTTTTGCGCAGACTATTCTGAAATCCATCAAAAAAAGTGTTTATTGCTTCGGTAAAAGTAAGTTCACCAACACTTCCGCGGTATTCCCCTTCAGGCAATGAATCTTCGTAAGTAAGCGTTACTAAATTATTTTCTTCATTTATGATGGAAACGGAATTTACTTCGTCAAAATCGTGGTCGTCACCTTCAAGCCAAAAAATGGGAACGAAATTAAACTCATCGAACCGTTCATTTAGGTATTGAGCAAGTTTTATTGCAGTGATCGTTTTGTATATTGTATATAGAGGTCCGCCTAAAATGCCCAATTGCTGACCGGTAAATATTGTAAGAGTTTTCGGCTCTTTCAACAAAGCAATGTTTTTTTGAGTCTTTGAAGAAGGTTGAAAAGAAGTATATTGTTCTAATATTAATTCAGGAAGTTTATAGAGAAGGGGATTCTGCTCTTTAGTTACAGCCCGGAAATGGTCAGCATAAGAATCTTTATTCCTAAAATCAATGGAATAAAAATCTTTTACATTGGAAAATTCATTGACATAGTCCAAGAAAAGATTGTCATGTCCAGGAATATCTGAGAAATTTATAAACATCTTCTACCTAATTGTTAAAAATAGTTGATACAAGATAAAGAATTACGGCAAAATTTTAAATGTAAAATGAATATCTTAAATTGTAGTGTTAAAAAAGGAATAGATGGTAATCTTATTGTGCGGCGAACCGAATGGTTGATATTTGACGGATAATGGTTGGTGTACTTGCGTCAAGTGCTTCAAATATCTTGATAAAAAAATCAAGGATTTACTTGACAATATTAAAATAACAAATCCACTTGAATGAAGATGAGTGTAATAAATAGAAAGTTGATTCACAAAATGACTTTATCCCTTTCAAGAAAAGAGAAACTGTTTTTATTTGGAAAGATCGTAGTTGCCGGTGCAATTATGATCTACCTTTTTCAAAAGTTTCAGTCCTTTAATTATAGCAAGATATTTACTTTTCAGAATATCCATGTTATGGGATTCGTCTGCTTTCTAACATGTCTTAACCTTTATTTGCAACTCAATAAATGGAAAGCAGTTTTTGGTGAAATGATAGGTGAGTTGTCAAATAAAAAATTGTTTTCTTCTTTCTTTGTAGGTGTTGCAACCGGATCTTTTACGCCGGGAAGGCTGGGGGAATATTTCGGAAGAAGCTTTTTAATAACAGAGTACCCGGCGAGTGAAGTAATCTCAGCATGTGTTGTTGACAAATTGGCAAATATGTTTGTTTTGGTATTCGCCGGATTATTTTCCACGATGTGGTTTTTATCTTTCACTTCCTCCCTTTCACCGAACTTAATTTATTTCTTTTCACTCCTTCTGATCATTCTTCTTGGTCTTTTCATTTATCTCATCATTCAAAAAACTGCAGCCGCATATTTATATAAACAGATGGAAAAATTACGTTTCTTAAATAAGTTGTTTTTCCATTTACAGGTGCTAAAAAGGACGAATCCCAAAATCGTTTTTGTGCAGCTATCTTATTCCATCTGTTTGTATGCTGTAATTGCTTTGCAATATGGAGTGCTTACTACCACATTTTCCAATAAACCTTTAGAATTTGCCTTCCTACTTTCCGGAATATTAACACTCTTTGTAAAATCTTTTATTCCATCAATATCGTTCGGTGATTTGGGAATTAGAGAAAGCGCATCAATATTTTTCATCACCGCAATTGGTTTACCGGCAGAAGTGGGATTCCTTTCCGCATTCTCTATTTTTCTTTTTAATATTTTGGTTCCCTCGGTCTTGGGTCTGATCATTTTAATAAGTTCGAAAAAGTAATGGACATTTTACTACTAATATTTTTGATTCCGGCTGTCTTCTATTTCGGATTTTTATTCCAAATTCTTTTCGGTCTAAAAAGATTGAGAAGAAACAATTTCAAGAATGATAAAAAATATTTTGTTTCAATAATCGTTCCTTTTAGAAATGAAACTGAAGTAATTGTTGATTGTCTAAAAAGTCTTGAAATGCAAACATATCCACGAGATTATTTTGAAATTATTTTTGTTGATGATTTTTCAAACGATGATTCGTTTGCTAAATTAAATGCAGAAAAAAAGCTTGCAAATACTCGTGTCATTTCTGTACCAAATGATTTTCAGAAGTTGTCGCCTAAGAAAAGAGGAATCAAATACGGTATTGAAAAATCGCAAGGTGAAATTATTTTAACCACAGATGCCGATTGTGTTCATTCGAAAGAATGGCTTGAAACGATGATTTCCGGTTTTGCTGAAAACACCGGTTTTATTTCAGGACCGGTCAAGTTCGCAAATTCAAATATGCTATTTGAAAAAATACAGCAGTTGGAGTTTAGCGGATTAGTGTTGGTTGGTGCGGGATTAATTGGTTCTAAAAAACCAACCATCTGTAATGCAGCAAATATTGCGTTCAGAAAAGATGCATTTGATTTTGTTGATGGGTACGAGGATAATCAACATTTAGCTTCAGGCGACGACGAGTTTTTAATGCAAAAGATTGCCAAAACGAAAAAGTTTAAAGTCAAATTCCTTTTTGTTGAGCAAGCAGTTGTGGAAACGCAAGCGAATGATACAGTCAATAAGTTTATTCAGCAAAGAAAACGATGGGCGAGCAAAGGATTGTTTTATAACGACAAAACGTTGATCTTAAAGTTGATAATGATCTATTTGTTTTTCTTAAGTTTGCCTCTCCAAGCGATCTTTGGTATCACTTTGAGCTTGATTTTTCTTTATTCGTTCATCTCGTTATTTCTGATTAAAGTGTTAATTGAGTATTTCATTATAAAAAAAGGAATTCCTTTACTTTTTGAAAATATGAATTATACTACCTTTATTATTTCGGAAGTCCTTCATATCCCATACATTATTTTTGCCGGAATTGCCGGAGCATTTGGAAATTTTGAGTGGAAAGGGAGGAACTTGAAAAGATGAAAATTATGTATCAACCCCCAACTCTTGTACAAAAATTATTTCCGGAATTTATCTGGAAATCGGTAGAAGACAAAATTCTCGTTACTTTTGATGATGGACCCAATCCTTCATCAACAGAAAAAATTCTTCAAACCTTGAAGGATGAAAATATTCAAGCCTTGTTTTTTTGTTTAGGAAAAAATGTTAGCTGTTATCCACAATTAATTAAAGCTATTGTTAATGAAAACCACTTAATTGGCAATCATACTTTTAACCATAAAATTATTACGAAGTTAACTAAGGAAAATTTGGTAGTAGAAATAATGTTGACGAACCAAAAAATTGAAGAAGTGTGCGGAATTCAACCAAAATATTTCAGACCTCCTTACGGACGGTTTACTTTTCACTTTGGAAGAACTCTTAAAGAATTCAATATGAAAAATGTAATGTGGTCTTTGTTGACGTACGATTATAAAAACGATGTAAAAGTTGTTAAATTTACAATCAAAAAATATCTTGCAAAAAACTCAATTGTAGTTTTACATGATAACAATAAATCGGCTCCAATTATTTGCGATGCGATTAAATATTTAGCGGATGAAGCCCGAAATAAAAATTTTCAATTTGGAACACCTGAAGAATGTTTGAGTTAATTTTCCTTTTAGCAATGTGCGTTTATTTTTTACAGACCGTATGGTTTATACTCGGTTTGCAGAAAAAATTTCCGAAAAAATCTTTTAACGACCTTCCTACCGCTACAGTTATTGTAGCTGCGAGGAATGAAGAAAAAAATATTTCCGCTTGTCTGGAAGCATTAAATAACCTGGAATATCCGGAAGGTAAACTTGAAATTATTCTTGTTGATGATAAATCAACTGACAAAACAGGTGAGATTATTAGTTCATTTATTAGTGGTAAATCGAAATTCAAAAAAATTGTTACCAAAAAAGAAATTGGTCACCTTAAAGGGAAAACAAATGCATTAGCCATTGCAATTGAACAAGCCAAAGGTGAAATTATTTTAACGACTGATGCAGATTGTATTGTTTCTCCAACTTGGGCTAAATCATTAGCTTCTTATTATAGCGATGATGTTGCAATTGTTAATGGATTCACGGTACAAAATGCCCACACTCAGTTTGCCGGTATGCAGCATCTTGATTTTGTTTATCTTTTATCCGTAGCTTCCGCAACAATTAATTTTAATAAACCTACAAGCTGTATCGGGAATAATATGTCTTTTCGAAAATCAGCGTATGATGAAATAGGTGGATACGAAAATTTACCTTTCAGTGTAACAGAAGACTTCAATTTATTGTTTGCAATTCATAAACTTAAAAAGTACAGAATTATTTATCCGCTTGATATCAAGGGTTTGGTTACTACACTTCCATGCAGTGATATTAAAAGTTTGTACCGACAAAAAAAGCGATGGGCGGTAGGTGGTTTAAAGGCTCCTTTACGGGGTTTCTTTATTATGGGAAGTGGTTGGGTTGCACATCTGGCAATTCTTTTGCTTCCATTCTTTTTTACTCCGGCTGCGTTATCACTTTTCTTCTTCAAATTGATTATTGATTTTCTGTTTCTCTTTTTCGTTTTAAATGAATTAAAACTTACAACGACTTTAAAATATTTTATCATTTTTGAAATCTATTTTATTCTATACGTTGTGCTGCTTCCTTTTGCGGTTCTGCCGAATCGAAAAGTTTTGTGGAAGGGGAGAGAATATTAGTGCTGCTTCTCTGTAACTATTATGTAACATACCGCTGTAATGCATACTGCAATTTTTGTCATTTCGGTGAACATGAAAAATTTAAAAAAACTCCATTTGCCGATTTAGAAGAATATAAAACTAATGTTGAGCAAATTGCTAAATTGGGAGTGAAATTTCTTGATTTGACCGGTGGCGAGCCGCTGCTTCATCCTCAAATTTCTGAAATGGTGAAGTTTGCAAAAGTTTTGAAGATGCAGACTAGTATAACAACAAACGGGCTTCTCTATCACAAACATGCTGAAGAACTTGCCGGGAATGTGAACTTACTTCATTTTTCACTCGACTCACCTGATGAAGATGAACACAACAAAACCCGCGGAGTGGATTGTTTTAAATCCGTATTAAAAAGTTTAGATCTTGCAAAAAGTCTGGGTGAATATCCCGATATTCTCTTTACGGTTACAAATGAAACCTATTCAAAACTTCCGCAAATGCACGAAATTGCGCGAAAGAAAAACTTAGTATTGATAGTAAATCCTGTATTTTCTTATTTCGGAAATCCCGGTTTACATGAGCAAGCAATAAGTTTTATCGAAGAATATGGTGACGGGAAGCATGATATTTATTTAAATGATGCATATCTTAAATTAAGAAAGAACGGGGGAAATAATATCACTAAACCGTTGTGTAAAGCAGTTTCGCGGGTCATAGTAATTTCACCAAACAACGAAATTATTTTACCATGTTATCATTTTGAAAACGATAAAATAAAAATAGACCGCCCGATTAAAGAGATCAGAAAATCAGAAAAGATTTCTTACTTCAAAAAAATGGAAGGAAGATTTGACTTCTGCCAGGGCTGCACGGTTAACTGTTATTTTGAACCGTCATTTGCTTTCCCGACCAACATGTACGGCATTGTTAGTCTTTCATCAAAAATAAAATACAGCTATCATAAATTGATCAAACAAAAATTATTAGCTAAGGCATCATCTCTTCTATGAATAGAATGAAAAATATTTCACTTTACATTTTACTGTTCGGATCGACACTATTTTCTCAACAAACGGTAATTCTTTTCCCATCAGATTTGAACATCAAACCGTTTGTTGCAAATTTTCTTGAGTCGAAAGTTGGGTTTTTGTTTATGTCAGGCCAAAATAGTTTGCGGCTTGATATTGGAACTTCAAATGATTTTTTTCACATTGTAGATGCCGAAAAAACATATTCCTTCGGCGGTGATTTTTTCACTTACACAAAATTGCGCGGGGAAAAGGATTTTCATTTTCCGGTAGATGCAGTTGATTATTTATTCGGTCTGAACGGTGGAATAAAAATTAAAAACGCAATATATGAGTGCGGAATGAGAATGAGATTAAGCCACATATCCGCCCATTTTGTTGACGGACATTACGATAATTTCTCAAATAGTTGGCGAGGAGGAAGAACCCCTCGAGTTTATAGTAGAGAGTTTGTTGAAGTAACTCCTTTTTATTCAACGAACGATTTTCGTCTCTACTTTAGCTATTCGTATTTATTTCATGTTGTACCGAAAGAGATAGGAAAAAATATTTTTCAAATTGGCGGAGAAAAGTTTTTTAACTTACCTTTTTCAAATTATCTTTTTCCCTTTATCGCTTACGATTTACGGTTGACCAAATTAGGAAAATATTCCGGAACGAATTCACTATCAGCCGGAGTAAAAATCGGAAATATAAATAGAGGGGGATTAAGTTTTAAGATTGACTATTTCTCCGGCAATAATATTCACGGCGAGTATTTCGATTTCAAAGAAAAATATTTCGCTTTTGGAATGAACATAGATTTGTAGTATGAAAAATATTTTTGAACAACAATTGAACGAACCGGTAGATGTACTTGTAAAAGAAAAACAAAAATATTGGCTTCACCTGCTTCTGTTTTTTGCAACGCTTTTCACCACTACTGTTGCCGGTTATGAATGGGTACGCGGTTTTTCAAACAAAACAGAGTTTTCTGAATTGATTTATGGATTGCCCTACTCATTATCAATTTTATTTGTTTTAGGTTCGCATGAATTTGGACACTACTTCGTCGCAAAAATTCATAAAGTGAAGGCAACACTCCCATATTTTATCCCATTTCCATCTATCCTAGGTTTCCTTAATTTTGGAACGCTGGGAGCAGTAATTAAAATTAAATCTCCAATTCCATCAAAGAAAGCTCTTTTTGATATTGGAGTTGCAGGACCAATTGCGGGTTTTATCGCTTCAATTATTCTGATTATCTATGGCTTTACACATTTACCGGGAAAAGAATATTTGCTCTTGATTCACCCTGATTATGATTTACCAACTTATGGTAAAAACGGACTCGCATTAGTTTTTGGTGATTCTCTTTTGTTTTCATTTTTACGTGAGGTATTTACTTCTTCAAAAGATTTTGTTCCACCGATGTCTGAAATTTATCACTATCCTTTTTTATGTGTGGGATGGTTCGGATTCTTTGTAACTGCGATGAACCTAATTCCGGTTGGTCAACTTGATGGCGGACATGTTATTTATGCTTTGTTTGGAGAAAAAAAACAATATGCAATTAGTTCTATTGCAATGATTTTCTTGGTTGTCTTTGGAGTTGCAGGCGTTTTAATTTCATATTTATCAATACCTCTTAATATCGGTTGGAGCGGCTGGTTATTTTGGGCTGTCATTTTATTTTTTGTTATAAAAGTTAAACATCCGCCTATTTATGACGATGCTCCGCTTGATGAAAAAAGAAAAATAATCGGCTATCTAACAATTGCAATGTTCATTGTGTGCTTTATTCCTGCACCATTTTTAATTTTCTGAAGTATATATATTTTTACCTTTAATTCTTAACTCTGCTGTAAGATATTTCGATATGAAAAAATTACTGTTTTTAATTCTTCTGATTATAACGTTTCATGGGTGTGGTAAAAAATTCGACTCTCCGGTGGAAACAAAACAAGCGATTTATCAAGTGGCAAGCGTTGCAACTTTTGCTTCTTTTATGCACACGCTAACCGATTCGATTATAAATCCTTCAATTGAATTTACTTCTTCCACGGATATTAAGGGAACGTGGATCGAAATTCTTTCACCTGAAGATGAAAATATTTCTTCGGGAAAAATCTATTTGTCAAATAATCCAAAAACAAATCCAAATGCTTTCTCAACTTCTGTAACGATGAAAAGTGAATACATTAACGGAATGTATTTGATCAATTACTTTGTTGAAGATAAAACAGGAACGACTAAAAAAGTTGCTTCACAAACGTTTCTCTTTGATAATGGAAAATCTAACGCCGCCCCAATAATTTTATCGGTCTCTTCACCGGATACAATAGAAGTAAAAGATGTTCCTCTTGCATTTATAGTAAATGCGACTGTAGCTGATTCCAACGGTATTAAAGATATTAAGGAAGTTTATTTTACAACTTCAAGCGGATCACGAACCATGCTTTACGATGACGGTAATTTTACAGCTAATGGAGATGGAATTGCCGAAGATGGAATATTTTCTCGCGCACTTAGCATCACTCCTGAAAATGAAAAGGGAACATATCGTTTTGATTTTGAAGCGAAAGATAGAGGCGGTTTAGTTAGTCAAGTTGTTCGAAAATATATTGTGGTTAAATAATGAAATTCAAAATTGCTGCCTTCATAATTCTTTTGGCATTACAAAATATTTATGGTCAATCAGTTCTAAAAACATTTGAGTTGAAGAATTTTGATAACACTTCTGTATTTGAAAGTGAAACGCCCGCGAGCAACAGCATCAATGATATTCTTGTTGTTGGTGATACAATCTGGCTCGGCACTTCTAAAGGATTAAGTCAATCAACTGATAAAGGAACGACGTGGAAAAACTATTTCAATACTTCAGTGTTTGGAACAGAAAGCGTAACGGCTTTACTTTATACAAAAGGAGTAATCTTCGCATCTACAGCACACTCGATTGAAAAAGATGGGAATTCATTTCCTGAAGGAAGCGGTTTACGTTTTTCATCGGATAATGGAATTACCTGGCAAACAGTTTCGCAGCCGTTAGATGACCCCGGCGATTCGTCTGTTGTGTACGGTAATAACATATTGCGTGCATTACCTGTTACCGTTGCAGTGCAAAACATTATTTATGATTTTGCCTTCGCGGGAAACAAAATATGGATTGCAACTTTTGCAGGAGGATTGCGATCTGTTCCTATTGATAGTTTAATTGCTAATACGAACGCCAAATGGAATCGCATAATACTACCGCCGGATTTTCTTTCGTCAATAAAACCTTCCGATTTATTATCGTTTACATTACAGCCTGTTGCGGGAAAATTTGGGAAAGAAGAATATTTGAATTACCGTCTTTTCTCGTTGGTCGCAGCTAATGATTCTACTCTTTATGCGGGTACCGCAGACGGAATTAACAAAACAACGAATGCTTTTCTTCCTGCTGATTCAATGAGGTGGGAAAAATTTAATCATCAAAATCAAGACGATCCTATAAGCGGAAATTTTATAGTTGCATTAGGATACAATAAATTTATGAATGCCGTTTTTGCCGCATCGTGGAAAGCAAATGATCAGAACGAATTTTATGCTGTAAGTTATTCTAAAGATAGCGGTGCAAATTGGAATACAACTTTGCACGGTGAAAAACCACACAACTTCGCTTCTTTTACAAATAGCGTAATCGTAACAACAGACAACGGGATATATTTAAACGCTATCAGTTCTTTGAATAGCTGGTTAAATGCAGGCTCTATTATAGATAAAAAAACCGGTTTAGCTTTGCAAACATCTATCTTTTATTCTGCAGATTTTGCTGACAATGGGAATACGGTTTGGGTTGGTTCTGAAGACGGCTTATTGAAAAATGAAATGCCGAATTATAATTGGTCTGACGATTGGACGATTTTTTACGCTTCACAACCGTTGCAGAAAAAGGATGATAGTTATGCTTTCCCGAATCCTTTTTCTCCCAAAATGGAAACGGTGAAAATTAAATACAACACAGGCGGAATTTCAAAAAAAGTTACTATCAGAATTTTCGATTTCGGGATGAATTATTTACGGACTCTAATCCAAAATGTTGATCGCGGAAATCCAACACACGTAATCAATTCATCCAATGCAGACGGCATTAATGGAGTTATTGATTATTGGGACGGTAAAGATGATTTCGGAAGCATTGTCCCGAATGGAGTTTATTTTTATCGCATCGAAATTGACGGATCAGAACCTCAATTTGGAAAAATTATGGTAATACAGTAGATGCAAAAGTTGAAACAAATAATTTTATTTTCCCTTTTAATTATTTCAGCGGTAACTTTATCCGCTCAACCCAAGATGAGCAAAATAAATTCATCTGCCGGAGCCTTTAGCCGCATTGGTTTTGGTCCGCGCGGTATTGCTATGGGAAATTCTCTTTCCGCTGTTAAAGAAGGGAATTTAATCTCTTATTACAATCCCGCAGTTTCAGTTTTTCAAAACGGGAATTCTTTTCAAAGCGGATATTCTTTTCTTTCACTTGATAGAAAACTAAATTTTGTTTCTTTTACACGCCGATTTGATTTTTATTCTAAAAAAGATTCCGCTCTGGAAAATAGAAAACCTAGAACTTCTGCCGGTCTTAATGTTGGGTTAATAAACTCAGGAGTTAGTAATATTGATGAACGTGATAATCAAGGTTTTAAGAAGGGAACGCTTACTACTTCAGAGAATCAATTCTTTATTTCTGTGGCAATAAAATTTTCCGAAAAAGTTGCAGCCGGATTCTCCACCAAGTTTTATTATTACAAATTATATCAAGACATCACTTCAACAGGGTTGGGTTTTGATTTGGGATTACTTTATTCATATTCAAAAAATATGATTTTTTCTTTTGTTTTTTCAGATTTGAATAGCAAGTACAAGTGGGATTCTTCTCCGCTTTATGATATTGACGGCTCTTTAACGGAGAATAAATTTCCTACCGGGAAGAAAATTGGGATGAGTTACCGATTTGATGAATATGAATTGTTAACTTCATCCGAATTTTACTTTGATAATTATGGAACTAAAACATTACGCCTCGGCGTAGAGTATAATCCGATTAACGATTTATTCTTCCGCGCCGGTATTGATAATTATCAGCTAACTAACGGTGACGAGCCTGTTAAACCTTCTTTCGGAATTGGATATGCTGAAAATATTTCGAACATTGTTGTTGGTTTTGATTATGCGTTTATGTTCGAACCATATTCATCGAAAGACAGACATATAATGGGTATTCACATTAATTTCTAATTCTTTTATTATTTTTAATTATGAAAAAATCAAATCAAATAAAAATATTACTTCTTTCCGTCCTCGGTATATCGTTTTTTAGTTTTGCTCAAAGCGGTGGAAGTAACGGTTTATCATTTCTCAAAATCGGTTCAGGTGCAAGAAATATCGCGCTCGGTGATAACGGCGCAATTTTTGCGAACGATGTTTCGGCAATCTTTTATAATCCGGCGCAGTTAAAAACCGGTAATCCGGAAATAATATTTACGCATAACGCATGGATTCAAGATGCAGCCACCGAATTACTCGGAATAAAATTCTCTCTTTTTAGTTTGCCGGTCGGGGTTGGGATTAATTCAACTTCAATTAAGGGATTTGAAGTGAGAACAAAGCCGGGTCCAGTCGAAACAACTTTTAATACCCATTATTTCTTCGGTTCACTTTCTACGGCATTTTCTTTAATAGAAAATGTTTCAACCGGAATTACGGTGAAATATCTTTACGAAGATATTTTTTATGATAATGCCGAGGGAGTCGGTTTTGATTTCGGACTATTTTACAAAACACCTATACAAGATTTATTTGTCTCGGCAGTTGTTAAAAATATCGGTTCAATGAATCAACTTCAAAAGGAAGCATCTAAATTACCGTCAGAAATTAGAGTTGGTACGGTTTATCAATATGATTTACCAGGTTACAATATTTCGTTACAAGCGGGATGTGAGTTCCAAAAGTTTTTGTTGCAGTCTGATTCGCATGTAAATTTTGGGACTGAAATCGTTTATAATAAAATGTTTGCGCTAAGAGTTGGGTACCAAACAAATTATTTATCCAAAGATATTTCAGGCGGATTAGGATTATACTGGAATCAATTTTCTTTTGATTATGCGATGACTCCGTTTGTATACGGACTCGGAGCAGCTCAAACGATATCAATAAAATATACTTTTTAATTTATGCTTGAATATATTTCTTTTGCAAATTCTAAAATTACAAACGAAGAGTGGGATAACTTTGTCAACGCTTCGGATAACGGTACAATGTTTCATCAGCGGTTATTTTTGTCTTATCATCCAAAAGATAAATTCAAGGATGCTTCTCTCGTTGTATTAAAAAACAATAAAATACTTTCACTGTTTCCGGCTGTAGTCATCAACCGTGACGGCAAGAAAATATTATCCTCTCATTCCGGAGCTTCTTACGGAGGTTTTGTTTACAAATCAAATTTGAATTTTCAGGAAGCTTTTGAGCTTGTTGAAATTCTGCAAAAATATGCTAAAGAATTAAAGTGTGATGCTGTACAACTTACCTTACCTCCAATCATTTATTTGTCGAAATATTCAAACTATATTGATTTCGCCTTAATTAAAAATGGATATTCATATTTACGGAGGGAGGTCTCAAGCGTTGTTCAACTTGATGTTCCAAATGATGAACTACTTTCGACATATCGCTCCGAAGCAAGAACCGCAGCAAAAAAAGCTTTGAAACAGGGAGTTGAAATTGTTGAATGCGACCGGTTTGCCGAGTATTATGAAATTCTAAAAAAGAATCTGAAAATGCGACACAACGTTAATCCCACACACACCTTAGATGAATTATTAAAAATTAAAAAACTATATCCTTCAAAAGTTCGGCTTTGGGGAGCGTTTGTTGAAGGAAAAATCATAGCCGGAGTCTGTAATTTTTCTGCAAATGATAAAGTTGTACTTGCATTTTACATTAGTCATGATGAGTCATATCAAGAGTATCGTGCGGTCAATTTGCTCTTTTATGAAATAATGAAACGCTCACACGATGAAGGATTTAAATTTTTAGACTTTGGAATTTTTACAGTAAATATGGATCCTAATTGGGGATTGGGCAGATTCAAAGAAAATTTTGGGGCGAGAGGAATTTTTCGAGATACCTTTTATAAAGAGCTTTAATGCATAAAATCCTTCATATAGCGCCGCAAAATTATGCCGGTGTTCCGTATGATTTCTTTAAAATGCATAATGCATGTGGTGATTTTTCCCGTCTTATCACCTTTCACAAAAATCCTTTACAATTCAACGAAGATATTTGTTTGGAGCTGCCACTCCCGAATTTTTCTTTTGCTAAACTTTGGCGCAAAAAAAAAATGAAAATGAGAGAAGTTTATTCTTCTCCGAGTGTTCAGATTTTTCGTCCTAAAAATATTATTGAGAAATTATATTTTTCACTCACAGATTATCTAAAACAAAATCTCATTGAAACAACCATCGGGAAGTATAATCTCAATCAGTTCGACATTATTCATTTTGATTCCGGATTAGATTTTTACCGGAATGCAAAACAAGCGATAAAATGGAAGAAGATGGGAAAGAAAATCGTTTGTTGTTATTATGGAAGCGATTTACGCATCCGCGGATTAATAAAAGAACTGGATGCGATATCAGACTTGAATATCACTTCTGAATATGATCATCTTTCACTAAAAAAAGATTTGGAATATATTTTTTACCCATACAACACAAGTGAATTACCGGAACGTAGAATGCATGAATCGGATAGAATTAAAATTGTCCATTCGCCAACGAATAGAAAATATAAAGGGACTGAATTGATTTTGTCGGTGATTGATAAAATCAAAAAAGAAAGAAAAATTGATTTCATCCTTTTAGAAAATATGCACCGGGACAGAGTACTTGAAATTAAAAGTGGATGTGATATTTGTATAGATCAAGTTGGTGGGACAATGGGAGGTATAGGCTACGGAAAGGCGGGAATTGAAACATTAGCGATGGGCATCCCGACAATCACAAACATGACGAAAGAGTACGAAGAGTGGTTGCCGGAAAATCCATTTGTAGTTGCAAATAATGGCGATGAGTTGTACGACAAACTTTCTTCTCTTATTTCTGATGAAAAAATGAGAAGTGATTTTGGCATTCGCGGGAAAAATTGGGTGAAGAAATATCATGGTTACGAAAATGTAAATAAAAGATTGTATGAATTATATGAAAAGTATAACATCATATGACAGCCAATAAACCTGGAATACTTAAATCAACCGGTTTATATTCATTTGGAATGATTTTCCTCCGCGCCTCTAACTTTTTACTGCTTCCATTTTACTCGCAAGTATTTTCAACTTCCGATTTTGGTAACTTCACTTTAATCCTTTCCTTCTATACAATCCTTGCTGTAGTTGTTCAAGCCGGATTTCAAACATCACTTACAAAATATTATGTAGAAGCTGAATCTTCTGATGAAAAGAAAAAAATATTTTCTACTACGGTGAATACGCTAAGCATAATTTCTGTCATATTTGCATTAGGATTGATTTTCTTCGCCCGCAAAACATCAATTATATTGGTAACTACAACTGATTACAGTTCAATTATAATCTCGGTGGCAATTCTGCTTGTTATCGAGACAGTTGCTTTTTACAATCTTCATTTATTGAGAGCAAGAGAAGAATCGAAAAAATATGTTTTCATTGTCTCGATTTCGGCTATCATAAATCTTCTCTTCAATTTTATATTTATATCATCATTTAACCTTGGAATACTCGGAATATTTCTTGCCCAGATTGTTTCATCAAGTATATCGTTACTTCTCTCATATAGATTTATAAAAAATGATTTTTCTTTTCAAATTGATTATCAACTCCTTAAAAAGTTATTCATTTTTTCATTACCCCTTTTAACTGCTGGAATTCTTTCCACTTTTGTTGATTTAGCAGATAGATTTTTAATAAATCATTATATGAGCGCAAAGGAAGTAGGTAGTTACAGCTTTGCCTATCGTATTGCTATGGTGATGAACATTGTTGTAATATCATTTGGTTCAGCATGGAGTCCGCGTTCACTTGAGGATTATAAAAAGAAAATATTTTCAGCAACGTTGCCTGTAGTTTTCACGAAATTATTCTTTTTACTCACGTTTGTTTTTTTAGCAGTTTCACTTTTAATAGATAATTTATTCACATTTCAGTTTTATGGAAAAACATTCTTTGCCAAAGAATATTACTCCGGAATATTTATAATTCCGTTCATTCTTTTGAGTTATCTGCTTAGAGGACTTTCATCTTTTTATTCAGTTTATCCTTTAACTACAGGGAAAAGTTATCATTATTTGATTGGAGATTTGGCTGGTTTCATAACTAATATTTTGCTCAACATTTTATTGATTCCAAAATACGGTTTGTTAGGAGCCGCTGTTGCAACGCTTGTTAGTTACTTCATAATAACATTTTATGCTTTTGTGATTTCTTATAAAGCGCTTGATTTTGTTTATGAAAAATGGCAAATAAGTTTTATGCTTGTATCTACAACAACATTCTATTTGGTTTCATCTTATTTAAATAATTTAATTCTGGATATAATTATGGTGGCGGGTTATTTACTAGTTGGATACTGGATGTTTCTCCGCCGGAAAGAGGGGGTCAACCTTTTTAAGGTAATTAAGTAGCTTAGTCTCACAAAAACTCCACTGATATTTTTCTTCTACCATTTTTCTGCCAAGCATACCCTGGCGTGCTATATCTTCCGGGTGAAAAAGAAAATACTCTATTGCGGAAATAATCTCCTCTGTATTCATGGGATCCACTAACTTGCCGAAAGAAAAATCTCCGAAAAAATTCTTTAGAGAAGCAGCTTCGGAATAAATTACCGGTTTCCCTAAAGCCATGTATTCAAATATTTTTATCGGGAGAGAATTATTAAAAACAAAATTAAGTTCTCTTAAGTCTAGAAAAAGGTCAACCCGGCTAAGTTTAGTTTTTAGTTGCTCATATGGAAGCCATGTTGAAAAATCAATTGTAATATCGGGATTAGCTAATCTCCAGGCAGAAAAAAACTCTTCATCTTTATCTGTTAAAAATAATCCAACGATAGTTAATTTTAATTTTAGATGAGGATGTTTCTTTTTCAATATTGCTGTTGAACAAAGAAATATATGAAAACCGCGAGATTCGTTTAAGATACCGGTAAAGCCAAGATTTAGTTCATCTTTAGAAGAAGTAAAAATTGAATAAGGGAAATATTCCAACCGTGGAAAGTATGAAACGATCTCTTTCCTTTTAAATGGGGCAAAAACATCATACCTCTTTTTTTTCCCTTCTTCACCGATAATTAATAAGTCAGCCAGGTTGGTAGCATAAATATTAAAAAGATATAAAACGAAATAGGTAAACCATTTTTTCATTCCCTTATATTTGAATGCAACATTTTCGGGATACCATTCCGTAATATCAGAAATGATTTTACACGAAGATTTGACTTTTTTTTTAAATTGATGAGCTGCTAAAATCGGCAGAGGCTCGGAGGAGATAATTATATCGGGAGAATGTGAAGATAAAAGAGAATAAAACTTGTTAATCTTTTCTCTTTTTGTTAGTTTTTCACCGTCGAAACAATCGAAAAAAATAGATTTATCACTCGCGTGAAGTTCTTCTGTAGAAGTACAAATAACAACAGAATAACCGTTGGTACTCAATGAGTATCCTATTTTTGAAAATATCCTTTCGTCTTTAGGCGGATGCCCTGAAGAAAGGATTACAACTTTATTCTTCATGTATAAAATTAACGAAATTCCTTTGATTTGAAATGAATAACACTCAATTAAGAATACTTATTTTGCGTCCCGACCGATTGGGTGATGTTGTGCTTTCAACGCCACTCCCGCGTGAAATTAAAAAGATTTATCCAAATGCTTTTGTTGCGGTTCTTGTTCGCAGCTACACAAAAGATATTTACACAAACAATCCTTTTGTTGATGAAATATTAGTTGAAGAAGAACTTGGTGATTCATTTTGGCAGAGAGTGAAACGGATCAGATCATTTAGATTTACACATGGGATTGGACTACTTCCGACAGAGAAAAACAATTGGTTGATGTTTTTTAGTGGAATAAAAATTAGAATTGGTGTTGGACATAAGTTCTATCAATTTCTTTCAAACACAAAAAGTATTTACCGGAGAAAATATATTCCTTTAAGAAATGAAGTTGATTATTGTCTGGATGGGTTGCGGAAAATCGGTATTGAAAATCCGGACACGGCTGTTGCCATTTATCTTTCGGATGAAGAGAAAAAACGTGCGCATGAAATCAGAGACTCATTTTCTGCAACCGGTAAAATATTCGTAGGTATTCACGCAACAACCGGAAAATCTGCGCCAAATCTATCACTTCAAGAATATCGAAGACTTACGGAACTGCTCGTTCAACTAAAAAATATACAACTGTTTATCACGGAAAAAGCTGTTCCGGAGGAACTTAAAAACATTGCTGGAGTTTCATATTATTTTGAAAATCTATCTCTACGGGATTCAATCATTGCTTTTTCTGCATTGGATATTGTAATTTCTGCAAGTACCGGACCAATGCACATTGCCGCTGCTTTAAAAGTAAAAACACTTTCCCTTTTTTGTCCGCTGCCTGCATGTGAACCGAAGCTTTGGGGTCCGCAAGGAAATGAAGCTTATTTTATAATGCCGGAAGAAAATTACTGTAGTAAAGTTTGTTCGGGTGATCCGCAAACTTGCTTGTTTGAAGGAGAAGGAGGTATAAGCGCAGACAAAATTGTTTCTTACCTAAAGAAAATATTTCCCTCTAATGAACAAAATTAATTTATTGGTTGCTCCTAACAGTTTTAAGGAGTGCTCAGACGCAATTGAAATTGCCGACAGTATTAAAAAACATTTCACGGATCCGGAATTTCGGGTAAAGAGCATCCCAATTTCGGATGGTGGGGACGGTTTTCTAAAAATTTGCCAAAATAATTTTCACCTAAAAATTGTTATGAAAGAAATTCCATCTTTTTATGATGGAAATATTTTTCAGATTCCAATCGGGATTTCTGAAGATCAGAAACAAATTTATTTGGAATCAGCTGAAATTATAGGGATGAAGAAAATCCCCCGGAGAAAAGAATTCCATCTATATTGAATTCGAGTAATCTTGGTGGACTTTTAATAAAATTGGGTAGTGAATATCTGGAAAATTCCAAAATTATTATTGGACTTGGCGGCACTGCCACCAGCGATTTAGGGCTTGGATTATGCGTTCCATTCGGGTTAAAACTTTTCAAGGCAAAAGGAATTGAACTTCCGGTACAACCAAAATTATTTTCGGAAGTTTCGTCAATTAAGTTGCCGGAAAAAAGATTTGCTCTTTCTCTTGAAGTAATTACCGACGTGGAAGTTCCACTTTATGGAGAAACGGGAACCTCAAAAACTTTCGCAAAACAAAAAGGTGCGACTGAAAATGAAATAGAGATTCTTGAAGAAGGTGTAATAAATATTATTTCAATTTTGAAAAAAGAACACGGAATTGATTTTTCTTCTAGATTATTTGGAGCCGGTGGTGGATTATTGTTGGGATTATCACTCGTGGCTAATCTACAAGTCTGTTTTGCTGAAGAATTTCTTTTGAAAAAACTTCAGCTTGAAAAAAAAATAGTGGAAGCTGATTTTATCATTACCGGTGAAGGCTCTTTTGACGAACAAAGTGTTATGAAGAAAGGAACCGGAATTCTTGTTAGTTTGGCTCAAAAACATAGAAAGAAATTATTTTTGATCTGTGGAAGGTTACGACCAATTGATGTTTTTCAAAATAGTCAGGAAGTGAAAGCATTTTCTTTTGAAAAATACTTCAAATCGAAGCAGACTTCAATTGAGAACTATAAAATTGGGATTGAAAAAGCCTGTGGGGAAATTAAGTCTTACATTTTATCCCACCCTTAAATTTGTTAAATTTGAATTGATAAACTTGGATACTACATTTTAAGTAATTTAATTTAGTCAGTCGTGAAAAATATTCTTAATCATAATCGTTTTCTTAATCTTACTCGTTTTTCGGGAATTATGGGGATGAAGAAAAAGATTAAGAGCAAGATTAAGAACTCTTTTTTGGCTTTTGTATAACATGAAATTTTAATTTATGGAGCATAGTGAAAGAATATCTTGATTTAGTTCGATTGGTAATGAACGAAGGTGTTAGAAAAAAATCGAGAACCGGCGTTGATACAATTTCGTATTTTTCAGCTTTTTACAAAGTAGATTTATCAAAAGGATTTCCGCTCTTAACCACAAAAAAAATGGAATGGAAATCCGTTATCCGCGAATTGCTCTGGTATTTATCGGGCGAAAATCATATCCGCAACTTGCGGAAGCACACTAAAATTTGGGATGCATGGGCGGATGAAGACGGAAATCTGGAAACCGCTTACGGCTACTATTGGCGGCATTTCCCAAGCGCACAAAAAGATAAAAAGGGTAATTGGAAAGTCCGTGAAGTTGATCAAATTCAGTATGTTATTGATGAAATAAAAAATAAGCCATACAGCCGAAGGTTACTTGTAACAGCCTGGGAACCGGGCAATGCCACAACCAGCAAACTTCCGCCGTGCCATTACACTTTTGCGTTTAATGTTTCTGGCGATAAATTGAATTGCCATTTAACACAACGCTCCGGAGATATTGCACTTGGTATTCCTTTTAATTTGGCAGCATATTCCATGTTGACGCATATTATTGCGCACGAAACAAATCTGCAAGTCGGTAAGTTTGCACATACAATTATTGATGCGCATATTTATGTCGGTGATAAGGGAACTGAAAATGAAAAATATGATCATCTCGAAGGATTAAGAGAACAGTTGAAACGTGAACCGATGGAATTACCGACTTTAAATATTGCGAAGAAACCTTTAAAAGATTTAACTTTTGAAGATTTTGAAATAACCGGTTACCAGAGCCATCCTAAAATCAGATTTGAGGTTGCTGTTTGAGAATAATTATTATAGCGGCAATCGCTCAAAATGGTGTCATCGGAACAGCAAAAGGAGATATGCCCTGGCATGTAAAGGAAGAGTTTGCTCATTTTAAAAGCACTACTTTTGGTGCACCGGTTATTATGGGAAGAAAAACTTTTAATACACTCGGTAAACCTTTGAAAGGAAGATTAAATATCATTATCACGCGCTCCGCTGATTTTTCTTATAATGATGGTGAAGCAATCGTTCAGCATAGCTTAACTGATGCTGTTGACTATTGTAAGAATGAAAATTATGAGAAAATATTTATCATCGGTGGAAGAGAAATTTATACTCACGCAATTCCTCAGGCTGATGAAATGATCTTATCATTTATGAAATTTTCTGCTGAAGGAGAAATTTCTTTCCCTAAATATGATGAAAATGATTGGGAAAAAACTGATGAGAGAAACTTTGAACAATTTTCTGTTGTTTATTTCGTAAGAAAAGGAAGGGACTGACACATGGCAAAAATATCAATCTTGCCGGAAAATCTTGCGAATAAAATTGCTGCAGGAGAAGTAGTACAAAGACCCGATTCAGTAGTAAAAGAATTGATGGAAAATGCGATCGATGCCGGCTCTTCATTAATTGAAGTACTGATAAAGAAAGCGGGGAAAGTTTTAATTCAAGTGATAGACAATGGTGAAGGAATGGTGGAAGAAGATGTTATTCTTTCCATTCAAAAACATGCAACCAGCAAAATTTCTACTTTAGAAGATTTGGATGCGATAAAAACTCTCGGTTTTCGCGGAGAAGCGTTAAGCGCCATCGCTGCGGTAAGTCAGCTTGAAATTAAAACAGAAACACATATTGATGAACTAGGGACCCTGCTACGCGTTGAAGAAAGTCAATTCAACAAAGAAAAAGGTTCGTTCTCTAAAGGAACTTCAATTGCTGTAAAAAATTTATTTTTCAATACTCCCGGCAGAAGAAATTTCTTAAAAACAGATACGACTGAGTTGAAGCACATCATCAATACATTTACAAAATTAGCTTTGAGTAATCCGCAAATCGCTTTTAAATTATTTATTGATGATGAACTTACATTCGATCTCGCTTCCGATACATTAGCAAAACGGATTGAGCAGATATTTGGTGAAGAAATGCGTGACGCGCTAATTCCTGTGCATGAAGAAACAGATTACATTTCGCTAACGGGATTTATTGGTAAACCGAGTCTGCTTAAGAAAAATAAAGGGGAACAATATCTTTTTCTCAATAACCGTTACGTCCAAAGCAAACAGATTAACCACGCAGTTTTTTCAGGATATGAACATGTTTTGGAGAAGGGGGACTATCCTTTTTTCATTTTGTTCTTAAGCATTGATTATAAACGGGTTGATGTGAATGTGCATCCATCCAAATTAGAAGTTCGTTTCGATGACGAAAAAGATATTTACAATTTTGTGTTAGCTGTTATCAGAAAGAGTCTGGCTTCTTTTGATTTGGTCCCTTCGTTAAGTTTTCAATCTCAATCTTTTTCATCTAACGAAGAAAAGTTGAGCATCAATCCTTCTCAAAAAGTTGAAAGAAAAGATTTTAGTGATCGCCCGGCATCAAGTCAAAGTTCTTATAATCCGCGGGCTTATTCTGATAACGATATTGATTTGCTTTTCGGAAGTCTTCGGAAGAATATTGATAGTCAATCAATCTCTCCAAATGATAAAATGCCTTTCGATGCAGAATTAACTGAAGCTCCAAAGCAGCAGCAAACTGTTATCCAGCGTTCGAATGAAGACGATGCGAACACGACATTTATAATTCAACTTCATAACAAATATATTTTGTCGCAAATAAAAACCGGATTGATGATCATTGATCAACACGTTGCGCATGAAAGAATTTTGTATGAAAAAGCTTTGCAGCTGTTTGAAGCAAATTTTCCATTCAGCCAGCAGTTAATATTTTCTAAAACACTTGACGTTGATCCGGCGACATACAGTTTATTGAAAGAACTCTATCCGCATTTGTCGAATCTTGGTTTCACTTTGAAGTTCTTCAGCAGAAACACTATTGTTATTGAAGGAATTCCGCAAGAAGTTAAACAAGGTACGGAAGAAAAAATCCTTTTTGAAATATTGGAAGAATATCATTTAAATGAACGGGAAAAGAAAGTAACCGATGCTAAGGATAATATTGCAAAATCGTATTCGTGTAGAACGGCTATTAAAGCAGGCGATAAACTTTCCGAAAAAGAAATGCGTTTATTGATTGACCAATTATTTGCGACCTCAATGCCATATGTTTGTCCGCATGGCAGACCGATTGTCGTTAAAATTTCTTTGGAAGAATTTGACAGAAGATTTGGAAGAACTTAATTAAAATTAGTTGAAAGTATCAAGTTATCCACTTTCTACTTGTAACTTTTCACTATAAACAATAAACAAAGAGGAAAAAATGCCAATATCCGAAGAGTATAAAAAACTTCGAGAAGAGTACAACCAAAAAGTTGAAAGCTCATCAACAAACGGCAAAACTTATACCACGATAAGCGGAGAACCGGTAAATGGATTTTATGGTCCCGATGATTTAAACCATCAAGATTATTTAAATAACATAAATTTCCCTGGCGAATTTCCCTACACACGCGGCATTCACGCAAACGGATATCGCGGTAAAGTATGGACGATGCGTCAATTTGCCGGGTTTGGTTCTCCGGAAGATACCAACGAACGATTTCATTATTTATTGAAAAATGGTCAAACCGGATTATCTGTTGCATTTGACTTACCAACGCTGATGGGCTTGGATGCAGATGCAGAATTAGCTCAAGGTGAAGTTGGTCTTTGTGGTGTTTCAATTTCTTCTTTAAAAGATATGGAAATTCTTTTGGATAAAATTCCTTTGGAAAAAGTATCAACATCAATGACGATCAACTCTCCAGCAGCAATGGTTTTCGCATTTTATTTAGCGGTGGCAAAGAAGCAGTGTGTTCCATTTTCAAAATTGCGCGGAACACTTCAAAACGATATTCTTAAAGAATACATTGCACAAAAAGAGTTTATTTATCCGCCGCATCCATCAATGCGCATCATTGTTGATATGATCGAATATTGTAAAAATGAGGTTCCGCAATGGAATCCGGTTTCCGTCAGCGGTTATCATATTCGCGAAGCAGGCTCTACTGCTGTGCAGGAATTGGCTTATACTCTTGCTGATGGTTTTGCATACATTGAAGCGTGTATTGAACGAGGAATGGATGTTGATGATTTCGCTCCACGAATTTCTTTTTTCTTTAATGCTCATTTAGATTTTTTTGAAGAAATTGCAAAGTATCGAGCCGCACGAAGAATTTATGCACGAAGAATGAAAGACAAATATGGTGCGAAAAATCCTCGTTCGTGGTGGTTGAGGTTTCATTCGCAAACCGCCGGTTGTTCGCTAACCGCACAACAGCCGGAAAATAATATTGTCAGAACAGCTTATCAAGCTTTGGCTGCCGTGCTTGGCGGAACACAATCACTTCACACAAATTCGATGGATGAAACTCTCGCTCTTCCAAGTGAGAAAGCGGTTAAAATCGCTTTGCGTACACAGCAATTGATAGCTTATGAAACCGGCGTTACAAACACTGTTGATCCGCTTGGAGGAAGCTATTTTGTTGAAGCGTTGACAGATAAAATGGAAGCGCAAGCAAATATAATATTTGACGAGATTGATGCCCTTGGCGGAGTAATTCCAGCAATTGAAATGGGATATTTTCAAAAAAATATTTCAGATGCCGCATACCGTTATCAAAAAGAAGTTGAAAGAAAAGAAAAATTTATCGTAGGAGTTAATGAATTTGTTGAGGAAAATGAAAAAGTCGATATTCCTCTCTTAACAGTTTCACCGGAGGTAGAACGAGTGCAGCGGGAACAATTAATAGCTTTAAAACAGTCTCGCAATGCAAAGGAAGTTGAAAAAGCATTAGAAGAAATTCAACTTGCTGCAAAAGAGAATAGAAACTTGATGCCGGCTTTACTTGATGCGGCTGAAAAGTATGTTACTCTAGGAGAGATGGTGCATGAACTTCGTTTAATTTTTGGTACTTACCAGGAAACGGCAGTCTTTTAAATGAAAGATATATTTAAACTAATCAGAGTACCTCAATGGATAAAAAACTTCTTCGTTTTTATTCCGGTGATATATTCGCGTAATCTTTTTCACCCTGATTATTTGATCAAATCGCTTATAGCATTTATTATATTTTGTTTGCTTTCAAGTGTTGTTTATGTTATTAATGATATTGTTGATGCGGAAGCCGACAGACATCATCCTTTAAAAAAGATGAGACCAATTGCATCGGGGAAAATTTCAAACGCCAATGGAATTACTATTGCAATAATTCTTTTGGCACTTGGACTGCTCTTATCAATTTATACGAACCCGATGTTCAAAATATTTGCCTTACTCTATTTAGTGATCAATATTTTTTATACGTTTAAATTAAAGCATCTCGTCCTATTGGATATTTTTAGTATTGCCGCAGGATTCATGATCCGGGTTACAGCAGGAGCGTTAATCATTTCTGTGGAAATATCAAGTTGGCTGATCTTGACCACTATGTTTCTTTCACTCTTTCTCGCCGTAATGAAAAGACGTTCCGAGCTTGTTGTTGTGGGCGATGAACAATCCTCAACAAGAAAAGTGCTTGAATTTTATTCCACTAATTTTATAGATCAGATGGCGACAATAGCAGCTGCCGGCGTAATAATCAGTTATGCATTGTACACAGTTTCGCTTCGCACTATCACAGTTTTTCAAACCGAGCACTTGATCTACACAACTCCATTTGTTGTCTTTGGAATTTTCAGGTATATGTTTTTAGTTATCAATCACAATAAGGGAGAAAATACTACGGAAATAATGGTAACGGATATCCCGATGATCATGAACATTCTTTTATACAGTCTTACCACTATTGTTATTGTTTATAAATTGCTTTAAGCAGGAGACATCCATTTTAAAATTTATCATTCTCAATGCAGATTATGTAAAAATAGATTTTGTAAAACATACTTTAAGAATGAATGCAAAAACTAGGAACTATTTTTCTTCAATATTGTTTACTATATAAAAAAAAGGAAAAAATATGTCTGTTACTCTTGGGTCAATCGCCCCGAATTTCACTTTAAAAAATACAAACACCGAAGCTGTTTCACTAAATTCATTTAGAGGGAAAAATGTAGTGCTTCTGTTTTTCCCGTTTGCAAATTCCGGTGTCTGCACAAAAGAGATGTGTTCTATGCGTGATAATATGGATCGTTATTCCAACCTTAATGCACAAGTGTTAGGGATAAGTGTTGATAGTCCATTTAGTTTAAAACTTTGGAAGGAACGCAATGAAATTAATTTCCCCTTACTTAGTGATTTTAATAAAGAAGTAGCTCCAGCTTATGGCGCATTTTATGACGTTTTTGCTCCCGGTAAGTTGGATTTCAAAGGTGTTGCAAAACGTTCTGCATTTGTTGTCGATCCAAACGGAATTGTTAAATATGCAGAAGTATTAGAAAATGCCGGAGACGAACCAAATTATACAGCAATTCAAGATTCTCTAAAATAAAGTTATGAATAGGTGAATTTATGATCGAAGAAGGTAAAAAAGCTCCTGTGTTCAAATTATTTGATCAAGACGGGAAAGTTCATTCGTTAAAAGATTATGCAGGGAAAAAAGTCGTTCTCTATTTTTATCCGAAAGATAATACACCAGGCTGTACTACAGAAGCATGCAGTTTTCGTGATGAATTTGCAGTTTTCAAAAAGAGCAATTCAATTATACTTGGCGTAAGCGCTGATGCGGTAAAGTCTCACAAAAACTTCAGCGATAAATTCAGTTTACCATTCCCTTTACTCAGTGATGAATCCAAAGAAATGATTGAAAAGTACGGAGTGTGGAAAGAGAAAAGTATGTATGGGAAAAAATACATGGGAATTGAACGTACGACTGTAGTTATTGATGAAAAAGGAAAAATTAAAAAGATTTTTTCCAAAGTTAAAGTCGATGGACATACAAAAGAAGTCTTGGAAGCATTAAAATAAAATGGTTTATGTAACACGCAGAGAAGTTTTCAGTGCTTCGCATCGTTTGTTCAACGATGCATTAACCACTGAAGAAAATATTTCCTTGTACGATAAATGTGCAAATCCTTATGGACATGGGCATAATTTTGTTTTGGAAATTGTGGTCTGCGGTGATGTTGACAAGAAATCCGGGTATGTTATCGATTTAAAAATTCTTAAAAAAATCATTTACGATCACATAATTAAAAAAGTAGATCACCATCATTTAAACCACGAAGTAGATTTTCTGCAAGGGATAATCCCTACGGCAGAAAATATTTGTATTGCCGTTTGGAATGAATTGCAAAACAAAATACCAGCCGGTAAATTATTTTCTGTTAAGTTGTATGAAACAGAAAATAATTACGTTGAGTACAGAGGAGAATAAAATGGATTTGAATAAAATTGAAAGTTTGGTTGAAACAATTCTCGTAAAAATTGGAGAAGACCCCAAGCGTGAAGGTTTGCTGCGGACACCAAAACGTGTTGCGAAAGCTTACGAGTTTTTAACTTCCGGATATAACAAAGATATTGACGAAGTTCTAAATAATGCTATTTTTGATGAAAAGTATGACGAAATGGTATTGGTGAAAAATATCGATTTCTATAGTCTTTGCGAACACCATATGCTCCCATTTTATGGCAAAGTGCACATTGCTTATGTTCCAGATGGGAAGATAGTTGGTCTAAGCAAGATACCCCGTATTGTTGATGTTTTTGCTAGACGACTTCAAGTTCAAGAAAGAATGACCCAGCAAATTGCTGATACATTGGACAAATATTTAGCTCCAAAAGGTGTGGCGGTTGTTTCGGAAGCCTATCACATGTGCATGATGATGCGAGGCGTTGAAAAGCAGAATTCATCTGCCACATCAAGTGCAATGCACGGTTTATTCAAAGAAGATGCACGTACACGGACGGAATTCTTAAATTTGATTCGGATGAATAAAATTTAATGTCCCCTGTCAATGAAAAAATATGGATAACCGGAGCTAGTTCCGGAATAGGGAAGTCTCTTGCAATTGAATTTGCTAATTCAGGTTACCATGTTTATGCTACAGCCCGCCGGAAAGAAAAATTGGAAGTACTGCAGAATGCAATTCAAACTGGGGCGATAATTAATTCTTATCCTTTAGATATCTCTACAAGAGAAAATGTTTTTTCATTTGTAGAAAAAACATTTGGAGTTGAAGGAATAGATTGTCTTATAAATAATGCCGGGATCACTTCTTTTAAGAAAGTTGAACATAATTTACTTGAAGATATTGAAAGTATTATTCACACAAACTTGCTCGGTTCAATTTATACAATTAAAGCGGTTCTTCCATTTATGATAAAGAGAAATAAGGGGACGATAGTAAATATCTTGTCTGTGGTTACCGAAAAAATCTTTCACCAAAGCGGAGCTTATTCAGCTTCCAAAGCCGGTTTAAAAGCCTTCTCGCAAGTGTTAAGAGAAGAAGTAAGAAAGTATAATATCCGTGTGATTAATGTTTATCCCGCGGCAACCGATACGGAAATATGGTCGCCGGAAGTTAGCTCTAAATATGGTTTTCGAATGATGAATCCCGATAATGTTGCAAGTTTGATACTTTCAATTTATAAACAAGAGGGGAATATTGTAACCGAAGAAATTGTGTTAAGACCGATCGAAGGGGATTTATAAGAAATCTTGAAGGTCCGTTGAGACCTTCAAGATAATATTTTTATTTACATTCTACCGAGAACTCATTCTCCTTTTGGGGGATGTTCAAACTCACAGCAGTTGTTCGGGCGATGACTATTTTGTCTTAAACCTTTACCGCGCATTCCCATTCCTTTATGCATGGGGCGGTCATTCCAAAGTTCTTTTTGTTTAGCGTCTAAAACATCATAAACATCCATTTGATGGTTTGCCGTTACCATCTCGATAGTATTTTTTTGTTTCATTATTTTTTCTTCAAGCGCTAAAAAAGATTTACGATCAAAATTACCCTTATTTAGTAATTCCTTTTTCTCAAGATGAAGTTTTGCCATATCTGCCCGTAGATCAATCATTTTTTTCTGGTGATTAGTACGGATGTCTTCAATTTTCTTTTCTTGATCAGCCGTTAAATTTAGCTTTTCGGCAATTACTGCTTTCCGTTTGCCCATTCCCATTCCTGTACCGGGTTGTGCAGAAATTCCGATAGTAAAAACCAAGAGAAACACCGGCACGAAAAATTTCATGAATGATTTCATTTTGTTATTCCTTATATTTTTTTTGAAATAAATTTTCTTTCGCACCTTTGACAGCAGAGAATTGACAATGGTTTAAATGAGTTGCGAATTAAACCTTTGGTTATAGAAATGTGTCTAAAATTATAAATAGAAGATATGCCGGAAGAGTATTCTGATTTTGATTTAGTCCGCCGTTTTCTTGACGGCGATGAAGTTTCGTTCAATAAACTCGTACGTAAATACCAAACGAAGATTTATTGGCATGCGAGAAGAATGACCGGAAATCATTTTGATTCTGATGAAATTGTTCAGGAAGTTTTACTTGTACTTTATGATAAATTAAAAAATTTCAATTTCCAGTCTTCTTTATTTACCTGGATTTACCGGATAACAATTACACGCAGTATCAATTATATTAAAAAACAAAAGTTACGAAGATTCGTCTCTTTTGAGTCACCGGAGAATAGCAGTTTATCAACAGATGAAGACCTTGTTAAAAATATTGAAGACAAAGAAAAACTAAAAAAATTGGATAAAGTTTTACAAAAATTGCCTGAAAAACAGAGAGAAATTTTTATTCTCCGCCATTTTGATGAATTAAGTTATGAGGAGATTGCACAAATCACCGGGAAAAGTGTCGGCGGTTTAAAAGCAAACTATTTTCATGCATTTGAAAAAGTTAATAAACTCATGGGAAATGAATATGAATAAGAAAATATTCGAGATTTATGATGAGAGCTTTCCTGAAAAGGGGAATCTCCCGGAAAAAATTGCGGATTTAATTGCATTGCAAAAAGAGTTGGATGAGTTAGTTGAAGTATCTAAAAAACTAAAATCACTTTCCTCCGTTTCGGTGGATGAAAATTATTTTACGAATGTTCTTCCAAGATTCAGGGAAAACCAGGGAAAGAATCGCTATGAATTCTCCCTCAAAAAATTAGTGTTTAGTACATCCATAGCTATTTCAGCCATTATCGTACTATTTTTTTCATTCCAATTTGTCCAGTCAAATCGTCAATCACCTGTAACTCAACAACATGAAATAACTGCGACTAATATTTCTTCTGTCTCAGATGATTCCTACATCGTTTCTGCCGATCAGTTTTCAGACAGCATTGTAAACGATAATAAAGTTCAGCAGGAAATTGACAGAACTATTTATCAATCTATTTCAACAGCAAGCAGCGGTACTGATTTCTCCTTGATTAAAAGTGATAATGATTACGACAAAGTACTTTCACAATTAGATGATGATGAACTTGAAAAAGTTTATTCTCTGCTTCAACAAACAAAAATATTATAGGTAGTAAAATGAAAATATATTTTTTATTCATGCTTTTATTGATCTCAGTTGTATCAACAGAAATATTTTCTCAACAACATCATATGGGAAACAAAAGAGGAAATCCGCGTGAAAGAATTGATCAATTGGAAAAAATTAAATTGATAGAAGAACTAAATATGTCGGAAGAGGCGAGTGTAAAGTTCTTCTCCAGGAGAAATGAGTTTAGAGAAAAAGAAAAAAAATTGCACGATCGGATAGATAGTTTATCAATGCTGATAAGGGATAAATCTATCTCTCCAGATGGACAAACGACTGATGCTGAATGGAAGAAAATTAACGAAGAATTTCTTTCAGTCGAAAAAATGATGCGAAAAAATAAAATTGATTTTGTTTCTTCTCTTCAAAATTTACTAACACCCAAGCAAATGGCGCAGTTTCTTGCTTTTGAAAGAAAATTTCGTCAAGATATGCAAGATATTATTTTACGCGGCAGACAAAAGCCGATTCCTGAATAATTTTTTATCAGCGAACCTTGCATTTTTGGTGATAACGATGTAATTTTGTACTGCTCTTTGCGGAAGTGGTGAAATTGGTAGACACGCTACTTTGAGGGGGTAGTGCCCGTGAGGGCTTAGGGGTTCAAGTCCCCTCTTCCGCACACTTTTTTCTCTCATTCAAACTTACTGACGAAATAGCCAACCCAAATTTTTTTGATCTCAGAACAAGGATTAACGATTTTTGATTTTAGAAGTTAAAAACAAAATCAAAAATCGTTATTTGTTAATCCCCGTCTGAGCCGGGCAGGTTTGTTCGTAAATCGTATCCCCAAAACAAGATATTAACCGAAATAACACGAAGAATTATAGATAAAACATCATTGCCGTACGGTAAAATTTCATTTCTTGTCGATATAATATCAAAACCATTCGATAAAACATCATGACTAATCGCTAATTTATAAAATCCAATCGGTAAAATGTCGTTTCTATTTGATAATATATAAAAACTAATCGGCAAAATGTTATTATTTTTCGGAAAAACATCATTGCTTTTCGATAAAACATCATTGCTTTTCGATAAAATATCACTATTTTTAATGTAAATAAATTTATAAAGTGCGATTATAAACAAAAAACGAGGTGATTTATGTTAAAGTACAATTTAAATAAGATATTTAAGATGAGGGGAATTCATAATCCCGTCCAATTTCTTGAGAGTAAAGGATATAAAAGAGATACTGCCTACCGGATTGTTAATAACATCGCAAAAAATTTGCAATTGCACCAGATGCAGGACTTTTGCCTCTGGTTTAATTGTACCCCGAATGACTTGTTGGAATGGACACCGGATAAACAGGAAGATTTAGCTACCTCACCGGCTTTAATGCAATTGATGCCTGCTAAGTTAGAAGATTTTGCCCAGCTTGCGAAGGATATTCCCATGCATAAGGTGCCGGAGTTTATGAAGAAGATTGAAGAGCTGAAAAAGGAGATGTAGTTAGGTAGTGGGCAGTTTGCGGTTTGCAAGAATGTGGGATCGCGTTTCCAATTATTTTGTTGCTTTTCATTTTTAGATTGATTAATTTTTATCTAACATTAGTTTAAGTAGATTTTTATGATAATAAGTATTATCTATTTTGATGAAGCAAGAGGAAAAAATGAAGAAAAACGCATTTAGTATCCTGTCTGAAACTGTTGTACTCACTTTATTTATTGCACAATTCGGTTTCTCACAAAATAATATCAAGACATGGACACAAACCACAGCTTTAGATTTTGGTGCAAATCAATTAACTGATCTGATAGTTACGAATGTTTCCGGTGGTGAAGTTCAACTTCCATCTTGCTTAAATAAAAAAGTTGAAGATCATATTGATAATTCCATTTATCGTTTTGTTGCTAAAGACGGAGCGGGAAATTTTGTTAGAACATGGGTGCAGAGTGATAACGTTTTCGTAAAAAAATATTTAAAGGACGGGTCGGAAGTAACTAAGACAATTCAAGTAAATGATACGAATGAATTTACCATAGAGTCCGGGAAAAGTAGAGCAGCTATATTCGATGACGGAACATATATTGTCATGTGGACTGTACAAAACTATGATATGTACGGACAAATCTTTCGGGACGACTCAATTAAAGTTGGCAGCAACTTTAAAATAAATGAAAAGTATAATGCAAGTAATAGTACTCCAGTCGCTCTTGCGAATGACGCGGACAATAACTTCTGGATTTGTTATCCACAACGCGACTCGCAAAATGAGGTTAAAATTCACATTCAAAAACGGAATAAAAGTGGAGAGAAAATAGGGGAGATTTTTTTACTAAACCAACAAAGTGTTACTAACTTTGAGATTAGTCCGTCTATTATTAAAGACGCAAATGGATTTAGTGTTGCTTGGTCAGGATTTGTAAGAAATATCAGTTCCGATGTAGATATCTTCCTAAGAAGTTTTTTTTCAGATGGAACATCAAGAACCTCAATTCAAAGAATTAATGATGATATCGGTGCGAATGGTCAGTTCCAGCCATCAATATGTTCGGACAACAATGGTAATTTATTGGTTGTCTGGGGAGATATGAGAAATACAGACGAACCTAAAAATATTATCGTTTATAATATTTACGGACAGTTGATTGATAGTAGTAGTCTGAAGATAGGGAATAATTTAAGAATAGAAAATTCTTCTTACGGGGATAATCGTGAACCCGATATTCAATTTAACGGCAACGATTTTACCTTATCGTGGAAATCTTGGGATAATGACAATCGAGTCTATCGGACATTCTCAAATAAATGGAACGCTAAACCTATTTTTTACGGAGAAATGACCTCAACAATTTTTAATACCGGAGGAGAGGGAACACTTTATAAAAACATTAATTGGCAGAAAACAGCTTCACCAAATACACAAATCAAACTCCAATTGCGTTCCGGAAGTAGTCCTGAAGAAATAGAAACTTCTTCATGGCAAGGACCAACAGATTCATCGGGTTTTTATCTTAACGATTTAGGTGAACCAATTAATATGATTCACAATGGTGATAAATTCATCCAGTACAAAGCAATATTCACCTCATTGCGCGGTAATTCATTAATTCTTAATTCAGTAAGTATTGATTACAGCTCGGTTGATTCAATCCCCCCAAAAGCTCCCGGCAATCTAATTGCAAGCGCTTCACATTCCAGTGTACTATTAAACTGGCAGCGAAATTATGAAACAGATGTAATGCAATACATTGTGCACAGAGGAACGAAGAGCAATCAATATGATAGCACATGGAGTGGCAAGGTTCCGAAAGATTCACTCCATTTTAAAGATACGACTGCGATAAGTGGAGTTCCATATTATTATGTAGTAACTGCTGTGGATTCAAGCCATAATGAAAGTGATATCTCAAATGAGGTTACATGCACTGCTTTCGGAATCAATATTTACGTAAGTAAGGATGGGAAAGACGATAGTGACGGGTCAGTGGATAATCCTTTTTTAACAATTGAAACCGGAATGAATGTTGCAAAGTATGGAGACACAATAAAAGTTTTACCAGGAATATATGACGAGACAATAAACATGCGATATGGAGTATCCTTGATAGGGAGTGATGCCTCTGAATGCAAAATTACAGGGGAAGTGAATACTGCTGATAGTTGTATCTTAAAAGGATTCACTTTTTCAAAAACCATCACCTGCAATGCTGTTTCATCCGTGATAACCGGAAATATCATACAAGTTGCTAATGGTTTTGCTCCAGGCATTCAATTAATAAATAAAGCTACTGCAGTAATTGCAAAAAATCATATTTCCGAAAGTTATATCGGGATTAATGCTGTAAGTTACAGTAAAGCTACGATAAAAAACAATATTATTGTAACAAAGGATGTTGGCATTCTTACAGATCTTTTTTCCGAAGCAACGATAACCAATAACACTATTGTTGTTTCGAATTTGGCATGTATAAAAGTGGGGTTATCTACAACTTCCATCATAGAGAATAATATTCTTGTTGGTCTTGATAAAAAAAAAGTTGCAGCTATCTCCAATTCATCCTCATTAGCGATGAACGCTAATTTTAACGACATCTGGAATACTACTGAGTTTTATTTAAGTGGAATGGCGAATAAAACGCTTAATCCTTTGTTTATTAATGAAGATATTCAAAACTATCAGCTTCTCCCAAATTCACCATGCAAAGATGCCGGAAGCCCTTTCTCAAAGTTTAATGATAAGGATGGATCAAGAAATGATATGGGTGCTTTTGGAGGTCCAGATCCGATTGAAAAAAGTCTAACAGTTCCATTAACAAAATCTATCATGATTTCAAATCTATCTGCATATCCGGGAGATACAGTCTTAGCATTTGTTAGTTTCGACAATCCAAATGGAATAGTAAAAGCTGAGTTTTCATTGAAATTTGATAACGCAATAGTAGAATTTATTAAAGCTGAACTTACAAAATCAACTCAGAAGTTTTTATTGCAAGTAACTTCAAACGGATCAGATGAAGTTCATTTTACACTATCATCAGATTCATCGCTCAATTCTACTCAAAAAGATATCTTAGCGTTGAAATTTTTAGTTAATCAGAATGCAAAATCAAATGATGCATCAACATTAACATTAATAAACATTTCATTGTTTGATAGAGAAGCGAAAGAAATATTCCTAAGAAGCAAAACCGATGGAGTAATTATTGTAAGCGCTTATACGGATAAACCTAATTTTATTTTTGTAGATAACAAGAATGGTAATTATGAGGATGGAAGCAGAGATCATCCATATAACACCATTATGGAAGGAGTGAATCATGCAATATCTGGGGACACCATTATTGTTGCAAGTGGGAATTATTATGAAACCGTGACAATGAAAGAAGGCATTTGCTTACTTGGAAGTGGAGCCTTAGTTACAAATATTATTGTAAAGCAAACTAATGTGGCAGTTATTTTCAATAATATAAAAAATGCTGAAATAAGCGGGTTTACTTTTAAAAATGATCCCGACTATTATTCACTAAATCCTTTGATTATATGCGAATCATCTTCACCAGTAATAAAGAACAATTGTATTGAATGTTTATTCCCCCCAGCGGATGCTTTTTTCCTAATTTCGAATAACTCCAATCCATTACTGGAAAATAATTATATTAAAAATGTGTGGATGGATATTTCACAGTCTAGTGCTACAATCAAGAATAATGTTATTGAAAATTTTAATTTCAGAAGTATCTCCTGTCGCAATGAATCGAATTCGACTATAATTGGTAATACGCTTCTTGGAAATTTAGTAATAAATAACGCTAACTCAGTGATAAGAAACAATAAGTTAATTATAAGTCCACTTACTCAAATAGGGATCAATTTGAATAATGCTTCGAATACTAGTATTAGCAATAATATCATAGTGGATAGTACAACCTTTGGAACCGGAATATCAATGACAAATTCGTCAAATATTTTAGTAACGAATAACACTATTTTATCACACGGAAAAGGAATTACTGAAAAGGGCTCTACTGCCACTTTTAATAATAACATTATATCAGGCAATAGTGATTTTGGAATACAAATATCAAATACATCTCAACTCAATTACAATGATGTTTGGGGAAATTATTTTAATTATGGTGGGGTTGATCCCGGAGTGAATGATATTTCACAAAATCCAATGTTTGTGGATTCGGCAAAAGGGAACTTCAGATTATCATTAATATCTCAATGTATTAATGCAGGAAATCCTGATGTAAAGTATAATGACCTTGATGGAACCAGAAATGATATCGGAGCCTATGGAGGACCATATGCTGATTCAAGTCATTTAAGTAGTAATGAAAGTTCGCTGCGAATAGATTCACTCACCGCCTCAGTATCTGATACCGTTAAAGTTGTTCTTCAAGCAAAAAACATAAAAGGGATCGCACAATTCAACATCGCTCTTTCTTACAATCCATCAATGTTAAACGTCATTAATGCAAAGACCATAACTGCTGCTAAATCATTTACACTAGAGATGCGAAACCTAAGCCCGGGTTCAATAAATTTAACTTTACAGAGCAGTAAAGGAGTTGTTGTAGATGAAGGTGAGCTATTAGAATTATCTTTAGTGATAAAGTCAAATCAATCAGCAAATACTGAATTAATGTTTGACAGCGTAAACGTTGTGGACGAAAATTCAAGTCCAGGTAAAATTTATGATTTAAGTAATTGTAGAATCAAAGTATCCCCGACCGGTATAATTGATGAGACAAATTCTCAACCATCAGATTTTTCACTTTATCAGAATTTTCCAAATCCATTTAATCCGTCAACAAAAATTAGGTATGAGATTCCGATAGAAACCAAAGTAACAATAAAAATCTATGATATCTTAGGAAGAGAAGTAGAAACATTATTTACCGGACAAAAACTGCCTGGTAAATATTCGTTGGAATGGAATGCAAAAAACTATTCAAGCGGTGTTTACATTTACAAATTAGTTTCGGGTTCATATTCTACTCAGAAAAAAATGCTACTCTTGAAATGAGTTATGAAAAAAGTTGTTAAGAACTATATTATCACAAAAAAAAGTAGGGAATTATGAACGTAGTTAAATATGCTCTTGTTGCATTGGTGCTGAGTATTGTTTTTATAGTCGGATGTAAAAACGATTTGGTTGCTACAGTTATTGTGCCTGATGCTAATCATGAATTGTATGGAAATGTTGTTGACGAAAATGGAAATCCGGTTGAAGGGGTTAATGTACACTACATTTTCACTTTTCCTAACGAACGATTGGAAGTAAATAGGAATGAAATATTGCTGAATTCGGAAGCAGTTCCTCCTTCGACTATTATTAGCTTTGAAATTCCAACAAGACAAAAAGTTACTATTACAATCTTAAGGTGGTTTACTGGTGATACAATCACAGTGCTATTTAATGATACTTTAAATGTCGGGAATCATGTTTTTACTCTGAATTCACAAACAATGACTAACGGATTTTATATCTATCAAATTAAAACCGATACTGAAGTTATTGAGAAAAGAATGATTTATCTTGACTTAGATGTTTCTCGACTAATAACAACAAATCCCTTAGTAAAATCTAATTTAGAAGGTTCATTTGTTTTGCCATATGGTTTGCTTGGTTTTGGAATTTCGTTTGAAAGAGTTTCACCTGAGGGAACACCACTACCTCCTTATGAGATATCGCGTACCATTCAAATGGTTTTGTACAAACCTGGTTACAAAACATTTATAAAGGATGTAACGATTCCACGAAATATAAATTTGAAGGAAACATTCATACTTAAAAAGATCATCTGAAAAATGAAAAAAAAATAAATTGATTGCTATCTTCTATTAAAAGTCATCTCATTTCTTTGCTTCTCTTTTAAAGAAAAACTATATTTTGGGGAGAAAAATTAAACAATATTGATTGATGCGTCCGACAAAAGCCATTATAAATCTTGCTTATCTGAAAGCAAATTATTTAGCGATCAGAAAGAAAACAAAAACTAAAGTTCTTGCTGTAGTTAAAGCCGATGCATACGGACATGGATTTGCCGAAGTTGTAAATGCTTTAAATTCATTAAAAGAAAGACCTGAGTATTTTGGGGTCGCTTTATCTGAAGAAGGAATTGCATTAAGGAATATTAAAGTTGAACAACCCATCTTGCTATTTGAACCTCCAACAGCAAACAATATTGATGAAATTATTAAATATGATTTGATCCCAACGGTTTTTTGTAAAGAACAAGTACAATTAATAGAAAAATATTTTACAAAAAGTGATGTTAAAAATACTCATCAACTCAAAACAAAACCTCTTAAAAAAATAAAAGTTCAAATTAAAATTGATACGGGAATGGGTCGGCTTGGTGTTCCATTCAAAGATGCTGCGCTTTTTATTGAAAAAATTGTTTCAAATGATAGATTTATTTTAGACGGGGTTTATTCTCATTTTGCCACTTCAGATGAGAAGGATAAAATTTTTGCGCAGCTTCAATTAAAAAGATTTAATGCTGTTGTTCTTGAACTTCAGAAGAAAAAAATCAGACCAAATGTTATCCATATTGCGAACAGCGGAGCAATATTAACAATGCCGAAAGCCTATTTTAACATGGTTCGTCCCGGGATCTCGTTATACGGCTATCCTCCTTCGCAAGAAATAACTTCTTCCATAAAGTTAAGACCGGTTATGTCTTTAATTTCAGAAACTGCCTCATGCAGATGGTTTGAAAAGGGAGAATCGGTTAGTTACGGCAGAAAGTATATTCTTCAAAAAAGATCGCAAATCATTTCCGTACCTCTCGGTTACGGTGATGGATTAAATCGTAATTTAACAAATAAAATGTTTTGTATTATTAAGGATAAGATCTATCAACAAGTTGGCAGTGTAACTATGGACAGAATTATGTTTGATGTTGGAGAAGCAAAAATAAAAATCGGTGAGAAAGTAATTTTGCTTGGAAAAAGCAAAAATCACTCAATTGATGCATGGGAATGGAGCACGCAACTCAATACGATACCTTATGAAATAACCTGTAATATTTCAAAACGTGTCCCGAGGATTTATATCGGATAATGGATCTAAAAAAACAATATATCATCCAAACCATTAGTGTTGCTGTAAATAATTTAAGACTTAGCAGTGAAAAAATTGAAGTTGTCGGATTATTGAAAGAAACCATACTCAATGCAGGCGATTTAGAAATCGTAATATGCGGGATGAAAAAGATTACACAGCTTTCCAAATTTGCGATAAAACTGAACGAGATTTACAACTTTTTGAAGCAAAATAAAATTGATTTTCTTAAACTTTCGGAAAAATTCAAAGAACACGCACAACTTTTAGTTAAAGATTTAAATGTTGTGCTTGATACTTTAACTCCGAATTCATATAAAGAAATTATTAAAAAACTTGATGAATTTGGTTCGAACTCTGTGCAAAACGAGAATAAAGAGGATTCGTTGACGATTGACTTTACGGATAGAAAAAGTTCGTTTACAGAAAAAATGAAAACCGACCTATCTGCCGACATAGCAGGTAAGATGAAAGAGAAAATAATTTTTGAAGATGAGAGCGACGATGATCATCTTTTTTTTCAAAATTTTGAAGCGACGATATTGAAACCGGTGAAAGAAATTGAATTAGTATTGAAAAATTTGGGGAACGGGGAAGTTAAATCAACTGAATTACGACAGTATGAATCTGTAATGCGGGTCAACGCTTCCTTGTCTGAAAAATTCGGGACGGAAATAACCACTGAAATGCATAATATTTTAGCAAGAGCATTTCGTATGCTTCAATTGAAGGAATTAGATCCTGAAAAAGATATGATCGAAGCAATGCGTGCATGTTTAATTGTTATCGTTGCGTTGGTAAAAAATAAAGATGTTGATATTACTTACTACTTAAACCGAGCGGAAGATTTCGGAAAAAAATTACAAACTTTAAAAATGAGGAATATTTGATGAACGTTTTCGCCGTTATTATGGCTGGCGGTGTAGGCTCTCGCTTTTGGCCTAGAAGCCGGGAAAAATCACCTAAGCAATTATTAAAGATCTTTGATGAAAGAACAATGATACAAAATACTGTGGATAGACTTGAGGGTTTTGTTCCAAATCAAAATATTTTTATTGTAACGAACAAACTTCAAAAAGAAGAGATCAGAAAACAATTACCTGAGATTCCTAATGAAAATATTCTTGAAGAACCATTCGGGCGCAATACTGCCGCCGCGATCGGATTAGCTTCGGTATTGATACAGAAGATAGACCCGAAAGCCGTAATTGTAGTTCTTCCTGCTGATCATATAATCCGCGAAAATGATATTTTTCAAGAGACATTACGCACAGCAGTGAACTATGCCAACAAGAAAGCCGGATTAGTGACCATTGGAATTCCGCCCACACGTCCTGAAACCGGATATGGCTATATTCAAATTGATGAAAATGAATTAGAAGAAAACATCTTTAAAGTATTAACGTTTGCAGAAAAACCGAATTATGAAACAGCCTTAAACTTTGTTTCAAGCGGCGATTTCCTTTGGAACAGCGGAATGTTCGTTTGGAAAGCAGATGCTATTCTAAGTGAAATATCTCTTCTTATGCCGGAATTAGCGCAAGCATTAAAAAATATTTCATCTGTTTTTGGTACTCCGGCGTTTGAGAAAATTTTACTTGAGGAATATGGTCAACTTCGAAGTGTATCAATTGATTACGGAATTATGGAGAAATCGCACAAAGTTTTTTTAATTAAAGGGAAATTCACATGGAGTGATGTGGGCAGTTGGGAAGAAGTTCATCAACTTTCGAACAAGGATAAGAATGATAATTCACTTGTTGGAAACGTTTATACTGATAAAACTTCGGATTCTTATATTTATTCTCCCGGGAAATTTGCAGCGGTAATCGGACTCGATAATGTAATTGTGATCAATACTGACGACGCGTTACTTGTGTGCAAGCGGGAAAATGCTCAAGAAGTTAAAAAAGTTGTTGATTTTATTAAATTGAATAAATTGAACGATTATTTATAAAATGAAAAAGATAATTACCGAAGCTGAGGTTATTGCAAATTATAAAAATGGAGGAAAGATTCTTCCGATTGGTGATAAAGATATTGTTACCCCTCTTGCAAAAGACAAAATTAAAGAATTGGGAATAACGGTCGTTAAAAAAGTTGAAAGTGATAAAATTGAGTTTTCTTCCAGCACCAACGTATCTCTAAACCCGGTTAAAAATATAGTAGTACTTGGATGCGACCACACCGGTTATTCGGTAAAAAATCTTTTAATGAAAATATTAGTTGAAAAAGGTTTTTCAATTCAGGATGTTGGAACATTTGACGAGGTTTCTTGTGATTATCCTGATTTTGCTTTTGCAGCCGCTAAAAAAGTTAAAAGCGGAGAAGTTGATTTCGGTATTCTTGTTGACGCGACGGGAATTCCCTCTGCAATAACAGCCAATAAGATCAAAGGTATTCGGGCTGCAACGTGCTATAATGAATTTACAGCTAAAAGTGCGCGCGAACATAACAACGCAAATATTTTAGTGCTGGGAGCAAAAGCACTCGGTGAAGAAACTATTAAGAGTATTTTAGAGACGTGGCTTAATACAAACTTTGGCGGTGGAAGGCATCAACGCCGGCTTGATAAAATAACTGAAATTGAAAATCAAAATCTTTAATTCCGGAGTTTAAATGAAAAATATTTTTGCAACTTTTTTTCTTCTCTTTCTAACATTTCAGATAATTACTGAAGCTCAATCAATGAGAGTGAAAGAAAGAAAAGAAATAAATATCCCGGAAGCAGGAGAACATTTCTTCCCTCGTTTTGCATCAAATGATTCAATTATTTATTTCACTCGTGCATATTATTATGGAATATCATCGTTAAATCTTTTTTCAAATGAATTGGAAAATATTACCACCGAATCCGGCTCAGGATTCGAATATCAATTTACCGATGATGGGAGAAAAATATTTTACCGGACTGACAATTATCTTAGCGGGAAAAAATACTCGGATATAAAATCTATAGATATTCAAACAAAGAAAATTGAACGTATCGAAAGCGGAAAAAGAAATCTTTCCGCTCCAAAAATTCTGAAAAGCGGTGATTGTATTTTCAAGCAAGATGAAGATATTACTGTAAATAATAAGCAAAAACAGACAGTTCAGATGAACATTATTCCACAAGATACAATGTTGTTTTATAGCGATAATAATTTAATTCTGCTGTTAAACGGTGAGAAAAAAGTTTTTAAACCTCTCGGAGACGGAAGCTATCTTTGGTCTTCTTTTTCACCGGATAAATCAAAAATTCTTTTTACGTTTATGGGAAAAGGAACTTACGTTACTGATTTAGATGGAGCCATTCTTCTTGAATTAGGTTACGCTAACGCCCCTAAATGGTCTTCTGATGGTAAATGGATCGCATACATGGATGATAGAGATGACGGTGAGCAAATTATTTCATCGGAGATATTTTTGCTTTCCGCAGACGGTAAAGAAAAAATTCAACTTACAGATAGCAAAGAAATTCACGAGCAATTTCCTGAATGGTCACCTACAATGAATACAATTGTCTGCCACACAAACGATGGAAAAATTATTTTTCTCTCTTTAGAAAAGAATCATTAAGATAAAAACATGAAAAAACTTTTTTTATTCCTTTTGCTCACAAAATCAATATTTGCTCAAGATTTGTTCGGAACAAAAATATATATTAATCCCGGTCATGGCGGATTTGATTCAAATGATAGAAATATTCCTGAAACCGGATTTTGGGAATCAACCTCGAACTTAGATAAGGGACTTGCTCTACGCACTATTTTGCAGCAGATCAATGCTACTGTTTACATGTCAAGAGTTACAAACACATCCGCTGATGATTTTAATCCTCTTTCCATAATTGTTGCAGATGCGAATGCTAAAAATGTTGATTTTTTTCATGCGATACATAGCAATGGTTTTAATGGACAATCAAACTATACATTGATGCTTTTTCAAGGCAAAGATAACGCGCCAACTTATGCTGGGGCTTTAACAATGGGAAGTTACTTAACCGATGAAATTTATAAAGCGAACCGAACTACCGCTAAATATAATAGGGGTGATATTGATTTCTATGCTCCGGCTAGTGGCGGTTTGCCATATCTTGGCGTATTTAAAAATTTAAATGTTCCTGGTACTTTATCTGAAGGCTCATTTCATGATTACATTCCTGAATCATGGAGATTGATGAATTCATTCTATAAAAAACATGAAGCATGGGCAATTGCCAGAGGGTTTTTAAAATATTTTACACAGCCCGGATTTCAAACCGGTACGGTTGCGGGATTAGTTCGCGATCAAAATAAATCGGTTTCATACTTTGCGCTTACTGCTAAAAACGATCATAAACTTCCGTTGAATAATATTAAAGTTACTTTAGAACCGGGAGGTAAAGTTTATAATGGTGATGGGAACAACAACGGATTTTTTCTTTTTGATAGTTTAGCCCCCGGCTCATACAAAGTTTATTTTGAAGCTCCCGGATATTATAAAGATTCATCAACAGTTACGGTAACTGCAAATGTATCTTCATTTGCTGATAAATTTTTACTTTACGATACAACCGTTGTTGCACAGATTGTAAGTTATTCTCCCTCATCAGCGACAGACAGCGTAAAGACCATTGCATCGGTCTCAATCCGGTTTGATCTGCCAATGGATACTTCTTCAACGAATGCTGCATTTCAAATAACTCCGGCGGCGCAGGGAGTTTTTTCATGGGGCGATGGAAACAAAGTTTTCACATTCAAACCTTCGCTTCCTTATTTCAAAGCGACAGAATATACTATTGTCTTGAAGAAATCTGCCAAAACAATTTGGGGCATTCAGTTGAGTAATGACCTCACGTTCAAATTCATTACAAAAAACCGGAATAGATATTTTATTGAAAAAACTTATCCGTCAGCAAACTCAGTTATCAATTTAGCTTTGCCTCAATTTAGATTGCAATTCGAAGCTCCGGTGTTGAATGCCTCTTTGTCGGGACAAATCAATCTTTATAACAATGAAAGAGTCCGGTTGACTGCAATAAATGTTAAAATCTTTGCGGAGAATGGTAAAGGATTAATTTATTTTGAAACAAAAGACGCATTAGCAAATGGTGAATACGCTTTGAGTTTAGGCGGCAAAATTGCTGATGTTGATTCAATCCCGATGGTTGATTCAGTTGAAATTCCGTTCACTATCTTTTCACAACTTCCCTCAGAAGTAAATTTGATTGACGATTTTGAGACCCAAATCGGATGGAAAAATCCAAGCGCAAGCCCGCATACAGTTGGTGTTGATACTCTAACTTCATTATTCTCTATAACCACTGAAAAGAAATTGTTTGGTTCTAAGAGCGGTAAATTAATTTACTTATTTAAAAATGCTGAGAACGGAAATTGTGTTGTACCTAATGAAGCAAAAATTGTTTTAAATGGTGAAATGTTTGGAACATGGGTATTTGGTGACTTAAGTAATAACTATTTTAACTATTGGTTTGAAGATGAAAATAATGCAGAATTTTCGATCCAAGTTGATTCGCTTGATTGGGCAGGGTGGAAGTTCGTTCGTTCTGAAACAACAAATTTTAATGGCAGATTGAAAAATAAGCTTGTAGGAATTTCTGTTGAACAAAGAAAAACAGGAAATAATACCGGAACTTTATTTTTTGATAATCTCAGATTTTATCTTTGGCCTGACTTAGTCGATGATAGCCAACAAACACCGGTGCAATATTCGTTGGACCAAAATTATCCGAATCCATTTAATCCGGAAACCGTAATCAGTTACCAGCTTCCTGAGAACAGTTTTGTAACGCTTAAAATATTTGATGTATTGGGAAATGAAGTAGCCATCCTGGTAAACGAATCACAACAAGCAGGAAAACATAATTACGAATTAGGAATTAGGAATTACGAATTATCATCAGGTATTTACTTTTACCAATTACGTGCAGGTGATTTTATCCAAACCAAGAAGATGATCGTGTTGAAATAGAATTGAGAGGCATGAAATGAAAATTATAACCTCATTGATTATCAATTTATTGTTTCTAACGAACAGTTTTTCACAGAATAATAGACAACTAGATTCTGAAGAGGTATATGATGTTTTCCCTTTAGCAAAGTGGAATCAATATAACTACAATTATCAATTTTCTGATACAACTTTGTGGTTATTTGCTTTTGAATCTGCATTTAGTGATTCAGGAACTATTTCATATTTAATAATAGATTCAACGTTTCGAGATAATAAAATCGAGTGGTTGGTTGAACGCAATATTAATCTCTTAAGACATTATCTCTTTTCAAGTTGGAGCGATACAACATATTGGATTCAGCAAAACGATAATTTCATCTTGACTGAATCTTTAATCGGTGACCACGAGTTAACAGCTGGTGGTAGTGTTGGCATTTGGCAATTCCCAACTTTTTTACAAACCCCAGTCTTTAGGTTTAGAGCTAAACCTTCCATACAAGTCTACTCGTTTTATGATGATAAGAATTTTGATTCTTTATGGTTTAATGAAAAAAAAGGACTATATAGCAGAAGATATTACAGTAGTGATGTTTCGTATCATAGTTATTTTGAAAAAACAAAAGTTGATTTAATTGGAAATATTGTTGGAGTATTTAAGAATTTTCCACTTTCACCAAATAATTTTCATCTTTCTCAAAACTACCCCAATCCATTCAATCCAAGTACAAAAATAAAATACTCTATACCTCGGCAATCTTTTGTTAACATAAAAGTATACGATTTACTTGGTAGGGAAGTTACAACTCTTGTTAATGAAGAAAAACCTTCTGGGAATTACGAAGTAGAATTTTATGTTAGTTCTTTATCAAATGGGATTTATTTCTATCGTTTGCAGAGTGGTAATTTTTTTAATTCCAAGAAAATGATTTTAATAAAATAATTTTTAACATTTCAACCGGCACCATTTTCTTGATCTTTTCTGCTGCCGGACTTTTTCTTTTGAGGATAATAACGCAGTACAAATGCCATAACAAGAACTACGAAACCGATGCTTAAAAAACGGAAGTTGAGAAATTCTTGCCGGAGATAAGCGGGGAAAAGAAAATCTGTTTTTCTACTTCGTCCTAAATTTAATTTACTTTCGAGTGCAGAGTCTCGCCGTTTTTCACCATAAGTTAACCTGGTTTTAATTCGTTTTAGATTTTCTTCCCAAAGATTTTCCATCGAATAAAGCGAATAAGGTTTTACACCGGCAAAAGTAAAATGATTATCCTCTTTACCGTATAACGCTGTGCCGATAAGTTTGTCATCCTCTCTTAATATCTTACCTACTTCACCTAAAGGAATAGCTAAGTTATTGGATGCCATAATAAATCCCCTTTTGCCTCTTGGAGCCGATTTGCAATCTATAACGCAGTAGTTGGGAAAAACATCATGAACAGCTTTAAGTATTTTCATCGGTGTCTCATCAGGCAAAGATGGATCGGGTCTGCCTTGTGTTGACTCAGAAAAAATACCGTCTTGTTTTAATTTATTTTTCACAAGCTCAAAAAATTCTTTGTTGTGAAGCAGCGCCGAGCCCAGATAGTATGGGGCGGAAATATCCATAATAATTATATCAAAACGTTCAACCGAAGTTTTTAAATATCGTTTTGCATCATCAATAATAATTTCATAATTCTGAAGTTGATCGTATTTATTAAACTCGCGCCACCATTTTTTAGAAGATCCAACTACCGATGGATCAATTTCCACTACCGTAGTTTTTGAAGAGTAGGGAGCTACGCGGCTAATTGAATACAAAGAGCCTCCGCCGAGTATCAATATCCGTAGATTTTTTTTTGTCTTTCCATAAGCTAATTGTGCGGGTAGTTTCGCAAGAAAATAAGTGAATTCACTTAACGAGGTTTCTGCTTCTCTGTTTCCTAAAAATGAATAATTGTAATCAAAATATTTTTGCCCGTTAAGGAACGAAATTTTACTTTGCTTTGATGTTTGCATCTGGTCATGAAAAGTTTCTATAACATCAACCGTGTGATAGAAGGAATTGTTTGAATACAAAAGAGATGGATTCGGAAATCCGCGCGACTGATAATAATCTAACGTGGTTTTGGAATAAAACGCACCTTGATGAATAGTGAAAATGCCGGTTAAAAATATTCCGATCATAAGGAGAGAATCCGCCCACAAGCTTCTATCGAGCAAGATAAAATATAAAAAGACTAATAAAAGAAAATAAACCGGTAAAAGAAAAAACGGTGCGAACGAAATAATTAAAAGAAAAAAGATAACTCCGCTAACTGCCCCGAGAAGTTCGACGCTGTAGAATGACGGCAGCTTGTGAGAACCTTTCATCTGAATGATCTTAGGTAAAAAGATTGAATAAAAAGAAGATGTTAAAAACGACGAAACAAAAAGAAGCAGCAGTAAGGATTCTAAACTAAATCCATTAAACACAAAATAAGAAGCGAAAAATTTTATTCCGGCAAAGACAACTAAATGAATAAGAAACGTAACGAAGCTTATCACTTTTAAATAAGTAAATGTTATACGGGATGAGACAGCATAACCAACGGAGAAGCCGATAAAATATGCCGCACTTACAAGTAAAATGCTTAGTTCATTTGCAGAAATGATGGTTGAAAATTCCCGCACAATAAAATATTGGAGAAGGATGAGATTGAATCCCGCGATAAAAATAATAACCTTTAATCTTTTGTTCGATAGCTCCGGCAAAGTTGATTCGTTTTGGTCTGATGCAACCGGTTTTGGCAGAAGATACTTAGACCACAACAGAACTGCAGAGAGAAGTAGAAGAGAGAAAACTCCTATCCAATAACTTTGTGAAATAAAAAAAAGAACAAACAATAATACGATACCCATTACGACGATTTCTTTTTCTTTGAACGAGAGAAACATAATTGCAAAGGCAAGCAGCGGTGCAATGTAGATAAAAAGCACTCCAAATTTTACAAAGAGCAAAAGTCCCAGCACCGTGCCGAAAACAAATCCATTATTTTCATGCAAAAAAAGTGTATCGCTTGAAACTGCTGTTCCCAATTCTTTAAAAAATTTACCGGCAGGAAAAGCCGATATAAAAATTAGCAATCCAAGTAAAAAATACATCGGTGAGTAAAGAGTAAACAGAATTGTAACCAGCAAGAGGGAATAAAATGATGCAAGCGAGAGAACCATATTATTAAGAAGTCCCTCAAATACATTTGTCTTCATCGCAAAAACAACGCCGCACATCCAGGTTAAGATCAAGATAAAATAACCAGTAAAGGTTGCGGTAACAAAAACTTCGATAGCGAAATAGAGTGCAGCTTGCAGGATGCCGAAATATAATCCCGAAGTAATTAACGGAAATACATTTGTTGGTTTTTTAAATTCAGTTATTGCCATTCTTTTTTCCTTGTTACTGCACGATAAACCGTATGCATTATTTATTAAATTAAAAATCGGGACAAAGTCTTTCTATAAAATACTAAAGATGAGTAACAAAACTATAATTACTTTAATGAATCTATGCCAAAAGGAAGTAGGTACGAGGCAATAGAAAACATTAATACCTATTGCAAAACCACTCTTGCTATTTCATTAGTTGCACAAAAATAAAAGTGTAACTAACTTAGCATCAGGTATTTCTTGCATTAATGCAACAAACGAAAAGTAGATTTTTTTAAGGTGAATTCTATGGAAAAGGAATCTAAACCAACAGTAATTAAAAAACGGTACATGTTTGTTTTAGCAGGGGCTATGAGTGCACTGATAATATTTGGCGGGTATTTATTTTATACATCCGAAGTAAATTCCATCCGCATAGCCAAGCACCAAGATATTCAAGCAATTGCTGAATTAAAGATTAATCAGATTGAACAATGGCGGAAAGAACGATACTCCGAAGCCCAATTTTTCTCGACTGATCCCACTGTAATTCAATACTCTCTTGATCTACTTGAAGGCAGGAATGTAATACATGCAAAATCATCATTAAAAAAAAGCCTAACATTAATCAAAGATAATCATGGATACAAAAATATTTTTATTGTCTCTACTGATAAAGAAATACTGTTTAGTATCGATCCTGACTTTAAAGATGTTGAACCTTCAATTTCTACTTTCATTGATTCGCTTGTTACCCGCAAATCAATTTTTATAACTGATTTATATTTATGCAACATTGAAAATTCGATACATTTTGATCTACTTGCACCGCTGCTAAATGAGAGTAAGCAAATTATAGCAGTATTGGTTTTACGTATTGATCCCCATAAATATCTTTATCCCTTAATTCAAAAGTGGCCCACGCCAAGCAAAACAGCCGAAACAATATTACTTCGAAGAGACGGCGACAGTGTTCTCTTCCTAAATGAATTACGGCACCGGAAAAATACTGCGCTAAAACTCAGGATTTCCTTAACCCAAAAAGAAGTCCCTTCAGTGCAGGCAGTTTTAGGTTATAAAGGAATTTGGGAAGGGATAGACTACCTCGGAGTTCCTGTGCTATCGGATATTCAACCTATACCCGGCACACCCTGGTTTATGGTGGCTAAAGTTGACAATAGTGAAATTTATTCCGAACTTATTTTTAGAGCAATATTCATCACAATTTTGGCATTCGTTTTAATCCTTTTGTCCGGAGCAGGTTTGGCTTGGTTTTACTATTCCCGTCAAAGAAATATTTATAGAGAACTTTTTGGTAAAGAAATAAAATTACGTGAAGCTCATGAAGAATTTAAAACCATACTCTCTGCTTCCGAAACCCGTTACCGCCGCCTCTTTGAAGCGGCAAGAGATGGGATTCTAATCCTCGATGCGGAAACCGGAATGATTGTAGATGTGAATCCATTTTTAATTGAGAAATTGGGCTATTCAAAAGAGCAATTCATTGAAAAAGCAATTTGGGAAGTTGGATCATTTAAAAATATAATTGCCAACAAAGATAAATTTTTGGAATTACAGCAGAAAGGATATGTCCGTTATGATAATTTAGCGCTTGAAACCTCAATTGGAGAGCAGTTTTATGTAGAGTTTGTAAGCAATGTTTATTTAGTTGATAAAAAGAACGTAATCCAATGTAATATTCGCGATATCACAGAACGCAAGCGTGCTGAAGAAGCATTAATAGAATCAGAAAAAAGATACCACGCGTTGTTCGAAGGTGCCGCTGAAGGAATTCTGGTTGCAGATGTTGGAGCTAAGGAGCTTAAGTATGCAAATCCTGCAATTTGTAAAATGTTCGGTTATAGTGAAGAAGAAATTATTCATCTTGAAGTTTTTGATATTCATCCAAAAGATTCATTACCAATGGTGCTCAATGAATTTGAAGCGATAAGCCGATCTGAAAAAATGGTAGCTTGTAACATTCCTTGTCTCCGTAAAGATGGTTCTGTCTTTTACGCAGATATAAGTGCGAAACCAGTAGTCATAAACAGAAAACTGATGAATATCGGGTTATTTAACGATATCACCGAACGCAAACGTGCAGAAGAAGAAATTAAAAAACTCAATGAAGAACTTGAACAGCGGGTAATTAATCGCACGGCACAATTAGAAGCTGCTAACAAAGAATTGGAATCATTTTCATATTCCGTCTCTCACGATTTGCGTACACCGCTTAGAGGAATTGACGGTTTCTCAAATATTTTGCTTGAAGATTATTCTAAGAAGTTAGATAAAGAAGGACAAAGGCTGCTAAATGTAATTCGCGAACAGACAAAGAAGATGGGGCATCTAATTGATGATCTTCTTGCTTTCTCCCGTGTCGGTCAACGCGATCTCGCTAAATCTGATATTGATATGAAGACACTCGCAAACTCTATTTATCATGAAGTGACTTCCGAAGACGAGAAAAAAAAGATTTTGTTTTCAGTTTCTAATTTACCGCTTGCTATAGGTGATGCTGCAATGGTAAGACAGCTTTGGGCAAACGTATTATCAAATGCCGTAAAGTTTTCATCAAAGAAAGAAAAACCGGTTATTGAAATAAGCAGTAAAGTAGAAAATGGAAAAACAGTTTATTCAATTAAGGATAACGGCGTTGGTTTCAATATGAAGTATTACGATAAATTGTTCGGCGTGTTTCAACGGCTGCACAGTGAAACAGAATATAAAGGCACCGGTGTTGGTCTTGCAATTGCAAAACGAATTGTTACCAGGCATGGCGGAGAGATTTGGGCAGAATCTGAAGTTGATGTTGGAACGACGTTTTATTTTAGTGTTTAGGCAAGAAGGCAAATAAAATGGTTGATGGATGATGGAAGATGTAAAGAGATTCGCCGAATCGCAATATTGTACATCGAAGCGAAGCTTCGACAACAAGAAAATAAAAAATAAAATCTATAACGAAGCTATCGCTTCGATGTACATTGTTTTCGCAAAGCTAGTTATATTATTTAAATGCAAATATGCGTAAATTTGTAAAAATCAAATTACAGATATGAAAAAGCGATTTCTTTCTATTGCAGAGGTTCTCTTTTGGAATTAGAAACGCAAATTGAATTATGTATTAGATTAAAGTATTTTAAACAAATTGATTCCGAAATAATTCTCAGTGATATACTAGAAATTAGTAAAATGTTAACATCATTAATTTCAAAGTTAGGTAATAGGTAATAGTGAGTAGAGAATAGGTAGAAGAACTATTTTACTATTGCCTATTCCCTATTGCCTACTGCCTAATTAAAGAAAGGAAATCAAAATGGAAGCAACACCTGTAGATATTCTGCTTGTTGAAGATAATTTGACCGATGTTGAGTTAGCTTTAAGGGCTTTGAAGAAAAGCGGAATTGCTAATAACATCTTCGTGGTAAATGATGGACAAGATGCTCTCGATTTTATTTATTGCAGAAATAGATTTGAACAACGCAAACCCAATGATGCACCAAAAATTATCCTGCTCGATCTCAAATTACCCAAAATGGATGGATTAGAAGTTTTAAAAACTCTTAAGAGTGATGAAGAAAAAATGATAATTCCGGTAATTGTTCTAACCTCTTCCAATCAAGAAAAAGATATGATCGAAAGTTACAAACTTGGCGTGAACAGCTATATTCAAAAGCCGGTAGATTTCGATCAGTTCGTCGAATCAGTAAAGCAAATAGGAATGTATTGGTTATTGCTTAATCAGTTACCGAAGATTTAGGTCGAATAGGCAATAGTTTGATTAGTGATGTTTTACTATTGCCTGCTGTCTAATTGTATAAATGTTAATATCAAAGCTGTAAACCCAAAAGGTATATAATGGTAGCCAAAATAAAAATCTTATTCGTTGAAGACTTACAAACAGATGTAGAACTTGCAAAGCATTCTCTTTCAAAAGAAGGGATTGTCTTTCAGTCCCGTGTTGTAGAGACTGAAGCAGATTTTCTGCATCAACTGGAAAAATTTTCTCCAGATATAATTATTTCCGATTACAAAATGCCGCAATTCAATGGGTTGCAAGCTTTAAATCTCACCTTAGAAAAATGTCCGGCTACTCCATTCATACTTTTAACCGGTTCTGTAAACGAAGAGGTTGCAGTTGAATGTATGAAAAGCGGCGCTACCGATTATATTATCAAAGAACACATTGCCCGTCTGCCGTTAGCGGTAAAAGATGCACTTGAAAAAAAGAAAATTATTTTGGGAAGAGAGAAAGCGGAGTTTCAACTTATCGAAAGTGAAGAACGTTTTCGATCAATCTACGAGAACTCTACTATTGGTCTCTATAGAACCAATCCGGCAGGAAAGATTATTTTGGCTAATCCTGCTTTAATAAAGATGCTTGGCTATTCCTCTTTTGATGAACTTGCCAAAAGGAACCTTCAAAAAGAAGGCTTCGAACCTTCACAGGAACGCAAACTTTTTCATGAACAAATAAAGAAGAATGGTGAAGTTATAGGTTTAGAATCTGCGTGGATCAAGAAAGATGAAACAGTTCTTTATGTACGTGAAAGTGCAAGGATCATCAGCGATGCTAATGGAAAGATTCTTTTTTATGATGGAACGGTTGAAAATATAACCGCACGAAAGAAGGCTGAAGAAGCGTCACGGGAAAGCGAAGATCGTTATCGCAATCTGGTTGAAAACAGCAGCAACCTTATTTGCACTCATGATTTGGATGGAAATCTTCTCTCTGTAAATAGCGCTGCGTTAAAAATTACCGGCTATTCTCAAGAAGAAGTATTAAACATGAATTTGCAAGATATCATTGTTCCGGAATATCGGAAAATCTTTAATGATTATTTGAAGAAGATTCAAACAATTGGATATGCACATGGGCTTATGATAATTCAAACAAAAACCGGTGAAAGACGTATTTGGGAGTATAACAATTCTCTCCGAACTCACGGCACTGATAAGCCAATAGTGCGGGGAATGGTAAACGATATAACAGAGCGCAAGCAAGCAGAGGAGAGAACCAAAGCATATATTCATTTTCTGGAAAGCCTGGAGCGGATTGATCGTGATATAAAAAGGGAAGTAGATGTTGAACCAATGCTCTGGAGTGTAGTGAACACGGTGTTTTCGATTTTCGATTGCGACCGTGTCTGGCTTTTCTATCCATGCGATCCCAATGCTCAGTCTTTTCGCGTTCCGGTTGAAGTGTATAAACCTGGATATCCTGGCGCCAATGCTAAGAACATAGATATACCAATGTCTCCGGATATTGCTGATAATTTGCGGGAAGCTTTAGAACTAAGTGATGTAGTTACTTACCTTGCCGGGACAGATAGACCCATCAACAAAGTTACAGCCGAGCAGTTTGGCGTTCAGTCTCAGATGATGGTTCCCATTTATCCCAAGGTAGGTAAACCCTGGGTTGTCGGAATGCACCAATGTTCACACGCACGGGTCTGGACAAATGATGAGCGGCAACTTTTTAAGGAGATCAGCAGACGTGTGGCAGACAGCCTTTCAAATCTGTTGATGTTACAAGACCTTAAAGCAAGCGAAGAATCTTACCGGCATATAGTTGAGGCTACAAACGCTGTTCAGTACCACCTTAAATATTCAACAATGAAGTATCATTATATTCATAATGCAATAGAAAAACTAATAGGATATACACCGGAAGAACTAAATGAAATCGGTTTTAAAAATATAGTTGTTAAAATAAGCAGATATCATGTTGAAAAGGTTGATATCAATTTAATTGTTGCAGACAGGGAACATGGTAAAACCCCTGAATGGCAAGCTGATTATCAAGTAAAGACAAAAGATGGCAGATTAATCTGGTTGTCGGATCATTCATACCCGTGGAAGGATGAAACCGGCAATTTGATCGGAAGTGTTGGCATCTTAAACGATATTACTGAACGTAAGCAAGCAGAAGAAATCCTTTCCAATGAGCGGACTCTCTTGCGTACCATCATTGATTTTATTCCTGATGCCATCTATGCTAAAGATATTAACGGAAGAAAAATTTTAGCCAACAAAACGGAAATTCAATTATCCGGAAGGAATGGAGAGGATGAAGTAATTGGAAAGACAGACTTTGATCTCTATCCCGAGAATGAAGCAAAACGTTTTAACGATGAAGATCAATCCGTAATTCATTCAGGTAAACCGCTGCTGAATATGGAAAGCAGTTTGGTAGGTAAAGACGGGCAGATTCATTGGCTGCTTGGCGCAAAAGTGCCTTTGCGGGATGTACGCGGAGAAATAATCGGCATTGTGGGTGTGAACCATGATTTCACCGAGCGCAAACTTGCAGAAGAAGAACTCTTAAAACTTTCACTCGCCGTTGAACAAAGTCCCGCTTCAGTTATTATTACTAATCTGCAAGGTGATATAGAATATGTGAATAAAAAATTCTGTTTAGTAACCGGATATTCAAAAGAAGAAGCAATCGGACAAAACCCAAGGATCTTAAAATCGGGAATCCAGGATCAAAAATTCTATGAAGAACTTTGGAATACAATTCTCTCAGGCAGAGAATGGCAAGGAGAATTTCTTGATAAAAAGAAAAATGGAGATTTGTTTTGGGAGTCGGCGCTCATCTCACCATTGGTAAATAAAGAAGGAAAAATAACACACTTCTTAGCTGTTAAAGAAGATATTACCGACAAGAAAAAGATGATTGAAGAACTTATCTTCGCAAAAGAGAAAGCGGAAGAAATGAACCGCTTAAAATCAAACTTCCTTGCTAATATGAGTCACGAACTAAGGACCCCGCTAAATGGTATTATGGGTTACGCAGATATTCTTACTTCACAGCTTGAAGAACCCGAACTTATTGAAATGTCACAAGGTATCTTTGACTCCGGTAAGAGGCTGAGTGAAACATTAAACTTTATTCTTGATCTATCTGAAGCTGAAACCGTTAAAGTTGAGGAGGTCGCAAAAGATATTGCAGTGATTCCCCTTGTAAAAAATAGTATTAAGCCGTTTTCTAAAGAAATCGCAAAAAGAGGTCTCCAATTAGAAACCATAGTAAAAGATGAAAATATTTATGCTCATTTAGAGGAGCATCTTTTTAACCGCGTACTCTATAATCTTCTCGATAATGCTATAAAGTTTACAAAGAAAGGGAAAATTAGTGTAGAGATCGGGAGAGAAGTTAGCGATGAAAAGGCATGGTTGTATGTAAAAATAAAAGATACAGGAATTGGTATAGCTCCCGATAAAATTGATCTTATCTGGGATGAATTCCGTCAGGTGAGCGAAGGATTGAGCCGCAGTTTTGAAGGAGCGGGACTCGGGTTAACCATTTCCAAAAAAGCAGTAGAACTAATGCATGGAGTAATATTTGTTGAAAGTGAATTAGGGGTTGGTTCTACTTTTACTGTTAAATTCCCTGCGGTAAGTTTTCTTCCGCAAAAAGAAGAACTTATACAAACAAAAGATGATACTGGTTTTCAATCTAAACAAGAGAAAGTTGAAACGGCAGATTTGCCTTTAATTCTCTGTGTTGAAGATGATTATGTAAATAGTCACATAGTAAAATTGTATTTAAAAAATATTTGTAGAGTTGACACAGCCGAAAGTGTGGAGAAAGCTTTGCTTTTAGCCGCTGAAAAAAAATATGAGTTAATTTTGATGGATATTAATCTTGGAGAAGGTGTGAGCGGAATGGAAGTAGTCAAAGAAATAGTAAAAATGCCGCAGTATCTCGGCACACCGATAATTGCGGTAACCGCCTATGCAATGGAAAAGGATAAAGCAGAATTCTTAAAAGGCGGATGCACCGGCTATATTTCTAAACCATATCAAAAGGAAGAACTAATAGATTTAGTAACAAGTTCGCTTAGAAATAATTAGGTAACTCACGTTAAGCAGAATTAAACTTTGCGTAGCCACGACTTTTAGAGGCTGTGTTAAAATTAGCAGCCCACAGTTTCAACTGTGGGAAAATGGATTAAAAACAGACTATTGGAAACCGTTTTAACGGTTTTAATTGAATATTCACACAGTCTCTTTAAGTCGTGGAAAATAAAACAGAAAACTCCGGCTTTAGCCACAAAACAGCTTGTTTTTCCGTAAAGTGAGTTAGTGTCTTAACAAAAAAGTTCGTGTAATAATTGGCCTGCCCGCCGCCGGCAGGCAGAATATTTTTAGATTAATAGTAGAGACGTTGCGCGCAACGTCTTTACAGAATAAATTTTTTGGTTCTGGTTTACCAGGTTAGAAATTACATAGTTAGTAAAAATATTCAATACAAAATGGTTAGATATTTACAAGAGAATAAAAAAAAATTAAGAATAACGATTAACGAATTTTGATTTCCGATGTTGGCAAAATCTTCTAACTTCTAAAATCGTTAATCCTTGTTCGTAAATCAATTTTGGTTCTGGTTTACCAGGTTAGGTAATTCAACTAAGAGCCTAACGTAAAAGAAAAATCGTAGCGAGCTTGGCGCTTCACTGCGCACGTTGCGAGAAAAACATCTCTCGTAAAGAAGAGGCAATCACGCCTAAGCGTGACAAAGGATAGAGTGCATGTAATTACTTGGAATTGTTATTCAAATTTAATTATTATAGCATAGGAGATAGAAAATGAAAAGCCCGGATAAAAATGTTTCTCTGGATAATTTGCTCGGTGATGTTTTAGGCGGCACAGCGGCGATGCTTGTCGCAATTCCATCGGCAATTGCATTCGGATTGATCATCTTTGCTCCATTAGGAGCTGAATTCTCAGGCAGAGCTGCCATCGGCGGTATTCTTGGAACTATCACTATGGCTTTATTTGCCGCTCTTTTCGGCGGCACAAAAAAATTGATCTCAGCGCCCTGTGCGCCTGCCGCAGCAGTGTTGTCTGTGTTCGTAAGTGAAGTTTTTCATAAAGGAACAATCCCTCCTGAATCAATTCCAATTTATGTTACCATCGTCTCACTCCTCTCAGGCGTAGTGCAATTGCTTATCGGAAAATTAGGCGGAGGAAGATTCATCAAATACATTCCGTATCCCGTTGTTGCAGGTTATTTAAGCGGAGTTGGTGTCCTTATCTTTTTCGGTCAACTACCAAAGTTTTTAGGAATTCCGATAAAAGTTACGGTCTCTACTTTTCTTTCTTCACTATATCTTTTTCGTTGGGAAAGTATCTTTGTTGGAGCGGTAACTATCCTGGTAATGCTCTTTGCTCCGAGATTAACAAAAAAAGTACCCGCGGCAATTCTTGCTTTGATCAGCGGTATTGCAGCCTATTTAACTTTGTCTATTTTCAATCCTGCATTAGCCATACTTGAGCATAATTCTTTTGTGATAGGACCGATCTCAGCTTCGCTTTCAGAAATAATTAACACGATAGCCACTAATGGTAAACTGCTTCCCGCTATTGATTTTTCAGCGATAGGTTTTGTTATTGTGCCAACGATAACTCTGGCAGTGCTTCTTTCAATTGATACGCTAAAAACATGTGTAGTGTTAGACGCGTTGACCTATTCGCGGCATAATTCAAATAAGGAATTATTGGGGCAGGGAATAGGGAACGTCGTCACCGCTCTAGTGGGTGGAATTCCGGGTGCCGGAACAATGGGTGCAACGTTGGTAAATCTGAATAGCGGCGCTAAAACACAAATGTCAGGTGTTGTCGTTGGTGTCTCTTCTCTTTTTGTACTTTTACTTTTAGGAAAATTAGTTGCATGGATTCCATTCTCGGCATTGGCTGGCATCCTTATGGTAGTTGCTTTTCGTATGGTAGATAAAAAGAGTTTTTCTCTGTTAAAACATCAGTCAACACGGTTTGATTTCTTTTGTATTGTTGCAGTTGTTATTTCCGCCGTTAGTATGAGTTTGATAGCGGCTTCTGGTGTAGGAATTGCCTTTGCGATTCTTCTTTTCCTCAGAGAACAGATCAGGTCATCGGTTATCCGCAGAAAAGTATTCGGTAATCAGCTCTTCTCAAAGAAAATCAGATTGAAAAATGAATTGGAAGTATTACAATTGAAAGGGAGTGAAACAATAGTTGTTGAGCTTCAAGGACAATTATTCTTTGGTACAACCGATCAATTATTTACTGAATTAGAACCTTTCCTGAAAAAATGCAAATACATTTTGCTTGATATGAAAAGGGTACAGTCAATTGATTATACTGCTGTAAATATGCTCAAACAAATTCAAGCGCGGGTAAAAAGTCAAAAAGGATACCTGGTATTTGCTTCTGTTCCATTAAGTTTACCTACCGGGCAGAATGTTAAATCTTACCTCAAAGACCTTGGATTAACAGAAACTGACATTCTTAAATTCTTTAATGATCTTGACTCTGCACTCGAATGGATTGAAGACGACATCTTGAAGACAGAAAATGTTGTTTCCCTTGCTTCCGGGCAGTCACTTTCAGTTAGGCAGTTTGAGTTTTTTGAAGACATTTCAGACCAAGCGCTAAATAAACTCCATGATTGCATGGTTGAGCAAACTTACAAACCGGCTGAGTTGATCTTCGAGAAAGGTGAGGAAAGTGATGAAATCTATTTTATTAGAAAAGGCATGGTAAAGATTGTTCTGCCGTTATCGCAGGGAATGAGTCATCATTTAATTACATTTCCCACAGGCGGTTTTTTTGGAGATATGTCGTTCCTTGATAAAGGAACCCGTTCTGCAAATGCTGTAGCTGTTGAAGATGTCGATCTCTATGTTCTCTCAAGAGAAAAATTTTCTGAAGTAGTAAAACAACACCCGGAAATCGGCGAACAATTTTTTGAGCGATTAGCCCGTACCATTGCAGACAGACTTCGTCAAAGTAATATTGAAGTGAAAGCTTTGCAGGAGAATTAATAAGGAATATTACTTGGTCTTTAACGAAATAGGTTTTCTTAATCTTAATTCTTTTAATTTTAAGGATCGCTGCAAATTAGGAAAACGATTAAGACTAAGAAATAAGTTTGTACTTATGAGTCGTTCAATTATGTGATTTAATAATACAACTTCAATTCGATTTGAATCAGTTTTGGCTGTGATACTGATGGCTTACAAAGCTGATAGAGACTAATTTCAATTCATAAGTGCAAAGTGAATCTCTATGGTAAAAAGTTTTCATGATCCAATTAGCGGACTTACTCATTTTGTCGGAATTATTTTTTCGATTATAGGATTAGTTGCACTTCTCACGCGTACAAGCGGGGTATTCACAATTTATCATACCGTTTCATTTTCCGTTTTCGGCGGTGCAATGATCTTGCTTTACACGATCAGTACATTATATCATTGGCTTCCTTTATCAGAAAAAAACTTGATCCTCTTTCGAAAAATTGACCACATAATGATTTTTATTTTTATTGCGGCATCCAATACTCCAATATGTATTATCTCTATTCGAGGTATTTGGGGTTGGTCAATTCTTACGAGTGTTTGGGTATTTACTCTCGGCGGATTTTTCTTGAAAATATTTTGGCTGAACGCTCCCCGCTATCTTTATACTTCACTTTATTTAATAATGGGTTGGATGATTGTGGCGGCAATTTATCCTTTAACAAAAGTGATGCAGGTGCAAGGAATCGTCTGGCTTGCTTTAGGGGGAATTTTTTATTCGATAGGTGCGATAATTTACGCTATGAAAAAACCTGATCCGTATCCGGGTAAATTTGGTTTTCATGAAATATTTCATCTTTTTATTATGGCAGGAAGTTTCTGCCATTTTTGGATGATGTACTATTACGTTTAACAACTAAATTTTTATAGGGGAAACAGAAGTCAATTTCTGAGTTATAGGCTCAAGTTTTTTTTTAGCTTAATTCCCATTTTGGAATAGTATCTGAAAATCAAGCAATAATCTCGCAATGATCCCTTGACTTACCATCTTCTCACTGATAATTTTTTTTTTGCAAACAGATAAAATATAAATTCACTTTTTTACTTGACAAAAAGAAAATAATTATATATTTTGTGCAAAGGATTGCATTAATTAGGAAATTATGAGAGTAAACTACAATAAAACAAGAGACAATCGTTTGCATAATTTATTTAAAAACAACAAATAAACAGAAATTATTTCATATCAATTCACCATCAACTATGTCATCAACGCTAAAAGATATTGCAGAAAAAACAGGTGTTTCCGTCTCGACCGTCTCCAGGGTACTTCACGACAATACCAAAAAATATAAGATCAGTGAAGAGACACAGACGAGGGTAAAACAAGCAGCAAAAGAAATCGGATACAGAGTTAATGCACTTGCACGTGGGCTGCGTCTGCAAAAAACATACGAGATCGGAATAATTGTTCCGGATATTGCTAATCCATTCTTTTCAGCAGTTATTAAAAGCCTTGCTGGTGAACTGCGCCAAAGGGGATACAATTTTATTGTGTACGACTCCGATGAAGATATTACTATTGAACGTTCTGCCATCAAAAGTCTTTTAGAAAAACGTGTTGATGGGTTGGTCATTGCTTCCGTTGGGCAAGATTATTCGCACATTCAAAAAATACGGGATGCTCGAATTCCTTTAGTGATGGTGGATCGCTGTTTCGATGCGTTAGATGTTGATTCAGTTAGTGTTGATAATGTGAAGGGTTCCTTGCTTGCCGTGGATCATCTCATTAAAGAAGGACATCACCGCATTGCCTTTATTCAAGGGTTACCGGGAACATATGCGAATGAAACACGCTTGCAAGGGTACAAAAGCGCTCTTTACGGTGCTGGAATTTCAATTGATGAACAATTGATCGTGGGTGACGACTTTCGATCGCACAACGGTTATCTGAAAACTAAAATGCTCCTCAAACTTTCAGATCCTCCAACTGCAATCTTTACCGCTGGAGATCTAATTGCTCTAGGTACCCTTGAAGCATGCAGAGAAAATAAAATTTCTATCCCAGGCGATCTTTCTCTTATCACTTTTGATGATCCAGATTTTGCTTCCTATTTATCTCCAGCCCTTACAGCAGTAGAACAACCAATTACAAAAATGGCTGAAATGGCAGTTGCTATGTTGTATAACCGGATGAAAAATCCTGACGACGAACGAACGAAAATATTGTTGGAACCGAAATTGAATATTCGTAGTTCCGTTACACGCATCTCATCAGTAACGAACATTACGCAGATCATGAAAACTGAAACAATAAAAGAATAGTTTAATAAAAGGGCTCTTGCATGGACACTTTATTGAGACACCTAACAAATAAGATCGCAGCAGGTCTCCTTCTAACAGTTATGTTTTCAATTATCTGTTTGGCCGGAAACACCGGAAAGATTTCGGGAAGGGTGAGCGATAAAGCGAGCGGCGAACCGCTTATTAGTGCAAACGTTATCGTTAAAGAGTTGAAGATTGGAGCTTCAACGGATGTGAATGGTGAGTACTTCATTTTAAATGTACCTCCAGGTACATACACGTTGACAGTATCAATGCTTGGATATGAAAGAGTCAACAAGAGCAACGTCTCCATTATTATTGACAGAACAACGACTCAAAATTTCATGCTTGAAACTTTGCTACTTGAAGAAAAGGTTGTTATTATTATCGCAGAACGTCCTGTGGTTGATAAAGATCTCACCGCAAGCGAGCAGATAGTGACCAGCAAAGTGCTGGAAAATTCCGGAGCCAGGACAATCAAAGATGTGTTGGAAACACAGGCTGGCATCTTTAGCGACAATTCAAATCTTGCTTGGCAGCGTGGATCGACAAAAGGATATGTTCGCGGAAGTTCTATGGTGCAGGCTGTTTATATGATTGATAATCTTTCCGTTAATAGCGGGTTAGTGTCGGATAATTATTCCGGATTCAATACTTCTACCATAGAACAGATTTCTGTTTTGACCGGAGGGTATAATGCGGAGTATGGTGAAGGGCGTTCCGCAGTTGTAAATATTGTATCGAAAGAGGCACCGGAAGGAATCCACGGTACAATTATCGGAAGAATGCGTCCTGCCGGAGTTTATCATTTTGGCAGGAATATGTACAGTAGAGAAAACAACGATTACGTCAGCACAGGAATTGATTATTGGACTCTCCAGTCGCAGGATGTCAACAGTCGTTTCTATAAAATGAATCCAGACTCACTGCTTGGAGCGTGGCGTAAACAGACAACACCAAACGGTGTACTTGGGAACTATGCTAATCGTCCCGAATATGAATATGAAGGGACACTATTTGGTAGTGTGACAGAAGAATTAAGTTTTCTTGCTTCAGGACGATTCAAACAAGGTGTCGGAATATTTCCACAGGCAATCCCCTATAATCCTGAATTTAATATTCAAGGATACCTCAATTACAAATTCACTTCTGAAATCAAATTTCGTATCGGTGGATTTGTCGGAGGATATGAAAGCGCAGATTATACTTCTTCGAATCAAAATACATCAGAGATGGGACAGGAAGCGGGTTGGTTGGCTCCAATGAGAATTGACGAACAGTATGCCCGTGCAAAATACAATCTATTTGGCGCCCCCTTCAGACAATGGCCTGAAAAGAGACGGTGGTCCCAATTGTATGGTAAAGTGACCCATCTCTTGAACAATCAATCGTTCTATGAAGTGACGGTCAGTTATTTAAAGGACCGAATGGATCGTTCAGACAGAGAATATCGTATTGCAGATTCTGTCTGGCTGTCAGATGTTGTTTCAATGCATCCTCGCTATACACTACAAGCGTATTATCACACGTGGACTAAAAACTTTTCACAATCCTACCAGATCAAAGGCGATTATACAAACCAGATCACCAAAATACATAATCTCAAAACCGGATTTACTTTTAAATCGCACGATTTTTATTATGAGAACTTCGCTGCTGAATCCAAAAGCAGTAGAAATAATTCTATGAATATTTTCGACGGGAATCCTTACGAAGGAAATTTATATGTTCAAGACAAAATCGAATTTCCAGGCTTAGTAGTAAACATAGGATTGAGGGGAGATTTTTTCAATCAAAATAGGAGCGCGCCAAAGAATATGTATGACCCGCTGGCATTCGAAATCGGAACACCCGGACATGATCTCGGAGCTCCATTAGGAATTCCCGGTACTCCTGAGCGTGAGCGAACAAAATTGCAGGTTGCAATCGCTCCGCGAATCGGTATTTCTCATCCTATGAGTGAGAATGCCTCAATGCATTTTGTGTACGGTCATTTTTATCAACGCCCTTCCTGGACGAAGATGTTCGGTTTCCCGTTCGTGAATTACAGTACCACGTGGGATAGCATTTTGAATCCATACGCAAAACAAATTACTTACATGGATGAATGGCAGGGATACTATGGTAATCCGGAATTGGGGTATGAACGAACAATCCAGTACGAATTAGGTGTTGATTACAATATTGCAGATGTCCTTAAACTTGATTTGACGGGTTATTATAAAGATGCATCCCGTGAAGCGGATGTTATCACCGGTGTATATGCGGCAACCCATAGTGCGACCAAAGCATTGATGGTCAGCAATTCAGGATATTCCGATGTACGAGGTATCGAGACTAAACTTGAATCGCGATTAAACGGGATGTTTAATTTCGGTTTAAGTCATGAAATCTATTGGTCGTTCAATGGCGAAGTTGGTTTTAGTAGATTGTATGAACTGGGTTCACAGAGTGTGAATGTACCGAAAGGATTGAGGCAGGAAAAAGGGGCATGGGGAGACTATCAGCGTATCAAGGGATGGGCAAGCTTTACGATCAATAAAGAAGAAGGACCTGAAATTGCCGGATTCAAACCATTGAGCGATCTCAACATTTATTCAAATTTTTGGTGGAGAACCGGAGATCAGTACACCTATCACGGTCCGGGAGATTTCTCCTCAGAACCGAACAACATGCGATGGTTCAATTATTATCAGATTGACGTAAGAGTATCGAAAGGATTCGATCTAATGGGATTTCAGACGGAATTCAGTATTGATATAAAGAATTTACTTGACTCAAAATTTTTACGATTGCTGTATGGAGATGATCTGGTACGGTATTTAGAGAATCCAAATCTGCCTGATAGTGAGCGGCTACCAAAGACATCCGATTTTTCAGAACCGAACATTTGGGAATGGTATTCATACGAGGTACCACCACAAAAAATCTATTTTCAAATTTCGATAAAATTTTAATTAAGGTACACGAGAGTTAACATGAAAAAATACATTGCTGCGATAGTTCTTATGCTCTTGTTTTCAGACTTGATGCACGCTCAGGTTACTTGGGGAAAGCAGACTTTGAAAAGAGGAAAACTATGGGCAACAGTTTGGAATTCACTTCAATATGGAGATCCTACTGAAACACAAAACGGATTCCACACTATTGATTATCCCGGGTATTCAAAAGCAACCAACGTGAACGATGCGTTAAATTACACTGAAGCAGTTGGATATGCGATCTATGGTGTCCGGGAGAATATTGCATCATCCTACACAATCAACTCACGGTTTTTTCCATCCGGACAGGATATTTTCCCTATCGAAGAAGCTACATTGACGAAGAATTATAATCTCCAGAACATTGGAATTGCCGGAGAAGAAAGCGTATCCGGGGCTCATCACGTGAACGGTTTAAACGTTGATGTGGCACGGCGAAGTATGGTGTGGAGTTATCCCGGATTGAGCGACTTCATTATTCACGAAGTTACTATAACAAATAACGAATTATCATCGGTTGATTCCATGTTTTTTGGAATGCGGTACGGCATTCGGATGACGCAGCGTTCAGGAAGCAGGGGAGATGAAAAATATGATTGGAATTCGGCTGAGAAACTTTTCTATTTCTATGATCATCAGAGATTCAGAACTGAGGATGAGGTGCCGATCGTTTACAATTATGGTGTCGGTCCATTACGTGGCGATATCGGAGATGCACGCGACATTTATCAGCAAGGAATTCGCGAACACGAAATTGATGCGCCTGGTTATTTTACAGTTGCTATGTTGGATTCTGCAGGGGGGAATATTTACCAAAATATTCTTGAGCACACAGGACAAGGTCTTACAGAAGGGGCGAGCACTGTAGATCAGATGTTCATTCAGGGATCATCATCTCATACTCGGGTGAAAGAAGTTATGACCCATCAACAACCGCGTGTATCATGGGATTCTGCCCGTGTTCTTGGCGGCGAAGGTGGAAATAAATATGAACGGCGCCCGGAATTTTTAGTCAGCGTCGGACCTCTTTCACTTACACCATTCGCATCTGTCAAAATTGTGTATGCCGAAGTAATGGGGGAAATGGATCGTGCAAAAATTGTCGAAGGAGGAGTTGTCAACATTGATTTGATGGCGACTGCTTCACGTGATTCTATGCTCGCCCATATTCATGCTGCGCGGAAACTTTATGCGAACAATTATCTTCCTGACGTTTATCCACCACCAACACCATCTGACGGAGAAAACAGTCTCAAGATTTCCACCGAACCTGGAAAGATAATTGTTGAATGGTTCCCGATTTCATCATCATATAAAGATCCCAAAACCGGGATAAATGACGTAGCGGGATACAGGATTTATCGTTCTAGTTACTTCACAATTGGACCATGGATTCTCGTTGAGGATCTTAAAAAAGACTCAGTTGTTTTGGTAAACGGGAACATCCGGTTTGTTGATGAAAATCTCCCTTTTGGAGTGGGTAATTATTATTGTGTTACAAGTTATGATGAAGACAACAACGAGAGCGGCAAAGTAAATAATACACGATTTCCAATTTATCCATTGCGTGGACAAAATTTGCAATTCCCTAAAAATGTTTACGTCGTGCCGAATCCCTTCAGACAGCATAGTAATTTAACCGGAACAGGGGAAAGGTACAGAATGGAATTCATCGGTATTCCGGCGATCTGCAAGATAAAGATCTACACGCTAACCGGTGATATCATTCAAGAAATAGATCACAACGATGGCAGCGGTTCTGAAGCATGGGGGAGTATTAAGCGATTAGATTATCAATTGAACAAATGGACTCTTGGAATTGCACCCGGTATCTATCTGTATCGTGTCGAATCGCTCGTTCCCGGACATGCAGGCGAATCGTACATCGGCAAATTAGCAATTGTGAAGTAGCGGAGAAAAAACTAAAATGTATTCAATGAAAAAAATATTTCAATCAGCGTTCACGCTCTTACTATTTCATGCGGCGCTAATTCATTCTCAATCTGGAATTTCGCCGGCTGACATTGAAAGAGCCGGACAATCTGGATGGCAGTTTTTGAAGATCAATGGAGATGCAAGGCAGGCAGCATTGGGTGGCGCTTATACTGCAATTTCAAACGGAGATGCCAGTGCAATATTTGGTAATCCTGCGGCTCTTTCGGATGTAAAAAATATTGATGTGCAGGTAAATGCATTGCAATGGATCGCCGATATTAACCATCAATCTATAGCAGTTGCATTCAATCTTAAAGAATTCGGTGTTGTCGGAGCCAGCTTGGCGATGCTTAATTATGGCGATATTCCTGAAACCATCAATGAACCTTTAGGAACAAGTGGAACGATACCAATAGTTACAGGTAAAATGTTCACTGCAAATGACATTGCAGCCGGTCTTTCTTATGCCAAAAAGATAACCGATAAACTTTCTGTTGGAGGTAATATTAGATGGATGCAACAGAAGATCGCAGAACTCTCAATGCGGAATTGGTCCTTGGATTTTGGTACCATCTACTATACCGGATTCAGAAGTTTACGCATCGCAATTACAGCAAGAAATTTCGGACCTGATTCGCGTTTCGGCGGATGGAGTGAAGAGTTCCAGACGGAATCTGACAACGTTAGAATGCCGCTTGATTTCCGAGCCGGTATGGCCATGGATTTTTTAGATGAAGAGGGAAGTCCGCATTTATTGACCGTAGTAGCGGAAGGAGACCACCCGAATGATGGAAGAGAAAAATTTCATCTTGGTGTGGGTTATGTTTTCGACAGAACTTTTTTTGTTCGGGGTGGATATAAGTTCAACTACGATGTACAGAGATTTACTTTTGGCGCCGGAGTAACTTATCCTATTGGGAATATAATCGGCACAATCAACTATGCTTATGTTGACTTTGGTGAGTTGACACAAGCGCACATGTTTTCTCTTGGATTTTCATTTTGATAAAAAATATTTTAAATAACAACCATAGCAGAATTTGGAAATAGTACAATGAAAAATAAAGTAGTTGTTGTTGGAAGTTACAACACAGACTTGACCATTAAAACAACTAGAATTCCTAGTCCGGGTGAAACAATTATTGGCGGAATTTTTACAGAAGGTGGTGGAGGAAAAGGAGCTAACCAGGCTGTAGCCGCCGTTCGTGCAGGTGCAAACGTAAGTTTTATTGCAAGGGTAGGTAATGATGCGCTTGGAAAAGAAGGAATACAGCGGCTAACAGAAGAGCAGATCGATACACGTTACATTTTTCAGGATTGTGAGGTCGCTACAGGTGTTGCCTTTATTGTTGTTGATGAGTGGGGAGAAAATAGTATTGTTGTCGCTTCCGGTGCGAATGCCCGGTTAAGTCCGGACGACATTGAAACAGTACATGATGAAATTGCATCGGCAAGTGTACTACTTGTTCAATTGGAATCCCCGATCGAAACTATCCGTGCAGCCATTAAAAAATCTCATGAAAAAGGGGGAATCGTAATTTTGAATCCAGCCCCGGCTCAACCTTTGGGAGCAGATATCTTAAATCAAATTGATATCATCACGCCTAATGAAGTAGAAGCAGAGATGATCACCGGAATAAAAGTAACGGATGAAGAAAGCTTGCATTCAATAGTAAAGAAATTTTTCGAATACGGCATCAAAAACGTTTTGATTACTCTTGGTTCGAAAGGAGTTTTTGCCGGATTACCAAATAAGATGGAATTCTTTCCAGCGCATATAGTTACTCCTCTTGATACTACAGGTGCTGGAGATGTATTTAGCGGGGCACTCGCTGCATTTCTTTCAAAAGGAATGCTTATAGAAGAAGCGGTAGGAATGGCAATTGCGTCAGCATCACTATCAGTCACTCGAATGGGAGCGCAAAACTCCGCACCGCAACTGAATGAGATTGAAAATTTTATAGCAGCCAATTTATCTTCTGTGGCTTTTAACTGTTAACAGAGAGTTTCTAAATCATAAAGAAAAATATTATTAAAATGAATGCTAAATCACAAACAAAGGAGATGCAAATGAAAACTAAAAAATTGTTTTACTTGATTCTTGTTGGACTGATGTTGTTCGGGCAAGGGTTGGTTGCACAGGTAGTTAAGAATATGACGCTTCTCGGAAATTACGGGAAAGGTGAGGGAGAATCGAAAGGAGTTTTTGCAGCTGGGTCCGTAGTATATTATGGGTTAGGAAATAAAGTTCAGATTGCAAGTTTTTCAAATCCTGCGACTCCCGTTAAGATAGGAAGCGTGATTCTATCAGATGTCGTTGAAGATCTTGTACGTACGTCGATAAGCGGTAATCAATACTTGGTCGCAAGCGGTGGAGGTAAAATGTGGCTCATTGATGTTAAAAATCCCACCACTCCATCCTTAGTTGCTACAGTTGAGGTCACTACGAGTACAACATGTGAAGGTGTAGCAACAAGTGGAACATACGCTTATGTAGCAGCCGGCGGTGCCGGTTTTAAAGTTTACAATATCGCGACCCCGGCAAGTCCTGTGCTGGTCGCAGCGATAGATAGTTTGGCGTATTGCGAAAGTGTCGTGATCTCCGGACAATATGCTTATGTTGCTGCAGCATCAAGAAGCCATATTTTAGATATTTCGAATCCCGCCGCTCCTGTTTACGTTGGAAGGATCGAAGGATACGGTGGCTATCATCAATATATCAATGTTCGATCAGGGTATGCATACGTTTGTAATTATGATGCAAGTTTAGCGGTTGTGAATGTAACTAATCCTTTAAACCCGATAAATGTTATGGAAATTCCCAGCGGATACCGTACCGCACGCGTAGTGTTTGATGGAAATTACGCTTATGTAGCTGTGGGAGATACAGGAATGGTGATATACAATGTTGTTAATCCAGCCTCACCTATATTAACAAGTAAGATCAAAACAACAGGTCGGGCTGCATCATTGTATTATGGAGCAATCTCAATCAGTGGTACACCAACCGGACATATTTTTGTTGCGAACAGAAATCCAGCTCCCGGAATCACTGCGATCAATGTTTCAATTCCTGCAACTCCAGTAACATCTGCTTTTCTCGCAGCACTTGCAGCACCCACAGGTACAGCATACACTCCGTACTATGCAAGCGGGAAAGTTTACGTTGCATATGGAACCGCAGGACTCAGAATAATTGATGTTACAAACCCATCGAGCGCCGCATTACTTTCGACTGCAGATCTCGGCGGAGATTCACGTGCAGTTGTCGTGAGTGGTAACTATGCATACGTTGCAGCAAGAGACTCAGGCGTTTATGTTGTTGATGTAACAAATGCAGCAAGTCCGGTAAAAATCAAGACCATCAAAACGGGGCGTGCGCGCGGTATTGCTGTAAGCGGAACAAAAGTATATGTTGCCGCCAGTGATAGTGGGATGGGGCTGATAGACATCTCAAATCCCACGAATGCTTTACTCGTTTCTTATACGGGAAGTAGTGTGTACGGTGAAAACGTTTCCATTAATGGAAACATTGCGGGCATAACTGATTATAGTCAAATCACATTTTATGATGTTACCATACCGACAGCCCCCGTCAAAAAAGGTTCAACGGGATCATTCAAAACTGGAAATGAAGGTTTTGCGATTTCAGGTAATTTCGCTTATGTTCCTGATGGTGACAGTTTAAAAATATTTAACATTGCAGATCTAATGTCTCCGACGCTTTTCTCAAAAATCAAAACGGGTGGTTACGGTTATGTAGCTGCAGTAGCAGGTGATTATTGTTATGTGGCTTCTGAAGGAACGGGTGTCAGAGCGATAAATATTTCTAATCCTTCATCCCCGGTTGAAGATGGATTTTATGATGGCGTCCCTCAATCGAGAGGAGTAGCCGCGGACGGGAAATATGTTTATGTAGCAGAGAAAGGAGATGGGCTGACAATTTATTCCAACGATCTAGTCACTTCACTTAAAGATGAGAAGGGAATGATTCCGGAAAATATTAGTCTGCATCAAAATTATCCGAATCCTTTCAATCCAACGACGAATATAAAAATCGAATTGAGAGAAAAATCGTTTGTTTCGTTGGAAGTATTCAATTCAATTGGTCAGCGGATTACCACTCTTGTAAACAATCAATTACCGGCAGGGTCATCAAATGTTTCGTTTGACGGTTCATCGCTTTCAACCGGTGTTTATCTGTATCGTTTACAAGCGGATGGTGTTACGATTGCAAAGAAAATGACATTGATAAAGTAATGTTTGTAGCCAGACTTAACATGTTTTGTAATTAAAAGTTTTGCAACAATAGATTCAATAATTTACATTTTTTACAACATGAGTTTTTAAATCAGAAAGGTGGTGAAAAGAACTAAAAAGTTTCAGTGCAGGTAACTTTAAATATTTAATTCACTTTTTTATTTTCATTTTTTTTTGGAGTTTTTATGAAACAAGGCAGGATACTTTTTGCATTCATGTTTTTACTGACAGTCACAAGTCTGTCAGTATTTGCACAGGTCCCTTTGGCAGATAATATGCCGGCAAGCGGTGTTTTAGGGACGACAGATTTTATAACAAATACCAACTATGCATCACCATCTACGACCACATTGTCTGAACCGGCTGGTGTTGCGGTAGATCCAACTACGGGAAAATTATTTGTTGCGGATCGCGATAACAGACGGGTGTTACGCTGGAGTTCTGCAGACAAAATGGTAAACGGTTCTGCTGCAGAAGCAGTACTCGGGCAGCCGGATTTTGTTACACGAACACGTAATACCGGCGGATTATCAGCGGCAACAACGAATGATCCCGTTGGAGTTTTTGTTGATGCCAACGGCAGGTTGTGGGTAGCTGATATGACAAACAATCGTGTATTACGTTTTGATAATGCTTCGACAATAGCAAGTGCTTCACCAGCAAATGGAGTTCTCGGACAACCGGATTTTGTGACAAACACAGCAGGTGTAACAGCAAATAAGATGACGACACCAACAGGAGTTTTTGTTGATGGAAATGGAACCTTATGGGTCGCTGACAGAGCTAATAACCGCGTTTTACGATTCGCAAATGCTGCAACCATAGCAAATGGTGCTGCCGCTGATGGAGTTTTAGGGCAAGCTGATTTTGTATCTGCAACAACCGGACTGACTGCCTCAACAATGAATGCGCCTTGGGGCGTTAATGTTGATGTTGCTGGCAGATTGTGGGTAGCAGACAGAGTGAATAATCGTGTCCTACGATTTGATAATGCAGCTTCAAAAGCAAATGGCGCTGCGGCTGATGGAGTAATAGGAGAGCCGGATTTTACCACAAGTGTATTTAACAAAACACGCGGCGGGCTTGGAGAACCACGTGGTGTAGCTACTGACGCAGCTGGCAGATTGTATGTAGTAGATGAAGGGAATACACGTGTAATGGTTTACAATAATGCCGCTGGACTTGCAAATGGACCGAATGCAAATAACGTATTGGGACAGACAGATTTTAACTCTGATCTTTCTTCTCCGATCTCTGCAAGCAGCCTCAATTACCCATTATCTATTTTCATTGATAATGCAAATAATAATATCTGGCTCCCTGATATTTATAATCATCGCGTTTTACGTTACAGTGTTTCCAATCTTCCGGTTGAACTTGTTTCATTTACGGCAACAGTAATATCAGGTAAAGTGGAATTATCATGGTCAACTGCAACCGAAAAAAATAATGCCGGATTTGCCATAGAGAAAAATGTAAACAATGTCTGGAATCAGATCGGTTATGTAAAAGGACAAGGAACCAGCACCGAGCGGAAAAATTATTCATTTACCGAGAATGCTACTACAGGAAAATATCAGTATCGCCTGAAACAAATAGATTATGACGGTAAATTTGAATATAGCAATGTTGTCGAAGCTACAGTTGGATTAACCGTGGATGATTATAAACTTGGTCAAAATTATCCCAATCCTTTTAATCCGAACACAACCATTACGTTTGCACTGAAAAACACCGAACATGCAACAGTAACAGTTCATAATATGCTTGGTCAGACAGTCGAAACGCTATTTAGTGGAATAGCAACTGGAAACGAAGTGTATTCACTTACGTTTGATGCGAAAAATCTTTCGAGTGGAATTTATTTCTATACTCTCCGTTCTGAAAGCATGAACGAAGTACGGAAGATGAGTTTGATGAAATAAAGTGTGAGGAAATTAGTCTCTAAATCGGTTGTTTCTAAATGTTGAAAAGAAACAACCGGTTTTTTTTAACTTACACTTCAAGTTTTTAAGTTTTTTAAGGATGATTTATGAATTATTTTCGGATGCAATTTACGTGTCTGCTTTTGTTGGTGACATATTATGTAACGACTTATTCACAAACGAATAATGTTGACAACTTGTCCGCTGCTCCGACTGCCAATAATTTTGCATATCCTCAATCGGTATTTGTAGATTCTCCGAACGGGCATATTTGGATAACTGATTTTGACAATCATCGTGTTTTACGATTTGATGCATCATCACTTACAACAATGGACGAATCACATACGTCATCATCACCGGCATCCTATTTTCTCGGGCAAAATTATCCAAATCCATTTAACCCGGTAACACAAATCACGTTTTCAACCAAAACTACCGGAGTTGTTGTACTGGTGGTTTATAATCTGCTTGGTCAAGAAATTGCTACATTATTTAACGAAGTTGCAACGGCAAATACCGTATATTCGATTGCGTTCGACGCAACATCTCTGTCCGGCGGAATTTATTTGTATTCACTACGCTCAGCATATGGGAATGAAGTGAAAAAAATGTGTTTGTTGAAATAGTGTTTATATGATAAGGAATATTTATTAAATGAAATTTCAATTTACGATTGCACTTTTTTGTTTATTAGTCTCCAATTTACTTTTGGCTCAATCTCCGCTGTTCAACAATATGCCGGCAAGCGGAGTTATGGGGCAATTGAATTTTACATCGAATTTTTCGGGAACTACATCAAGTACACTCAATTCTCCATCGGGTGTTGCCCTCGATCCCACTACAGGGAAACTATTTGTGGTTGATCGGTATAACAATCGCGTATTGAGATGGAGTTCCACAGAAAAAATGAATAACGGCTCATCTGCGGAAGCTGTTTTTGGACAACCGGATTTCAGCACCGCTACAAGTGGATTATCTGCAACAAAGTTTAATGATCCTTTAAGAGCTTTTGTTGATAACGCAGGAAATCTTTGGGTGAGCGATTATCTCAATAATAGAGTTTTAAGGTTTGACAATGCATCATCAAAATCAAGCGGCTCTTCTGCTGATGCTGTTTTTGGTCAGCCTGATTTTACCACAAACTCCGGTGGAACATCGGCTAACAAGATGAAGGGACCGGTCGGTGTTTTTAGTGATGGAAATGGACAACTCTGGGTTACAGATAGATTAAACCATCGTGTATTGCGATTCGACAATGCTGCTTCAAAATCAAACGGCTCAAATGCTGATCGAGTATTAGGTCAACCAAATTTTACAACGGGAACGAGTGGTCTTTCCGCATCAAAAATGAATAGACCGATGGGAGTCTATATTGATACGGCAGATCATCTTTGGGTATGTGAAGACGATAATAACCGGGTGATTCGATTTGATGAAGTTTCAACCAAAGCCAACGGAGCTGCGGCCGATGGCGTGTTAGGTCAGCCGGATTTTATAACTAATCTAAAAAATCAATCACGAAACGGTGTAAGTAATTTACGTGGTGTTTTTGGTGATGCAGCAGGCAGATTGTATCTTGTTGATGAATCGAATCATCGTGTATTAGTTTATAATCATGCCGCGACACAACCAAATGGAGCATTTGCCGATTATGTGTTGGGACAACCTGATTTTGGCAGCGACCCAATCATTCAGCAGGAAATTTATGATCCTTCTACATTGAATTATTTGTTGTTCATGCCGCGCGAAACAACTGCGGTAGAAAGTGGAAAATATCCATTGATCATTTCGCTGCACGGAATAGGAGAAAGCGGCAGCGATTTGTGGAAAGTTAAGGGTGAAGGTCTTCCGAAAATTCTGGATGGGAAAAATACATTTCCATTCATTGTTGTTTCTCCTCAATGTCCATCGGCGACAGAATGGTATTATGATAGAACAGATTTGAAATTGAACAAATTAATAGATAGTGTTATTGCCCGTTATCCTGTTGATACAAATCGTATTTATTTAACAGGTCTAAGCATGGGTGGTATCGGGACGTTGGATTTGGCAATCCGATATCCACAACGATTTGCAGCATTAATTCCAATTGCATTTAGAATAGAGAGCGGATGGGATTTGTGCAAAATAAAAGATATTCCGATGTGGGCATTTCATGGTGAGAAGGACGAAGTTATTCCGTTTTCGAAAGCGCAAACAGTAATTAACATTTTAACTGTTTGTGGTGGAAATCCTACATTCACATCATATCCGGATTTGTATCATGATTCATGGACGAGAACATATAATAATCCCGCTATTTATGATTGGCTTCTTACAAAGAGAAAACAGTGATGATGAAGAGGACGAAAAAAATATTTCCTATTAATTTCCTTACGCAAATTTGTTTGATTGCATTCGTACTTTTTTACTCTGAAATAAACGCACAAGTAAACATTGAGGCAGTTGCAAGACTTCACTTTTCAATTGCTGCGGAACCGAATCAATGGTTTGAAGGATATCAATCATATCGCGGTGGTTCGTACTCGCCATACCAGTCACACCGCAGTAGGGGGAGTCGCGACTCTGCCTTTGTTGCAAGAACTTCTGGAGGTGAAGCGATGATTGAATGGAATACCGCTGCTATTCCGCAAAAATGGAAAGGAGACTCTGCAAAATTTATTTGGGTGTGCGGTTTTGGAAATAATCTCGGCAACGAATGGTACGATTTAGATATTAATGACAGCAGTACAGTTTCCTTTTCAACAATAAATGACGGTTACTGGTCTGTTACAAGAGGAAAAGGAATTAGTCTTTCATTTACCACTGTATCTCAAAATCCTAATGGTGCAAATCTTGGTTACATGGTATTAACTCTTCACAGATCAATTGTTACAAAAGGGAAAGCATTAAATATTCGCATTCGCGGAAGAGTTGCAGAACGGGAGATTTGGTACAGACTTTTTGCATATCGGGATGCACTTAAGTATGCGCAAGAACATGAGCAAAAAAAATATTTCTCAAATATTGAATTCATTCATATGGGAGATGCGATGTTTACGTTTTGTGCTCCGAAAAAATATTCCGGCTCTTCAATACGACTTTATAATTCAAACAAAGTAATCGCTGAAAGTCGGCTGCAATCTGATGGCGTGTTATCGAAAGCGACGATCCTTATTCCAAGGTATTTTCAGCCTGGCTCAAATGCAAATACAATTTGTAAAGTTGAAGAAAAATCAGTTGATACGATATTCTGGAATGAAATTAACAACCAACGGGTTCGTGCATTCATGGAAGAGGAAATAGCTTGCGACAAATATGTCTTTCCTCCGGGAGATTTTCCGAAATTCCGTTGGAAGAACGAAATAATGGTTGAGAATGAACTTGGAAAATTTCCACTGAAAGTAACATACTTTAACAATGATTTCCAACAAGTTGCGACTGCTGATAAAGCCGGTCGCTATGGTGCCGTAATCGAAGGAGTTACTCCTTCGGAATTTGTCATTAAACGATTTGTAACATTGTTCTGCTCGCAGATTGAGTTTGACGATTACAGCAAGAACGTTCCGATAAAGATAAGTAAGCTACGTGGATACTCAATCAGTGATGAAAAGTGGGAAAAATATTTTAAGGATGAAGAGCGTTTTTCTTTTGGTAGTATGAAATTGTTTCCTCAACACGATGCCGATGCGGCAGTGTTTCTTGCGGGTCTTAACGAGATTGATGAACTGAACAACACGTTTGATACACCTCGCATCAGAGATCGTCAATGGTGGATAACATTGAAACGAAAACTTATGGGAAAACCATTTTCACAAAACCCTTTGATGATTCCCAAAGATATTAAAAATGATTCTTCTATTATTTTGAATGATACAATTGTTGCCTCATCTGAATATGATAAAGAAAAAATTGAAAAAATTAGAAACTTGTGTCATGACTGGGCGGATAAGGGGGGAGCCCCCAATGTAACTTTGGTTGTTCATAAGGGGAAAATTATTTTCTATGAGACATTTGGTGTTGATGAAGAAGGAAAACCGGTAACTAAAGATTCAAGAATGTGGATGGCGTCCATAACTAAACTTCTTACCGGTGTATTGATGATGCAATTTGTTGATCAGGGAATTATCGCTCTCGACGCTCCGGTTGGTAAGTATCTGACTGAACTAAACAGAATTGGAAATGATAAACTTACGGTTCGTCATCTTTTTACGCATACAAGCGGATTGCAATTTGCGGGTGAATGGGCTTCAGACTGGAACGTTTCCCTCGAAAATCAGATCGCTCAATTACTTCCTTCGGTAGATGTCGGAGGTTCGTTTGCCTATCATAGAGTCGGATATGCTCTTGCAGGAAAAATTATGGAACGAATAACCGGTCTTGCCATACCGTATTTATTCCAAGATTACTTATTTGTTCCGCTTGGAATGAAGAGTGCATATTCAGACAACACATACGGTGGTTTATATTGTTCCTCAGTTGATCTTGCACGCTTCGGACAGATGTTATTGAACAAAGGAACGTACAACGGGAGTAAGTTATTTTCGGAACAATCGTTTGAAAAAATGTTACCGCAAAAACTTCCGGTCAGCGATCGCAAATGGGGAATTGGTGCATCACCGATGGAAGGGAATGGACTGAGTGAGTCGGCGTTTGGGCACGGTGCTGCCTCTGGAACAACATTTCGGATTGATCCGAAAAACGATCTCATAATCATTTCGACTCGAAATAAACCTGGGAAATTTCATAGTGAATTCGAGAGTACTTTAATTAAAAGTTGTGTAACATTAGTAATAAATCATTGATCAATTGGTGAAGAGAATAAAAAGCAAGAAAAATATGCTCTATTCCAAAAAAGAATTTGGACAATTGCAGTTATTATTACCGGTAATTCTGCTGGTAACGGTATTCTCTCTTGTTCCTCTTTTACGTGGAATTTATCTCGGCTTCACCGATTATCGTCTCGGAGATCCGATCACATTTAACGGTATCGAGAACTATATCCAGTTGTTCAAAGATGAATATTTTTGGAGTTCGTTTAAGATAGGAATGGTATGGACGTTTATTGTTACCGCACTTCAAGTAAGCCTTGGCTTGGGACTCGCTCTTCTTCTTAATACAAAAGTACGGTTTGTATCTTTCTATACGATTCTCATATTGATTCCCTGGGCAACACCACCAATCATCCGCGGAATCCTTTGGCGGCAAATGTATGAGCCTAATACGGGAGCGGTCAATATCTTGCTGAGTAATGCAGGATTGATCTCCGCTCCAATCAATTGGTTATCAAGTTTTGAATATGTTATTCCAGCGGTTATTGTTGCAGGTGTATGGGGTGAAATATCGAAAGCTGCGATTTTTCTTCTAGCAGGTTTGCAGACAATTTCAAATGATCTGTATGAAGCAAGTAAGATCGATGGTGCCGGAATATGGGATCAATTTTGGCACATCACACTTCCGGTGTTGAAACCGGTGTTAGCCGCCATCATTTCACTTACGTTTATGTGGAATTTCAATACCTTCGGCATCATCTGGGTTTTGACACAAGGAGGTCCCGGCGGAATGACACGACTACCGATGCTTGCAGCCTACGAAGAAGGATTCAAGTATGGTTATATCGGATATGCTGCAGCAATCGGCAATGTTATGGTCATCATCCTTTCGTTAATGTTGTTCATGTACATCCGGGTGCAATTACGCGAGAGAAATGAATCATGAAGAAGACGATTTCATTTTCAAAAATAGCGATTCACGGACTGATCATCTTGTACATCATATTCTTATTGTTCCCATTGTTGTGGGTGGTGGCAAGTTCGTTGAAACCAACTCAGGAAATCTATTCCGGCTCTCCGACGATATTCCCACAGCAGATATCATTTGATCATTATCTATCTGTGATAAACGGTCAGCAGATATTTCGAAGTATGTGGAACAGTTTTGTAGTTGGAGTGGTATCGACATTAATTGTTGTTCTAATCGCGGTTCCGTCTGCATATGCAATGGTTCGTTATCAATCGAAAGTAAACAATGCCATATTGGGTTGGATACTCGTCTCACAAATTTTTCCTGTTATTCTCGTAATGATTCCGCTATATGTGTTGTTGAGGTACATCGGATTGACTGATTCTCTAACGGGATTAACATTGATCTATGTCGTATGGTCGTTGCCGTTTGTTTTATGGATAATGCATGGGTATGTAAAAAGTATTCCAATGGAATTGGAGGAAGCGGCTGTGCTGGATGGAGCAACTCGAACTCAAGTGATCTTCAAAGTATTGATGCCGTTACTTCTTCCGGCTATCGGTGCATCGGCACTTTTTGCATTCATCTCTGCGTGGAATGAATTTTTCTTTGCTCTTGTCCTGATGAAAAGTCCGGCACTCGCAACATTACAAGTGGAATTGGCTCGATACACGGGAATGGAAGGACAGGCAAGAACAGGTCCTCTTGCAGCAGCGAGCGTTATCGCAACTCTACCATCAATTGTCTTGTTTATTTTCATGCGTAAATGGCTTACAAAAGGATTAGTTTCCGGAGCGTTAAAAGGATGATGAAAAGAAATATTTTTATAATATCATTTTTATTAATCGGATCTGCTCTAATATATTTTACCTTGCGTAAGAATGATGACCATAAGAATCCTCCGCTCCGTTTTGTCAGTCTTGCTTGGCAGGAGGGGGCGATCGTAACGAACAGATCCATCGTGAATGAATGGAATGCAACTCATCCCGATATGCAAGTTGAATACATTCATGGGACGTGGAATTCTGCACATGATTATTTGGTAACGACATTCGAGACCGGTGATGTTCCCGATATTTTCCATTATGAATCATCTGTTATAATTGATTATGCAATGCGCGGATACCTTACAGATCTTTCACCCTATATTTCGCCGGAGATGAAAAGTGATATTCTTGATGTTGCTTGGGCTACGGTAACCAGACCGAACGGAGAAGTTGGCGGCATCCCATTTCTTATTGAATCTCTTGTCGTGCTTTACAACAAATCTCTTCTTGAAAAAGAAGGAATTGTTCCTCCGACTCGTGAACATCCGTGGACATGGGATGATCTTCAAGCTACCGCCAGAAAAATGACAAAAGATACCAACGGCGATGGAGTGATTGATCAATATGGTGTAGGATTTGGACTGCGTAATTCCGCTAACATTATCATGAATACGTCAATTAGTTTCGGAGGTTCATTCTTCAAAAAAGAGGGAAATCATTATATAGTGAAAGTGAATAATGAAGAAAAAAAATTATTGCAGACCATTATAGATATGTTATACAAAGATAAATCTGCCTCGCCAGCGAGTATAGGTGAAACCGGTGCAGGAATGATTCCCGGATTTTTCAGCGGAAGATATGCGATGCTGGTTAGTATTGGTTCTTGGGGAAGACAGCAGATTGTTGAGAACGCTCCGAAAGAATTTCGATGGGGAGTAATGCCGCCGATCAAAGCGCAAACACAAATGTACGGTGCAAGCACACAAACTTTGAGCGTTCCAAAAAAATCTAAACGTGCAAAAGAGGCAATGATGTTTATTGATTTTATGCTGAGTTCGAAAAATACGGCTCGCCTTGCGCTGAATGATTGGATGATTCCTGCAAGAAAATCATGCTTATCAATGCCGGAATTCCAGGACACTCTTGGAGGTTGGGATATAACCTGTTCTGCAGTTTCTACACTTGACGTAGGTCCGTGGCTGGGTGCACCGGGTTATGTGGAATGGAAAAGTCGTGTTGCGAATCCGGTTCTGCAGGAATTATTCGCCGGTCGTTTATCGGTGGATGAAGCTGCATATCGGATTGAACATGAAAGTAATATTGTTCTTTCCCGTTATAAAAAACATGGGGAGGTGTGGTGATCACTCTTCAAGACAGAGCACGCGGTTCATTTATCGGTCTTGCCGTTGGTGATGCCCTTGGTACTCCAACAGAAGGAAAATCGCCCGAAGAAATATTTTCACGATGGGGAAGAGTGACTGATTTTCTTTCTGATGATCAAGGAGGAAGCGATGACACGGAGTATGCTTTATTCAGTGCAAAATTGCTTCTACAGAAAAAAAGAGAACTCACATCTGCGGATGTTGCTGCCGCTTGTAGAAAAGATATTATTAATTCAGAAAACACTTATAAAGGTGCCGGCTTTAGCGAGATGATCACGATACAAAATCTTGTGAAAGGATTACAGCCTCCCCAATCAGGACAGCATTTACACAGTTGGAGTGACGGTCTTGCGATGCGCGTTGCCCCATTTGGAATTGCTTCCGTTGGTGATCCACAATTTGCGGCACACCTCGCCCAAGTTGATGGTACAGTGAGTAATTCAGGAGAAGGAATTTACAGCGGTCAAGCAGTTGCGGCTGCAGTTTCTATGGCGATGACAGGTGCACCGCTTGATAAAATTATTCAGACAGCTTTGGATGTCGTTCCAAAAAAATCATGGACTTCCTCTTCGATCATTCGTGGTGTACAGATCGGGAGTGATGCAAGCGATGTTTGGAGCGCGTTGGAACCTCTTCACCGATCGCTGGCATGTTCATATTATTTTTGGACCGATGTTGCACCCGAAGCGGTAGGACTTGCATTCGGACTTATTGCCGCTGCACAAGGAAAATTCGAAGATGCCGTGCTCGGTGCAGTGAACATCGGCAGGGATACCGATACAATCGCAGCAATTGCCGGAGCGATCTGCGGTGCAATGCATGGTATTCAAGTAATTCCTGAACGTTGGATCAACCGTATTTCTATATCACGCGGAACGTGTATAAATGCAGTGAAGAATATGAATATTATTAATGTGGCTGATGATCTTTCATTACTCGCGCAATCGTGGGGTAAACAATTATGAACGTAGTAAAACAACGCACACGTAATGCAATGATAGGTCTTGCTATTGGAGATGCAATGAGTTGGACTGCAATGTTTCACCGGAGTTTTCTACTTCCACAATGGACAAGAAGAATTCGCCGTGAAATCGATAGTGCTGCCGAAAAAAATAATGTGATTATTTCACCAATGCCCTTCTCTCTCAATCAGCCTGCGCAACATTTCGATCTTTCACCCACCGGTGTTACGGAGTGGGCGGCATTTACCGCTGAAATATTGCTGAGTTGTGGTGTTAGTTCTTACACGGATACGATGATTCAAAAATGGCTGAGCCTTGCTCAATCAACGGAGACAATTCGAGGGAGTATAAGTACGCAGGCAGCATTACACAACTTTAAGAATGGAATTCTACCACCACAAACGGGTAGAGAGAACCCACACTATTTTGACGATAGTGCAATGTGTCGTTCTGTCCCCATCGGTATTATTTGTACAGGTGAACCAGATAAAGCGTCACGGTTGGCGGAGAATGATGCATCAGTTACAAACAGTGAAGATGGAATTTGGGCTGCTCAGGCAATGGCTGTTGCGATATCTTTAGTAAGCGACGGGAAGAATATTAAAGATGCAATTAGTATTGCACGACAATACCTTCCCAAGTCTTCATGGATTGGACGGACTGTAGATGAGGCAATGAGTATTACAGTACAAAGCACTTCAATTATTTCTGTTCTTCCTGAACTTCATAATAAAATCGTTAACCGTGAGTACAGTTACGGTAATGTCGCCCCAGAAACATTGGCTTTGACATTTGCTATTGCACAATTACACGGAAATAATTTCGAAACTGCGGTGACGTCGGCAACTGCATTTGCAAAAAGCGGCGAAACTCTTCCTGCTATGGTTGGTGCACTAGTAGGTGCAATGCATTCAACGGCAATAGCGGGAGAAAGTTGGATGAATGCAATCAGATCATTGAAGGGAATCTGTATTCCTTACTTCGCTGGAAAGAATTATCTCACAATCATTGAACATCTTTTAAATTTAGAAGGTCAAAAAATATCAATATGAAAATCTCCTGGTTAGAAATATCGCAAAGAATTAAAAATGAGTTAAATCAACTTGAGGAAGAGGGAAACAACATTTCCGAACTTAGAACTGAGTGGCAGCAAATAGAAAACGCAAAAGTTTCTGTCGATGATTTTAAAAATAACGCAGAAGCATTCTATCAAAAACTAGAAAATATTTCTTCTTTAGATAAAAATTTTGAAAACGAACCCTCTTCGTGGGATGAAATATTATCACAAAGTAATTTCAAAGCGAGTGAGATTCCTACGTTTTCACAATCTTTCATCGAAGACCGGATTCTCGGAGGCTGGCTCGGCAGAAGTGCGGGATGCCTGCTTGGAAAGCCGGTTGAAAAAACTCAACTCCCAGGGATAAAAGAATTGCTCTCTTCAAACAAAACCTGGCCGATTTCCGATTATATATCAGGGATTGGAATACCGGATTCACTTCTTCAAAAATATCCATGGAATAGACACAGTGGAAAGGAAAGTTTAAAAGAGAATATTGAGTGCATGACGGAAGATGATGACATGAATTATTCGATGATTAATTTGTCGATATATGAAAATTTCGGAGATGAATTATCTACGGAAAACATAATCCAAACTTGGTTAGACGTGATGCCGGTTCTTACAACATTTACAGCAGAACGGGTTGCTTATGCAAACGCGCTTAATGGGTTTCTTCCACCAGAGACAGCAACAATCCGGAATCCTTATCGCGAATGGATCGGTGCTCAGATCCGGGCAGACGTATGGGCGTGGATATCCCCTGCACAACCTGCACGCGCGGCGGAATTTGCATGGTGGGATGCAAGAGTTAGTCATGTTCGCAATGGAATATATGGAGAAATATTTTTTGCTGCAGCAATAGCTGCTTCGTTTAAATTTGATAAAGTACAAGACATAATTAATGAAGCATTATCTTTTGTACCACCAAAATCCCGGTTTGCAAAAGCAATTCGTTTTGTTTTGTCTATACCGGTTCAAGAACAATCATGGGATGAAACTGTAGATTCTCTTTATCAAAAATTTGGAATGTATCACTGGGTTCATACGATTAACAATGCGGCGCTCGTTGTTGCTGCTTTGCTTTCGGCAAAAGGGAACTATGAACGGGCTATTTGCAATGTTGTTATGGGAGGATGGGATACAGATTGCAATGGTGCGACTGTTGGTTCAATAATGGGTACAATGCTTGGAGCAAAAAAACTTCCGTCGAAATGGATTGATCCGTTGAATAATAGAATCAGAAGCAGTATTAAAGGATTTGATAACGCATTACTTAGTGATCTTGCAAAACGAACTTCAAAACTCTCAAAATATTCACACTAAAAATTGAAGGAATAAATATGCTTTCTATAAATGATTTGTTAAAAGATAAACCACTGTTACAAGACCGCGCTCGCGCAAGCCTTGTGGGACACGCGATCGGTGACTCATTCGGCGATATTGCACGTTCACCGGATTATCATTTGCAATATGGCATTACTATGGATTTTTCTGAAAAACCTGCACCCGGAACCGATGATACCGAATTTGCTTTGTTGACGGCTCAAACACTGATCAAAGCGAAGGGTAATTTGACCGATGCTGATGTTCTTGAGAGTTGGAAAACATATGTCCTTCCGCTTTCGGAGTTGAAACGGGGCGGTGCTAGCGAGCGAGAAGCCGCTGCAAATATCCGTCGCGGCGTTCTTCCCCCTTTCTCCGGAATCTATAATTCTCATTTCATGAGTGATGGAGCGGCAATGCGTGTAACCCCGATCGGTATAGCGTGTGCCGGTAATCCGGAACGCGCCGCTTATTTGGCTGATATTGATGCGCGCATAAGTCATTCCCGCGATGGATTGTGGAGTGCTCAGGCGGTTGCCGCAGCTATTGCGGTTGCAATGGCAGGCGCTTCGGTCGATGAAATAATTGAGACCGCGATCAATGTTACTCCGAAGGATTCATGGATGAGATTCACCTTCACAAAAGCGTTGAATATTATTGAAGAGAGGAAGACGCTTGAAGATGCATGGAAACCGCTGCATGATGCTTTGTGGACCGAATACAAATCTGTTTCACCGGAAGCAGTTGTTTCTTCTTTTGCAATATTGAAATTAACCGACGGTGATTTTAAGCGTGGTATTATTTATAGTGGAAATTTTGGTCGCGATGCCGATACTATCTCTGCCATCGTCGGTGCAATAAGCGGTGCGATGAACGGAATGAAGAGTATTCCTTCCGCATGGATTGATAAAGTTCGTTTTACAACAGGCGTTTGTCTTCCTTTTACTAAAGGGATGGATTTGTTTGACGTTGCTTCTCAATTAACTGAATTGATCAAGTAGGATGGAATGGAAATGAAAACTCAAAAACAAAAAATAGGATCGGCAGGAAGAACCGGAACTAATATTCGATCGGATTGCCACATTAAAGTAATAATAATGACAAAGGGTGGGATCAATATTGATCTGAAAAGCAAAGTTGAATCATTATACGGGAATTCGATTCGCACTCAAATTACTGACATCCTAAAATACTTGGGTGTTATGAATGCAAAACTATATGTTGAAGATCAAGGTGCGGTTCCCTTCGTTATAGCGGCAAGAGTGGAAGCAGCAGTCAGAAGAGCAGATCCTCAAATAAATAACAATTTACTAATTGGTGATAGAAAATACACAAAAGACTTTTCGAGAGATCATTCACGGCGAACACGACTTTACCTGCCAGGAAACGAACCGCACTTTTTCCTGAATGCTGCATTACATAAACCCGATTGCATAATCCTTGATCTCGAAGATAGTGTCGCGCCGACAGAGAAAGATGCTGCGCGCATTCTCGTCAGAAATGCTCTCATGAATGTAAATTTTGGAGTTGCAGAACGGATGGTAAGAATCAATTCGCTGCCCGTAGGTCATGAAGATTTGCGGCAGATCGTTCCTCATAATGTGCAAACTATCCTCATCCCGAAATGTGAATCTGTTACTCAAGTGGAGGAAGTTGATAATGAAATAAATAATATTCTCGTGCGTCAAAATATCGAGCGGAAGATCTTTCTGATACCTATCATTGAAAGCGCACTGGGTGTTGTGCATGCGTTTGAAATTGCCTCCGCCAGTAAATGGAATTGCGGGTTAGCAATAGGTTTGGAAGACTATACAGCAGATATCGGTGTTGAGCGGACGAAAGCAGGTAATGAAAGTTTATTTGCACGATGTTCAGTGATCAATGCGGCAAAAGCCGCGGGAATTCAAGCGCTTGACTCAGTCTTTTCAGATGTAAATGACGATGAAGGATTACGACAAAGTACATTCGAAGCAAAAGCACTGGGATTTGAAGGAAAAGGGTGTATCCATCCGCGGCAAATAAAAATTATTCACGATGCGTTTGTCCCAACAGAAAAAGAAATTGAATATGCACAATGTATAGTTGATGCATTCGATGAAGCACAACGAAATGGATCGGGTGTTGTTGCGGTGGGTTCAAAAATGATTGATACTCCCGTGGTGAAACGGGCTGAACGTATTTTATCACTTGCAAAATTTCATCCAAATAAATAACACGACTATGGCAAAAGAATCAAAATCAAAACTCGTAAAGAACGCGGCAGGACGATATGTCCCGAAAGTCATCAATGGAATCCCTGCAGTTCCCTTTCAAGGTATTAACAAATTCCGGACTGAACGTTCAATGGCGGCTCCTCCCATACGAAGTTGTGTTGATTATCCTTCCGACGGAAATAAACTTGTAAGGAACCTCAAAGAAGCTTTGAAGAGAGCTGGATTGAAAAATGGAATGACGATCTCGACCCATCACCATCTTCGTAACGGTGACGGATTGACGAATATTCTGTTTGATACAATTAAAGAAATGGGTGTAAAGCATATTCGTTGGTTTCCGAGTGCATCATTTCCCTGTCACGAATATTTGATCAAATATTTGGAGGATGGAACGATTCATCATATTGAAGGGAGTATGAATGGACCTCTGGGTCGTTACGCATCTGAAGGGAAGATGAAAGGAACAGGTGTCTTACGCTCACACGGAGGACGATATAAAGCAATACAGGATGGAGATGTTCACATTGATATAGCCGTGATAGCTGCTCCATGTGCCGATTCTTTTGGTAATGCAAATGGTGTAATGGGAAAATCTGCCTGCGGACCGCTTGGCTTTGCATTAGGAGATTCTGAATATGCCGATAGAGTGATTGTTGTAACTGATACATTAGTTGAGTTCCCGTGCATTCCCTGGCACATTCAAGGGAACAACGTTGATTATGTTGTTGAAGTTGAATCGCTAGGCGAACCATCAAAAATAATTTCCGGTACAACACAACTTACAAAAAGTCCTGACAGATTATTGATTGCAGAATACGTTGCTCGTTTTGTAGAAGAATCCGGAATTATGAAAAACGGATTTTCTTTTCAGGCAGGCGCCGGCGGAATCAATCTTGCATTCTTGCAATTGCTGAAAGAACGAATGAAAGCGAAAAATGTTAAAGCGCGGTTTGTTCGTGGTGGCAGTACACAATACCTTGTACAAATGTTGGAAGATGGACTTACTGATTTTATTCTTGATGGACAAGCATTTGATATTGCAGGAGTTCGATCGCTAGGTGAAAACCCAAGACACGTTAATACAAGTCCGTTTACAAGTTACAACTTTCATGGAAAAGGAAATTTTGCTTCGATGTTAGATGTCGTCGTGCTTGGAGCGACTGAAGTTGATATTAATTTTAACGCCAATGTTGTTACTCATTCAGATGGTTACTTGTTGCATGGCATGGGTGGATGGCAGGATTGTTTATTTGGGAAATGTGTTATGCTTGCAATTCCATCATTTCGAGATCGAGTTCCGATCATTGTTGATAGTGTAACAACACTTTGCGGTCCAGGTGAAATGATCGATGTTGTTGTTACTGAGAGAGGGATTGCAATTAATCCTTTGAGAAAAGATTTGTTAAAAATATTATCACACAGTTCTTTGCCGGTATACAAGATTCAAGATATTCAACGAGAAGTATTGGAAATTTGCGGAGGCTTACCTGAGGAACCAAAAACATCAAAAGAAAAAGTTGTTGCTGTGGTCAATTGGGTTGATGGTACGGTGCTTGATTCGGTGTACGAAAAAAAGTAGTTTGAATAATTTGGGTTTAGATTATGGAGGATAAAATTCGTTTGTAGGATTTATTGCCACGCAGCCCTTGTTAATTAAATTACAAAACTTCATTTTTCTTTCTTTTACATAGAATATTCTCTAATTTACTGCCATCAGAAAAAGGAATTGGGTGAGTTATGAAGGATAGAATACTTTCTAACAAAAGAGTTTGTTTTTTAAGGTGCGATCATTCTTATATTAATCTTCGCAAAGATTCTAAACATTTTATTATTTGGAATAACTAAAGAATAAAACGTGAGAGAATCGCCTACAAAATATGACTTATTTCAATTCAAATTCTTTTTGATCCCTTTTCTAATTTTCTTCTTCATCTGGATACTCTTCGCCTTACCCTATAAGCTTCAGCTAAATGACCCTGTTAGTAATGCTCTAACCGATTTTGACACATACGATATCGTCTTTTCTAAAATGCGCCCACCAGTTGTTCCGGACACATCAATAGTGATTGTTAATGCAGGGTTTTTATCCCGAAGACAAATTGCAAAGCAACTTGAAAGAATCGAGAAAGAAAATCCAAAAGCAATTGGGATCGATCTACTTTTTTCTGAAACAGAAAATCAAAAAGATGATTCACTCTTAACTTCGGTGATCACGAGATATGATAACTGTGTCCTTGTCAATCAGATGTCGGCGTTTAATGAATCCAGTGAAAGTTTCGATTCATTAGCTTTACCTGCTATTCATTTTAAAAACAGAATAAAATACGGATTTGCTAACTTACCAACGTCAGGCGATGAATCGCGCCGTACGGTAAGGGATTTTATTCCTTTCGCTTTAGCCAGGGGAGATACTGTACAATCTTTCGCTTCACAAATAGCCGGGCTATACGATCCGGCTGCCATTAAAGAAATTATTGAGAGGGGGAAAAAACAAGAGCCGATAAACTTCAGAAGAAACATTTCAGAATTGGGGTATTATTTTATCAACTACGATCAAGTATTGGATACTGCAGTAAATCTATCTGTATGCAAAGATAAAATAGTTTTACTCGGGTTTACCGGAATTGATTTACAAACCAAAACATTTGAAGATATTTTCTTTACTCCGTTGAATCAAAATTATGCTGGTAAATCATTCCCGGATATGTATGGTGTGGTTATCCATGCCAATATTATTTCGATGATCTTAGCTAATGATTATATAAATGAAATGCCCTTCGCCGCAACCTTACTGATCGCATTCTTTATTTGTTATATTGTTGCCTTATCACTTGAAAGGATGAAAATGTCTTATGCCAAACTTTACAAGGGGCTATCCAAAGTTGTTATCCTTACTGTAATGGTCTTTTATTTTTTCGTAGCCGTTTATATTTTTTATCTCTACAACTTTAAGATGAACTTGACGTTCACCTTATTCGCAATACTTCTGGTTCCAACCTCCCTTGATATTTATGATGATCATTTATCAACGATGTTCAATATGATTAATCCTTTTAAGAAAAATGGAGTGCAGATATGAAAATAATGATGTTCGTTTTATTACTCTTGGCTCCGATGGTAATGTGCCAGGAACAAGTATTCACTATACTAACCAGCAAAGGGGACGTACAAGTAAAGCGTTCAAACAACAGCTGGCAGCCTCTATCCATTGGTGTAAAACTCTATAAAGGAGAAACAATAAAGCTGAATAAAAACAATTACTTGGGACTACTTCATGCTACCGGGAAAACGAAAGAGCTGAAGAACGAAGGGACATATAATGTCTCCGATATAGCGGGTTCGTTCGATTCTCAGAAAGCAACGGTCTCTTCTAAGTTTGCCGGTTACTTGTTGCAAGAATTCATGAATAAGGATGATGCAAAAAAAGAGATGGAAAATCTTGGCGCTGTTGTCCGCCAAGGGACAGAGAGCATTGATTTAGATTTCCCAAGCAATACACTTATCATGGACTCAACAATCCACTTCAGTTGGTTCCCGAGAGAGAAGGGAGGAAAATATATCTTCCAGATTATTAACAGTGCAAAGAATACCGTTTATATGAAGGAGATCGCCGATTCATTTATTGTGATAGATGTAAATGAATTACAATTTGAAAAAGGAAAACCGTATCAGTGGGAAATATTCTCAAGCGTTAATGATGAGATCCATTCTGATACAGCAATATTTGAATTACTTCCTGGGAACCGTAAACAAACTCTTATGGTAGAGTTGAGTAAATTATTGAAAGAGTTAGATTATGATGAGACAGCTCTTAATTATTTGATCATCGCAAAATACTTTGAGCAGAATAAACTCAACGCCAGCGCACAAAAGTATTATGCAAAATCAGTTGCCGGTGCGCCAGGTGTAGATGATTATTTGTTTGCTTATCTAAAGTTTTTGCAAGCAAACGGAATGCAGACAAGAGCCGAAATTCTAGTAAGAGAAAAAGATACCATCTATTCTGGAGAAAATAGATGAGAAATATTTCAACACTAAAGATACCATCCCTTAAAGGGATGGTATCTTTAGCGATACTTTTATCCATTAAAATTTTCTCTCAAGAATTTGGAATGGGAGTTCTTCTTGATGACACGCTTTACGCGAACCGTCCTCTTTCTGTAAAGCTGATGCGCGGCGATTATGCAAATCTTCCTTCATCATTTTCTTTGAAGAAATATGCACCTGTACCTGGTTATCAAGGATCATCAGGGACTTGCGCCGCATGGTCTGCCGTATATGGTGGAAAGACGATTCTGGAAGCTATGAAAAACAGATGGACAAGCAAAGAGATCAACGATAACCGATTCTCTCCATCTTTCGTTTATAATCAGGTTAGGAAATCAAACGGATGCAGCCAGGGTGTTTCGCTTATTAGTGTTCTGGACTTCTTGAAAGAGAATGGAGTTGTTAAATATTCAGACTTCGGATTTGAATGTGATAGAGAAGTAAAACCGGCCGAAAAAGATATGGCTAAATCGTTTAAGATATTAGAGTATAGAACGATTGCAGATTATAAGTTAGAGCGCAAATCGTCCTTTATAAAGAAGAGCCTTTCAGAGAATAAACCGGTTATTGCAGCTATTGATTGTCCAAGTTCTTTCAAGTTTGCCAAAGATATCTGGCAGCCCGATTCTTCCGAGTATAAGTCTTGGTTTCAAGGACACGGAATAACCATCGTCGGTTTCGATGATAAAAAACTCGGCGGTGCTTTTGAGATCTTGAACAGTTGGGGAACATCATGGGGTAAGGATGGATATACGTGGATACGCTATTCAGATTTCGATTACTTCTGTAAGTATGCATTTGAACTTATTGACCCGGAACCGGAAAACAAACTACCGATACTTTCTGGCTCGTTGATCTTTAGAGAAGATAACGGTGATGAGATGAGGTTAATACAATCGGGTAACGTGTTTGAAACCGTGAAGAACTATTCGACCGGAACGCTCTTTGAACTTCGTATTTCAAATGATGAACCGGCTTATGTCTATGCTTTTGCTACGGATATGACAAATGCAGTTACAAAAATATTTCCTTCGGAAGAGAATGTCTCTGCGTATCTGCCGTACAAGAAAAACAATATTGCCATTCCCGACGAAGATAGTTATGCGATGCTTGATAATACTAAAGGAGTGACGTATTACGTTTTTCTTTACTCAAAAGAAAAATTAGACTTTGAGAAATTTGTGAAAGATTTTGAATTGAACAGCGGTAGTTTTTCAAAGCGATTCGAATCAGTGTTCGGGAAGATGAGTATTGAGCCGGAGAATATCTCATTTGATAAGTCGGAGAAACTTAAATTTCGATCTCTTTACACTACGGAGAAAAAAGTTGTACCGGTAATTGTTAAAATAAATCACAAATAAAGTTAGATGAGTAAGATATATTTTTTGCAAACTTTCAAAAGTAATTATGCGATAAAAAAATATTCATTCCCGATGGGAATGTTTTCTATTGGTGGATTTCTTGGTTACAAAGATTTAACACCTATGGTGTTATGAAAAAAAATGCCAAGCGTTATTCGTTTGGAATTATTTCTTCATTGATTGAAAATTCGATACAGTCAATCCCTTGGGGATTGAATATTTGTAACATGAAACAAAACTTGAAAAGGAATCCCATAGGGATTCAATGTTTTTAATTTTATGATAGATATAAAAATGAAAATAAGACAAAAATATCTTGACAAAAAAAGCAAGAATTTAATCGAGGATACTATTCATTAGTTGAACTCAATTATTTTGTTCCGGTTCACTCAGATTATAAAATTGTACACGAAAGGTAAAGACATGAAAAACATATTACTTCTCTTGCTTGGCTTATTTATAGCTGCGCCAATATCTGCACAACAGAAAATGTCCGCCTCATTTGAATCACTTGATAATAAAATTCAGATAATCTATGAATTTGAAGGGGAAAATGATAAAGAATACGAGATCAAGGTCGCTTTAAAGAGGACCGCATCTTCAACTTACAATTACAACCCTTCCGGCTTATCCGGAGATGTAGGAAAAGGGAAATTCGCTAACAAGAAAAATGTGATCGTTTGGAATCTCTCACATAAAGAATCGGAAACGTTGACTGATACCGATTACTATTTTGAGATCACTGCCATCGAAGTAAAGGGGGGAATTCCCTGGTACTATTACGTTGGAACAGCTGTAGTGGGTGGTGGAGCTGCAGCAGTGCTGCTAATGAAAAAGAAAACGGAAGAAACGCCTGCAACAACAACAGCATTACCGCCGGCAAGACCGTAAGCAAGTTGAAGTGAAAAGTTGAAAGTGAAAATATATATTATTGATTAAGATGAATGAAGAGAATTGATTTAAGAACATGGATTAACAGTTTTTGATTTATGAAGTTTTATTGGCTTTTGTGATTACTTGGTGTCTTTGAGTCTTGGTGGCAACATCAATTTTTTAAAGAATAGCCACAAGGACACAAAGACACGAGGAAGAAAACTTTTTTGCTCTGGCTGTACCAGGCTGTGAATTATGAAATTATTATTAAGGAGATCGTTATGAAAAAAACATTGTTACTTTTTGTTTTATCAAGTTTGTGTGTGTCGCTTGTTGCACAGATAACCGGAACAACGCAAACCGGAAGTCTGGTAGCAAAGAAACAAACACCACCAAAGATCGCAATCGTTGAGCCTAAATTTGTTGCTGCAAAAGATTATGTCCACCACGAAGGAATGATAACTATTAGAGGAACCGCGGAAAGTGAAGTTGGAATTTCAGAGATACTAATCAACTCCCAAAAAGCTACGCTGTTAAGCAGCGGAATGTTTTTCGCAAATGTGGTTTTGTCAGATGGACTGAATGAAATAATGGTTTCAGCAAAAGACATAAATGGATTGACTTCAAAGTCGATTGTAAAAGTAATGTGCAAGACAGACGCTTATCCTCCTGTGCTTGCAATTTTGGAGCCTGCAGTTTCCCGTGGAATTAAAATAATCAAGAAAAGTGAAGTCATTTCAATTAAAGGGAATGCTTACGACGAGAGCGGAATTTATGAGATCACTGTAAATGAAAGAAGAGCTATTGTTCAGCCGAATGGAGATTTTTCCATTAATATGAATTTGGCGATGGGCGATAATATGCTCATCGTAAAAGCTCTTGATACTAAGTTTAATTCCGCCGTAGATACATTTTATATTACCCGTCAATCTGAAGAATTAGTGACCGTTGGAAAATATTATGCCTTAGTGATAGGAATTGATAATTACAAAGGAGATTGGCCCAATCTTAATAATGCAGTTAATGACGCTAAAACAGTTTCGGATGTCTTAAGAACTGATTATCGTTTTGATGAAATAATAACGCTCTACAATGAAGAAGCTTCACGTGATAACATCATTCAAAAACTTGAAGCGCTTGCAAACAAATCCGCAAAAGACGACAATGTACTTATCTATTATTCAGGTCATGGAGAGTTTAATCAGCAGTATAATAAAGGATATTGGGTCCCAGCAAATGCGACCTCAAAATCCACAAGCGGATATATTTCCAATCCTGATCTACAAACCTATTTAAATGGAATCCGTTCGCGCCATACTTTGTTAATTTCAGATGCTTGTTTCAGCGGAGATATTTTACGAGGAAGAACAGAAGAATTGCCGTTTGAGAATTCAGATAGATACTTTAAAGAAGTTTACCGGAGAGCTTCACGCTGCGCTTTAACTTCGGGCGGGAATGAACCCGTTATGGATGGCGGACGGGACGGACATTCTGTGTTTACCTACTATTTGTTAAAAAGTTTAAGAGAAAATGAATCCCAATATTTTACTGCGGGACAATTATTTAACGAACTGCAAATTCCCGTAGCGAATAACTCGGAACAAACCCCCATCTTCCAACCGATAAAGAATATCGGTGATGAAGGGGGACAGTTCATTTTTGTTAAGAAGAGATGAGAAAGGAAAGAGCTACCATCCCTTGCAGGGATGGTAGCTCTGAGGCGTACTTGAAAAGAATTGATTACCATATTCCGTTTTATCCCGATACCTTCTACCACATTTATAATAGAGGGAACAATTCGGGCGATATATTTTTTACGGAAAAGCATTATAGCTAATTTCTAAAAAAATGGAAAGAATACCTTGGTAGTGTCTTGGAAGTTTACGCTTATTGCTTGCTCCCAAATCATTTTCATTTTCTAGTTAAAACCAAGGGAAATGAAAGTGATACCATCCTTCAGAGAGATACCATCCCTCAAAGGGATGGTATCTCTAGTGATTATTATTATGAAGTTATTCTCGAAAACAAATTGAGAAGGATGCTGCAATCATTTTCACAGGCAATAAACAAAGACGTTAAAAGAACAGGAAGTCTTTTCCAGAAACGATATAAAAGGTTGATGGTGAAAGATGAAAATTATTTGCAATGGTTAACATATTATATCCATAAGAATCCGTTTCACCACGGTTACGTAAATGATTTGAGTCTTTGGAAATATAGTTCATTTAATACGATTAGAGATACCATCCCTTCAAGGGATGGTATCTCTGGACTAGTAAAAGTTGATGACCTTATTTCTTTTTTCGGAAACAGGAAGAATTTCTTAGAGTTTCATAACCAAACTAAAATGAGTACTGATATTGAGCATTTAACTTTGGAGTAATGAATGCAAAAAAGAGCTACCATCCCTCTAAGGGATGGTGGCTCTAAAAAAACAGCGAGCAGAGATACCATCCCTTTAAGGAAAGCAAAATGGTAATGCCGCCGCAAGGGATGGTATCTCTAAAACAAGAAACTAACCAGCATCTTTTAAGATGCTTTGTTCGTGCAGCATTATCCTTTAGGGTAATGCGTTTGATAAAAGAAAAAAATCTTAGTGTCTCAGTGCCTCTGTGGCGGAAAAAAATAATTGCCACTAAGACACCAAGCCACAAAGTGTAAAACCGAGAATAATGATACTCTCTATTTAACAGAAGGTATCTCAAAAATTAAATAAGTAATTTGCAAGAAAATTATAAGGAATTTAAATATTATGAATACAAAAGATGAAGTGCTAAATAAATTGCAGCAGATTAAACCTACGCTTATTGAAGAATATGGTTTGAAACGGATAGGACTTTTTGGCTCTTTTGCTCGTAACGAACAGAAGAACGATAGTGACATTGATATTATCATCGAAACTTCAGAACCGGACTTTAGCAGTTTTGCCGGAACACTTATTTTACTTGAAAAAGTTTTAGGCAAAAAAGTAGATTTAGTTAGAAAGCACAGCAAGATGCGAAAATCGCTGGTTGATAGAATTGAAAAGGAAGTTATTTATGTCTAATGAGATCATCAATGTATTATCTATTAAAATTAGTTGGCTCATAGTTGGCTCAGTTGGCTCATAATTGGCTTAATAACACACTTAGTGTCTCCGTTCCGCCGGCGGCGGATCTGTGGCGAAAAAAGAACTGCCACTAAGACACCAAGGCACAAAGAAAAGTAAACAGTGTTTATTATTTCGATAATTTGAAAATTAAAAACAGAGAACAGAGATACCATCCCTTTAAGGAAAGTAAAATAGTAATGCAACCGCAAGGGATGGTATCTCTAAAAGACATGCAAAAAATTAAAAACGGAAGTTGTTTATGATGCAGTATTTAATAATGGAGGAAATGTGAAAAAAATAATTACATTAATTGCCTTATTTCATTTGGCTATTTGGAGCCAAACAAATGTTAGTGGTATTATTTCATCTAATACAACATGGACACTCGCAGGAAGTCCATATATTGTTACAAATAGTGTAATAGTTGATTCAACTTCAACTTTAATTATCGAAGCTGGAGTTGTAGTAAAATTTAATGCAGCGAAAGGGATTAAAATTGACGGTACCCTGATAGCTTTGGGGACAGCAACGCAGAATATTCTATTTACTTCAAATGTGGCCTCCCCTCAACCAGGAGATTGGACTTATTTATTTTTTACAAATTCATCGAAAGATGCCATCACTGATGCCGATAATAATTATATCTCAGGTTCAGTTTTGCAATATTCTCAAATAGAATATTCCGGTGCTTCATTAAATCGTGCGATATATTGTGATAACTCAACTCCTTTAATTAAAAATTGTTTGGTAAAGAGTAACCTGGGAACAGCTATCTATGCAATCAATCCAAATAATATAAAAATATTAAATAGTGTTCTAAGAGATAATATTCGCACAGGAAATGAATATAGCTCAAATGGTGGAGGAATCTACATCTCTGGTGGAAATGGTAACATATTAAACAACATTATTTATAATAATCAAGCATACCAAATAGCATCAGGAATTGACATTAGGGCAACAATCAATTACACATTGATTTCGGGTAATTCTGTTTATTCAAATACATCCAATGGAAATGACGTAGGAGTTGGGGGTATCCGAGTTTCACAAAATACAGCTCTAGTTGAAATATCTGACAATCAAATTTATGCCAATAATGGAACAGCCGGTTACCAGGGAGACGGCGGCGGAATTAAAATCAGTAATAACCAAGATGAAGTTATTGTTAAATCAAATTTGATTGAAAGAAATTACCCCGTTGGAATATCTATTGGGCAAGGTGGTTTTGGCCCCACTGGATTTGCAAGAATCTTAGACAATAAAATATATAAAAATCAGGGAGTTGGAATTTACTTTGTATCATCTAACAGCGATTCGACACAAATTGTTGGAAATCTGATAATCGACAATTCTAACTGTGGCATTTTTGGCCATGTATCAGTTAAGAAAGTACTTATTGAAAACAATGTAATCAGCGGAAATGGATTTAACGGGGCAAATAAATACGGTATTATTTTCCACACATTTGATATCTCCAACACAAAAATTCATAACAATTCGGTTATTAGTAATGATGCTGGCGGCATTGATCAACGTGTGTTTAATACAGGATCTTCAAATTCTATCATTGGGAATACATTTTACGGAAATATTGGAAATGCATCTATCCAATTACTGGAAAATTGGAACACTGTGTCACAAAATAATTTTTTAGATACTACTACATACAGTTTGTCTTTCAGTGGTGGTTCTTCTACTTCATTAACTTGTGCAAATAACTGGTGGGGCTCTGCAAGCACTTCGAACATCTCCTCAAGAATATACGACTTTGAAGATGACGCCAGCAAAGGTACTGTTAATTACCAACCTTTTTTGAATAATTTAAATATCACGGCTCCGTTATTACCGGTCAAAAGGATTTTTAAATCCTCAGTTTCTGGAGGTGTAAAAATCACTTGGTCACCTAATGAGGAAAGTGATATTGTTGGTTATAAAATTTACTATGGTTCGCCAACAGGTTATTCATTTGCAAATGTAATTAATGTTGGGAATGTAACAAGTTATACTCTTAACGGATTTGCATTGACAGATACAATCGCAGTGACGGCTTATGATGCTCAAGTAGACGGAATAAATGATCAAGTTGAAGGGCATGAGGGTTGGTTTTCAGAAGCAGTAATACAACAATCAGCAATAACTCTCACCTCTCCCAACGGCTCCGAAACCTGGCAAGCCGGTTCAACACAAAATATAACTTGGGTAAGTACAAATGTTGCAAATGTAAAACTTGAATACACAACCAACAGCGGAACAAATTGGAATATAATTATCGCGAGTACTCCGCCAAGTAGTGCCAGTTATGCGTGGACGATACCAAATACACCTGCAACAAACTGCAAAGTAAAAGTTAGTGATGCCGATAATTCGGAAACTTCAAATGTAAGTGATAATGTTTTTACAATTAATGGAATGGATAGTATCACTTACGGGGGCAAAACATATCACACTGTAACAATTGGCACCCAAACCTGGTTAAAAGAAAACCTTGATATTGGAACGATGATACAAGGAAGTGCAAACCCAAGCAATAACGGCACCATTGAAAAATATTGTTACGATAATAACCTCGCAAATTGTGATACTTACGGTGGATTGTACCAATGGAATGAAGCGATGGCTTATAATACAGCTTCAGGCGCACAAGGTATCTGTCCCATTGGTTGGCATTTACCAACAAAAACAGAATACGATACTTTAATCGAAACCGTAAATCATGACGGAAATTCCTTAAAAGCGATTGGGCAAGGAATTTATAATGATGGAAATGAATCAAGCGGGATAGGCACAAATTCTAGCGGTTTCTCTGCATTTCTTGCGGGGCATTATAACGAGATTCAGTCTTTTTCTAATTTAGGAAACTATACATACTTACTATGCTCTACTGAGGGAAATTCAACAAATTTATTATCGATGGTATTATATAGTAACGATTCAAACATAACAATCAACACTTATAATAAAGCTATCGGTACTAATGTTCGTTGTCTCAAGAATGAAAGCTCTACTGCATTGCTCCAAATTACCTCCCCCAACGGTTCTGAAATCTGGCAAGCCGGTTCTACACAAAACATTACATGGGCAAGCACTGGTATTACAAATGTAAAACTCGAATATACAACAGATGACGGAACAAACTGGACAACAGTTATTGCAAGCACACCGGCAAGTAGTGGAAGTTATGCATGGACGGTTACGAATACTCCATCAACACTATGCAAAGTTAGAGCAACAGATGCAACCAACGCAGCATTGTTTGATGTTAGTGATACCACGTTTACAATCTCTGACGGAAATTGGACTGTGTATAATACTACCAATTCAAGTTTACCGCACAACTCTATTAAAACAATAGCAGTTGATAATGCCGGAATAAAATGGATCGGCACAGAGAATGGTCTTGCAAAATATGACGGCACAAACTGGACGGTTTACACTACCGCAAATTCAAGTTTGCCTTATAATTATGTTAGTTCAATTGCGATAGACGGCGCGGGTAATAAATGGATCGGGACTTTTAGCAGATACCTCGCCAAGTTCGATAATGTTAATTGGACTGTTTACAACACGAATGATTGGGGTTTACCTATCGGCGCGATTCAAGCAATCGCAATAGACGCTGCGGGAAATAAGTGGATCGGAACAAGCGAAGGACTCGCTAAATTCGACGGCACAACGGGAACAATTTATACAACTTCAAATTCGGGTTTGCCATATAAAGCAGTTCAATCTATTGCTATTGACGAACAAGGAAATAAATGGATCGGAACGTTGGACAGCGGTCTCGTTAAATTTGACGGAACCAACTGGACTGTTTACAAAACTACAAACTCTCAAATACCAAATAACCAGGTTCATGCAATCGCAATCAGCAGATATGGAAATAAATGGTTAGGCACAACGGGAGGATTTGCAAAATTCGACGGCACAAATTGGAATGTTTATGATAGAACTGCTGACTATTTAGATAATTGGGTCTTTACCACAGCGATTGATAATTCGGGAAATAAATGGACAGGCTCGCTTGGTGGTGTTGGACTTTTTGACGGAACAAATTGGACTTCTTACAGAACAACAAATTCAGGTTTATCCGATAGTAGAATAAATGCAATTGCGATAGACGCCTCAGCGAATAAATGGTTCGGAACAAATGCCGGAGGTGTGGCGGTTCTAAAATCGGGAACAACGATCTCGAAAGCATTAGCACTACAAGCTCCAAACGGAAGTGAAAGCTGGCAGGCAAACGCATCAAAAAATATTACCTGGTCAAGCACAAATGTTTCGAACATAAAACTCGAGTATTCCACTAACAACGGAACGAACTGGACAATCATAATTGCAAGTACTTCAGCCGGAAGCGGAAGTTATGCATGGACGATTCCGGGTGTCTCATCAACAAATTGCAAAGTAAGAATTTCAGATGCCACAAATTCTGATCTGACTGATATGAGCGATAACGTATTTACCATCATAAAAATTATTGCCTCTCCGCAGAACTTGACTGCATCTTCCGGCAGTAAGCAAGTCACTTTAAATTGGAAAAGAAACAGTGAAGCCGACCTTCGCGTTTACCGCATTTACGGAGGCACTTCCGCAAATCCTACAAATAAAGTTGACAGCGTTAGTTACACCGACACGACGAAAACAATTTTTAATCTTACCAACGGAACTGTATATTATTACCGCATAACTGCTGTGGACAGCACCGGAAATGAGAGCGGTTACTCAAATGAAGTGAGTGCAACCCCAGCTCCAAAAACATATACTGTTAAAACTGATGGTTCGGGTAATTTTAATTCTATTCAGGCTGCTATTGATGCGGCAAAAAACGAAGATACGATAGTTGTTTACAACGGGACTTATTATGAGAACATAAATTTCAGTGGTAAAGCAATAATTGTAAGAAGCGCTAGCGGTTCTTTGAATACAACGATTAATGGAAATCAAGCGGGAAGTTGTGTGAGATTTATTTCGGGTGAAACATCTTCATCCATAATAGATGGATTTACGATCACTAACGGTTCGGGAACACTTGTAAGTGGAATTCAACGCTTCGGGGGAGGTATTTATTGTTATAATGGTTCTAATCCGACTATCAAAAACTGTATCATAACCGGAAATTCTGCTTCAGCCGGTTCAGGCGGTGGAATTGAATGCTGGTATGCCAGCGCTACAATCGAGAATTGTATTATTAAAAATAATTCTAATCATGGTATTGCTAATGCTTTCGGGAATGGTGTTCTTGTTATTAATTGTCTGATCTATGGAAACTATGGGAACGATAATGGCGGTGGCATTAAAACCGGTGGAGGTTCCTCTCCCACCATTATCAACTCAACAATTGTAAAGAACGATTCATACTTCCATACAAACTCGGGTATCTATGCTATCTCTGGTGGAACGGTCATAAATAGTATCGTTCGTGATAACACTGGAATAGATGCAACCATTGCGCAAGGGGCAACCAGCGTGACCTATTCCAACATTGATGGAGGATTTACAGGTACGGGTAATATTGATGTTGATCCATTGTTCGTCGATCCGGTAAACAACAACTATCATCTTACAAACATTAGTCCTTGTATAGGTGCAGCTACCTCACCAAATGCGCCATTGAAAGATATAGAAGGCAATCCGCGGCCAAATCCTTCGGGTTCAAATCCGGATATGGGTGCGTACGAAAATTCGCTTGCTAATCCAAATTCTCCAATTACTCTCATTGCCCCCAACGGTGGAGAAAGTTTTACTGCGGGAACTATTGATACAATTAAATGGACAAGCACAAACATTGCAAACGTAAAACTTGAGTACACAACAAACAGTGGAACAGATTGGACAACAATAATTGCGAGCACTCCGGCAAGCAGTGGAAGTTATGCATGGATACTTCCTTACTCGCTTATTACTAATTGCAAAGTTAGAGTGTTAGATACAAACGCGCCAACAATATTTGATGAAAGTGATAATTCGTTTGAAATTGTAATAGAATATTTCGGGAGTTGGTCGGAGAAAGCGCACCCTTATATCACGGGACAATTTACTGCGATCGATTTTGTCAATTCAAATGTTGGTTATCTTTCAGGAACAAACATAGGCCCAGAAGAATACTTACTCTTTAAAACAACCAGTGGTGGCCAAAGTTGGGTTGGACTTAATCAAAACGTAATGACTGTTGGTAACTATAGATCTATTTCTTTTATAAATAACAATTTGGGTTATGTAGGTTGCGTGTCAGGCACTATTAAAACAATTGATGGTGGAACAACATGGGAATTCGTCAACATACCATACCGTTGGGGAGAAAAGATTTATTTTATTGATAGTTTAAATGGATGGGTTGCCAAGGAAACAGGGATACAAAGAACAACGGATGGAGGAAACACATGGTTGCTTAGAAGTTTACCAAGTAATATTACTGAATTTTGTTTTGTAGATAAATTCTATGGTTGGGCTCTTTGTGAATTTGATAAAATTTATAATACTACTGATGGCGGGCTGACTTGGAATGGACAGTTTCAACATACAAGCAAAGGGGCTTTACATTCACTTCATTTTGTAGATAGAATTCATGGTTGGGCAATTGTAAACAAAACTGATTCAATCACCGGGATTTTATATAAAACTGTTAATGGTGGGCAAAGTTGGGAAAAAATTAATCTCCCAGATTTTCAATGGAAATCAATCCGATTTTTAAATGCCGATACTGGTTGGGTCGTTGGGTCATTAGGAAAAATTCTTTATTCTTCAAATGGAGGAAGGAAATGGGTGGAACAAATAACAAATTCAACAGATTACATTCATTCGCTCTCAATTGAAGGAAATAATATTTGGGCGCTTGGAGCAAAATCAATTCTAAAATATGATATTCCTATATCATCAACTATCACCTTGTCATCTCCCAATGGTGGAGAAAGTTTTGTCGCCGGAACCGTTGATACAATTAAATGGATAAGCACGAGTGTTACAAACGTAAAACTTGAATACACAACAAACAGCGGAACAGATTGGGCAACAATAATTGCAAGCACTCCGGCAAGTAGCGGCAGTTATGCTTGGACAATACCGAATACGCCATCAACACAATGCAAAGTTAAAATCAGCGATGTTGATAATTCTTCAATTGCAGACACAAGTGATAATATATTCTCAATTTCGATCGAGAGTATTACATATGGAGGCAAAATATATCACATAATTAGAATTGGAACGCAAACCTGGTTGAAAGAAAATCTTGATATAGGTACAATGATAGACAGTTTAACAAATCCAAGTAATAACGGTACAATAGAAAAGTATTGTTATGGCAATAATCCTTCAAATTGTACAACTTACGGTGGTTTGTACCAATGGAATGAGGCAATGGCATATTCAACCACATCCGGCACACAAGGTATCTGCCCAACTGGTTGGCACGTACCAACGCAATCAGAGTTTAGTCAATCAGAGTTTGGTACATTGGCAACGTCAGTAGGCAATGATGGCAACGCATTAAAAGCGGTAGGACAAGGAACCGGAAGCGGAGCCGGTACAAACACAAGTGGATTCTCTGCAATGCTCGCGGGCGGACGCCAAAGCAATAGATTCTACAATTTAGGGGTTAGCACTAGCATTTGGGGTTCTCAGGAGAGTGGTGCTACGGGCGCGTATGGGATGTACATGGGCTGGGACCATAACGATATCATCTTGATCAATTTCGCCAAGAACTTTGGTTTTAGTGTTCGTTGCCTAAAAGATGAAACTCCCACGGCATCTCTACAAATTATTTCTCCCAACGGTGGAGAAAGTTTTGTTGCCGGAACAGTTGATACAATTAAATGGATAAGTACGAATGTTGCAAACGTAAAACTTGAATACACAACCAACAGTGGAACAGATTGGGCAACAATAATTGCGAACATTCCGGCAAATTCTGGAAGTTATGCATGGCTAATTCCAACGATATCTTCTACTAATTGTAGAACACGAATAAGTGATGTTACTAATAGTTTGTTAGCTGATACAAGTGATAATGTTTTTTCTATCAATTATGTGAATGGATACGATAGCATTACATATGCTGGCAAAATATACCACACTGTAAAAATCGGTAACCAAACTTGGTTACAAGAAAACCTTGATATTGGAACAATGATACAGACAAATACAGCCTCTAGCGACAATGGTACAATAGAAAAGTATTGCTATGATAATAATCCAACAAATTGCGATATTTATGGAGGTTTATACAAATGGAATGAATCATTGGCATACAGCACAACTCCCGGAGTACAAGGAATTTGTCCCACAGGCTGGCATGTACCAACGAAAGTAGAATTTGAGACTCTTAGGACAGAAGTTAGCAATGATGGAAATGCATTGAAAGCAATAGGGCAAGGGAGTGGAAACTCAGCCGGTACAAACACAAGTGGTTTTTCTGGGTTGCTTGGTGGTTATCGATATGTTGACGGAATCTTCTACAATATGGGAAACTTTACTTACTACTGGAGTTCCACTGAATACAATATTTCAAATACTTACACTCTGGGTTTATCTAATATTGATAGCAATATCCTCTTAGCTGGCAGCGGCAAGGATTATGGTGGTTTTAGTGTACGTTGCCTCAAGAATGAAATCCCAATTGCATCAATTCAAATTACTTCTCCCAACGGTGGAGAAAGTTTTACTGCGGGAACAGTTGATACAATTAATTGGACAAGCAGTAATATTACAAACGTAAAACTTGAATACACAACCAACAGCGGAACAAATTGGGCAACAATAATTGCAAGCACTCCGGCAAGTAGCGGTAGTTATGCGTGGTTAATTCCAACGGTTTCTTCTACAAATTGTAAAACACGAATAAGTGATGTTACTAATAGTTTGTTAGCTGATACAAGTGATAATATTTTTTCAATTAATTACGTTAACGGATATGACAGCATTACATATGCTGGCAAAATATACCACACTGTAAAAATCGGTAACCAAACTTGGTTAAAAGAAAACCTAGATATTGGAACAATGATAGACAGTTTAACAAACGCAAGTAATGACGGTACGATAGAAAAATATTGCTATAACAATAGTCCAACAAATTGCGATACATATGGAGGTTTGTATCAGTGGAATGAAGCAATGGCATATAGTACGTTTCCTGGCACACAAGGAATTTGTCCAACGGGTTGGCACATACCAACACAAGGAGAGTTTAATACATTGGCATCTTTATCAAATTATAATGGAAACGTATTAAAAACAGTAGGGCAAGGTACGGGAATTGGGGTTGGTACAAACACAAGCGGATTCTCTGCCTTGTTAGCGGGCTACCGCAACTATAATGGTTTTTTCGATATTTTAGTAAGCGGTACTTACTTTTGGAGTTCTACACAGATCACTACAACGAATGCCTTCGTCATGTACTTGTGGGTCAATGATAGATTTATCTACGTGGACGATAACCACAAGGGAAACGGTTTCAGTATTCGGTGCCTCAAGGATGAAAGCCCTACCGCAATTCTACAATTAACTTCTCCCAACGGTGGAGAAAATTTTGTCGCAGGAACTGTTGATACAATTAAATGGACAAGCACCTCCGTTACAAACGTAAAACTTGAATACACTACCAACAGCGGTACAGATTGGGCAACAATAATTGCAAGCACTCCGGCAAGCAGCGGAAGTTATGCGTGGACAATTCCGAATACACCATCAACACAATGTAAAGTAAAAATTAGTGATGTTGATAATGCTTCTGTTTTTGATACAAGCGGCATTTTTACAATTGCAGCGCCGGTACAAAAAATAACGGTAACTTCTCCAAACGGTGGTGAACGGTGGAAGGGAAATAGCAGTCAGCAGATTACGTGGGGAGTGGGGAGTGGTAAACAGTCGGCAGTTGGCAGTTCTCAGTCGGCAGTACTCAGTCGGCAGTCGGCAGTCGGCAATGGGCAGAAGGGATTGGTCAGTGGAGAAGAAATAGGATTTAGTAAAAAGTTGAAAGTTGAAAGTGGAAAGTTAAGTTTGAATACTGAAAACCGAGAACTGACAACTCTCAACCAAGAACTTTCTACTAACAACTCTATAGAAAATGTTCGAATAGATTATTCTACCGATAACGGTACAAGTTGGACAACAATAGTTAGTACAATTCCTGCATCTCAAAGTAATTATAGTTGGATTGTCCCAGGAGTAAATTCTCAAAACTGTAAAATAAGAGTTGTTGATCATGCAGATACAACCGTTGCAGATACGAGCAATGCTGTGTTTGAAATTTATTCTCCGCAAATAACGGTTACATCACCCAACGGCGGAGAGAGCTGGCAGGCAGGTTCATCTCATGCCATAACCTGGACGCAAACAAATGTTGATACTGTAAAAATAGCGTACACAACAAATCAAGGCTCCGGCTGGATACCAATTACAGAAAAACCGGCAAGTGCAGGAACTTATACTTGGGTAGTTCCTTCAACAATTTCTGCAACATGTAAAGTAAGAATTAGCGATAAATCAGATTCTACTTTTGCTGATTCAAGCAACGCTGTTTTTGCAATTACTTCAATTCCGGTTGTTCAAATATTAGTTTCTTCACCAAACGGAGGAGAGAATTGGAAAGTTGGAGAATCACATAACATCACCTGGACAAGCTCAAACGTTGACACTGTAAAATTAGAATTTTCCACAAACAATGGTGGAATTTGGTTAACAGTAAAAGATTCAGTTAAAGCAAGTCTTGGTACGCTCGCGTGGACAATTCCAAATACACCTTCAACCCAATGCAAAGTTAGGATCAGTGATTTCAAGAACAGTTCGGTCGGCGATTCTTCAAATGCAATCTTTACGATTGAATTAGTTGTACAAAAATCAATTGCAGTAACTTCTCCTAACGGTGGGGAGAGTTGGAAAGTTGGTTCTACACAAAGCATCACATGGACGAGCAGCAACGTAAATAAGTTCAAGTTAGAATACACAACAAACAATGGTACGGCTTGGCAAGTTGTAGGTTATTCAAGTTCATCCCCATATTCTTGGGTTATTCCAAACACTGCATCGGTACAATGCAAAGTGAGGATAAGTGATTCTACTAACGCTGCTGTTTGGGATACTTCAAAAGCAGTGTTCACAATTTACAAACCAAGTATTACTGTGGTTTATCCGAATGGCGGAGAAGAACTGCAAGTCGGTGCAAATGTAACTATCGCATGGCAAAGCAGTAACGTTGCAAATGTTGCGGTTGAATATTCCACAACAAATAAACGAACATGGAATACTGTTTCGTCAAGTGTTGCAGCTTCAAATCAGTCTTTAAGCTGGACGGTTCCGGATTCGATTTCGGATAGTTGTTTTATCAGAATAAAAGATGTTAGTGATAACACTATTGCTGATACGAGCAACGCAAAGTTTATAATTATTGCGGCAAGTCCGGCATCATTAACGTTAACTTCTCCGGTAGGGAATGAACAATGGAGAATGGAAACAAAACATTTTATCACCTGGACGAAGAACAAAGTTACAACCGTCAAAATTGAATTCTCATCGAACGATGGAAGCAGTTGGTCGAACTTAACAAGTTCTGCAGTTGCAGACAGCGGAAAGTATGAGTGGACAGTTCCGAATACCGCATCATCAGTATGCAGAATAAAGATCAGTGATGCAAATAATTCACAATTGTTTAGTGTGAGTCCATTGCCGTTCACAATTTATTATGCGGAGATTATCGTAACCGCGCCAAACGGCGGCGAAGAATGGCTTGTAAGTGAAACTAAAGCGATCTCATGGACAAGCACCGGAGTGAATAAAGTTAAAGTTGAATTGTCAACCGATAACGGTGCGAATTGGACGGTTCAGAAAGATAGCGCTACTGCATCTATGGGAACAGCCACATGGGTAGTTCCTAATCTTCCATCAGCAGATTGTAAAATAAAACTTAGCGATGCGCATGATCTCACTGTCTTTGATGTGAGTGATCAAGTTTTCACAATAAAAGGATTTCCTAAGATTCAAGTTCTTTCACCAAAAGCGTCGGATGTTTGGGAAATAGGTACTACAAAAGCAATTACCTGGTATCGCGAAAACATTGAACAAGTAAAAATAGAGTTATCAACAAACAGTGGCGGCACTTGGATGAACATTGCGAGCAGTGTTCAGGCGTCGGACCAAAGTTATCCTTGGGATGTACAGAATTATCCTTCCCAAATATGTTTAATTAGGATAAGCGATGTTGTAAATCCATCCTTCGGCGATACGAGCGATGTCTTTTCGATCGTGACAAAAGTAAAACCGGTCGTACTTACTCCAAACGGAGGAGAAAAACTAACGCTCGGTGAAGCATACGATATTACATGGAAATTAGGATCAGGTAAGTTAATTGCGCCGAAAGCTCCTTCGCATAAATCTAGTAGTTCAAAAGGAAATGGAGAAACGCTTGATGGTGCTGCTGAGACCTCCAACATCAGAATCCAACTTTCTACCGATGACGGAATAAGCTGGGCGACCATCAATAATCAAATATCAGTTGATTCAGCAAAATACACGTGGACAGTAAGCGGAGAACCTTCTAGTAAGTGTTTCATAAAGATCGTTGATATAAACGATGCGGCAAGTTTTGATCTGAGCGATTCGGCATTTGTAATTCTTGATAACAAGTTTCCGAATATTTTAGTCTCTACAAACAGTTTGGATTTCGGAAATATTTATAAAGATTCTACAGAAGAAAAGCAGATAAATATCACCAATACAGGCACGGCTGATCTGCAAATACAATCAACATCTTTTTATCAGACAAGTTCTGCTTATAACGTAACGACATTCAATCAAACTATTAAACCGGATAGTACACGAGAAGTGTTGATCTCATTCAAGCCAACAGAAATAATAAGTTATACCGATACGCTTTATGTTTATCACAATGCTGCAGGAAGTTTGGTTAAAATTGCACTAACTGGTTCCGGTATTGAAGTACCGAAGCCGATAATAAAAATTGCAGTTACTTCAGTAACGTTTGATACAACTTATATCGGTTCGAATAATCAGAAAACCATAACTATCGTCAATGAAGGAACTGCTGATTTATTTATTACGAACATCTCTGCGAATAAATCAGTTTTTTCTACGACGGAAACTTCATTCACTGTCGGCGCTGGGTTGCAGCACTTGCTGACACTGAATTTTACACCTACATCGGATTCAAGTTACAGCGGAACATTGACAATTCAGCATAACGCTGCCGGTAGTCCATCTCAAATATCGTTAATGGGAAAAGGGCAGAAGCATGTTCCGAATATTGTTCTCTCAAGTAAAGAAATGAATTTCGGGGTTATCACTGTTTACACACAAACAGAAGCATCATTTTCAATTAATAATTCCGGTACAGCGGATTTAGTTGTAACGAATATTCATTCTTCCAACTCTGTGTTTACAACCGTCGAAACCAATTTTATGGTAGCGCCAAACTCAAGTCAGGAAGTGCATCTTAAATTTACTCCGTTGGCAGCAACGCAATACACCGGCACGTTAACCATTTCGCATAATACGGGGAGCGGAGTAACAACTCTGTCAATGAATGGCGCCGGTTATCCGGTTGATGTTATTGTAACAAGAACGATCACGTTTGGGGATATTTCTCTTAGCGGAAATTATAGGATGGTGGGACTTCCGGGAAATTCTAATATTCCAATTACTCAAACGGTTTCCGGTTCGCAAAAAACGGATTGGAATGCTTTTTTTGATAATGGAATAATCAGCGCAAATCAGTCTGATTACTTAAAAGAATATGACGGCAGCAGTAAATATACATTTAAGCCGGGCAATGGTTTTTGGATAGTCAGCAAGAACGGGTTAACCGTTTCGGCGAATGTTCAACCGGTTCCGCTCGCTACTGACAGTACTTACTCTATCCCATTACAAGCGAATTGGAACATCATCTCAAATCCATTTGAGAAGAGTACAAGCTGGACAAAAATAAAACAGTTGAATGGTCTGACGACTCATCCACTTTATAAATGGAATGGACAAACTTATGATCAAGTCTCGGAAATGACAACGTACGAGGGATTCTATTTCTATAACACACCGGGACTGATGTCTCTTAAAATTCCTTATGACGCAAGCGGAACATTGAAGAAATTCTTTAAAGAGAAAGAAGTCTATCAATTGGGAGAGAAAGGATTTTCCATCGATTGCAAACAAAGGGGTGTTGAAAGATCATCCGTCTATGCAGGTTTCAATACAAAAGCAAGTAATGATGCAGATGATTACGATTACTTTATGCCGCCAGCAGATTTTGGCGAAGTTACTCTTGTTCTGCAAAATGATAGTCTCTCAACCGATTATAAAAAACTGATTGTTGAACAAAGGAAAGAGATCGGCGAAGGAACGCAGTTTGATTTCACAGCGAAAAATTTAAGTAAAGAAGCAGTTCAACTTACGGTTAACGGAATTGAATTCTTCCCGGAAAGCGAAACATATCTTTTAGATAAGCAGTATAATAAGTTTACAAATCTGAAAGAGAAGAATATGTTTTCACTTCCACAGCAAATGGGAAAACGAAGTTATGCACTTTTAGTTGGAAGTCCAGCATTTATACAAGAACGGAAAGCGGTAATAATTCCAACAGAATATTTACTCTATCAGAATTTCCCGAATCCGTTCAACCCTGCGACAACAATAGCTTTCGGTCTGCCGAAAGAAAGCAATGTTACGCTGACGCTTTACAACATGCTTGGAGAAGTTGTTCTTAGAGATGAACTTGGCAGCAAAACTTCCGGCTATCATGAAATGCTCTTAGATTTAAGCAGCAAAACCAGCGGTGTATATTTCTATTCAATCCAGGCAAATGCCTTAGACGGTAGCAAAAACTTCCGCGAGGTTAAGAAGATGATGCTTCTCAAATAAATTAATTAAAGAGATGCAATCTCAAAGTGTAAATTGAAATTCAAGAATCACAATCTTCGCCGCACGCGCAATTTCCTCTTACTTAGCGAATGGGCGGAGAGGTAGTGGTTTTGTACCCATAAGGGTACACATGTACCCCAAAGGAAACAAATAAATTATGATAGGAGAATTATAACATGGAAGTTAAAATAGAAGATAACAAACTTATCATCACGATTGAATTGCAGAAACCGACGCCAAGCGCATCCGGCAAAACATTAGTTGTTGCAACCACGCATGGAAACACACCGACACAATGTATCATTGATGGTAAGCCTGTAGTGATCGGGTTGAACGCCTACATTAAAAAATGATCCCAGCGGTTTTCTACAAAAGTGCATTGGGACTATAAATAGTGTTCCCCAACAAAGTGGAGACGGGGAAAGCATATTCGAATAATGAGTCCAACTCACTTCATGAAGAAGTAAAAAGACTAGATGACCTTCTGATTAAACAAAATCATGATGAATAATTGCTTTGCTTAGAATAATCTATTTATCAAGATTCAGTGTCCAAAAGTATCCAAACCAGGTATAAATAGGTGGATTTAGGATGATTATGTGGAGAGTGAAAAAGCCAAAAAGCCTCAAAAACGCATATTCTGAACGTAGTTAAGGCTTTATAATTGCAAGCGGAGAGGCCGGGATTCGAACCCGGGGTACAGTTTTACCCGTACGGCGGTTTAGCAAACCGCTGGTTTCAGCCACTCACCCACCTCTCCAAGTCTATGAAATTGACCCTATAAAACCCTTACGGCGGTTTAGCAATCCCGATTACATCGGGATTCAGCCACTCACTCACCTCTCCAAATCTATTAAATTGACCCTATAAAACCCTTACGGCGGTTTAGCAAT